>Ga0302281_10002667_pt1 | contig 12512 bp, 8 predicted proteins | sample III_Fen_E1_2_FD_198762 | JGI IMG/M metagenome (GOLD analysis project Ga0302281, IMG submission 198762) | Peat permafrost microbial communities from Stordalen Mire near Abisko, Sweden - III_Fen_E1_2 | ecosystem: Environmental > Terrestrial > Soil > Wetlands > Permafrost | place: Sweden: Abisko...
CAAGGACTTAGGTCCGGAGATACTTACTTTACTGAACGACTACCACCCCACGTCGGACTCCGACAAACAGGTTATTTCTAATTTCCCTAATCAGCCGATATGGACCAATTACATCAACTACACTGACAGTCCGAACATTGAATTGATGACCAATGGGGAATGGACTGCGTTGCGAGAGATCACCATTGGAGAAGAGCTACTGGAGGACCCTAAACGTCTACTAAATGCAGACGGGACTCAAAAGGTATTCAGAATTGGGCCTAAGCAGTACCCATTGCTCAACTTTAGGTAATGTTTATTGGGTTTATTTGGTCTATTAGACAGTGCCAAAAGGCCTACGGCCCCTAAGGCACACCGCCGATAAACCCTTTTTAGTTGACTTTTTGCGGATTGGTCCACCAAAAAGGGTTTATCGGCGATGTGCCTTAGGGGCCGTAGGCCTTTTGGCACCGATTACTAGGTCCAATAAACCAAATAAACCTGACACTATTACCATCCTAAGTTAAAATCACTCGGTTAGTTAAGAAATGAACCTCCTTAGTTACCTCTTCAGCTTCTTTTCTAAAGAACAGCCAGTCGATACCACCGGTGCAAATTTCGTCCTGGTGGAGAATCCAGAACCCGAGCCAGAACTAGTTCCTCAGGAACCGGTAGTCGTTAAAGTACCTGAACAAAGGACGAGAGATTCAGAGTCTTCTGAGGTAGATCAGAAGATAGTGAACAGGAAGAACTACAACAAGAATCAGAAGAAAAGAAAAAAACGTCGAGCTAAAATATGAGCGGCCTACAACAACTGGTCGGAATAGGATTACAGGACATATATCTTACTGGTACGCCAGAGACTACGTGTCTACTGCAAAGAGTCATTAATTGCATGAATTTGGGTGTTAGTCTCGTCAGACTACCTTCCAATGAAGTTCCGACCATAGTAAAGCCTCTTCAACTCGGAGAACCATTGTATCAACTTCCGAAGTTAAGCAACCATAGGTATAACTGGTTTCAGAACTTTGCCTTGGAAGAGGACGGAGAAGCAGAAGCCATGTTGGCGTACATGCATAAGTCCACAAATGGAGGATATAAGATGTATCAAGTCAGCTTTGGACTACTGGAGCTATATCCCAGGTCACCTAAACACTGTGGTCTTACGAAAAACTTACTAAGAGTTAGGATGGCACTGTGTGTAGTAACTGCTTTGAGGGACACGTTCCCTCCAGATGTTCGAGTGGGTCTGAACCCTCCAAACATCAGAAAAGTATCGTATGATGGCCTAATGGAGTACATGAAAAAGGTACGCGAGGCGTACACCACACTGGACTACGAAGCACTTACTGATAACCAATTTGCTTTGTATACAGTTACGTCGACTTGGTTGTACCGACTTGGTTGACTGAATTTAGAGCGGTGCGAATTTTAAATGGCCACTTTTTCCGTAGATAAAGTTTTACACCATGCAACGCTACGGACTTAGAGAAAACATTTTTCCAGTTCTTTCACTATCTCTAAGTTTAATTCTAAGTAAAGGGTTTCTTTTAGATCTCAACGTCCTGAGACGTTAAACAATCTAGTAGTTTAAGATCCTACTAAAGCCTCTTCGAGGGTAGACAGCTTGAAATCCCTTCAAAAGACCTATTAAATCTACCTATTTAACAGATCCGTTGTTACTTCTCATTGCCACTAAGATATTGAGAAAGTACCAAGTTAACTACGCCATTCGGTTTTCTCTTGAGGAGTTAGTAGTTAAACATTGAAGTACTGAGATGTTCTGAGGTAACATTATTCATCTGATTATTTTATCTTTTTGATTCTTAAGGACTTTATTTTTTGGAAAAAGTGGACATTTAAAATCCGCACCGCACCGCTCTAAAAAATTTGAGGCCTAGGCCATTTTTGGGGTTAACCCCATTCTTAACTTGAACTTGGTCAAGTCGATATTTCTTTCTTGTCTCTTCTAAATAATGGACGATGCATTTAGAGAAGCACTTGAAGCAGACCGTTTAAAAGACCTGCAGCTAATATCAAAAGCCCAAGTAGAACAAAAGAAACCGGTGGTCGGCAAACCCTTAGGGTTTCTACTGAAGAAGTCTGGTGTAGAGAAAAAACCGATCCTCCAACCAGCCAAGTATGAAACACAAGAGGTCGCTTACTACGTTGCAAAACCGGATCTCGACACTGGATGCATGCGTTACTACTACCCAACACTTGAAGAGTTCGTCAAGAAGAACTTGCCTTGTGTAAAAAGGCCCTGGATTCAGGAAGTAGCCGGAAAATTGGTCAGTGGAAAGGAAGCATATGAAGATCCCATGATGTACAAACCGGGACAATTATATGACTATGTACAAAAGTGGTATCTCAAGTACTTCGAGGACAACGGAATCGAAAGTCCATTCGCATATCCAGATAACAATATCTACAAAACCCCTAGTGAGATCTGCAACAGTACTGACTTCACTCTACAGCCACATCAGAAATTTGTTGGGTCGCATATGTCCAATATGACGGACTTCCCTTCACTGCTCATGTGGCACAAATTGGGTAGCGGTAAGTCCTGTTCCGGTTTACTGATTGGTGAGTCGAACAAGGGCATTTTCACAAAAGAGAAGGCTCGTTGATTCCCCAGAAGAAGGTCAAAGGAAGTGTTGGGGCAGACGTATCAAATGAGCCTTGTAACATCATGGTTGTTGTTCCCAAACAGACCAAAAACCAGTTCATTGAGGAGATCAGAGGATACATCGAAAATGGAGAAATTAGGTCGTGTACAGGGGCATGTGTTTACACAGAAGCAGACCAACAGGACTCCGAAGACTACATTACTATGAGGCAAATTTACACAGGGAAAATCAACAAGGAGACCAGAAAACCGGTATCCCTTAGTCTTAATAAAATACAGAAGATAGACCACGATATTGCCTTGTTGGAGAACAACATATCCTTGCTGAACAAGCAAGATAAAGAACTCACTGAAGTAGGAACTAAGGAAGCCATGCAGTCAAAGAAGGACGTACAGATGCAAATTAACATCCTCAACGAAGAACTAAACAAACAAGTTTCTGATCGTGACAGTACTGCGGCAAGTATAGATAGGGTAGTGGACAAAGTCTACACTATCATAACCCACGACACCTTCTTGAATAGGCTCACCACTAAAGTACAAGGTAGTCACGTCGCAAGTAACTATGTACTCGGAGGTGAGTACAAGAATAAGAAGGGTGAAAATCTGCCCCATCACTCTTGTCTACATTCCGATAAAACAGTAATCATCATTGACGAAGTTCAAAGACTTGTGAGAGAAGGAGGTGTCAATTACCTGAGACTGTACGACATATTGATGGTCAATGCCAGAGATACTATATCAGGAGTACCCAGAGTGAAAATTATTCTACTGACTGCAACCCCTATCTTCGACAACCCGCATGAAGCTTCGCTGATGCTTAACTTCCAGCGACCCCGTATTCCATTTCCACTAGGTAGAATCATGTTTGAAGACTTCTTCATCGATAAGACAGACAAAGACAACTGCAAGATCAAGAACAAAATGTGTTATCAATACCTCAATTCTGGGTACATCTCATACTCTCAGGGGGCAAATCCAAAGGGGTTCGGTCTACGAAGAGACATATTTGAACTCCATCCTATGTCAGATGAACAGATGGATGGATATGTCAATGCACTAGTCTACGACATCAAGAAGGACTCCGAAGACAAAATCGACGACAACGCCAATGAACCGACCGTATTCGACCTGGCCTACAAAAGTCAATTGGACGACAACCAACAGGGACGTTATCTGTGGTCGAGACAGTTGTGCAACATATACCTTCCGACAGACAAGAAGGACTCTGCCGAATTTGTCAAGGCGTCCGAAAAGTCAGAAGAGATATCGGCAGAAAAGCAGTTGAATACCCTTATCGACATACTGTCTAAAAAACAGAGGGCCGACATTCTACCATACTTCAAGAAGTATTCGCCCAAATTTCACTTCATCCTGACCAAAATTATTGAGTCTAGTACTAAAGACGAGGGTCCTATTGTGGTGTACTGTGAATGGGTGTGGTACGGAATCCTTGCAATGACAAAGGTTCTTCAGTTACTCGGTTGGAAGTTCCTCGACTCCCACGACCTCGAGAACATCAAAGGTCACAACAAGTTTGCCATTTGGAGTTCAAGTGCTCTGTCTCATATGAAAATCGGCGATGAACCTACTTACACGTCCAATCTGTTGAAGGTAATTAATCATCGTAATAACGCCGGTGGAAAGCTTTGCAAGGTGATCTTCACGACCGTCACTGAAGGTATTTCCCTCAAAAGGGTCAGTCAGTTACACATTACTTCGCCGTGGTGGAACGACTCGCGAGAGGAACAGATTGCCGGGAGAGGTATTAGGTTCTGTTCTCATTCAGACCTTCACATATCCAGGCAGTACGTTGACGTTTATTACCACTGCAGTGTCCTCAATTCCTTTAAGGATTACCCTAAGATCAATAAGGAAGTGGACGAGAAGATCATCGGCGCCATTTTCGGGCAGTACAAGGAAAAGCCCAGAGAAAGTAACTTCAAAGATCTCGCACGTCTAACCATTGAGCAGAAGGTCTTCATTACCGCGAGACGAAAGAACGACATCAACAACCAGTTTGAAATCGCCCTGAAGGAAACTGCCATCGACTTTCAACTGAACAAATTTGGCAACTTACTAAGGTTTGAGGAGATAATAAACCCCAGTCTACGGATCAAAAATCCCAAAATTGTCGGTTCGTGGTCGGAAGTAAGGGACGACGAAAGGATCCTATACTCTCGAAGTGAGAACAAGTACTACTATTACAACTTGGTCAACAGTAATCTGTTCGGCCTGAACATGCTCAAGAAGGAGTCTGATACAGGCAAACCGGTCTGGCCCAGTCTGCAGGCAGTAATCGGTGATAAAGTCGACGTCGAGAAGAACTGGTCTCAACATGAGATCATCCATCAAACCAATCAGAATGATGAAACGATGGTGTCCTTCATAGTGACTGAAAAACTCAATTCGTTCAATAACAACCCTCAGGTAAGGGACAAGAACTTCAAACAACTGATGGAGTACTCGATCAACCACCTTGGCGAAGAGGAGAAGGTGTGGAACCACTTCGAAGAGCAGAGGTTGAAGATGAAGATATTTAACATCATTGTCAGTCTATATGGTCTATCAGAAGGTACAGGATCAGCACTACTCCTGGAGAACTTTAATGACCGGATGTTGTCAGGCGGAGGTACCTATTCCAAAAACAAGACAAGCATTATCAAAGGTACTGGTATGGAGGATCTGATACTTGAACTGGCCCAAAAGGCGGAACACTATGCCAAGAAGACCAACAACCAGAACTCAAAGAAGGAGATGATGGGCATAAAGAATAGGTTGGAAGTGGTGGCTTCAAAGCTCCCTACGGTTGAACCACTTGACGATCAAAAAACTAAGCAGAAGGAAGATAGTCTCAAGCGCATGTTCTTCAAGACCAGTGACGCCGATCTAGAAAAGATGAAGGACATCCTTGTCAGTGACTTTCGCGTCGCGAGAGATTTTCTCAATACGCTCTCGCCCGCCGAGATCAAAAAATGGTATGACGATAAAGTCAACAGTGAGAAAAATCGGGCAGTTCGGTAGCTAGGTTCCCCATCTCCTAAGGCGAGTTGAGTCAGGTTCTGAAAATTAGAAAATTGCGGACCTTAGGTCGGTCGGGTTTTTTGACCACAAGCCTGTTTTAATTTCTTGTCAATTTTTAAAATGAGCGGTGATTCAGATTACTCGACCCAGATGAAAGAGAACGTTCAGGGCTTTAAGCCAATACTTGAAGCCGGTGGTTTTCTAGCCGAATGGAAGATCATGGGCGTACCAAAACCCCTTCCGAAGAGCTTTGAAGACCACGCGACGGTAGACAATTTTTACGGTGTGATTTTCAAACGGGACAACCTCAATCACTTCTATCCTCCATCTGGGTCAGGTTTAGTACATGACGACCGGTACCCCAAAAATGCGGGTTTCTGGAAGGAAGATTCTGTGGTGATGAGGGCAACTACAAGGACTCTAGTGGAGCACGGTAGAACAGCGCCTAAATCAAGTGACGAATTGAGAGGTTGGTCTTCTGCGGAGCTCGCGCGTATTTTACTTGAAGGGGCAAATTTGGCAGAGATTATAGCGTGTCTCAGTTCGCAATTGTATAACGTCAAGGACGAACAAGCACAGGACGCTCTTAGACAATTGACTAATTTGATGGAAACTACGTCTGAACACGTCGAGAGACCTGCCAAAGGGTCAAAATCTAAGTCCGCCGAAGAGAGTTTGGAAGAGAGCTTCCAAGGGCTCAGTGTACAAACCCCTAAAAAGATGAGTCCAAAGGCCAAGCCGAAGTCTCCTCCAAAGTCACCGCCCAGGGCAAAATCGCCACCGAAGTCATCTGGGAACCCAAATAGTAATAGTGCCAAAGAGGCTGAACTGGTCAAGTTGATGGCAAGATACAATAAGATGGTTCAGGAAAAGAAGTCTACACAAAACATAGCCGATTCTATCAAAAGATTGGCCGCTGAACTTGGTCACGACGATGACTACATGGCAGATAAACACGACTTTTACGGCTTTGGTCGATCTGGCCTCAAGCCTTTAAGAAGGAGGATGAGTCGGCGTTTGAGCTTCAAACGAACCAAGATGTTACTGCGTAGGACATCTGGTCACAAGAAACGAAGGCCTTCGCGAAGGAGATCGTTGAAGAAGATGATGAAACGTACTTCAAAGAAGAAGTCTGGGAAGCCGTCCAGGCCTACTAAATTCAAAAAGAGCTTCGGTTCTTCAATATATGGTTTACAAGGAGGACTTCAATCGGGACCAGTGTACTCAGGCGTATACCCTATGACGCTCCGCGTAAACGAGTCGTTCCCTAACCTCAATAACGTCAAGAGAACGTATGCATTGAACGAGTTTGGTACCAAAAAGCTCAGAAGGAAGCAGTCCAAAAAGCTAGTTGTACCTGATAGAAGGGGAAGAAAAGTATTGCCAATGAGGTTCGGTTCAGGGTCAGGGTCTGACTCTGACTCTGATTCCGGTTCGGACTCAGAAGGTTCAGGAGGGTCAGGATGTGGGTCATGTGGTAGAAGTTTTGGGTGCTGTGGATGTGGCGGAAAGGACGAAGAATAATGGAGTTTTGGGTGCTGTAGATGTGGCGGAAATGACGAAGAATAATGTAGTTTTGGGTCAGGTGCCCTACAGTTTTCACGCAGACCTCGGCCATTAATCAATTGATTAATGGCCAGCATGGTCTTTAAATTTTGAAAAGTTCTAGAGAAATAGTGGTTTGTGTAGGAGGTCTAGTTAGACCCAACTACTTGCGTGGAGGGTCCGGCGAAATTTACGCGGGGGTTCGGCCATTAATCAATTGATTAATGACCAAGGTCCGCGAATTTTGCCAGACCTCTCCGACAGTACAAACGGCCTACGGCCTATCAGTACATGGAGACCTACTTCCTATAGAACTTTTCAAAATTTGAAGAGCATGCTGGCCATTAATCAATTGATTAATGGCCGAGGTCCGCGAAAAAACTGCCGGACATTTCAGTACGACCACCCCGTAAAGGCTCTGCGCAGCCCTCCGCGATGGACTCTCGACCCGGATTTTTGTAACGAGGGGGGTCGCCGGACGGTGGCGCAAATCCACCTGTGCAAGTGTGGCCGTAGGCCTGTTTGCACTGATTAGTAACCCTGCACACCCCTGACAAACTGCGCTAATCAATGCAGAATGTCAGAGATTAATTCAACCACGTTATTCGGCAATCCACCTAGATAGTTATTGGCCAATACCGCAGAAAACCCAGATTCTTTCGCCCTTTCTGTATTTGAGTATAGATCGTCAAACAATATAACCCTACTCGGACTTACTCTCCATTTACTGGACAGTGTATGTAGGTGCCTTACCTTAGTGTTAGCTATCGAATCTTCCATGCATTTATCGTCGGCAAAGGAACAATTAAATGGTTCGCCGAAGTAGAAGTCTGATCCCATCCCAGTGTCGGAGTCGAAGTCATCTTTAGTCAATCCCAGACCATGTAGATCCAGATCGTCGTACCACTTTGTCGGTCTCGCGGTATTAATGGCTATCCTACACCCAAGCTCCTTACACTTAGACACCGCAGCTGCCGCTCTGCCGATTCCACATGTTATAGTCCCGTCCAAGTCAAATGCACATACACAACCACTTGACGTAAAAGTGGGGTCAAAGACCACCGCCGGGGGTACGTTAAACTGCTCCCTGGCGACCCGACCGGCAAAAATGAGTACTGTCAAAATTATCAAAAAAATCAACAGGCTAGCTATCATCTGAACCACGTCTTTATTATCTTGAATATCTTTAAATGACCGATAAATCGAGTGCGTTGATGGAATGGTTTGACAAGTACAAGGACCTCGTCGATCGGATCCTTGCTGATCCAGAAAATTTGAGAACGCTTGCTAGATGTATTGTCCAGTCGTTCACGACAAAACGACTATGTAGACCTTACGATATATGTGAACCGGAGGACTACCTTTCTACTAAAAGAGTCCCTACCAATCCGGAACTCGACAATTTCTTTCAGACTATTTATCACGCGGGGACGACTGAACAGTTTTTTAGGTATGCAGTCTTTCCAGAAAGGCTAGACCACTTCGTATGTTCAGAGTTTCATTACCTCTTTGACGTGTTCAAAAAGGGTATATTTGTGAGCATTCGCGGCGGGGATATCAACGTCTTCCTTCCGTTCAGTAATACTACTTACAGGAACGACTGGGGTCAGAACCTAAGAACAACAAAAGGAGGATACCAAACAGTGGTCACCATAGAAGAAAAAACCAGTTGGAATCCCCCATTTGTTCCTCAGGAGTACCACACGGCAATACAGAAGGACCCGAATCGGTGGTATGCCAATTACAACATCTTTAGAAACACTGTTTACAAGAACGGAAAGCTCAGGTCCAAGGACGATGAAGGCGATAAATCTATAGCTAATTTTTTGGAATTGATCACTGAACTGTGCTGTCAACGGAACATCCCGGACGTCTGCTTCTTTATCAGTCCGAGGGACTTTCCTGTGGTCAAAAAGGACCGCACTCATCCGTATGATAGACTATATAAAGGTACTGTTTTGCCTCAATTGGGTTCGCTGTATGATATCGTAGATGATGTACCAATTTTCAGTCAAAGTATCACAGACGAATATTCGGACCTTCTCATACCAAACGACGATGATATTGTCAATATCCTGTGCGAGTCAAAAAAAGAACTGTACAACACAAATTGGGACTCCAAGACCGCGATGGCGGTGTTCAGGGGATCGGCGACCGGTTGTGGGACAACTCCCTCTGACAATCCTCGTCTGAAGCTGTACGAGATCGCGAAGACAAATTCTGGCATAATGGACGTGAAGTTAATTGGACTCAATGACAAGATCAAAGTGGATGAAGAGGGGTATGTCAGGACCATTGACAAGACAAAATACCCGAAGATCAACAAGGACTACAAAGACGAACACTCACTCACTGCAAAAGAACAGGCTAAGTTTAAGTACATCATTCACGTACAAGGTCACGTTGCAGCATTTAGGCTCACCAGAGAACTAGGATACGGTAGTTTGATTCTGAAGGTTGATACTCAGTGGAAAACCTGGTATTCCGATCAATTGGTTGGGTGGAGAGTTGACGATAATTCACTCGAAGGGAGAAAACGAAGGGATACTGCGCACTTCGTGACTATAGAAGCCGACCTGTCTAATCTAGTCTCTACGCTGAAGTGGTGCATGGACAGCCAAAGAAACGACGATATCTGCAGAAAAATAGCCCAACGATCACTGGAGTTTTACAACAGTCACTTTGCAGATAAGACCTATATGATGGATTACATGCAGCAACACTTGACAGCCGTTTCCAAACAGCAGACATTGCTATACAAGCCTATAAAAGGACTCATACTTATCCCATTTAGAGATACTCCAGACCACTCCAGACAAGACCAATTGAACCAATTGAGTAAGTTCTTCGACGACAATCTGTACAAAGAGAAACTGGATTACCGGGTGATCGTTCAAGAGGATAATGGACCCTTCAATAGAGGCCTCTTACTTAACAAAGGGGTTGTCCAGAATGGTGACTACGACTACTACATCCTACATGACACAGATCTGATACCTGACTCTGAACTACTGGTGTATTATTACGAATACCCTAAATCGCCGATTCATCTTGGTTACAGGGGACAACGTTGGAGTGAAACTACACCCGGAGCCAACAAGAAATTCATTGGAGGGGTCTTGAGTATAAACAAGTTCGATTTCTATACAGCAAATGGCTTTCCGAGTACTATGGCAGGGTGGGGCGGTGAAGATGATGCCCTGTCGGCCAGACTGTCTGTAAACAGGATTATAGTGAGTCAACCCCCAAAGGGAGCGGTCACTGATTTAGAGGGTATGACCATCAAAGAAAAGCTAGACCAACTCAAAGCGACAGACCAGAAAAACATGAGAAAACGAGAACAGCTTGAAGAAGACAAGGGTAATTGGTTCAACGATGGCGTCAAACAACTGGATCGATTTTAATGGCTGTTATGTAAAATGAACAACTCAAGACAACTATATGCTATGGCATCCCCTCCTGGGATAGGTTCATTTACACCAATGGCATTTCCACCTTCTCCAGTGGCACCACTACCGCCAGTTGAGAACCCTAATTTTCTATTGGCACAACCTCCTCTGATCCCACCTACAGGCAATTTTCAGACGATTTCGGTCGACATCATGTCAGATATGAATGATTCGCCTATCGTCAATGTAGCTGAACCAACCAGGCCTTCTGACGCAGCCACCAAGAACTACGTTGACACCCATGGTGGTGGTGGAGGTACTCCTGGCGGAAGTAATACTAACGTCCAGTACAACAACTTGGGTACTTTCGCGGGGTCCAATAACTTTACTTGGAATAACGGTAGCAACCTACTTTCGGTCTTTGGTGACATCAATACAGATTCGATAAATGCACTAACTCTAGTACTTGAAGACCCTTCGGCACACCTAATTACTATCACAGCTTCGGCGTCAACTACTGGGTCTTATGATCTTACTTTGCCCATTAATAACGGGTCAAGTGGGCAGGTCCTAACAAACGATGGTACCGGTGTTCTTAGCTGGGATACCCCGGGCGTTGGTGACGTTATTGGTCCTGGATCCTCAACAGATAAAGCGGTAGTACGCTTCAATGGAATGACTGGTGAACTCGTTCAAAATTCAGTGGTTTTGGTCGATGATACTGGAGTAATTACAGGGGGAACTTGGAATGGTTCGGTGATTGGCCCTATATATGGTGGTACCGGTGTCAATAATGGGTCCAGTACATTGACTTTGGCTGGTAATTTGGCCACTAGTGGGCCATTTGCCAGTACCTTTACTATGACCGGGCCTACCTCAGTCACATTTCCAACCAGCGGAACTTTGTCAACTACCACCGGTACAGTAACTAGTGTGAGTGGTACAGTCGGTAGGATAACGTCCACTGGAGGTACCACACCCGTAATTGACATTTCGGCGGCTTACGTAGGTCAGACGTCGATCACAACATTAGGTACGGTTGGCACTGGTACTTGGCAAGGTTCGTTAGTAGGCCCTACCTATGGCGGTACCGGTGTCAATAACGGGTCCAGTACATTGACCTTGGCTGGTAATCTGGCTACTGCCGGAGCATTTGCCAGTACCTTTACGATGACTGCGGCAACTGCGGTTACCTTCCCAACAAGTGGTACGTTGGCGACCACGTCTCAACTACCTACCCCTGCGGCACTCACTGAAGTTGATGACACAAACGTCACATTAACACTAGGAGGCACACCCGCAACTTCCCTTCTCCAAGCCACGAGTATTACTGCAGGGTGGACTGGAACCCTTGCGCCGACAAGAGGTGGCACTGGGGTCAATAACGGGTCCAGTACATTGACATTGGCAGGCAATTTGGCGACCAGTGGGTCATTTGCCAGTACATTTACCATGACAGGGGCCACCAACGTTACCTTCCCAACCAGCGGAACTTTGTCAACTACCACCGGTACAGTAACTAGTGTCAGTGGAACGGTCGGTAGGATAACGTCTACGGGAGGTACTACACCCATAATTGACATTTCGGCAGCTTACGTAGGTCAGACGTCGATCACTACGTTAGGCACGATTGGCACTGGTACTTGGCAAGGTTCGTTAGTAGGCTCTACATATGGCGGTACCGGAGTTAACAACGGATCTAGTACCCTGACGTTGGCAGGTAATTTGGCAACCAGTGGGGCATTTTCCAGTACGTTTACTATGACTGCGGCCACCAACGTTACGTTCCCAACAAGTGGTACGTTGGCCACTACTAGTCAACTACCTACCCCTGCAGCACTTACCGAAGTAAATGATACAAACGTCACACTGACACTAGGCGGTACACCCGCAACTGCCCTACTTCAAGCAGCAAGTATAACAGCAGGTTGGACCGGTACTTTAGC
>Ga0302281_10002669_pt1 | contig 12504 bp, 11 predicted proteins | sample III_Fen_E1_2_FD_198762 | JGI IMG/M metagenome (GOLD analysis project Ga0302281, IMG submission 198762) | Peat permafrost microbial communities from Stordalen Mire near Abisko, Sweden - III_Fen_E1_2 | ecosystem: Environmental > Terrestrial > Soil > Wetlands > Permafrost | place: Sweden: Abisko...
CGAATATTTATTGATGCCCTGGAAGGAAAGGATACCCGACGGCGCGCCGAAAAGACTATTGAACGAGTGTTTTAAATGGAAACTGATAACCGAAGCTTCCTCGACCCAACTCCAATTTAGTTTGTTTCAGGATTTGCTTTTGAGCGGAGATAATGAAATTCGAAGCGACCTGATGGAAATGCAGGGCAATCCTTTTAAGGTTTTGAATCAAAGATTGGGTTTGTTGAAAACCTCTCTGGGCAAGACCCCGAAGTTGGCCTTCTTTTTCGTTCCCAATCCGGATGGTCTGTCCTATTTAAAATATGAGTCTTTTTACTCGGATATTTGCGGGCAATATGGGCTGAGTTTAATGGATTTGAGCAAACCCTATCAAAATCTGAAACTGAGCTATTTTCCAACTGTCCAAGCCTGCTGTCATAGACATTACACGGCTTATGGCAATCAGTTAATCGCGACTATTTTAAAACACGAATTGATCAGTCGGGGTTGGATCCCTTTTGATGAAAAAAACTAACGTTTTTTGTTTGGTCTTTTGAGCCTTGCGTGAACTAAATGATTGGCGGGTGCGCATGGGTGGCAATTTATTTTCAATTCTTTAATCGTGAATATTCAAAACAATGATTTAATCGGTACTTGAATCGTTTCGCCGCAAACCAAGGGCACTCATGACATTTCTAAAAATATTAAGAATTCTTTTTCTTTTAAGTTGGGCGTTGCCCCTTTGGGCTGTCACACCCATGGAATATTACAATAGCCTGGTAGCGGGTGATGACGACCCTGGTTTTCAAGATGGAGCCTTTGACGATGCCAGATTTAACCAGCCCGGTGGGTTGGCTTTGGATGAAGCGGGAAAACGGCTTTTTGTAGCGGATAAAAATAACAACCGGATCCGAGTAATTTATCTGGAAGAAAACAACCGTGTGGAAACCCTGGCGGGAAACGGTGATAACAAAAATCTGGATGGTTCTTTGGACAAGGCTTCTTTTAGCGGACCCTGTCTGTTAGCCCGTCTGCCGGATGACCAATTGGCGGTTTATGAATCGGACGATCATTCGATTCGAATCGTCGACCTTAAAAACAAGAATGTCAGTACGCTAACTACCGGTTTGGGGGATGTTTGGAATCTCGTTTATTCGCCCATGGATCAGGGCCTTTATCTTTCAACTCCCAACGCCGGCGTTCTTCAGCGATTAGACGTAAAAAATAAAACTCTAACCCAGCTTCTGGTGAATGACCTCCAAGTGCCTCAACCCAGAGCGTTAGGTGTTTTTTCCAATAAGCTTTATTTATCCGATGGAAAAACCTCAATTCTTTATCAGGTGGAGCCGGTATTTAATTACCTGAACGCCGCGGTAACCGTTCATTTAGAGAAGGCGGGAAGCGGGGACAATATTCTTCAATTAGCGGCGTCGGGAGAAAATCTTTACGCGCTTCAGGGCGTACCCAATTGCATGGCTAAAGTTTTACCCGAATATCAACCGGTTACTTTACCGTCCGCATGGGGATTTACCCTGAAATCCTCAAGTCCATATTATTCACCCATAATTGAGAGCTCGTCCGATCAGCCGATTGGTTTCGCCGCGATGCCTGGCGATCAGAAGAGATTTTTTATTTCCCGGAGTAACTCAAATTGTAACTCCATTCTCAGCGTGAAAGATTACAACTTTGGGGACAGTTGGCTTGCCCGATCTCAAGGCAACAGCATGAGCGGACTGACCGATTTTGAGTATCCGTTCGCAAAACCGTCAAAAACCTTCCGAATTTTAATTGTGGGTAATTCCAGAATTGTGACAGCCCCGGCGATCCCCCTGGATGACAATGGAAATGAAATTCCCTTGAATCTGGATGACCATGATTTACATTCATCAAGGGGCAATACTTTTTCAAAAAAACTGGAATTTATTTTAAATTCCGAAGCGGCGCTAGACGATATTTCCGAACATTTTGAGGTGATGGCTTTAGGTCATCCCGGATTAAAAATTCAATTTTTCGCGGCGGACGAGGTTCCGCCGATGGTTCAAAAGTATGATATTGACCTGATCCTCTGCCTGCTAACTCCGACCGAGGAAGAGGCATATTCGAATTACTATACGAACCCCTTAACCAAAGACGGTATTCCCGCCCACGATATGAATCCTGAATTTTTAATCAAACCCTGGCGACAAAGGATCCCCGATGGAGCGCCCAAAAGATTATTAGAAGAGGGGTTAAAACTTAAATTGATAAGTGAAATATCCCCGACCCAACTCCAATTTAGTTTATTTCAGGATCTGCTTTTGAGCGGGAATAATGAAATTCGAAGCGATTTGGTGGAAATGCTGGGAAAACCTTTTGGTGTTTTGGATCAAAGACTAACTTTCCTTAAAACTTCTTCGGGTAAAACGCCGAAGTTGGTTTTTTTCTTTGTTCCTGATCCAGATTGTGTGTCTTACTCCTCATACGAATCCTTTTGGACTGATGTTTGCGGGCGGTATGGACTGACTTTTTTGAATTTAACCAAACCTTATCAAGATCTCAAATACAGCTATTTCCCTACCACGGAAGCCTGCTGCCACAATCATTACACGGCTTATGGCAACGAGTTAATAGCGACTATTCTGAGGCATGAGTTGATCAAAAAGAGCTGGATACCTTTTGATGAAAAGATTGAACCTTAAGTTTTTTCAACTGGTAAATCATCAAAAGGCTCCTTAAATTGGTGTGAAATTATTCCACGTCATACAGGTCTCGACATGAAAATTCAAAAACTTTCCGTGGTTTTCTTTTTTTTGAGTGTGACCCCGCCGCTTCACGCTGTCACGCCCATGGAGTATTACAACAGCCTGGTAGCGGGTGATGACGACCCCGGTTTTCAAGACGGGGCTTTTGACGATGCCAGGTTTAACCAGCCCTGCGGATTGGCCCTGGATGAAGCGGGGAAACGGCTTTTTGTTGCGGACAAAAACAACAACCGGATTCGAGTTATTTATCTTGAAGAAAAGAACCGGGTGGATACCCTGGCGGGAAACGGCGACAACAAGAATCTGGACGGCTCATTAGACAAGGCTTCTTTTAGCAGTCCCTGTCTTTTGGCCCGGCTGCCAGACGATCAATTGGCGGTTTACGAGTCCGGAGACGGATCGGTCCGGATCGTTGACCTTAAAAACAAGAGCGTCAGCACCATCGCGAAGGGATTGAACGACGTTTGGAACCTGGTCTATTCGTCCGTGGATCAGGGTCTTTATATTTCCATGCCGAACGCGGGGCTTCTTCAACGGATTGACTTAAAAAATAAAACCTTAACCCGGCTATTGGCGAATGACCCGCAAGTTCCCCAGCCTAGAGCGTTGGGAGTTTTATCCAATAAGCTTTATTTGTCCGACGGAAAATCCTCGGTTCTTTATCAGGTGGAGCCGGTATTTAATTCGCTGAACGCCGCGGTGACCGTTCATTTGGACAAGGCGGGGAGCGGCGACGGTATTCTCCAATTAACGGCATCGGGAGAAAATCTTTACGCGCTTCAGGGCGGCCAAACCTGCATAGCCAAAATTTTACCCGAATATCAACCGGTGACTTTAGCGTCCGCGTGGGGATTTACCCTGAAACCCAACAGTCCCTATTATTCGCCCATAATAACCAATTCGTCCGATCAGATTTTTGGTTTCACCGCCATGCCGGGCGACCAGAAGAAGTTTTTTATTTCCAGAAATTATTCTGGCTACAACTTTATCCTAAGCGTGAAAGATTATAACTTCGGAGCCCATTGGGCCGAACGCGCGCCGTCTTCCGATTTTGAATATCCAAAGAAAAAACCAGCCAAGACTTTTCGTATTTTAATCGTCGGCAATTCCAGGGTTGTTACCGCGCCCGTGGTTCCTTTTGATGACGTGGGAAATGAAATCGTGTATCCCCCGGTGGCCGGGCAGGGCGACGATCCCTTGACCCATCACGATGGTTTGTCGCCCAGGTCAAATATCTTCGCCAAAAAACTGGAGCTTCTTTTAAATTCGGAAGCGGCTCTGGACGACGTTTCGGAGCATTTTGAGGTGCTGACCTGGGGAGTGCCGGCCGGCAAGGTTCAATGGTTCGCGCCGGATGAAGTGCCGCCAATGGTGGAAGACTTTGACATCGACTTGGTTCTGGTCTTGTTTACGGCGGATGATAATGAACAATACGATAATTATTATCTATTTCCCCTGACGAAGGAGGGCATACCGTCGGAAGGACCGGATGATTACCGCGACACCCGCTTGAAGCAGATGGGCTTAGAGGTTGTGCCATTTAAACCGGAATATTTATTGACGCCTTGGAAGCAAAGGGTTCCCGACGGCGCGCCCAAAAGGCTTCTGGACGCCTGTTTTAAGGATAAATTGACAAAGGAAGTATCCCCGACACAATTGGATTTCGGTTCGTTTGAGGATTTGCTCTATTCCGGAGATAGTGAAATTTGGAATGATTTAGTCGAAATCATCGGCAAACCTTTCGAAGTTTTAAATCAAAGAATGGGTAAGTGGCAAACATCTTCCGGCAACGCCCCGAATTGGATTTATTTTTACGTGCCCGCGGTGGACTGTGAACACTGCTCCCAGTTCGAGACTTTTTGGTCGGATGTCTGTAAACGGTACGGGTTGTCCTTTTTAGACCTGACCAAACCATTTAACGATCTCAAAATAGGTTATTACCCGGCTTTTGAGGCCTGTTGCCACAATCATTACACGGCTTACGGCAGCGAGCTTATCGCGACAATTTTAAAACACGACTTGATCAGCCAGGGGTTGGTACCTTTCACGGAGGAAAAAAAGTAAAGCTTTAAGGTTTTTCATTCGTTTCTTTAAGTCTGGCATGGCCCAGATGGTTGGCCAGGTGCAGGGAGTGGAATAATACCCATTGTTTCTTGTTTAGCTTTCCCAAATAAGGATGGGTACTAAAAGGCCCCTCAAACTTCTCAAACGCATCCGGCGCTTTGCGCAATTGTTCCAGTGCGGCTTTTTCATCGCCTTCTATCCTCTCAACCGGTGTTCCTTTTAAGGGCGAGCCGAGGCCTGTGGGAAGAAATCCGTCCCTCGAAATTTTCCAATAAAACAGAGGCCCTTTCACGTTCATTTTCCACCAGGACATTTCGCGTTGAACTCCTTTCATAGAGCCTTCGACGGCTTTTCGGCAATGTTCCAGAATCTGAAAATAAGACCAACTTCCCGTAGCGACCACAGGGCCCTTTTCCAGGCGGATGAATTCCCGGCGGATATCGTTAAAATTTTTAAATCTGAGTTCTCGGCGCAAGGTTGGACTCCTTTTAATCGTATAGAGGCGGCGGGGGAGGCACGGATTTTATTTTTTTAAACCGAACCGCGAAAAAGCCTTCCGCGTCGGGTGTGGGAAGAACCCGCACCGACTTTACCACCGACGGGTGGAATTTCGCGCCGCCCCACTGGAGCAAGCCCTGAGTGTGCAGGGGAAGGGGCAAAGTGACAGCCTCAATTTCCAAAGCGTCCCCGTAAGTCTCAAGCGCCCATTGGACTACCATCTCATTTTCTTCCGGCGCGAAGGTACAGGTGGAATAAACCAGGGTGCCGCCGGGTTTGACCGACAGCACGGCGGATTTTAAAAGACGCCGCTGGTCTTTGGCCATTTTGCGGTTGGTGTCTTCCCGCCAGTAGCCGTAGGTAGAGGGCGTGTCCAATTGAAAACGGCCTTCCGAACTGCAGGGCGCGTCGAGCAAAACCTTGTCAAACGCTTCGTGGTTTTCTTTCCAAACCATTCCGCCGTCTCCCGCTTCCAAAACCTTCACATTGGCGGCTCCCTGCAGGGCGGTGTTGGCTTTCAGTTTTTCCACCCGAATGGGGTTGTTATCGTTGGCGGTGATGGAACCCTGGTTTTTCATGAGCACGGAAAGCTGGGTGGTTTTACTGCCTGGGGCGGCGGTGAGGTCCAAAACCTTCTCGCCGGGCTGAGGGGCCAATATTAAGGGCGGAATCATGCTGGACAGGCCCTGGATATAAATCTGGCCTTTCTCATAAAGCCCGGTTTTTTCCAAATCCTTCTGCCGGCCCTTGCGCAAAATAAAGGCGTCCCTGTACCAAACCACATTCTCAATTTTGAATCCCAGGGGTTCGAGACGCTCCTTTAAGGAACTGGAATCGGGCTTGAGGGTATTGACCCGAAAAGTCGTGGGGCGCTCGGCGCTAAAGGACCGCAGAACCCTGTCCCACTGGTTGGCGGGAATGATGCGGCGGAGTTTGGCTTCAAAAGCTTCGGGTAAGCGGCGGGTTTGATTTTTCAAAGGGTTACCAGGGAATGAGAAGCGATTCGGCTAAAAACTTCATGAGCGGTTCGGCGGCTCGACAGGATTCGATAAAGACTTCCATGAAATGGGACGAGCAGGCTGTTTTCTCGTCCAGCGCGCTAAAACAAATAAAATCTTTCCGCTTTAAATCCTCGATACAGGGATTCTGGGGGTCATAGCCTTTGGGCGGGCGGATCAATTTTTCGCCTTCCAGGGTGCAGTTCTCTTTAAATTTTTTATTATTCAAAACGGATTTCCACTTGGGGGGATGAGCCGCCAGATAATCCCGAATCTGGGTCAGGGTCGGGGGTTGGGGGCGCCAAATGCCCGCGCCGCAGAAAACCTCGCCGGGTTCCAGATGAAGATAATAGCCGGGGACATGGGTGTCCGAACTGCGGGCATGGCGGAATTTGGCCGAAGCGGCGGTTTTATAGGGAGTCTTGTCCTTCGAAAATCGGGTGTCGCGGTAAATGCGGAACATGGAGCCGCCCATGGGGCTATTGTCCGCGGTCATGTGCTTGCTGATTTTCCGCAGCTGGGGGCCGACCTCACCGATGAAATCCAAAAGCGGGTTGCGGACCAGCTGTTCATACCGTTCCTTATTCGCGTGAAACCAGGGCCGGTTATTGTTTTTTTTCAGTTCCCGAAGAAACCCGAAAAAGGTTGGATTGAAATAAACTTTTCCCATAAGAGTCCTTCTATTTTTGAGCGGTGTTTAAAGCAGAAGCGACTTTTAAATATTCTTTTACTATTTTTTCCAAACGAAGCTGGTTTTTCTCATCCTCGAATTTTCCAAAAGGGTCAAAGGCACTGTGGGAATGAGGCAGGGTATACATGTCGGGATAAACAAAAACTCCCAAACCTTCCAGGGGAATACGGGTTTGCCATAAACCCCGAACGCCGCCCATGGGGCCGATGGAGGCGGATAAAAGCAAAGCGCTTTTGCCCCGGAAAGGCTGGGGCGTGACGCGGGAAACCCAATCGATGGCGTTCTTTAGATTACCGGCGATGGAATAGTTATATTCGGGTGTCGCGATCAGCAGGCCGTCCGCTTTGTGAATGCGGTCGGCGAATTTTAAAGCGCCGGGAGGCAGTCCTTTTTCCTGCAGGTCGCCGTCGTAAGCGGGCATGTCAAAATCGTGAAAGTCCGCCAGGTCCACCTCGGCGCCGTTTTGATCGGCGATTTCGGCGGCCCAGGCCGCCAGTCTTTTATTGGTTGATGCGGCGCGAAGGGAAGGGGTGAAAGCGAGAATTTTCATCAGTGATCCTTGTTCATTGAGATGGGATTTAGGGTAATAAAAAAAAGGGCCGAAGCCAAGTGCGGCTTCAGCCCTTTTTAAAACTATTTGAGAAATGAGTCGGTTTTAGGGTTTAGAGGCTTCCGTGGGAGCTTCCTTGGGCTTGCTCATCATGGCTTTCATTTTTTCCAGACCCGCTTTGTCCATCAGGGCGATATCGAGCGTAATGGTCACGTCGTTGCCGACCATCAGGTTGCCGCTGTCCAAAACCTTGTTAAAGCTGATGCCGAAATCTCGGCGGTCAATTTTGGTCGTGGCGGAAAAACCGGCGATTTTCGCGCCCATCATGGTGTCTGAACCCATATAGTCCACATTTAAAACAACCGGTTTGATCATACCGTGCATGCTCAAAGCGCCTTCCACAGTGTACTTATTGTCTCCCAGGGAGGTGACCTTGATGCTCTTGAAGGTAATGGTGGGGTATTTGGCGGCGTCAAAGAAATCCGGCGTCTTCAAATGGTGGTCGCGCATGTCATTGTCCGTGCTGATGCTGTCCACCTGGATGGTAACGCTGATTTTTGAATCCTCCGGCTTGGCCGGATCGAAATGAATCGTTCCGTCGTAATCCTTAAATTCACCGTGGACCGGGCTCAAAATGTGGCGGACGGCGAAACCGATCTGCGAATGGGCTTTGTCAAACCCGTAAATTTCAGCGCGGACAGTTGATACGGCTAAAAAACTAAAAGCGGCCAAAAATAAAAATAACTTCTTCATAAAATAGTTCTTCCTTTCCTGCGATTGATATCTTGCCCAAAGGCAAGGTTATGACGCCCGACCCGCCAATCTTAGACTAAAAGAGCGATTGATTTTAAGCCGGGCGAGTTATATATATAGGGCATGTGATTACTAAAGGAAAGTAGGTACCCAATGGTAACTCTTAACTATTTTCTCATTTCGAGAGGTGAAAAATGATTCGACATAGACCCAATAAATCCGGTCCCGTTCCGATTGAATGTCCTTTGGAGTTCAGCCTTAAACTTCTGGCGGGAGCCTGGACCCCGCAGATCGTCTGGTTCTTGCAAACCGAGCCCCGCCGCTTTGGGGATTTAAAAAGAGATCTGGGAAATGTTTCCGCGAAAGTTTTAACAACCCGGCTGCGGGAGATGGAAAAGAAGGGAATCATTACCCGCGAAGTGATGCCGACCTCCCCGCCGACGGTGGAATACGCGCTGACCGATGTGGGCCGTAAAATAGGTCCGGCGCTTCAATCGATTGTGGCGGTGGGCGAGGAAATTCAAAAACACCTGTCGCGTGAAAAAGCCGAAGTCAAATCATCCGTTAAAAAAACAGCAATGGCGATTTAAGAATCTTTAAGTTTTTATCTTTGCGGCAAGGCCCGCTGCATGGATTCAACGGGCGTCACGGTCAGATTTAATTTGTTCGATTGGCGGACAACGGACAGACGGGATTCCAGACCGACCTTTTCGTCGCTCAACATCCGGTGCAGGTCATCCATGGTTTCGACGGGATGACCGTCCAGTTCCAATAAGATATCCCTTTCTCTCAGTCCGGCCTTCTGGGCCGGTCCTCCGGGCTCGACGCCCACAATCAAAACAGCCTTGTCGGACGGATGGTTAAAGTAACGAACCGCGTTTCTCGGCAGGTCGATATTCTGGCCCCCGATGCCGATAAAACTGCGCCGCACTTTTCCATATTTCATCAGCTGGCTGGCGATCCGCTTGGCGGTATCGATGGCGATGGCGAAGCAAAGACCCTGAGCGGCCTGGATGGTGGCGGTGTTGACACCCACAACTTCGCCGCGGGAATTGACCAAAGGGCCGCCCGAGTTACCCGGATTGAGGGCGGCGTCGGTCTGAATGACGCTGTCAATCAGCCGTCCCGACTGGGACCGCAAAGACCGGCCCAGAGCGCTGACCACTCCGGCGGTGACGGTGGTTTGAAAACCCAGAGGGCTTCCAATGGCCACTACCAGCTGGCCTACCCGGAGGTTTTGGGAAACGCCCAGGGAAGCGGGCTTGGCGTCCGAAAGGTCGTCAATGCGGATTACCGCCAGATCACTGTCCGGGTCCTCGCCGATCAAGCGGGCTTTATAGGACTGCCCGTCCAGAAGGCTGACTTCCATTTCAGAGGCGTTTCGAACCACGTGGCTGTTGGTCAAAATAAAACCGTCGGGCGTGAAGAAAAACCCCGAGCCGCTGCCGGACTTTTTCGATTCGGACGAGTTGTTTCTGCGGTCCCTGTTTTTCTGAAAAACGTCGATATTGACCACGGAGGGACTGACTTTTTCCGAGGCATAGATGACCGCGCTGGAATAAGCGTCCAGCAGGCCCTCGTTGTCATAAGGCGCCGTTTCGGGCCGGTGAAGGGTTTTCTCGGTTAAATTGTCGTCAGCCAGAAATCGCGGAGTATTCAGGGGAGTCTCCTTTGTCAAAAAGGGCCGGTTTTGTCCCGCGTTTCCATAATTGTTATATGGAACGCGGGATAACCCATTTTCTTTTAATGTTTATAGAAAAATGGGAGCTGACCCTTTCGTGACAATAGGAATTCAGGCGAACAGAAACCAGCCCGTTTTTTATTTTGTCCTGGGAATGAACAACAGAAACAACGAGGCCAGCGCGGCCAGCGCGGCGCCGACGGCGAAGGCCCAGGGATAGCTCCAGACGGTGGCGATCCATCCAAAAAGTAAACTGGCGGGCAGGGCGCCCAGGCCGATGATCAAGTTGTAATAACCGAAAGCAGTCCCGCGCAATGTTTGAGGGGCCAGGTCGGCCACGAAAGCTTTTTCCGAAGGCTCACAAAGGCCGTAAAAAACGCCGTAAGCCAAGAAGAGAAAGATCATGCTGGTTTTGTCCGACAGCAGAGCGAAGCCCAGATAGATCAGGGCGTAATAGAACCAGCCGGAAATAATCAGCGGTTTGCGGCCCCAGCGGTCCGAAAGACTGCCGCTATAGGGAGAAGTGAACATCCGAACACCGCCATGAAGACCCCAGAGTAGGGCGATGAGCCAATTGGAAACGCCCACCTGGGAAAGACGGATCATCAAAAAAGCGTCCGCGGAATTGCCCAGGCTGAAAATAAAGAGGACAGTTATAAGACTCTTAAAGTTACCCCCGAGGGTGTTCCAATCCTGAAGCAAGGTGAGCTTCTTGGGTTTGAGGGGGCCGGAAGATTTTTCATGAACCGTCCAGACGGTTATCCAGGCCAGAACCCCGGGAATAATCGAAAGAAGAATAACGTTTCGGAAAGTAAGACCCAATAAAAGAAGGCCACCGGCGATAAAGGGGCCGATCAATTGACCCGCGTCGTCCATGGCGCTGTGAAAGCCGTAAGAAACGCCGCGGTTGGAATCGTTTGTCACATCGGCAATCAAGGCATCCTGGGGCGCGGAACGGACGCCTTTGCCCATGCGGTCCGCGAAACGAAGCACCAGTACCCAGGGCCAGGTGCTGGCTAAACCCACCAGAGGACGAAGCAGGGTCGAAATAGCGAAGCCGAATATGAGAAAGGGTTTTTTCTTTTTAACCCGGTCGGTGCCGATACCCGAAAAGACTTTTAAAAGGGAAGAAGTCGATTCGGCCATGCCTTCGACCCAGCCCACCGCCGCCGGGCCCGCGCCCAACACCTGGGCGAGAAAGAGCGGCACCACGGGATAGATCATTTCCTTAGCCATGTCATTGAAAAGACTCACCAGGCCCAATTGAAAGACGGTGCGGGGAATTGACTTAAATGGAGAGGTTTTAGCGGGTGATTTAGCCATTAATCCATCGGGCAATCGCGAAGGCCGCTCCGGCGGCGACGATACCGGTTAAGGTAACGGTAAAGGCCCCCTTCACCGGGCTTTGATGGGTGACCTTGGCTTTAAAATAACCAAAGATGATCAGGCAGATGACGGTCATAATCGACGAATAAATTAATCCCTGAAGGGGCTGGGTTGTCAGGAAATAAGCCGATAGCGGAATCATGCCGCCCACCGCGTAGGAAAGGCCGATGCGAAAGGCGCTCTTAAAGGCCTGGTGAGGCCGGGGTTTTTCCAGCCCCAGCTCAAAGCGCATCATGAAATCCACCCATTTTTTATGGTCCTTGGCCAGATCGTTCGCCACACCCTGCCGCACATGGGGCGAGATGCCGTAGGTTTCCAGGATATTTTTAATCTCGTCCAATTCTTCCTGGGGAATGACCTTGACCTCGTGTTCTTCCCGTTTTTTCTCGCCCTCGTAATGCTCCACCTCGGTCTGGCCGGCCAGGTAGCCGCCCAAGCCCATGGAGATGGTGCCGGCGATAATTTCAGCGATACCGGCGGTGATGATGATGACATTGCTGTGCACCGCGCCGCTGAGCCCGGCAGAAAGGGCGAAAGGCACGGTCAGGCCGTCGGACATTCCCACCACGAAATCCCGTATGGCGGCCATGGACATGCTGTGTTTTTCATCGGCGTGATGGGGAATAGGAATCGGCATCAGGACTCTCTTTCAGGGGAATATTAAAATATAAGGCGTTACGGATTCAGGAGGGACCATCTTAGGACAAGGGTTTAGGGGAACTCAAGCTTTTGGAAGACTGAGAAACATTCTCAGTCTTCCGGCAGTGAAGAGCGAAAGAATTTTCACGGAAAAGACGTAGTTTCAAGCCGAGTTTTTAAATCAAAAGAATCACTCCTTTTAACTCGGGTTACTCCGTGGATAAATTTTGGGTTGGAAGTTAACCCAGATTTCCAATTTGATAATCATAAAAAGCCTGCTTCAGTTCGCCCATGGTGTTCATCACAAAGGGGCCGCCCCTTACCACGGGCTCGTTTAGTTTTTGAGCCGAGGCGAAAAGCAGGTGCAGGGGTTTGTCGCCTTCCGCCTGAACTTTTACCGAATCGCCGGGGCCAAAAACGCCCAGATAGTCCGGCTTCACATAAGTGGGTTCGTCCGCCGAGCCGGTTTTGGCTTTGCCGTCGATGACATAAATAAACGCGTTGCGGTCTTCGGGCACGGCCTG
>Ga0302281_10002672_pt1 | contig 12498 bp, 6 predicted proteins | sample III_Fen_E1_2_FD_198762 | JGI IMG/M metagenome (GOLD analysis project Ga0302281, IMG submission 198762) | Peat permafrost microbial communities from Stordalen Mire near Abisko, Sweden - III_Fen_E1_2 | ecosystem: Environmental > Terrestrial > Soil > Wetlands > Permafrost | place: Sweden: Abisko...
CCACTGGAAATTGATGAAATCCGTTATTAAGCATGGTCGTGCCAAACTCGCAGCTGCACCAATTATTTTTGGTGCAGCCGTGCGTGGCCCTATGCATATAAGAAACGGCAAAACCTGCGAAGATGCTTGGAAGGGTCGTTCGTTTGGGGACGCAACGGCGATCACCATCAGCGACGGCTTGGGATCAAAACCATTTGCCGCCCACGGGGCACGCTCGGCTTGCGTCTCGGCCATTCGAGCAGCTCGGTTGTGGGCCCATGCTTCGGAGGTAGGACCGGACTGGGTTTGTCGCTGGCTAGAAGCGCAATGGCGTTTTGCGGTTGCGCCCGAAAAACCGCAGGAATGTGCCGCCACCTGCCATCTGATGGTCGCTCACAAAACATCCGGATTGATGTATGCGGGGCTGGGCGACGGCATGGCCCTGTTCCAACAGGGAAAACAAACCGTCCAATGTCTTTCAACTCGCCCCGCCGGAAACTTCGCTAATGAAACACTCGGTCTGGGGGTGGATCATCGGATGACTGACTGGAATCACGTTCGCTTGCCGCTTTCCAAAGACCCATGGATCGCCATCCTTGTGACCGACGGTATCGCCGATGACCTGCGCCCGGACAAATTGGACGCGTTCATAAAATGGTTGCGCAACGAAATTGCTCGTAAGCCAAAAGAGGAACGGGGCACAACGCTACGGCGGGCTTTGCGGGAATGGCCCACGCCGGGTCATCTCGATGATAAAACGGTTGCCGTCATCTTGAACCATTGATTGTCATGCCATCACCCCGCACCCATTCAACCGTCTGTGGTCAAGTGGTCACCGACCTCGAAGGTCGCCGCTATACCTTGACAAGGTTGATTGGTCAGGGTGGTCAGGGGGATGTCTTTGAGGTTAAGGAAGGCCGGCTCGCCGTGAAAATCCTGCGCTCAGTCAGTGAAAGTGACCGTCAGCGCCTGCGTCGCTGCATTCAGGCGGTGAAGCGTTTGGATTTGGATGGTTTGCCCATCGCTTCACCGATTGCTGTATTGGGACCGCCGCATGTTGGATACCTGATGCAATTGGCCGCCGGCATGTCATCACTTCGGGGCATGATGCTACCGCCAGCCGATGGTCGCAGCGTAACCGCGTGGTATGTCGCTACCGGGGGCCTTCGTGTGCGCTTGCAAAGGCTGGTGTCTATTTTTGAAGTGTTCACCAGACTCCACGGACGTGGTTTGGTTTACGGTGATCCTTCGCCCCAGAATATTCTATTTTCACACGACGGAAATCATTCGCGCGCCTTTCTGATCGATGCCGACAATTTGCACGTTCAGCGCGATATCACGGCCTCTGGGGTTTACACGCCTGGATACGGGGCACCCGAATTAATTCGCGGCGGCACCGGCCCGGATACGTTGACCGATGGTTTTGCCTTGGCGGTTATGGCTTTTGAATTGCTGACCCTCGTCCACCCGTTCGTGGGCGATCTCGTCCACGATGGCGAACCGGAACTTGAAGAGGTGGCATTTCGCGGTGAGTTGCCTTGGATTGAGCACGCTGCTGATTTGAAAAATCGTTCCTCCCGGGGCATTGACCGGGACATGGTGATTTCTCCGGAATTGAAAAAACTTTTCAGGCGAATGTTCGAGGACGGTCTTAATGACCGTCTTGCCCGCTCTGGTTTAGGGGAATGGGTCAGCGCTCTGAGTCAGGCGTCTGATGTGACGATCACGTGTCCTCATTGCCAGGCATCCTATTACGCCCCCCAAAGGCGTGAGTGCCCGTGGTGCGCACAACCTCGTCCGGATCTAAGCTTGGCAGTTTATTACCTATGGGATCCGGAAATTACATTTGCCACCGGTGCTCCGTCCGGCGGCTTCGTTAAAACCTCGACCGGTCAAAGCCGCCCGTTGGCCACGATGGTTCTAGCAGCCAAAGAGCCAGTTCAAATCTTATGCCGGCACATCCACAGCGGTGTTCACTCAGACCAGACCGAACAACCGCTCGTCGAAACCACTCGCACGAGGGCTGATGCGATTAGGTTGCGCAACCTGTCCCCGGAACCGCTCCAGTTGATCAAGCACTCCGGGGCGGATAAAACAATTGACACCTTGGGTGTCGCCGCCGAAAAGGTTATCCCAATTTCACTGCAAAGCCCCCATTGGCATTTGCATTTTGGCCCGCTGAATCGACTCCATCGGGCGGTCGTATTTAAACCGATGCCGTAATGCCATGGAAATCTCCGAACTCCAACATGGTAAGATTCTCACGCTTGATGTTGCCCCCTTGATGGAGGTCAAAATCGAGCGAATTCCACCCAAGGGCCGGGAGTTGATACTGACGCGCGTTGGCGAACTGTTTGCGCTTATCCTTCCGGGCCAAGCCGAGCCGTTATTTATTGATGCGGAAGATCAGAAATGCCGACGGGAACTGCAACGCACAATGGAACAGGATGCGCCCCGGTTATGTTGGTTGGTTGGAGTCCGCTTGGATCGTAACCAGTTGGTCGCCCTGACCATCCAGATTCATGAATTCTCCGAACGCTTTTCGATTCCCGAACTGAAAATCGGCGTGGATGAAAAACTGGTGGCCGATATGGGACGCCAACAAGCACGCCGGTTTTCAACCGAGACCGCCTGCGCTTGGCTTGCCGATAGATTAATAATCCCGCCCAATTCGCCCACCGGACAGGCTCGGGTCATCATCATTGGCCGACCAGATTCGCAAAATACTCAAAAACAAGCCTTCAGGATCCTCGGAGACCGATTCGCGCTGGATATCGAACGGCAGAAGGAAGGTGGGTGGCTGGCCTCTCGTTTAACCCGTCCTAGAAACGCCAAAAAGCCAGAAGAATATCGCCCCCTTATTCTTGCGGAAGGCACCTTTGAATTTCTGGATCAGACCATTGCCGGCAAGATGCGGCAAGGTATGGCAACAGAACTCGACCAGATTGTCCGCACGGCTGGCAGTTATCTGGGCGTTTGGCTGGAATATCAGGCGATGGAGCATCGCCGTGTGATTGAAGAGGCCAAAAGATTCGGTTGGTTAAGCTATGATGGTTGTTATCGAATGGCTGATGGATGCTGGTCTTTTCCGTTGACCACCGATAGCCAGCGGCAGGGTATCATCATAGACAAGGACTTGGAAGCCTCAGCGGATGTCCCAGATATTCTCACCAGCAAGGCTGCTGGCGACGAAGACTCGTCCGGTTTTCAGATGACCGATCGTGAATCACGCCCGGCGTTTCGCGGCGCTTGGGTCGGTGGTGATGCCCAGACCATCCGCCTGCGTCCCGATACCCAGGATGGGGTTGTGCCGCCGGAGCGAGGTTATATTCATGTCAGCTTGCGCGGCGATTTAAAAAGGATGGCCCGCCGAAATGAGGCTCATTCAAGGATCGCCAGTGGAAAGAATTCAATTCCCCAACTGGCTTTGTTGCTCGAAAACCGGCCCGTGCCTGTTCGCCGCGTGCAGACGCATGAACCGTTGTCCAGTGCCGCTAAAGCCAGGTTTCATTCCGGTGCGCCAACCCCACGTCAGTTGGAAGCAATCAGGGTTGCACTAAACACCCCGGATATTGCCGTTATCCAGGGGCCACCCGGCACCGGTAAGACCCGCACCATATCTGCCATTATCGAGCGCTTGACTGAAATAGCCAAAGATCAAAATGCCGAATTTGACAAAGTGCTGCTCACGAGTTTTCAACATGATGCGGTTGAAAATGCGGCAGCCATGACCGAAATTTTCGGCCTTCCGGCTATGAAAGTAGGCCGGCGACGTGGGGATAACTCCGAAAGCCTGCCCTTGATAGCCTGGACTAACCGAATTACGGAAGCCTTGGAGGCGGACTTGGCGGCCCGCCCCAAAAAACCGTTGCGCAAATTGTTGGAAACGATCCGAATCAGACACGCATCCTATGTCAAATCTCCCGGCATCGAAGCCGAAGCCGCTCGTATGTTGTTGGATTTAGGTTCGCTGGCTGCTGACCATCTACCAGCGGCTTTGTCCGACCGGATTATCAGCGTGGCAGACCGCCTCAAACTGGGCGTGGCCGGCTTGGACGACGAACGTCAGGCAGCCATACAAGTGGTCCGTGGCCTGCGCCTTCAAAAAGAAGCTTTCGCCGATGACGGACCCAAAATGGCTTGGAGGGTTCTCAATAAATTATCATCAGGCTCTTGGCTCAACGTGGAGGATCGCGCTCTCTTGGAAAAGGCAAGGGACTGGGATAAACCCTCTTCTCCCGATTTCTTGCCAGCGATGGAGATTCTCAAAAACCGGCTGTTGGATACACTACAAGTCTCGACCCCGCCTTCCCGGACTCCGTTGGTCAATGCGGAAGTCCTCAACGTTCTTGATGAAATGATTTCCACCATGGATAAGTGTGTTCGCAATGCCGCAGCGGAAGGACCCGATATGGTGCTGGAACAACTAATTCAGGACCTGCGAAACGACCCGGTTGGGCTACGGAAAACCATCGAGAATTACACAGTCGTCCTTGCGGCAACCTGTCAGCAGGCGGTCAGTGAACGGATGATGGAAATGTTCTCGGACGACCTCGAGTTTGAAAATGTCATTGTGGATGAAGCGGCCCGGGCCAATCCACTCGATTTACTTATTCCCCTGAGCCGGGCCGCCCGCCGCATCATCTTGGTGGGTGACCATCGACAGTTGCCACATTTGTTGGAGCCGGAAGTAGAGCGCGAGCTGGAGCAATCGGTTCGTGAGGAGACCCGCGATCAGATCCGTAAAAGCCTGTTTGAACGACTGTTCCTCCACGTCAAGGATTTGGAAAAACTCGATGGAATAAAACGCTGGGTGACGCTGGATACCCAATACCGGATGCATCCGGTGCTGGGCGCATTTGTAAGTGATGCCTTCTATAAGGATCATGGAGAGGCGTTTTTCTCTCCCGTCGGCGCGGATTTGGACCCGCAATTTGCTCACGGCTTGGGCGGAAACTATGAGGGAAAACTCGCGGTTTGGAAAAACCTGCCCGTCACCAACGGCGCAGAGGAAAGCGCCGGTCATAGCTGGCGGCGGCATTGTGAGGCCGATTGGATCGCTGCCGAAACAAGGCGTATCTTGCAAGAGTCACCCGGTTTGAGTGTGGGCATCATTTCTTTCTATGCCGCGCAGGTCGATGCCATCATGACCGCTATGCAGCGGGTTGATCTTACGACCCTTTCGGAAGATGGTGATTTGGTCATTGCGGATGCCTGGCGCAGCACAGTCAATGCTCAACGCGAAGTATGCGAACGTCTTCGCGTTGGAACTGTCGATGCTTTTCAAGGGAAGGAATTTGATGTTGTCATTCTCTCACTGACGAGATCAAACCGAATTCAACCAGCCGATGAAAAAAGTATCCGTCGTAAATTTGGCCATCTTTTGCTCGAAAACCGTCTGTGCGTCGCGATGAGCCGCCAAAAAAGATTATTGATCACGGTAGGGGATTCGGCCATGGCCTCGGCTGAGTTTTCCAAAATCGTCCCCGGTCTTCACGCGTTTCAGAAACTCTGCCGTGGCAGCCACGGGGCTATTTTATAACACCATGGACCTCGTTTTAAATTACGGTCCCCGAGCCGCGCACAAAGATTATGACCGCATGGGGCGCGTCTATCTTGTTTGGCCCTGTGCTGCCTGGCGCGTGGTCGCGCCTGCGCCATCAGATCAGGGCATCAATCTTCTCCAGAAAGCGGTGCTCGGTATGTGGTGTAGCAATTCATACTCGGTAGCGGAGGTGGCCAACAAACTTCACCTTCATCCGCACCTGATCGAGAATATCGGTATGGAGTTGGTCCGCTCAGGCTGGGTGGACCAGAAATCTTTGCGCCCGACATCCAAGGGGTTCGATATCCTTGAAAAAGAGGAATTGATCATGGATACATTGATCACCGGTTGGGTGTTCCAAGACCCTTGGAGCGGGGAACTCTGGCCGCACTTCAGTCAACAGTTACACCTTCAAGAAACCACCCCGGGTTACGGATCAGAACGGTTGACCTTGGTGCTGGATTCAAAAAAAGGCACCCGGAAAGTTCCCGCCTGGATCTTCGACGCCCCGGCCAGCCCGGTGCGACCATCCAGCGCAATGATTTTGCGCGCGGTAAAACAGTGTCGGCGTCGCGAAGAACAGAAAAAATCAATGCGCTTGGATGCGTCAGATATGATGGGAATCATCGGCGAAGATTCGCAGGAAATGCTAGCGCGAATCACTTCAATCAGCGACCGACCCGAGCCGGCCGGGCTGGTTACATTCGGATATTTGCCCAAGGGCGGCTCTTTTCAGCCTCAAATTTGCGACCCCTTCGGATTCGGATGCGACGAGAAAATGTGGCGGCAACTTCAGCGGATTGCTAGGGATGATGAGGGCGCTGCCGGTGCACAGCGGGATTTTTTGCGATTCGCGCAAATTAAAGATGCACCTGCCTTCGAGGAATTGTTGGACCAGCAACAAAAGATTGCTGAATCCGAGGTGGTAGCGCGACTGTCTCTCGATATAAAGGTAAACTCCGCTGTTTTTGAACACCTGGTGGCCGCAGCAAAAAGTTTATCCCTGGCCAGAGCTACCGAGGGAGATTCTCAAAGTGACCTTGGCTCAGTTATGCAATCATGCCGAAGGACTCTGGAGGCCTTGCTGAAGTCGCTCGCTCGCATTGCCCCGTTGGGTAATGCACATGCCCTTCTCAACGGCGACGTCGCAATGGACCGGGCAATCGTTGACCAAATCGCTCAGTCGATTGGATTAAAACTGCCATTGCCCGGCATGTTTCAGATGGATAAGTCGGGAGGAAAACCAAACAAAGGACTTATAATTGGAATTTGTCGGGATATTGGAAATGTTTATAAATTGCCAAGCGCAGTGGTTGCGACCTTGTTGGCGACATCTTTGCACCCAGCCCACCCCCTCAAATCCGCTTCGGCCAAGGACGCGGATTTGTTGCACAAGCTTGCCCGCATAATTGACTTGGGCAATGCGGGCTCGCATGATGATTCGCACAACCCTTCGCCTAGACGCTTTTCCATTTCGGAAGCAGAAGAAATGTGGGAACTAATTATTCAATCGACTGGCAGTCTACTGAATCTTGCAGTTAACAAGCCTCAAAGCTATGAGCAGAAAAAACAACCATAAGAAACAGCAGAATATTCAGCCGAAAGCGGCGATTGCCCAGCCCACCGCATCACCGGCCGGTCCCGCTGTCCCATCCACCCCAGCGGAAGCCATAACGCAGATCGGTGCCATTTCAAATCAGGCAACTAACCTGATAAACGAGGAGGATCTCAATAATCCGCCCGCGCCGCCACCAGCTCCCATCGCATCGGAAATTGACCCACTAAACCTTTGGAAAGTCGCGCACGAGGCCCGCCAATTGTTTGAACGTTATAAGTTAAGAGCGGAAGAGGCAGAGTCAAAAGCCAAGCAAAGGGAAAACGAAGCCCAGGAACATTTCGCACAGGTAAGCAAGCGTGAGGAAGAGTTGCGCCAGCAAAAGCTGGATCAGCAAAAGTCCCAGCGTGAACAGGAAGAACGCAAGACGGGGATGGATCGTCGCGAAAAAGAAATCATCCAGTTGGAGGAAAAAGTGAAGGAACGGGAAATTGAAGCCGAATCCGGGTTTTTGCAGCAGCGTCGTCAGGCGCTCGTCAAATTGGATGAGGAAGCCAAAGCCTTGGCCAAACAGATTTCTGAGCATCATCAGAATTATCTCGACGGCATAAAAAAATATGAAACCGAGCTGCGTCAGATTCGCGAGCGCGAGTTGGCCAGCGTGGAAGCAGGTAATCAGCAACTTCAATTGGAAAAACAGGCGGTGGCTCTCTCCAAACGTGAAGCCGAATGGGCTAGGGAGGAGGCGGAAGAGCTTAAAACCAGTTGGATCTCAAGAATTGAGGAAAAAGTCCGGGATGCGGTCACCGATCGCGAAAGTCGGTTGCAAAGTGCTTTGGCCCGCTGCAAAGAGCTTGCTGGGCAGATTAGCCGCTACGAAGAAACCGAACGCGTTGCCTCTGGAAAAACCCGGGAACAATTATTGGCAGAGTTGACTAGTTTGCAGGAGCATAATGGGAAACTGGTCTCGGAATTGGCGCGTAAGCCTGCCGATGATCAAATTGCCCGGCTGCGTGGCTTGGAAAGCGAGAATGAGACGTTGCATTCGGATTTGGCGCGATTGCTTCAGGAAAACCAAATGTTACAGTCCCAGACGAGTAAATTGTCTATAGGCGTCGCAGAAATTCAGAATTTAAGAGACCAGAAGGCGGCTTGGGATGCTCGCGAGCAAGCTTGGCGGGCTTGCGTCAAGGACTTGCGCCAAGACCTTGGTGATCTGGTGGACAAATCAAAAGCAAAACAGGTCTTCCCCAGCCTGATTGAAATGGATGGCGATGTGAATTTTCAAACACCACCCACATCAGTGCGCGAGAAACTGCCGCCGCTCAAGGACTTGGTTGAGGAAATTCGGCATCGTATAGGCGAGAATAAACTCTTTTACCGGGAAAAAGACGTGCGCACCTTTCTTGCCGGTCTGGCCACCAGTCGGCTTCATTTACTCCAAGGCATTAGCGGCACCGGTAAAACGAGCCTCCCTCGGGAATTTGCCCGGGCCATCGGCGCAACATCGGCCAGAGTCGAAGTGCAATCCGGCTGGCGTGACCGGAATGATTTACTGGGCTATTACAACGCCTTCGAGAAGCGTTATTATGAGTCAGAATTTCTCCAGGCTCTGTATCGCGCCCAACAGCCCCAATATAGACACCTTCCTTTCTTCATCGTGCTGGATGAAATGAATTTATCGCACCCCGAACACTATTTTGCGGATTTTCTATCGGCACTCGAAGAAAAAGATCCCGACAAACAGAGGGTCAGCCTGCTGACATCTAGAATTGATGGAGCTCCGCAGTTGCTGGAGGACGGCCGCTGGTTGCGCATTCCGCGCAATGTCTGGTTCATCGGCACGGCCAATCATGATGAGACCACCAAGGACTTCGCCGATAAAACGTATGACCGCTCACATGTCATGGAGTTCCCGAGACATCCCGAGGCATTCATCTCTCGACCTCTTAACTCGCCAGTCCCGATCCCGCAGGAGGCATTTGAAGCAGTTTTTAATCGGGCGGCCAACACACATAAGGATGTCGCTTTCCGGGCCAAAACATTTTTGGAAAAATCACTAACCCAACAACTCGCCAAACTAGGATTGGGCTGGGGTAACCGGCTCGAAAACCAGATGAATAGGTTTGTGCCGGTCATTATCGAAGCCGGCGGCACTCTGGGTGAAGCCACCGACCATATCCTTGCCACAAAATTACTTCGCAAGTTGCGCGGCCGGTTTGATCTTGGGGCCAAGCAACTCGAAGAGTTCCAAACTCATTTGATCCAGGAATGGGATAAATTTGATAAGCCAAACCAACCTGTAAATTGCTACGAAGTGCTGGAGCGGGAAATCAAACGTTTGAGCGGGGGCGTAACCTGATTGATAGATGGAAACAAACTGGCGCAATCGCATTACGGGTCAGTCCTGCCAAAACCCGGAGTCATTACCGATTTTGGGGCTTTGGCAATCCGAAAGAAACGGGCAAGTTTGGGTGGGCACAGAGCGGGATTTAGAGCGTCCGGATTCCGGCACTGAACCGACGGAAACCCTTGGTCAAAGTCTGCGCAGCCTCGCTGCTAGGATTGAGCCTCTCTTGGGTAAAAATCTGCAGGCATGGGAGGGCATGGTTCCTCTCGACCCGACGATCACATCAGATTTGGATCTTCGTGACTACGAACGGACGTTGATTGACGCGCTGCCGCATGTGGAAACACTCAGCCATAACCCGCGCAGCCACCTCACTATTGAAGAAATCCGCGAGGAAGTGGGGCGCGCTCGCCGGGTCTCTCACCGAGCCGTGGCGACGCTTGCGGCCCACTCGGAAGATTGGCAATGTCGGACTTTTCTTGGAGTTCGACCCAGACGCATTCTCGCAGAATCAAGGCAGGATCAATGGGATATTTATGAAAACCGTGCCGTGGCCACTCTGCGCAAACGGATTTTAGGTGTCCTTCATCCGCGCCTCCAGAAGTTAAACCAGATCTTGCAAGCCCTTGATGAAGCGAGCGAACATTCAGAGGCAGCGCAAGGCACGCGCTTCCGCCGTAATCGCCTTTTCAGGTTATGGGGTGAGGTTTCCTCAAGCCATCCGAGCCGGGACCGTCTCGCCCAACTGATTAAAAAACTGGAGGCTGCCCGCGCAAGATTGCTCGCTCTGGCCGACACGTTTCTTTTTAAGCAGATGCCTCACTTCTCTGCGGTCGAGAGTCCATTGCACTCAACGAATATTTTTCAAAGTGATGATAACTATCGTCAGTCGTTCCATTTGTGGCACAAATGGGAACGCGTGGCATCCGTTAAACCGCCGACGCCTCCCGAACGCGCGGAAAATCGGCGGCGGGCGTGTAAAGATTGGAATTTATTCGTTGCGCTTCTGACCATCCGGGCTTGTCGGCAGCTTTTTCTGATTCCGGATGAAAAAGGCGCTCAGCCAATTACGTTAGGAAAAAAGATCAATCTGGTCCGACATTGGACTTTGCTGATCCAAAAAGATTACTCTCTTCTGTTGGAATGCCAGGGGAAACCTCATTTGCAAATCATTGGGCTTTATACGAATTGGCGCGCACAGTCTGAAAAATATGTCGAAGCCGCCTTCCATGACTTTCTCGAATCTCAGAAGAATCGCCCCCCGGTTCTGATCGTGAGTGTGTGTGATTCCAGCGGCCCCGCTGCAAACTGGTCACCGTCTCTTACGGCAAATTTTAAGCGTCTTCGGGCAGCGTCGTTGCTTTCGGATAATCTGGCTCTGGTAGAAACATCCCCGCTTAAAATTGACTCTACGGAACTGGTGGCGCGCATTCTCCGCTGGGTGATCGCGGAAAAGGATTGGCCAAGTCTTCCGGTCCGCCAGTCCCTCAACGGCTGGGCGGACGTGTGGCACGAGTTGTCACACCACCACGGCCTCCACAAGGGGGAACAGGATTTCCTGTTTTCCGTGCCGCCCGCTCACTCCTTGATCGCAGAAGCGCAAGCACGGGTTACCAAAGCAAGGCTCCAATTGGAACAAACCTGCTTCGCGCGTGAAAAACTTAAGCAGGAGGAGCACCGTGTTCGGGATAACCGTCGTGCGCTTGCCGCTGTAAACCTTCAAAAGAAGGAGATTAACGCACAGGAGCAAAAAGAAGAAACCAACCTCAGGGTTTTAAGCGGGATTTATGAGAGCCTTGTTAGTGTGCGCGACCGCCTCCAGCTCCTCCAATCTTGTCCATGTTGCCAATCAGCCGCCGTGGACCAGCAGGAAGACGCCGCCATTATGACCTGCCGGGACTGTGATTCCGAATGGGGCCGTCGAAAATGCGGTGATTGTCACCGGGATTATGCTTTCATCATTCCACACGATTCAGCTGCGATTGCCACGCCAGAGAAGTTTGACCCCGCGCACTTGTTCGGCGCAGATATGTGCGCGCCTTTGTTACCACCCACCTCAGCTCCGTTTCTGGCCCAGATCCCTGAATGCCCACACTGTAAAAAAAGATTCACGTTGGCTTGAGATTACTAACCTTACCCCTATGAAACTCCAAGCCTACGTCTTCTGCGGTTGTTTCGAACATGGCCGGGTCAAGCTCCCGCCGCCCGACCACCCCCCTTTGCCATGAGCCAGACCGAATCATTCCAGGCCAGCCGCGAGGCGCTGGTGCTCCGCTTACGGGACAAGGAGAAACTGACCTTCCAGCAAATCGGCGGCCGGTTTGGCCGTTCAGATTGTCGCGCCGCGCAGATTTATCAAGCTGCCCGCCGCAAAATCCAATCTCCCCCCAACGGTCTATCCAATCGGATCAATCGCCTTCTAATCAGGTCTGGCTTTACCGTCGATAAAACCGCCATCGCCATCGCTCTCCGCACCGGCAAACTCTATCCGGGTCTCCTGCCACTCAACTATGGACTATACGCGCACCGCGACGTCTGTCGCTGGGCTGGCGTTGATCCCGCGTCTCTGCCGTATCCCAGCCACCATTACGAACGGTTTCCCGACAACGGCCTTTCCTACCGAACGAACAAATTCCTTAAATTTACCGGCATCCCCGCCACGAAAGCGGCCGTGCTCAAGTCCTTGAAGAATGGCGACCTGACCCCCACCAAACGCCCGCTCGGTTACGGCAAGATGACGCACGCCGAACTCTGCCGTTGGGTTGGAGTAACCCCGCACCTATTCCGAAAACGTAAAAAGGTGCCCAGTCAATAGCATCCGCCCGCGCGCCGATTATCAAGCTGCCATAGCGAGACCGTTTTACCCGAAAAAGTAAGCGGGGCTCGTATTTTCACCTTTCCGAATTTCAGTATTTTAAGCATCTCCCCACCACTGCCGTTCAAACATATCCCGGTCAATTCGCACTGGCTCGATGCAGCGCGGGTCGTCCGTTCTGGGGCTGTTGACTAAATCACTAACTGGATAAATTTTCAGCGGGTCGTCCGGCGCACGTTCCAGCGCCATCTTGT
>Ga0302281_10002681_pt1 | contig 12482 bp, 6 predicted proteins | sample III_Fen_E1_2_FD_198762 | JGI IMG/M metagenome (GOLD analysis project Ga0302281, IMG submission 198762) | Peat permafrost microbial communities from Stordalen Mire near Abisko, Sweden - III_Fen_E1_2 | ecosystem: Environmental > Terrestrial > Soil > Wetlands > Permafrost | place: Sweden: Abisko...
GGTCAGCAGGGATACGTACATATCGACGGGATTCTTGAGGTTGAGGCCTCCTCCGGCTAATGAAGCGAGCGAACTTAGGCCGCCCAACTGGCTCATGAGCATGGAACTCATCGATGAATTCTGTTGCGGCGGAAGCAACACGACTTGGGCTTCGTAGCGAACGGGAAGGAGAAAAGAAACGATAATCGCGAGCACGAGAGCAGCCAACACAAAGCGTCCGATAAAACGCCGGTGGCCAGCCAAGAGCGCCACGATATCGAGGACGGAGACCTCCGTTTTGGGCAGTGGAGGCGCGATGCTGCTATCGTCCAAAATCGGCTCGGTCTGGAGGTCAGTCGGGGTCATTGAATCCGCACCATTATGAACTAACGATGCTCTCCCCTGCAAAGTCGTTTTCATAATCTCGATTAGACTGAAATGTGCATCTCAAGAAAATTAAGGAACCAGTGGTCGCGCGAGTGATGGAATGAGTGCGTTTCATGTCCTTCTGCTTTAGATGACTGACTTTGGCTTAGTGCTAGCTGGAAGCAAGCAAATTTTGGCGAAAAATGCGGCGCGTCTAACTGAAGTTCGCATTCATTTGCCGAGGAGATCGCAGTTGGAGAGGACAATCGGGATTGTCAGTGCAAGAGAATGTCGGAAAGTAGGCAAACGGATTCACGGCCTGCGCTGTCTCTGGCTGCTGATTTTTGTGCTGGGCTGCGGGTGTTGGGTAGCGGCGCAAACGCCGCCGAACGAAAACGAAAAAGACGGTCCGGCTGTGGCCGGGAAGCCCGATGCACCGCCTTCGACGGCTTCGCCTTTAGATATCGAGTCTCGCGCGGTAAACCTGAGATCGCTGCCGCGCAATTTATTCATGGATCAGAAGAATTTCTGGTTGACTCCGTTCCATTTGAGCAAGAAAGAATGGCAATGGACGGTTCCGTTGACCTTTGTTGGGGCCGGTCTGCTGGCGAGCGACACGGCTATTGAGAAACACGTTCCCATGAGTTCGTCTACTGTCTCTCATGCAGCGACCGCTTCGAACGCTGGACTCGCTCTCTTCGCGGGTGCGGGGGCCGGGATGTTCGTGTGGGGGCACGTCAACAACGATGACGAGGCGCGAGAAACTGGTTTGCTCAGTGGAGAGGCCGGGATTGACGCATTCATCGATACGGAAATCCTGAAATATGCGACGGGGCGCCAGCGGCCTTTTGTGGGCGATGGCCGAGGTCTTTTCTTCAAAGGAGGGGACTCGTTTCCCTCGCAGCACGCGGCCATAAGCTGGGCCATTGCCAGCGTCATTGCTCATGAGTATCCGGGCCCGATGACCCAACTACTTGCCTACGGGCTGGCGGGAGGCGTCGATGCGGCTCGTTTTGCCGGCCAGAAGCATTTCGCGACCGACCTCTTGGTGGGCAGCGCCCTGGGCTGGTATACCGGGCGGCAAGTGTTTCGCTCCCATTCGCATTACACGTCTGCGGAGATCGCGAAGTACGGAACGTTCAGTAAAGGGTCGGCCGACGATGAGGACCGCGATGTTCGCGAGGCCGGCAACATGGGTTCGAGCTATGTTCCGATCGACAGTTGGGTGTATCCAGCTTTTGATCGGCTGATCGCGCTTGGGTTTTTGCACGACCGGGTCGAGTCGATGCGTCCATGGTCGCGGTTGGAGTGTTCTCGCCTGCTGTCGGAAGTTCACCAGTACATCGCGTACGCAGAAGATGCTCCCGATAAGCATGTGCTGGCGATGGTTGGCGACTTGGACATGGAGTTCGCTCCCGAGACGCAACTGCGAAAAGGCGACACTCCGAATATCGACGCGGAGTTCGAGTCGGTCTACAGTCGTTATCTGGACATCAGCGGGCCTCCGCTGCGGGATTCTTTTCATTTTGCGCAGACGATCTCGGACGATTTTGGTCGACCCTACGGGCGCGGTTCGAATAACGTCAGCGGATTTACGTCGAATGCCGCCGCAGGTCCCTTCCTGCTCTACCTGCGCGGAGAATATCAATACGGCTCGTCCAGCCAGGATTACACCCCGCAGGAGGCGCAAGACATCGCGACCTCAGACGGATTGCCGCTGAATTCGGTACCGAGTTTCGGAAGGACGTCGAGGCTACGGTCGGTCGAAGCGTATGTGGGGTTGAACCTCTCCGACTGGCAAGTGACGTTTGGCCAGCAGAGTCTATGGTGGGGCGTAAACCGGAGTACCAGCCTTTTGCTGTCGAATAACGCGGAAGCAATGCCGATGCTTCGCGTGGAGCGAGTGAGCTCTTTAAGGTTGCCGGGGCCGCTGCGGGCACTCGGTCCGATGTATGTTTCCGGATTTCTGGCTCGAGTTGGAGGCACGAAATATCTTCGCCTGGGTCCAGACTTCGTACAGTACGGAGACGGCATTCACAATGTGGACCCGCAGCCGTTCATATGGGGTGCAAGCATTGCTTTCAAGCCCACGGAGAATCTTGAGTTGGAATTTGCGATCACTTCTTTGTTCGCCGGACACGGGCGGCCGCTGACGCTGCAAACATTCTTCCACACCTTTTCACAGCACGGAAATATCCAGTCGCTGGATCCTGGCGGACGCCGACCGACGATATCCGCATCCTATCGGCTTCCGGGACTTCGCGACTCTGTGCTGCTTTACGCCGACTGGCTGAGCGAGGCCCAGCCCCTGCCGTTGCTTTATCCGACTCAGTCGGGGTTGAATGCCGGAATTTATCTATCGCACTTACCGCGAATCAAGAATGTTGATTTTCGACTGGAGGGTATCTATACAAACATCCCGGGTGATTCGACTAACAACCTATTTTACGTGAACTATCATTATCCGAATGGTTATCGCAATTACGGCGAGATCATTGGCAGTTGGATCGGGCGTGGCGGGAATGGCGGAGAAGCTTCGACAACTTATTGGTTTTCAGCTCGCAATCGAGCGACGATTACCTACCGCCGAATGGTGACCGATGCGAGCTTACTTCGTGGCGGCAATGTGCACGACATCTCCGGAGCTTTCAGTTGGATGCCGTTGCCGCACGTGGAGTTTGCCGCTTCCTTGCAGTATGAGCGGTGGAATTTCGCGGAACTCGGGCCCGGTCCAAGGTCTAACATTTCCAGCATGATTGAAGTTCGAACCTGGCCAAAACTACGCTGGGCCGCGGCTCAGCGCCCGGCGAGTGTTACGAACTTACATCCGTAATTTGGTATTTTCCCGCCGAAGGTTCTCGGCAAACCAAAAAATGATTCAGTTAGAAAGGAAAAACTAGTTGCACTTGTTATTCACTATTCCACAACCTATCTGGTACTATGGGCATCACAGAAATCGTGATCACGCGATTACATTACTACGGCTCGCTGCTGAGCATATTGGTTTACTCATTTCCGTTGTTCGCTTTTGGGTTTACCGCCTACGCGCGTTTCGGTAGCGTGCTGTTAGTCGCAGTCAAGAACGTCACTCCTCAGTATTATCTTGTGTTATTCGTCTTCACTGAAATTGTCTGGATTATCACAGCCAATTACTACAAACTCTCGTCGGTCGCGGATTTATTCTGGGAGTACACCGGGATTCGCGCAGCCTTTTCTGCCTGCTTTGTTACGCTGTTGTTACAAACTGCTCTTATAGTTTTCGTAAAACAACTGGTCGTTTCGCGTGCCTTCATCTTGTACAGTAACGTGATTCTGTTCGTAGGGGTGGTCGCGGCGAGAAATTTTTTCCGTCTGACTTCGAAGTCTTCCGCATGGCCGCGCAAGTCCGAAAAAATAGTGGTAGTGGGTACGGATCAATACTCGCGGCGAAGCATTAACTTGTTGCGCCGTATCCCTTTCTTCCGCTGCCAGATTCAAGCCTACGTGCAACTTCCGGGACAACCGGTGCTGGTTCAGGACGCCCCGGTCATCGGAGTGGCGGAACTCGGGCGCTTGGAGACGTTCAGTTTCGACGAAGTTGTGATTGCAATCACAAGTAAGGACTATCTTCAGGTGTCGACGGTTTTCGACAGCCTGCAGAACTTCGGAAAACCGATTCGGGCGATTTTGGATTTCGGTCCCAGGCTTTCCGTTCAGGACAAGGTTTTTCAGGTAGGCCGCCTGCAGATGATGAATATGGCTAGCTCTCCGGTGGAGAGCTTCGCCTATACGGTGATTAAGAGAGTTTTTGACCTCTTCTGCGCCGTTCTTGGAATTGTGCTTCTCAGTCCCGTGCTGGCGGCGATTGCGCTGCTCGTGAAGTTGAGTTCTCCGGGCCCAATTTTGTTTCGGCAACAGCGGGTCGGGCGAAATGGACACTTCTTCACGTTGTTGAAGTTTCGCACGATGAGATGCAGCAGCGCGGCCGAGAGCGACACGATATGGACCACGAAAAAAGATGGCCGGTGCACCCCGATTGGTGCGACCCTGCGGCGCTTCAGTTTTGACGAATTACCTCAACTCTTTAACGTAATTCGAGGGGAGATGAGTCTGGTTGGGCCGCGTCCTGAGCGACCATTTTTCGTCGACAAATTCAGAACGAACATCAAGCGATACAACGTGCGGCACTGCTGTCAGGTGGGTATGACGGGATGGGCCCAAGTGCATGGCTTGCGCGGAGATACGTCGATCGTCGATCGGGTGCAGTACGATCTCTACTACATGCGCAATTGGAGTTTTGGCTTGGATCTGCAGATCATCCTGCGCACCATGTTCACTGCCTTGAAAGACCAAAACGGATATTAGCGGGGAGCAGTAAATCAGGATGCCGGAGATTGCGGGACCGGCTCGACGATCAGATTGTGTCTGCGCACCACCCTCCGGCGTTGCGACTCCTGCAGGGGCGCTGCCGCAGCCATGGCGCAAAGCACGTAAAACAAGGCAGCGTTTGCGGGAATCTGCAGATTGAAGTCCAGGACGCTGTGCACCAGAATGCCGATGCAGCCGAGCAAAGAGGCAACGGTCATGGCTCCGGTCATGGTTTCGGTCCAATTCTTAAGCTTCGAGCCAGCCTTGCGAAACATGATCACCAGAAACCAGATTGCGATGGCGAATCCGGCGATGCCAGTCTCGACGAGCAACTGGAGATAGTCGTTGTGCGCCTGGTTCACGAAGAATGTTGTGTAAAAGCTCCGGAACTGGGGGTACGCGATGGGAAAAGTTCCGAGCCCCCAACCGAGCAGGGGCCGCTTGAGAAACATACGCAAGCAGTCGCGATCGATGCTAAGACGGACTCCTCCGCTAATCTCTTCGCGCGCTTCGGAATGGATCGTCATCAGGCGTTGCGTTAGCGCGTTGCCGCCAATCCAAACGAGAAAAATGATAACCACCGCAAGAAAGGCACCCAGCATGAGGGGCTGCTTCCATCCCCCATCGCGTTTGTAGGCTAAGAGAACACTGAGCACGAGCATCTGCGCGACGAATGCCACCATGCCGCCCCGGGAGCCGGAAAGGAAAATGCTGCCCGCCATTACGGCGGCGATGCCCGCTACGACTAGTTTTCGATTTCCGTCAGTGAACCGAGTCGCGGCCAGCACCAGGGCGAACGGAGTCAGCATCTCCATCAGTCCGGCATAATGATTGTGATTTACATAAGGACCGTAAATCGCGCCACCTTGTTCAAGAGGGAAAGTCCAGTAGAGCTTTCCGTTCGGAGCCATGCCCTGGAGCACGGCAAAGGCGGCCACGAATCCGCCGTATCCGATAAACAGTTTGGCCAGGGTTTCGAACTGCGACGACCGACGCAGGGTCTGGGTAACGACGAACGCGAGCATGCCGTAGGCCGCGTAGCGTAGCAACTGAGAATAGGTCACGTAACGGTAAGCGGTGGCTCCGATGAGCCATTGCAGAACTACCAACAGAAAAAATGCCGCCATGGGACGGTAAAGGGCGTTGTCCAAGAGGTTGAGTTCGCGATTGATCCACTGGCGCGCCGCCCACGCAACCAGCAGCAGGGTGGCGCACGCCTCTAAAGCAAAAATTGACCAAGGCTCGACTGCTCCAAATGCCAAGGGGCCGAGCAACAGTATGACGCCTGCGGAGAGCAGCAGGGCGTTGTTCGTCAGTCGGGGCTGCGATACTTTCGCAACGGGCGCGGATTCAGGTTGCGTGGCCAGAACAGAACTCACGGATTGTCCTTCGAATTGGCGGTGGAACCGGGCGATGAATCATCCCCAGAAACATCGGCGGAAGCGGGCGAAAGCTCAAAATCGTCGAGCGAAAGTTTGCCGCGTATGGGAGAGCCGGCAGGGAAGCGTTCGATTCCGAGGACCAGCAAAGTGGTGGAGACTGACGTGGTGACCTTGGCGTGTACCTCTTTCCAGAAGTCGGCATCGGTGAGGACGTCGCTTACAAACAGAGGCGCGCCAGTATAGGCGTCTCGCAACACAATTTGCGGGCCGCCCGCTCCTTCAAATTCCGCTGATTTGTAATAGGCAGAGAAATCGTAGGTGGTCGCGCCGTGAACCGGAATCATCTGTTGAATTCCGGCGTCATTGATGCCTGGCCCTTCGAAGGTGAGCGAAAGAGAGCGCTGACCCTGGCGAAAATCGCTCGGATCGAGAAGTTGGCGAACGCCCGTGCGGTTGCTGTAAGTCCAGTCGAAGCCGCCGTTCAAAACATCGAGCGAGAAATCGCCGTTCACCACCAGGTTGTCTTCGGTCGGGAGATAGGCGTTGAGGCCGAGTACGTCGGCACTCTGCTCCCATGCGGACATTGCGGCGTCAGGCCGGTGCGCTGCAATCAGATAATGGACTTGATCGTAGAGATAACGGTTCTGAAATTTTTCGTGTAACTGGGTGAGCCGGCTCCAGACCTTAATGGCGCCGTCGGTTTCCTGCTTGCTCTTCAATAGATCCGCAAAGGCGATCAGGCTATCCGGACTGTTTGGAATGGCGTCGCGAAGCAATGTATCCGTATCGGGACGCACTCGCCAGCATTCGCGCATAGCGGCGTCCACCAACGTGATGTCGTTGGCAATCACGACTCGAAATTCACGGAGCGCGCGATCTACGTCGCCGTCGATCAGGAAGAAATTGGCGGCTTCCCACGCCACGTCGGGAGCGGTTGGTTCAGCCTGCAAAGCGTGATCGAGAGCTGCCCGCTGCCCGCTCGTATCCCCGATCACCTGGTAAGCTCCGGCGAGATCAAACCAGTAATGGGCGTCGTGGGAGTTGAGCGCGACCGCAGCGCGAAGACTGTCGAGGGCGGCTTGAGGGTCGCCCAGAGCAAACGAATAAAAGCGTCCGAGGCGGTGCCGGTAGTCGGCGTTTCCGGGCGAGAGCCAGACCGAGCGCCGCAACGAAGACAGTTCACCATGGGACGCGAAGACACTCGCGGCAAACTCTTTCGCGGAAAGCAGGAGATACAGGCACGCGAGAAAACCGATGCCCGCTGCGAACTGTCTGCGTTGCCGGTCCGTAAATCGAATCGCTGTCATTACGCCTGTCCCTAAACTGCCTTGGGTTCGACCGGAGCTTCTTCCTGGTAATAGTGCCCGTATTTTCCCTGATACTCGTAGTAGTAGTAGTAGTCGGGAGAGGTCAGATCGACGGCGTTCAGAAGGACGCCCGCCACATGCGCATTGACTTGCATCAGGATGTCGCGGGCGCGGCGCAACGCCTGTTTAGTGGTTTGGCCCGACCGAATCACGAGGATGGTGGCATCGGCTCGAGGCGAAAGTACCACTGCGTCCGTTACCGAAAGCGTGGGAGGAGTGTCGATCACGATGTGGTCGTAGGATTCGCGCAACTCCGTTACCAGGTCGCGCATGTTGGAGGAAGCCAGTAATTCCGCGGGATTCGGCGGCGGAGTGCCAGCGGGCATAATCAGAAGATTGGGCAGGATGGGTGAAGTTGTAATCGTTTGTTGCAGCGTCGCGCTGCCGGTGAGTACATTACTCAGTCCGCTGCGCGGGCCCATGCCAAGAGCCTTGTGAATACTGGGCCGGCGTAGATCGGCGTCCATCAGAAGAACGCGGACACCTTTTTGTGCGAGCACGATGGCGGTATTAATGCTGGTGGTCGTCTTGCCTTCCTGTGGCCGCGCACTGGTGACCATGATCACCTTGGGTGGCGCTCCCAAATTCGAAAGAAGCAGGGATGTGCGGAGAGCGCGGTAGGACTCGGCCATCTGCGACTGTGGCCGGATTTGAGTGACGGTTTCGACCACTTCCTGAGAGGCCGTCAAGGCGAGACGCTTGCCATTGGGCCCGTGATTGCCTGACTTCGAGCCCAGGGGAATCATCCCGAGAGAGGGAAGGCCTGAGATCACCTGGGCCTGCTCGGGAGTGCGCACCGTGTTGTCCATGTTCTCCAGCAAAAAGGCGAGACCCACGCCCGAAATAATTCCGAGGACTAAGGCGAAAGACAGGTTGCGGGGGATATTCGGTTCGCTGGGCGACGTAGGGACGCGCGCGGCATCGATGATGCGGAAGTTATTGGAGCGCAGACCAGCGGTTACGCCGGCTTCTTTTAGCTTTTCCAGCAAGCCTTCGTACAAGGTGCGATTGCTGTCAAGATCGCGCTTCAGAATGCTGTATTCAATGGCGCTTTCGTTCAGCTTGTTCGCTTCCTGCTTCTGCTTTTCGAAGGCTCCGCGGAGCATGTTTTCGCGTTGCAAAGCGGCGAGATACTGACCCTTCAGATGGTCGACCGCCTTATTGGTCTCGGACTGCATCTGGCGATCAATTTCTTTGATCTGGTTGTTGAGTTGAGCAATCTTGGGATACGAAGGACCGAACTGGGTGCTGATTTCCGCGACTTGAATCCTCAGGCTGGCCTGTTGTTCCCGGAGTTTGTCCAAGAGACCGGAAGTTGCATTGCTGGAGCTGCCGGTTGGATCGGCAATGATTGCGGCCGCGATCGCATCCGGATCGTTGGTTTGGGTCTGGCGATAGACGGCTTCCTTCTCCATGCGGTCGGATTCCGCCGCCGTCATTTCCTTATTGAGTTCATCGAGCTTCTCGGTCGTGATGTTCTGCTTTTCGTCCATGCCCAGAATTTCGTGCTCTTTTTGGTAGCGCACGAGCTTCTCTTGGGAAGTTTCCACCTTCATTTGCAGGTCGACCAGTTGCTTCGAAAGCCAGTCGGAGGCCTGCATCGTGGATTCAAACTTAGTCTTGAAATTCTGCTCGACGTAGGTGGCCGCAAGCGTATTCACCGCGCTCGCCGCCAACTGCGGGTCGGTGCTGGTGAAGTGAATCTCCATGATGCGGGTGCTGGGAATCAAGGCGACGCGCAGACGCCCATGAAAAGCGGCGAGCAAGCCGGAAGCTCGGTTAGAATCCGTCTGGAGAGGATCGGCCACCAAGTTCGCTTGCATTTGATCCGCGTGCCCGCCAAATTCTGGACGCTTGTCCAGATTGAGCTGCCGGATTACCTGGAGCGCCATCAGATCGCTCTGCAGGATGCGCACTTCGGTATCAAGATCGCTCTGTTCGTACACGTAATCGGTATCGGGACTCGAGTCTTTGAAGGATATGAGGTTCGAGTCTGCCTTATTAACCGCGATGCGTCCGACCGCGTCGTAGATAGGTGTCTGGCGCAGACTGGCCACGGCAACGGCCATGAAGATTCCCACAATGACCGCAGTTACCAGCCATTTGCGCTTGATCAACACGCGCATGTATTCGCGTAAGGTGGATTCCTGGGAGGGCAGCGCGTTGTATAAAGCGGAAATCGGCCTTAGAAATTCGGCCGAAGGCGAATGCACGTCGTGCGATCCGTCATTATTACGTGGAATGTCACTTCGCGGAACCAAGGGTCCCAAAGACATCGTTACTCCTTAACGCCCCAAACTCGAATGCACTGTGTGCCGCATTTACACAAGCGTCCGCATAAGCCCGATCATCGTACAGCAAACCGGGTGAACCGAAGCGAGTGTTATGAGGATTTTGCCTGATTTTAGCACCACAGCGCGCGAGAACCAGCCAAAAAAGTGAGCTTGCGGCGATTGCTTCCGAGGTTCGTTCCGGCGCTGAGACGCAAGCTTCGCGATGCTAGACTCGTTGTCATGATTTTGGAGTTCCCGTGAAGGCGATCGTGCTGGACGAAGTTCCCCAAGACGAGGAAATCATTCTCGGCTGGAACCAACTGGTGTTTCGAATGGAGCGCCCGGAGGTTTTCTTCACCTATCAGTGGGCTTTGGCCGCCAGCAGCGCCTTCTGCGGCAGAGTTCGCCCCCGCATATTCTTGATTTATGAAGGGACTGAACTGTCGGGCGTGGCCGCCTTGGCGACGTCTATTGAGTCTGAGGATCGAGCGTTTTTTCTCAGCGCCAGCACTGCGGACTATTGCGATATCGTGAGCGTCCCCGAAAGGCGTGCAGAGGTTTTGGGCACCATGCTCGAGGAAATGCACAAGTTGGGTATCCGGGATTTGACCCTTGCCAACGTTCCGGCCGAATCCCAAACATTGAAATATCTGCGAGCTTCTGGTGGCGTCTACGCTCTTCGTCTTCACGAACGGCCGGGCTACGATTGCCGGGTAATTGCGCTCGGCGACGCGACGCAGCGGCAACATGTACTGCAAGCGGTGGTGCGCAAAGAGAAAGAAAAGCGCGGGCTGAAGAAGCTGGCCGAGCGAGGCCCAGTGGAAGTCAGGGATCTGCGACCATCCGAATTGGCAACGGGACTGCAGCCACTCTTTGCGGCGCACATTTCGCGCTTTCTTGCGACAAATCGACCGAGCCCGTTGCTGCAACGAGAACGACGGTTTTTTCTGGCGGAGCTGGCGCGACTGCTCGATGCCCAAAATTGGCTAAAGGTGAGCCAGTTGGTGGTGAACGAACGGCCGATCGCGTGGAATTATGGCTTCACGTTTCTCGATAGCTGGTTTTGGTATCTTCCCACCTTCGAAATGAAGTACGAGGAATTCTCGCCCGGGTCCAGCCTTTTGCGCCTTTTGACGGAAGAGGCGTGCGCCGATCCGGCAGTGCAGCGCTTGGATCTAGGCCTGGGGGACGAGCCCTACAAAGATCGTTTCTGCAACAGTTTTTATTCCACCCGATATGTGCAATTGTCGAGAAGTATGCCACGGCATGTATTGAATGTCGGTCGCCACTGGCTGACAACTTCTGCCGCAAGAGTTCCGGCGGTCGAAGAAAAACTTCGAGCCGGCAGAGATCGATTGATCGGTGTGCAACGGCGAGTTGAGAAAACTGGCGTGGTCGCGACCGTCTGGCATGGACTGTCGCGCGCGAAGCATCGAGCGCTCTCGAAAGATGAAGTAGCGATCTTTGAAGCACCTCTGGAAGCTTCCCCGATGGCCGACCGCGAAAACGAACGGGTCTCGGGACGACCCGTAACTCTTGACCTTCTGACATGGAGCGACCTCGCACAAACTGCTGTGGACAATGCGGACGAGCCTACGTTGCAATACCTCGTGCGCTGCGCACAACGCCTGCGTCAAGGAAAGTTGGAGGGATACTGTCTACACGGACCGGCAGGGAAAGTACTGCATTTTCTATGGATTGATTCGTACAACGGCTTTCATCTTTCGGAGATCGATTCGAGGTTGGAATCGGGCGATCCAAACGCAGCCATGATTTTCGATTGCTGGACTCCGGCAGCGTACCGAGGGCACGCTTATTACGCCACCGCAATCCGCATGGCGGCTGCTAATCTGCAAAAGCAACAAAGGCAGGCATGGATCTTCGGCGGAGCCTCCAACCAGTCGTCGCTTAGCGGTATCCGCAAGGCGGGATTTCTTTATCGCTTTTCATTGGTGCAAAGACGGAGTTTCGGAAAGACGACGATCTCGCGTCAGATTACGGAGTCGCCAGTTTGTATGGGTGAGAGGAAGCAGGTCGAGCCAAAAGTGGAAGTAAGGAAATCGGGCTAGCGGGAGTTTCCGCCAAGTAGAGCGAGAGGGAGAGCTTGCAATTCGTCAGTCCGGCATTGAAGAACGTAATTTTTCCTGTGCTCTCTCGAATGGGATACTTTCGACATCGAGCGGGTGCCGGGCCTGCCGACGCGGCCCCGGCGATCGTGACCTACCATGGGGTTTTCCCGCGCGACTACGAGATTAAGAACAGAGCCCTTGATGGGAATCTGGTTTACGGCTTGTCTCTGCGGCGGCAACTGCAGCTTCTCACGAACGACTATCATGTGATCGCGCCGTCCGATTTTCTGCGATGGCTGGAGGCGAAAATATCCTTGCCGCCGCGCTCGGTCTTACTGACTTGCGACGACGCACTGCAGAATACTTTGACGGAGATGCTTCCCATCCTGCAGGAGTTCAAGGTCTCTTGCCTTTTCTTTGCCACGGGCGCGTCGGCTGGCGAAGGATCGTCCATGCTCTGGTACGAAGAGCTCTATCGCATGCTTTTGCAGGCACCACGGCCCATCCGTCTCGTCATCCCAGATTGCCAGTTGGAACTTGGCCCCGTCGCACACGAACAGCTACACGGCTGCTGGTGGAATCTGGTCGAACGCTTCTCGCAGTTTGAGCGCGCCGCGCGCCGCAGCTTGCTCGACGAGGTAAGAAGTCAAGTTGGCCTGACGCCGGACTGGGCTGAACGTATTGATCGCAACGCGGCAA
>Ga0302281_10002704_pt1 | contig 12427 bp, 14 predicted proteins | sample III_Fen_E1_2_FD_198762 | JGI IMG/M metagenome (GOLD analysis project Ga0302281, IMG submission 198762) | Peat permafrost microbial communities from Stordalen Mire near Abisko, Sweden - III_Fen_E1_2 | ecosystem: Environmental > Terrestrial > Soil > Wetlands > Permafrost | place: Sweden: Abisko...
AAGCTTTGGACATTGGCGTTGGAATTTTCAAATTCGTTGAAGGCTTTATAGAATTGGCAAAGGTTATAAAGGCCGCGGCCATTGCCATGGGAATATTCGACGGCACTTTGGCGCTTAGTCCGATCGGCGCATTTATCGCCGCTTTGACGGCTTTGTATTTTGCGTTGAAATACATTTATGATTTGATTTGGGGAAGTAAAGCCAATTCGGTGGACATTAACGCAATTAACCAAGGCAATGCCGGTGTTAGTGGGTATATTGCGGGCCAGGGAAGCCGGTTGGTTAGCAATTCATCGTCTAAGCAAAGCTCGGTTGTTTTAAGCCCGAGATACGAAATAAACGTTAAAGGTGGCGACGACGCCAAGCAAATTGGAAAAAACATCAAAGAGGCCATGGAAGACCATACGAATAGTTTAATTAAAGACTTGGATAGAAAAACGTCGTATTTGCAAAACTACTAAGGGGTAACCGTGGCCGCTTTAACATTGCTTCAACGAAAAAACTTAACCCTTGGAATTGTGGACCCTGCCAACTCGGTTTATAACTCTTCGTCCAATAACGTTGGAAATTTCAACACGACAACCCAAACTTCCCAATCGTCAAGCTCGGTTTTTGATGCTTCGGAACCGGTGGCCTTGGTGTTTGACGTAATCCCAACCGAAGAAAACGCACTTGAAAACGTGGGAACGACCAACCCGATTGAAACCGGCGGGTTTGTGTCGGATATGATTCGAACCATGCCGGAAAAAGCGACGTTCACGGCGGTTATTTCCCAAGCTACTTTGGCAAATATTTTGGGGTTGCCCGTGGGTGCGATTTTGGGATTGGCAAGCGATCGGGTAACCGATGCGTACAATTACATTCACGACAATATCATGGTGGCCAAGGCTATTTTTGATTTCGTAAGCGGGTTAAAGGTTTACCAAACCTATTACATGAGTTCGTTTAAGGTGAACCGCGACCCCGAAACGGCCATGTGTTTAAGTTGTACTTTTACGATTACGCAATTAAATATTGTCGGCGCCACGTTGGTTAATGGATTGGCGCCACAACCGGTTAGTGCGCCGTCGTCGGCCGTGCCACAAGAAGACTTGGGACAAACGGCGACCGAACAAGCCACCAACTTTCAACAAGCGGACATTAACGGAATTACGAATGTTTATAGCGGTGCCATAACCCAAACGGGTAATTCTTTCGGGGGAAGCATTCAATAATGGCAATTAAAAAACAGGCCGTCAAAAGATGTTTCTTTTGCAATGAGGGGTTATTGATAGAAGAAATACCGTTTTTGGCCAGGATTTTGGGAACGTCTAAAAGAATATGCGACGCTTGCCTAGAAGACCTTGAACATGGGAAAAAACGGGTAGAATGGAAGCCACCGAACGATTTGAAAGAAGCGATATGGCCGCCCAACTTATCCCAGTAACCAACGCTTTAACCAACTACAAGTTAAAAGTCAGTTTGGACGGAATCAATTTAATATTGGTTTTCAGTTATAACGATCGAACCCAAATTTGGGATATGTGCGTACAAGATTCGGGCGGGAATCCATTGGTGGACGGTATTGCCATGGTGACGAAGTACCCGTTGAATTACCGTTTCAATGCCGGTCAAGTGGCGGGTATGCCCCCAGGTATTTTCTTGTTGGTGGACCAAAGCGGAAAAGATAGGACGCCGGACATTACGAATTTTGGGCAAGGCGTAAGCCTGTTTTATGTGCCGGTTGCGGACATACAGGCGGCCACCTAATGCCGCCGTTTTTTCTAAGAAACGCTTACATAACAATTTACCCAGCCAACCAAACAAAAGGCATTCAAGTTGGCGGCGACCCGTTAAACCCTAACCGGATTCATTTTGACGTTGAAAAATGGTCAAACTCGGGCGAAGGCAGCACTTGCAAGATTGACGTTTACAATTTAAGTCCGTCCCAAATCGCGAACTTGCGGGTGCAAAGCACGGTCGTAACTTTGAACGCGGGTTATGGCGCGAATCCACCGGCGTTGGCCAAGGGAACCGTTTATGTGGCCCCAATGAGGTTGTCGGGGTCGGACCAAGTAATTACCTTGGACATGATAGAAGGGGGCTTGGCGCTTGATACAACGACGGTAAGCATTAACCTTGGGCCAAATTCAACCAACCAACAAGCCATGGCAATTATATTGGCGCAACTTTATAACGCCGGATTGGTCAAGGGGAACGTCTTACCACTTCCCCAACAAACCTTTAACAACGGACTTCACTTTTCGGGAATGGCGAAAACGATATTGGCGCGTCTTTGCCATACGCAAAACTATACCTTTTCAATTTCAAGTGGAATTATTGACGTTGTGCCGCGGAATTTCACGGCCGGAAACCCTGTTTTCCTTTTGTCGCCTGGGTCGGGTTTAATTGATATTCCGACACCTAACATTGAAAGCGACGGCGGGTTTACGATGTTTGAATTTAAAAGCCTTTTAAACCCGCTTTTGACGGTGAATGGAATAGTTAAAGTCCAATCGAAGTATGTTAATAATGGGTTCTATAAAATCTTCAGCGCCAAGCATTCCGGCGATACATTGGAAGGCGCGGACTACTACACGAAAATTCAAGCTTACAACGTGCAAGGTAAATAAATGGGAAACGACATAGGCGATTTTGACGAATTTTTAAGGAAGGCCGGACGAACGGATTTGTCCACCGCCTTAAAGAAGGCGTGGAAAGGTTTTATGGTGGGAACCCATACGATCGTTCCGGCCCAAGTAGTTTCTTATGACGTGTCAACAAGGCGGGCGTCGGTTCAACCGGTCTTGAAACAAAAGTTCGTATTCAATCCAGCGGCCACACCAATTCCACCGCTTGCCGCGGTGCCGATGGTCCAATGGATGGGAATTAAAGGGGCTTGTTTGTTTTTGCCGGACAACTTGATTGTAGCCGGTCTTGAATGTCTTTTGTTGGTGGCCGAAAGGTCTATTGATTTGTGGTACAAAAGCGGTGGAGTAATCGACCCAGCCGACGAAAGAATGTTTGATTTGACGGATTCTATCGCCTTTCTTGGGCCTTGTTCACAACCAAACGTTCCGGTCAGGAATGGGGCGACTACGAGTTTGGAATTGCAATATGGGACGGCTTACATTGAAATAACTAACGCCCAAAAGTTCGTTGTTCAAAACGGGAATGCGTCTTTGAAACAAATAGAATTAGACACGGTTTCAATGGTGGCCAATGCCTTATGCGCGGGAAGTGGAAGCCCATTATCCTTTACGTCCCCAACCCCTTCGTCGGTAAATGCTGAAATAGCCAATCTCTTCAAGTAAGATAAAGTCCATGGATTGGCTCACATACCCCAACACAATGCCCAGCGGTGGGACGCTTTATTTGTCGAATAACGTTGTCTTAGCGGTGCCACCTGGGTACGCCGAAGACTTGGTTTACATTAACAACCAACCTTACCCGATAGACGGCGCCGACCAAGTTTTGCAACAAATAAGGAAAAACTTAAAGACGTTCCAAGGCGAATGGTTTTTGGACGCAACGTTTGGGACACCATGGACCCAACAAATTTTAATCAAAAATCCGGTTGGTGCGGACGCGGCAATTAAAGCCGTGATTGCGGGAACGGACGGCGTTTTAGCGTTAACGGCTTTTAGCTATTCTTTTAATTCGGTAACGGGCATGGCCACCGTTTCTTTTAGTGTTCAAAGTCAATTCGGCCCGTTATCGGGCGTTGCGGAGGTATTAGGGTGAGCATTAATTTAATTCAGGGGCCAGGATATTGTTATTTTATTGGAAGCGACGGGGTTACCCAATATGGGTTAACTCAAAACGGATATGTGCCGGTCCCATTGACGGAATGGTTGACCCAACTTCAAACCGCTTATCAATCCACGTTTGGACCAAATATTAATTTACAAGCCAACGCGCCGGACGGCCAAAGAATTGCGATTGAAGCGGAAATGCTAACCGTTATTTCTGAATTGGATAAAGCCGGTTACGACGCCCGCTTTCCAGATACGGCCACCGGCCAAAGCTTGGCCAATGTTTGTTCAATTACGGGTTTCAGTCCGTTACCGCCGACGGCTTCAAACATAACTTTGCCGGTCAACGGAACGCCAGGAACGGTGATACCGGATAGCTTCCAAGCTTATGTTCAAGGCGTCCCAACGTCAGTTTTCCAAATTTTGCCAGGGCAGTTTTATACGGTTGGCGCGGGCGGAACAATTAACGTCGAAATGGTGGCCACGGTGACGGGTCCAATCCTGGCCCCAGCCGGTACAGCAATGACCATTTCAACGCCGGTCGCGGGCATTACTTCACTTTCGAATGTGACGGTTAGCAATACAGGGTCGAACCTTGAAACCGAAGTTCAAATAAGACAACGGCGCCTTGTGACATTAAGTTTGTCGGGGCCGAATGTTTTACAGATTGAAACGGCTTTATTGGAATTGGCGGGCGTAACCAATGTGGGCGGTTCGGAAAACCAAACCGATTTTACGAACGCAAGCGGGTTACCGCCGCATTCAATGGCGTTTTTGGTTTCGGGAACGGCCACGTCGCAAGCAATCGCCACGGTAATAAATAGTTACCGGTCGGCGGGCATTAATACTTACGGCAATATTTCGGTAGTTATTGTGGACAGTCAGGGGACGCCGCATACGGTTTATTATTCGACGCCAAGCCAAATTGAAACATATTTTGGAATTACAGTAACGCCAGCAACAAACCCGTTGGATGGTATTTTTCCGACGAATGGGGCCGCGGCGATTCAACAAGCGGTACTTACTTACATTGGAAACCAAATGGTAGGTCAAGACGTGGTGTTAAACCAATTGTCACAATACATTTGTTCGCAAGTATCGGGAATTGTGGGGATTGCGATTACGGCGGGACTTGCCCCGTCGCCGGTTGGGACCGCAAACCTTTCAATGCTTTACAACCAATTGGCGGTTACGGCCGCGGGCAATATTTCGGTAACCACATAAATGGCGCTTAATAAATACAATATTACGCCGGTTACCAATTACGGATTGAACGCCATAAAAAGCGTGAATGGTCCATTGGTAAACGGAATAAAAGTAAACCGGCTTATGAATATGTACCAAGAGGGCGCGCCGGTCCTAGTAAACAACGAAGGCCAATGGGTAACGGATAACGAATATGGGCCGGTCTTCACGGGAAAGCCTGGGTACTTAGCGGGACAAATTGCAATTTTCGCAAGGATGATTCAGGCGTTAGAGATAATCAAATACGCCTGTTATACCCAATGCGATTTACAAACGGCCACGGCCTACACACTTCAAAGGTGGGGTGCGCTTTTAAACGTACCACCGCAAGGATTGACAGACGCCCAATACCGCACGGTTTTATTTGCAACGATTATTGAATACAGTTCAAAGGGTGGAATTGAAACCCTAATTCAGATTTTAAAAACACTAGCCGGCGCCACGTCGGTTTTGTTGCAAGAGCTTTTCCCAGCCAAATTCCAAATAACAGCCATTAACGCAAACCCTGAAATTTCGTTTACCTTTATTTCAAACGCCATTCAAAACGCGAAAGCGGGCGGGGTGGGCTATTCCATAGGAATAACGGACTTTAACCCATTCGTCTTTCAAGGCGACAACTCGGGGACGGGCTTTGGTGGGTTGACCAATCTAACGCCGCTATTGAACGAAAGTGGTGACATAATTTATGATGAATACGGTTACCCCTACTTGGTTTATGTGGCGGGGTATGCCAGTTTATTGGGCGGCGATTTTGCGGGCGTACTTTAAGGGGTATAAGTGAAAAGAATAATTTTAAGCCTTATTGCTTTTTTGATGTTTGCGACCGCCGAAGCCCAATGGTTGGTTGCGCCACAACCTTTTTACACTAATTCAAGCCATACGGTTTTATACATGGGTACTGTTCCGCCTGGGTCGATTACGCCAACGGCCACTTTTTCGCCGACAATTTCGCCAACTTTCACTTCCACTTTTACGGCCACCAACACGCCAACGAACACCCAGACACCGACCAATTCGCCCACCGCCACGCCGACATTTACGCCATTCGGCGGGGGTACTCCGGTTGTTGGGCAGGCTGGTGCTTCGTTTAATGGACCGGTTTCGGTTGCTGGTGCGGTTAATTCGGCCAGTGTTTCAACCGGCGCGTTGACCATAACCTCGGCACAATACAACGGCAGTAATGGAATTACAGGCCTTAGTCATGTGGGGGATGTAATCGTAGCTGGTGGTGATGCGGGTTCGCCTACGCCAACGTTCACCGGCTCTGCTACGCCAACAAATACGGTAACCAATACACCAACACCGACATGGACACCACAAGCCACGCCAATAAATACGTTTACACCGTTGCCAACTTATGTTTTTGCCGGTGGTAATGCCCCGCAAACCCAATTGGGTTCGGGCCAAGTAGTGGGAGGGCCAACATTCACGCCGACAGCCACGTTTACACCGGGAAGTGGAGGCGGTTCGGGAGATGGACCCAATGTAATTTTGATAGGTTCGGTTCCGGGGGTAAATGAAAAGACACCTCAAGCGACGGTCGTGGTGACAGCTGGGGTTGGGTATGTTTCAAACTATGTAGTGTCGGCTAATTACAACCCTAGAGTAACTCCATCCGACTATATAGTTATGTCTGGAACACCGACAGTTGTGGCTCAAAGTTTCTCTTATATCCCCTATCCTGTTTCAACAGTAACAGATGCAAATGATTTTCAGTTTTTATGCCCTGCTGTAACGCCCGGATTTGTCAATTCAGTTTCTATAGTGGGATATATAAATAATCTAGCTTCGGTGGGGGTCAGTTACGTCAGCACTTTTAAATCGGCCCCTGCTGCTTTAAGTGTAACTATTGGATGGGTAAATGCTCAGAGTCCGTATTATGGAATTGAAGGGGGTGCAGTCTCAATGGGAACCGGCGTTGTGTCAACTGCCCTATCCTTAAATGCCACAACCACAACCCTGACAGCTACTTTTGCTTCCCCTATCGCCGCATCAGCCACAGGAACATTCGGTTCATTTTATGAATTGTTTTGTACAGGGATGCACTAATGCTCAACTTCACTTTATTAGTTAAAGGGGTTTAAAAATGCCGCCAACCGTACCGTCAGCTTTTCCAGATTGGGCACTTGCGCCACCGGTTCAAGGGTCGTTGAACGAACAACAAACGATTACCATTACGGGCGTTCCAGTTTCGGGACAATTCGTTTTAAGCGTAGGTCAAGTTAATACCGCCACAATTCTTTGGAATGACTCTAACGCCACGATCGCCAGTAAAATTAATGCGGCCTATGCCGCGGGAACGGCAACGATTGTTTCGGGTACGATCGCGGGCGGTTCGTTGGTGGTGGACTTCGGCGCCTTGTCTCAAACCAATTTCATACCGGTTATGGTGCCTTCGGCAAACACAATGCTTACGTCGGGGGGTGCCGCGGTTATTATCCAAGCCAACGTAACGCAATCGTCGCAATTACCGGCAACGGTGCCGGTGGATTCGGGACACACAAACAACGGTTGGCAGTTTTTAGAGAAACCGGCATTTAATTTATTTAATCAATGGATGGGCACGGTTGGGCTTTGGGTTCAATACTTTTGGGCAAATACGGTTACGGGTATTCCGGCTTGGAATAGCGCTATTACTTATGCCTTAAATAACTTCGTTTCTTACAACGGCCAAATTTATGTTTCTTTGACAAATTCAAATTTGAATAACACGCCTTCTGCTTTATCTACTAACTGGCAATTAGTAAACGGCAATTCGGTAAAAGGCGAAAACCTTTTTATTAACGGGTCAATGTTGGTGGCACAGGCTGGAACGTCAGGCACTGTCACGGCTTCAACACCCACCTACACTCTTGACGGCTTCATAGTTAATTCAGTAGGCGCTAACACGGCTTGGTCACAAACCTTAGTGAATAACCAAAACGTTTTGAAATTAGTGCCAGCTGGAACACTGACAGACCTTTACGTTAAACAGCGCATTGAGTCAATTCAAATGCAGTCTATCGGCTACACCAACATAACTATTCAGGCTCAAATAACCAATAACACTGGGTCAACGATTACTCCGACTTTGGCGCTGAACGTAGCGACCTCTACAGATTCCACATACACAACCGTGGCTTTGGCAGCGACTAATCTACAACCTATTGCAAACGGCGCTACGACTATTGTGGCCTATACGTTCGCAGTTACAAATGCTCACGCCTACCAAAACGGAATGGAAGTGGTCTTTGATTTTGGTTCCTCGGTTGGTTCTGGTACTAACATTGAGATAACTAACGTGGATTGTTCGGCTACGCCTTATGTGAATGCAGGGTTAAATGGAAATCCTCCAACATTTAAGGCTCGACAGATTGAAACAGAATTACTTAGTTGTCAAAGGTACTTCAGTTACCCTATTGGTGGAAACGTTAATGGCTTTGCGGGAGTAGTCGGAAACATGACGACCAGTACCAGTGCAATTTTTTCTATCAATTTTCCTGTAACAATGCGGATTAGCCCGACTATGACTTGGACTTCACCTGCAAATTTTACCCTAGTTGCTTGGGGGCCTTCAAGTGATGGAACAGAAGCAGTAAACGCATTCAATAATCTAGGAATCTCTCCATCTAGTTATTTCTTCTCCGCTTCGGTTCTTTCTGCTTTAACTGCTAGTTTGCCGGCGAATTTACAGTCTAGCGGTGCAGGCACAGCATCATTATCTGCTAACGCAAGACTTTAAGGAACTAAAATGCCACAAAGAATCTATCAATGGGGAACTTACGCAAGCTTTATTTGGAACTAATACTAGCGCAAGACTTAATTTTTCGGCTGAATTATAAAAAGAAAGGCTTGTCATGGACCCGACGCATTTAATGGATTTAGGGTGGTCGATTGTTCGTGGCGCCACCGAAGTATTGGCGGGACTGACGACCGCATTGGGGGCAATGTGGGCTTTTGGAAGTAAGATTTATGGACTTCTTGAAAGACATTTTGTTGTTCGTTCCGAGTACGATTTAAGGCAAGAGGCTATTGACGGCGTTCATGGTCGCATAGCCTTCTCGCTTGAAAACGGAACAAAGGTAATGGACAAGTTGGTTGATCGGCTTGATGGAAATAATTTAGTTTTAAACGATCATGCCCAAAGAATTTCAGGATTAGAAGGGGTCAATCAAGAAAGACGGTCACAACGTGGTTGATTATTTTCCGCAAGTATTCAACCGATCAATGGGCAAAGAAGGCGAACAACTCGAAAATAACGTTGGCGACCCAGGAAAAGAAACGTTTTGGGGTATCTCTCGGGTCTATCAACCAACGTGGCCAGGATGGGCGATTATCGACGCAAACGGCCCAAACGACACCCGATTACCCGCAATGGTTCAAGACTTCTACCGAACCAACTTTTGGAACAAAAACCTATTAAACCAATTAACTTCGGCGGAATTGGCCGCCCAACTCTTCGACGCCTTTATTAACCTTGGGTCCGAATCGGTAATTATCTGGTTTGAAGACTTATTGGGCACCGAACAAGACGGGGTTATTGGACCCGACGACGTGGCCACGGCTAATGCCTTAACCGACGTTCTTTGTTTCGTTTATCAGTTCTTGGCTTACCGCAAAGGCTATTACCGTGGCTTGGCGGTTTTCAGCGTGAACGATAAAACCGATCTTCGCGGACTTTTAAACCGTTGCACATTGGCAAACTTTTAAATTAATATAAAGCCCTGTTACCGGACCGCCAGGGACGGACAGTTGTGGGGCTTCATATCTTCAAAAAGCGAGTCAGCAAGCGAAACACCGGTATTCGTGCCCCTTTAAAATCTAACTTACGAATGCCACTCGAGCGGTATCGAACAGTACCGTAAATGGGATTTCCCGAAAATTGTTGACGTGTTCTTGGCGCCTCTCAATGACGGGGCATAATTTTATTTCAGGGGGAAATCATGGCCGAACAAGTACCAGAACAAAATCAAGGGGCACCAACGGGACAACCCGCGGCCGCACCGATCGCACAACCGGCGCCACAAAAAGGAGGCGGCTTTTTTTCGTTTCAATGGGCCGCGGACGCCTTCAACGGCGTTGTAGGTTTTGGAAGCGGTGTTGTTGAGTCGGTCAATTCTTTCTTAGTGGCCAATCCGATAATTAAAAACACATTAGATGGCGTCCTACAAGCCGGTCTTTATGCCGGTGGCGCATACCTGGGAACCGTCTTGGCGCCTGGGGCGGCCGTGGCGTTCACGATCGCGGGCATTACCGGTGCAATTGGTTCGGGTGTGAAGGCGTATGGCCAACACCAATTGGACAACGCGCACATAACAAATATTACAAGCTTGTTTCAACAAGGCGGTTACAACCAACAAGTGAACCAAGCACTTACGAATTTAATTTTACCGATTCTAAAAGCTAACCCGTCCATTGCCGCGGGCATTGCGTCTTCTGGTATGCCACCGGCGGCCATGGCAACACCGGCCCCAGCACCTACACCGGCGCCGGTGGCCGTTGTGCCAACCGTTCAAGTTCAAACCGCAACCGATGCGGGGGTGAAACCATGAAACGAGTTCTTGCCCTTGGGGGAGGCGGTAGTTTTGGGGCGTTTATCGTCGGGGTTTTGCTTCAACTTCTGAAAAACGGCGCAATAGCGGTTAAGGATTTCTTTAGCCAAATAGTTGGAACGTCAACCGGCAATCTTTGTGGAGTAGGTTTAGCCTTCCAAGGGATTCAAGGGTTGGTTACGATTTGGACCGAAATCACGGGAACGAATTGCATTTACGTTTCCAAAGATGGCGGACCAATCCCATTCAACGAAATTTTTGACATGGCGTTTGGTTCGTGGGACGGCGCATTAAACGACACGCCGTTGTTTAAACTAATTCAAAAAATCGTAGTGGGTAAACCGTCCATCCCTGTTACGTCTTGTTTTGTGGATTACGAAGACGGCCAAACCTATTTCGTTACGGCGTTACCGGATGGAACGTTTGAATTGGAACAATGGCCGATTGCCGGAAACCCTACAATTATGACGGCGGGGCCAGATTGGTTGCCGGAATATCAAAAATGCGTCTTGGCTTCGGCGTCAACACCTGGGGGCGTGGATTCGGTGACACTTACTTTACCGAACGGCCAAGTGCTTAAAGGCGCTTTTGATGGTGGCGTAAAAGACATGGTGCCAAACGATTACGCTTTAAGTTTGTTGGCTGGGGAAGGGGAAATAATTTCTATTTCCTTGACGGACCCGCCCACCCAATACAATGGCGAACGCAACGGCATTGGTACACTTATGCGCTCTATTGTCCTTTTAACATACGGTCAATGGGTACAAAGCCAAGAAGACCTTAAAAGGGCAAAAACAGGCACTTTGAACGTGGTTATGTTCCAAAAACCGGTATTGGGCGGGGATGCGACCCAATTCGTACCGGCTACGATCAAACAATACATTTCAGCGGGTGAAACGGCCGTTCCGAGCTTTGGGCAAATTTCGGCTTAACTTATCCCCTATTCCGTTGGTTTAAAGGTCGTGGGACGTGATACACCCCACGGCCTTTTTTTATTTACTTTGACGCTTGACAACTAATACCGTGATACCGTAATATCAATCTCGTTGAAGGGGTTGGGCTTGGTTATCGGCCAACCGGCGGGGCTTAGACCGCCTGAATCAAAACTTCCCATTCGTGTGGGGATTCGGCAAAAGGTTTGGTTCTTTTAAATGATGCGGGACGCTACGGCAAAGACGCACTCTACCCAACGCCTTCAACAAAATTTTGTATCGGGGTATCAAATGAAAAGACATTGGTTTTATTGGCTCGGTTTCGTGGTTTGTTACTTTCCGGTGGACAAATTTCTCTCTAGGGGTTTCGCGTATTTCCAAAACATGGATAGTGAAATTGAAGGAAAGATTTATTTGGACGACGTGGAAACACCGGCTTTTATTCGCAAAACCTTTGGAGTTAAATTATCAAACGTCAAATAAACAAAGGCGAATTGGCGTTTGGATTGTTTTTGGCTGGGTTGTTTGTGTGGGGTTGTTGGTTGGATGGTTGGATAAAATTTTAAATCGGGGGTAGTTATGAGTAAGACAGTTGAAACACCGTTGGCGGTTGTGGGCGTGGATTTGAAAAAGTCGTTAAGCGTCATTGACCAAATTAAGAAAAAGGTAGGACATTTGGCCATTTCGATGGCGGCCAATTTGGTTAAAACCAAAGAGGATTACGACGCGGCAATTGTGTTGGGAAAAGAAGGCAACGACGCAATCAAGGACATTAAGAATGCCGCCGAAAAAGAAACGCGGGAAGCCGACGCCTTTGTTAAAAAGGTCAAGGCGAACGCCAAGGCGGTTATTACTTCGATTGAAGAACCGCAAGACGGTTTACGCGATCGGTGCGCCGTTTACTTGGCCAAGGAAAACGAGAAGCGGGCCAAGGAATTGGCGAAAGTGGCCGAACAAAAAAACAAGGTTGAAGAACAGGCGTTAA
>Ga0302281_10002707_pt1 | contig 12420 bp, 10 predicted proteins | sample III_Fen_E1_2_FD_198762 | JGI IMG/M metagenome (GOLD analysis project Ga0302281, IMG submission 198762) | Peat permafrost microbial communities from Stordalen Mire near Abisko, Sweden - III_Fen_E1_2 | ecosystem: Environmental > Terrestrial > Soil > Wetlands > Permafrost | place: Sweden: Abisko...
CCCAGGGTTTTTTCCAGGATAGGAATAATATCTTTCGCCTGAACCCCGCCCACAATGGCTAAAACACCCTGATCTGGCCGGTAGGTTTGGTGGTAAAAGGCTTCCGCGTCCAGACGCATGAGTTTCATAATGTCCGACATCCAGCCAATCGCCGGATCTTTGTAGGGGCTGGCTGAAAAGGCTGTGGACTCCAACGCCTCGGACAATTTTCCCTCGGGATTGGACTCGGTCCGCCAGCGGCGTTCCTGGGCCACGACGTTTCGTTCCGAGTAAAATTCCCGAAAAACCGGATGGGACAAACGGTCCTGCTCGATGGTCGCGTACAAATTAAATTTATTGGCCGGTAAGGTAATGGTGTAATTCGTGGCGTCCTGGCTGGTCCAGGCGTTCAGGCTTTGACCGCCGTTTTGGGTATAAATAGCCGAAAGCTCGTCCTTCACTACCACTTGATGATGTTCTTGTTCCAGCTTTTCCATTTGATCCGCCAGAGCTTTTAACCGTTCGGTTGAAGGCTGGAGCTTTTCGTTTTCATCATTGGTTTCCTGGGCGACTTTATCCATCTCATCCAGAATCGGTTTTTCTTTGGCGTAAGAAAGAGTACCGATGGTTTCGGTTCCCTTAAACATCATGTGTTCCAGCATGTGAGGCAGTCCGGTTTTGCCTTTGGGCGCGTCCTGCGCTCCCACGGGCTGCATGAGGGAGAAAGAAACGACTGGTACTCCCGGACGCTCCAAAATCAGAACGGTTAACCCATTTTGTAAAACTTTTTCAACGACAGGAAGATTAAAATTGGAATCCGCGTCGGTGGTTTCCTGGGCCGACAAAGGCGAAAAAGCGGCCAAGGCGGTAAAAATTAAAGCAAAAACACAAAACCGCTTGCAAAAAAGTCTCATGATTTCTCCAAAGGAACTAAAGATAGAGGAAGTGAATTTTATACTAAAAAGCGCGGTTAAAGCGAGAGGGTAAAGGAATCAAAAGAACATTGAAAGATGAATTCCCGGAACGATACCGCTTAAATCCACATTTGTCGGACTTGCCCCGCTGGGCGGGGTTTGTGAACTGGGTATGGGCTTAATGGACGGCCATTGTCCATTGGGTAAGGTATAAAGCGTAGCGTTGATATCGAGGTTGTTGGCGTTGTCGATGAGATCGCCGCTGAAATTATTGGCGCTGACCGCCTGCAAGGTAACGAGAGGCCCAAAAGAAATATTGCCCAGCACATGGAAATCGACCCCCAATTGAACCTGACCGCCAAACCCCCAGCTGGTGAAATTACCATTGATCGGAACATCGTTCACCACATTGGAATAATTGATGGAAATAGGCGCCAAGAGAGGCCCGGCCGCGATAAAAAATTTCACCGGACCCTCACCAATGAGCCATCTTAAGTTCAACCCCAATTCATAGGCCGTAATCTCGTAAGAATTGGTAGTGGTGGTGCCGCCCTGGCTGTATTGCTCGGAAAAAGTTCCCACCGGCATAACCGCAACAACAAAACCTAATTCGATATCCTGCGCCAGATTAACCACCGGTTCAAAACCCAGGTAAGCGGCCATATTGGGTTCGGAAGCGTTATAAGACGCTGACCCGTTTTGAGCCAGAGCGAAAGTCGTTCCGTTATTCGCTTCAGCCGTAAAATCGGTCAAATTGGGAAAGGCCGCTCCCCCTTCCAAACGCAAAGCGTAATCCGTGGCGTTAGCGGGGCGGGTATGCAAATTAATTTCCTTGCCGCCGGCCGCGGCGGACAACTGTTGATCTACCCAGTCACGGTCATCCTGGGAAAGCTTTAAACGGTTTGACTTGACGTAAGAGGATAGCTGAGGAGTCGATTTAATTTGATTGGCCAAACCCAAGGCCAGGGTGGCATTCTTTAAATCACCCAGGAACTTGTACGTCAGACCGAGGTAATAGAAAAGATTATAATCCGTATGGTTTTTTTGAAGGGCTGTTTCAAAATCCTTTGCCGCCGCAGTGTATTGTTTGCTCTGAAAATCCAGTTTTCCCTTTTCAAAAAGCCCCTGATAGTCTCCGGCGGACGAGTTGCCGCCAGCCATCATATCCGGCGAGGAAGCTCCTCCCATTTTCGCCTGAATACGGTCGATAAATTGATTGATCTCAGGTGAAGGTCTGAGCTGTTGAACTTGCCGATAATCCTGTAAAGCATCCGCGTAATCCGCTTTGGCGTAATAACAATTGCCTCGCCCCTGATAAGCCGCCGCGTTTTGCGGATCCAGCTTGATCGCGGCGCCAAAATACGGGAGAGCCCTGCTGTAATCCTGGCTCGAATAAAGTTTTAATCCGGCTTGATAATAGACATCTGAAGTTTGGGCTTGGACGCCGACAGCTAGAAGCAAAAGAAAAGCCGTAACCGAAAACCGGCAAACGATTTTAACTATTTTCATGAAACTTCCTTTTAGCTGATACCGCAGAACGCTGTGTTGAATGCGCAACAGGCAGTTTAAACGAAATAAAACCTGTCGCAACCCATTATTTCGATGATCTCTTCTAGTAAAAACACCTGTCTTAGCGCCCTTGACCCCCGATTGATCGTCAGTCAAAATTATCAGGAATTTTTAAAAATTTCTTTCATTCTTAAACCATCAAGGAAAACTATGAAAGCTATCCGCGTCAGTCAATTTGGAGGACCAGAAGTTTTAAAATGGGAAGAAATCCCTGATTTAATACCGGCCGCCACCCAAGTGCTTGTCGCCATCAAAGCGGTGGGCGTTAATCCCGTCGAAAATTATGTGCGAACCGGCACTTACGCCTTAAAACCGAATCTTCCTTATACCCCCGGCGCGGATGGCGCCGGTATCGTTCAAGCGGTCGGTGTGTCAGTTACCCGGTTTAAAACGGGCGACTCGGTTTACGTGATTGGCTCACAAACCGGCACCTATGCCGAACAGGCTTTAGCTTTGGAAAACCAGGTTTTCTCTCTTCCGAAAAACATCACTTTCGCTCAAGGCGCCGCCCTGGGTGTTCCCTACAGTACCGCTCACCGCGCCCTTTTTACCCGCGCTCAAGCCCAAAAAGGCGAATCGGTTTTGATTCACGGCGCCAGCGGCGGCGTAGGCACCGCAGCGATTCAACTGGCGAAGCGCGCCGGATTGACTGTCATTGGCACAGGCGGAACGGACCAGGGCCAGCAATTGATCAAAGACTTGGGCGCGGATTTTGTTTTGGACCACCACGATCCCAACTTTTCTCAAAAACTTTTGGAAGTCACAGAAAATAAAGGCGTCAATATTATTATTGAAATGCTTGCCAATATAAATTTGGGAAACGACCTAACCTATTTGGCCAAATCCGGTCGGGTCGTGGTGGTCGGTAGCCGGGGGCCCGTGGAAATCAATCCACGGGATTTGATGGGCCGAGAAGCGGCTATTTTAGGAATGGTCAACAACACCACCAACGCGTCCGAATTGGAAAAAATTCACTTCGATTTGATCGAGGGGCTCAAAGACGGCTCTCTCAAACCCATTGTGGGACAAGAACTCCCCTTAAAGGACGCGGCTCAATCCCACGAAGCCGTCATGAAACCTGGCGCCCATGGTAAAATCATCCTCGTTCCATAAAGAAATTGAGCCCGTGAAAAAAAATAAACATCCTTTAACCGCTCTGTCTCAGAAAGGCCCGCTTCTTTTTCTTTTGGACTATGACGGAACTTTGACCGATTTCAAAAAAAATCCTGAACATTCCCAAATCTCCGCCTCGACCAGAGCCCTTCTCCGCTGGCTCCAACAAAAACACAAAGCGGTTATTGTGACAGGCCGATATGTGAACAGCCTATTCAAGATTTCCCGCTTAAAAAAATTCCCCATAATCGGAAGCCACGGATTTGAGGCCAGAAATTTACCGAAAGGTTTGCGCTTCGCTTCTCTCGCCCAAGAAAAACTCTACCGAAAAGAAGCGGCAATCCTTTGGAAAGCGGTTCGCCACTTGCATCACCGCTTTCCCGGGATTTATATCGAGAAAAAACCCTTTTCCTCAACTATCCATTTCCGCGGAATCGTTTTTTCAAAAAAACAAACGACTCAATTGCATCAGGAATTTAATGCGATTTACCGCCGAACCATCACGCCCCGATTTTGGAACTTGGAACAGGGAAAGAAAATGATTGAAGTATTGCCGAAAGGTTTTTCCAAAGGAAAATCCGTGAAAGCTTTATTGAAACGGTTCCCTCATCATCAGGTTATTTATGCGGGGGATGACGTAGCGGATATTTCAGTTTTTAAAGTCTTAGGAAAAAAGGGATTAAAAATTGCCGTTGGAAACCGCGTTCCCAGAAAATACTACGATTTAAAATTCAAAAATCCCCGCGAGTTTCTGACTTGGCTGAAAGTATTTGAAACTTCTCAGAAAAAATGGCTGCCCTGCATAAGCAATTATTAATTTCAACCAGAAAGCTGGGCAAGTCATTTTTACATATAAATGTTCATAAAGAAAAAATGGCTGGGAGACTAGGACTCGAACCTAGATAAGCAGATCCAGAATCTGCTGTCCTACCATTAGACGATCTCCCAATCGGGTATAACAGGGCTAAAAGAGGCCGAATTGTAACAAGCTTTTATACAAGGCAAAAGTCTAAAATGACCTCAAAAACAGTTAGCCTTCCTTCACTACCGACATCAGGGTTTGATCATGATATTGTCCGTCACGCAAAACATAACTTTTGCGGATACCCTCAATTTGAAAACCTGCCTTTTGAAGGGTATTCATGGATCGGGTGTTATAAGCCGCCGAGACAGCCCCAATTCGGTGATAACCTAATTTAAAACCATAGGCCACCATCTTCTTGGCGATTTCAGTTCCAATACCTTTTCCCCACCATTCCTTATCTCCGATCAAAAACCCGAACTCCACCGAGTTATGAGAAGGCCGCTCACTGTAAAGCTCAGCGGTTCCCACCGGCAACCACTTGCCGTCAATATCCACTTCAATCACGAAAGAGCGGGGTTTCCGATCCTGTTCTCCCGTCTCTTTCAGAAACCATTTTTCAGCGTCCGAAAAGGTTTGATTCACAAAGTGGACATCGTACAAATGACGAACATCAGGATTGTTCCACCATCCCACAATTTGAGCCCAGTCGTTACTGTTAACAGGCCTCAAACGGCCTTTTCGATCACCCCGTTGAAACACGAAATTAATGATATCCGTCATAATTATCCCCCTTCGTCGAAAACCTAGAACTGATTCAACCCCATTATAACCACAATCGCCTTCTGTTCTCGATGTCTCCGTGTCATTTAAACATTAGTTTTCTGGATACTATTTAAAAAACGTTGGAAACGATCCAAACAACGGTCTTTCCCGATGACTTCCATAATTTCAAATAAATTGGGGCTATTCGTGCGGCCCGTTATCGCTAAGCGCATAGGGTGAACTAATTCACCGAACTTTCGCCCCATGCTAACCGCTTCTTTTCGGAATCTTTCTTCAAGCGGTAAAGGCGCTAAAGAGTCCGTTTCATTCAAAACCTTAATGGCCTGTTCGAAAACCGGAACATTTTCAGCCGTCTTAAACTTTATTAATGCCTGTGGGTCATAAACATAAACATCGTTTAAAAAATAGGTTAACTGTTCGTCAATTTGAGAAATAAGCTTTAAATTGCCGCGAACCAGCGCCACCACACGCCTTAAATAAACGTCTTCAGACTGGACATATTCCCGGGAAATTATTTTATTCTCCAGAAGATAGTCTCTACACAACTGAAACATTTTTTCATCGTTCATAGCCCGAAGATAATGACCGTTCAACCACTGAAGCTTTTCATAATCAAAAGCCGCCGCGCTTTTTACCACTCGCTCCAAGCTGAACTTCCCTATCAATTCTTCTTGGCTGAATATTTCGGTCTTACCGTCAAACGACCATCCCAGAAGGGCCAAATAATTCACCATCGTTTCAGGTAAATAACCTTGCCGCTTAAACTCACTGACCGAACTGGCACCGTGACGCTTGGAAAGCGGCGAACGATCGGGCCCAAGGATAAGAGGAATATGAGCGAACTGAGGGATTTTAAATCCTAGCGCGTTATAGATAAGGATTTGCTTGGGCGTATTGGGGAGATGGTCATCGCCCCGAATAACGTGAGAAATTTCCATGAGCGCGTCATCCACTACCGCCACAAAATTATAGGTCGGCTCTCCATCCCGCCGCACCAGAATCAGGTCGTCTATCTCTTCATGATTCACTGTCACTTGGCCGCGAACTATATCGGTAAAAGTAGTTTCTCCCTCTTTGACTCGTAACCGGATCGCGGACAATTCACCTTTTTTTGACTTTTCCGCCGCCTCATCAGCGGTTAACCGGGCGCACTTACCTGAATATCGATAAATTTTGCCCGCAGCCATCTGGGCTTCCCTATCAGCCGCCAATTCTTCCGGCGTACAAAAACAAGGGTACACGTTTCCCGTTGAAATCAGTTTTTCCAACTCTTTTTTATACAAAGAACCCCGTTGAGTTTGAAAATAAGGTCCTTTTTCTCCCCCCGCCTCAGGCCCTTCGTCCCAATCCAATCCCAACCAACGCATATCCCTCAGAATGGCTTCCTCATATTCGGGCTTGGACCTTTCCCGATCCGTATCTTCGATACGTAAAATGAATGTCCCTCCCGAATGGCGCGCGAAAAGCCAATTAAATAAAGCCGTTCGGGCTCCGCCAACGTGCAAAAAGCCGGTCGGACTGGGAGCAAATCGAACCCGAATATTATTTTTAATCATGAACTTATCCTCAATGTCTTCGTCACAATACTGACTATGCAGGTTTTTCCCTGTTAGAAACAAGAGATTTCATTTTGACAAAACAAAGCCAATGCTATTCTAATAGCCTCAAGACTTCAATTAAGCGCCGAAGGATGACTTGTAACGCATGCCTAAATCAAATACCGCTCAAAACGCCATTGAAAAAAGAAGACACCGTCGCGTTTTAGTCGTTCGGCCCATAAAAAGTCACAACAAATCGTCAAAAACGATTAAAGATCAGGATTTTGGTGTTCACTTGATGAACATCAGTCTGTCCGGCGCGCAGGTTTATTCCAATCAAACCATGGAAATCGGTGATGAGATAACGCTGGAGCTTCCTTCTCTGGGATCAACCCCTTCGGTGTTTTATCCTGGAAAAATTATCTGGATTCACAAAAATCCCGTGAAATCAATGGGACGATTTGCTTACGGCGTACGATTTGAAGAAATGACCGCCGAAAAATCAAAGTTTTTGGAATTAAACTTTTATTTGGAAGATGGCAGTCACGATTAATCGAAACTAATTATTCACCGTCGAAATAATAATTTTTTTAAGGACCGACAAAACCTTCTTGTTCAAATCATCCGTATCAGCCGAATGAACAATGGCCTTCTTATACTGCGGGTTAATTTCCAAGGCCTTCTGAAACTCTTTCAAAGACCGTGTCACGTCAAACCGGCATTTAATTAAAAAAGCGACTCCCAGATGATGATGTAAGTCGGCGTACTGAGGATATTCCTCAATGACTTTCCCCAATTTTTCCACATACTGTTCTGTCATTTGTAAATCAATGCCCTCATTGCCATAAAGGAGCGTAAGGTTGAAATAAAAAACGATCTCGTCTCCCGTCCGGGGAACATATTTAGGTCTAACATCCAGAAAAGATTGATAAGCCTGCTGATATTTTTTCGATTTCAAGTAATCCACAGCCAATATGAAGGACCGATTGCGAACTTTAGGATTAAGAGATGCCGCGGTTTCCGCTTCTTTCCGAGCCCGCTCCGCCAACTCTAGCGTTTTCGCGTCATTCAGACCGCTTCCGGTTTGAAGGAGATACCCTATACAAGCTGTTCCTAAACGGAGCCTGGCGTCCGCGTATCTAGGGTTAATCTGTAACGCTTGAAGATAACATTGAACCGCCTGATCCAAATCTTTACTGAAGAGATAGGCGTTTCCCAAGTGATAGTAGATATCGGCAAAAGAAGGGCCCAAATCCTTTGCGTGGTTCAAAGCGGCGATAGACCCCGCCAAATCGCCCAATAACATTAAAGTGATTCCATAACACTTCGAGGCCTGAAGATGGACTGAGTCCAATTCCATGGCCTTTAAAAACCTGTTTTTCGCGTCTTCATAAAAACCGTTGGAAAGAAAAATAACCCCCATTTTCCAACAGGTGTCCGGGGTGGCTTTTTCATCAATTTTTCTGTTTAAACGAAAGATGGACTCCAGCTCAACCGCTCTGGCCTTATGCCCGTTTTGTAAATATTGCTTCATTCCATCGTTATTGAGGCCTTCAGGAAAGTCCGATTCTTTTTGGGAAATAATCCGCCCATCCAGCTGAATAAAATAGGAGTACTTCGTCCCACCTGTAAGGGAGGCGGTTTCAAGGATGAAGTGTTTGCCCTCAATTTCAATGAGGGACTTAAAGGTAATGGGATCCATTGGGTTTTCCGAAACAGTTCAGGGCTGTTTCTGTTAATTAAAAAGTTAAGGCATTATCGTAAGCCGGTCAAACCCTGTCAATCTCGTTGACTGCGACTATTTCTAACTTAAAGCCAAGATACTTCAAAACTAAAGAAGGAAACAATATTAACAACTGACAGCGTTTTTCAATCAATCGTCAAATCATTCAGGAAAGTCCCTCTAACTCTTGATATTTAGCCGTCAATTCTTTCATGTCCTGCCAAACATCCTTTTTATAACCGTCAAACCTCAAAAGAGCCGCCGGATGGTAGGTTACCCGCAAGGGTATTCCATTGTGGTCGTGCCAGCGGTTGCGCATTTTCCCTACCGAGTCTTTTGACCGTAAAAGAGCCTGAGCCGCGACCGCACCCAAAGCCATAATAAGCCTCGGTTTAATGATCTGTATCTGTTCTTCCAAATAGGGCCTGCACTGTTCTACCTCTTCGGGCAAGGGCGTACGATTACCCGGCGGTCTGCATTTCAAGACATTGCAGATAAAAACATCCGACCTTTTCCAAGTTTGGGTGGATTCGATAATTTTGGTTAAAAGCTGTCCCGCCCGTCCCACAAAAGGCAGCCCCTGCTCATCTTCATCCGCGCCAGGCGCTTCCCCGATAAACAAAACCTTTGCCTGCGGATTGCCGCTGCCAAAAACAAAATTCTTTCGGGTGGCTCCCAGGGGGCATTTCTGACATCCGCAAATATCCCGTTCAAAAGCGGTTAATTCCATAGCCTGAATCGTATCTGCCGAAGCGGTTATCCAGGAAGACTTGAACCCCTGATGAGAAACAGGACTTTCAACCGCTTTGTTTTCCATCATAGGGGGCTCTACGCTTTCCACAGAGACAGTTTCAGATAAAACCGAGGAAATGGGCATATTTTCAGTTGAAGTTTTTGAAATGTATCGAATTCCCAAGCGCTTATAAATCGCTAAAGCCGAATGCCATTGGGATGAATTCTTCATACTCATAAAAATTTTCCAGTTACCGCTATTTGATTAATCAAGGCTCCCGCGTCGATGCGGTCTTCCATCATAGAGTAATCCACTTCGATTAAATCACTCCCCACAGGAACTAGAACAGCCACTCCTGTCGTAAAATAAACCAATGCTGCCCCTCCAGAAGCGCCCGCGGTCAAATTTTCTGCCCAAACTCCGCCTCGAAGCGCTATCGCCGTCAAGGGTCTCCACTCTAAGCCTAAATGGGGTTCCAGGCCCAGATCCTGGCTCCAATCCAAATCAGCCGAACCCTTCAGATTCCACTGTTCCTCATGGTCAGTAATGCCCGCTTTGAGCGTCGTTGGAATAATTTGCTGGGGATCGTTGGAACTGGACGAAGTGGAAGAATTAAACGTCAAGCTGCTATAGACATCCTGAATCATAAATCCCAGGGTCATGTCACGGCTGACTCGATATTGAAGCCCCAAATCCTCGCCAAAACCAACCGCCGATGAATAAGATCCGATGGACTGATTCAACACTTTAACATTTAACCCAAAGGCCCACCGGGGGTCGAACCGAAAAGCGATGGACCCGATAAAGGTCATTTCCGTATCGGAAAAAATACTATCCGGATTAAGTGAAGGCCCGGTTCTGGCTTCGATGTCATTGCCCGCGCTGTAATAAATCCAGGAAACACCGTAAAAAAACTTATCCCTCAAACTATTAGCGAAGGCTAAATAATTCAGCTGCTGATTGAGTGCCAACAAGGTGTATTGATCCTCAACCTGAAGACCTCGTAATCCGGTCAACCCCGCCGGATTCCAAAAACCGCAAGCCACATCATTCCGGTCAGCCACTGCGGCGCCGCCCATAGCGTCCTGCATTCCACCCACGCCCAACTCCAAATAAGCCGCCGGTCTTTGTCCACCCTGTTGATCCGCCAAAGCGATGCCATCCGCAAAAACGAAAAAAATAATTCCAGCTAACAATGCCAATGGTGTCTTCATCGCGGACCTTGAATAACAGCGATTTTGTTACGGGAAATTTGTCCGCCCACATTGATGGTGTAAAAATAAATACCTGTTTTTACTTTTTGACCGCTTCCATTCTTACCATCCCAGGCGATGTAAAAGGACTTGTATTGAGGGTTATTGGGATTGCTGTTGAGTTGCGAAGAGGCATAGTTCTTATTGAGAACAATCTCTCCCGATGTGTCATAGATGGTCAATTCAACCGACTCCGGTTGATTCATCACCAGCGTAATATTCGTATAAAGCTGATCATCCACATAAAAGGGATTGGGGCTGTTAAAGGTTTTGACATAGGTAGTCGTTTGACCTGCGCCCAACGAACTGGATAACGCTTTATAAACATTCAATCGGCCATAACCGGACTCGGAATTCCAACCGCTATTCCCGTCCAAACTATCCGTATTGTTGATGATTTGCTGGCTAACCTGGGTATTGGTCCATGAGGGATTGAGAGAAAATAACAATGCCGCTGTCGCCGAAACAAAAGGGGTCGCGCCAGAAGTGCCAGCCGCCAGCCCATAATTACTATCTGTACCAAAAACCATGAATCCCCCATTGGTGACTCCGGCGTTCGGAAGAGGGCAAACAAAGGTACTAAAAATACATTCGGCGGCGTTAATGGCGAAATTTTGGGTGGTGATAGGCGCGTCAAAACCACCCGGCGCTACTAAATCTAAAAGTTTTCCATCCGCACCTTCACCTCCGTTGGAATAAAAAGCCACGTGATCATTTTGATCGGAAGCGCCCACCGCAATCACGCCCGGATAACCAGCCGGGTAATCCAATTGAGCCAGGGAATTGGGTAAATTCGATTCGTTTCCCGAGGCCGCCACCACCACACAACCCGCAGCCAAAGCGTTATTAATCACTTCCTGTTCATAGGGATCTGCCGAACCACCCAGTGATAAACTCAATACTTTAGCGCCGTGCGCCACAGCGTAATTAATACCGGCTCCAATCGCGTCGCTGCTGCCGCTTCCGGTGCAATCCAAAACCTTAATCGGCATAATCACCGCGCCGCCCGCTAAACCCGCCATACCGGTTGTATTACCCGTACCTCCCGACGAGGTATTGTTGCATGATCCGGTTTCAGTCAATTCCGAAACAGTTCCACCGCCATTCCAAGTCGCCGCGATGATCCCCGAAACCCAGGTTCCATGTCCAAAATCATCAAGGGTCGTAGTCACGCCCGGACTTTCCGTGATGGATGAAGAACAAGCGCAGGACGGATCCTCCTCATTCAAAGCACAAATCGCGTTATAGCCAATGAATGGAACAGTTCTAAGGTCAGGATTAGCTCGAGAAATACCCGTATCCAAAACGGCCACGGTCACACCAGCACCCGGAGGACAAGAAGGCCACGCTATCGCGGACCAGGCTTGCGGAGCTTGAATAATGGTTAAGGGCCAATTATAAGGAGCCGAATAATATTGATCTGTTGAGTTAGTTGGAACCGGACAAGAACCTAAAGCGTAATATTTATAATTCGGCTGAACATAACTAACGCCTGACGAACCTCTGAGATTTTCAACCGTTTTCAAGACGTCTGTTCCCGAGGGCAACTTCATTTTATAAACATTTTCTCCGACGGACATTCTCGAAGCGCCAACCGCCAGAACTTTGTCTCTGTCGGATGATTGAGCGTCATCATTAAAGCGGATCAAAACTTCACCCGGAACAAAAGCGGGTCTGTCTTTGAGGGTAACAACCGCGGAAAAGACCGGCGAAACGGCTAACCCGATGCCTAAAATAAAAATGACCTTTTGAAATGCCGTTCGAAGGCTCATGGTTTTATTCATCTAATAAATCGAGGATTTTTTCAGCCAGCTTGCTTTTGAAATCTTTTTTCAAGACCAGCGGTTTGGCCAGCTTTCGACTAAAAACTAAAAGTTCATTTTGGTCGTTTTCAAAAGCGCTTTGACGTCCGCCTACATGATTAGCCACCAGCAAATCGCAGGGTTTTCGTTTCCATTTGTCCAAAGCGTTTTGCTTTAAATGATCGGTTTCAGCCGCAAAACCAACAAC
>Ga0302281_10002711_pt1 | contig 12411 bp, 7 predicted proteins | sample III_Fen_E1_2_FD_198762 | JGI IMG/M metagenome (GOLD analysis project Ga0302281, IMG submission 198762) | Peat permafrost microbial communities from Stordalen Mire near Abisko, Sweden - III_Fen_E1_2 | ecosystem: Environmental > Terrestrial > Soil > Wetlands > Permafrost | place: Sweden: Abisko...
CAAATTGTTCCAAGGCTTTATTTTTGAAATTTCAAATAAACCATGGTCGCGAAAATGGAGGATGTTATAATCGGTAAAAGTGGTATTTGGGTTTTGCATATTTTTAAGGAACTAAATGACACTCTCCACTGACGAAATTAGTGAAATCGATTTAAAAGTCCTCCTGGAAAATGAGCTGGTCAAGGTACACTTCCAGCCTTTCTTTTCTATCCGCGAAAAAATGATCGTGGGTTATGAGGCGCTTTCCAGAGGCATTCATCCACTATCCGGAGAAATAATTCCTCCCCTGACATTGTTGAAAGTCGCAAAAGAAGCCGGCTTCATTATGGAACTCGACCGTCTCATGCGCAAAAAAATATTGGAATGCTTTAGCAATTTTTGCCCGCAACCGCACGAATTGATTCTCAGCCTTAATTTCGAAACTTCGATTATTGATAAGGAAATCGGTTCACTTCAGCTTATCCAGCTTACCCGTCAGCTTAACTTGAACCCCGCGAATATCGTCATTGAGATACTCGAGTCCAAGATGAAGAACGTTGAGGCTCTCGCCAAATTCGTCAACATCCACCGTGAGAATGGGTTCCTGATCGCCCTGGACGATGTCGGGAGGGGGCATTCCAATTTTGACCGTATTCCGGTAATTCACCCCGACATCATCAAAATTGACCGCTCCCTCGTAATGAACCTCCAAGATGATTACTATCGACAGGAAATATTTAAAGCGATAGGTCAATTGTCTCACAAAATCGGGGCAGTTGTTTTAGCGGAGGGTGTTGAAACGGAAGAAGAGGCCATGGAAGTTATGGAATTGGGTACTGATTTGATACAAGGTTATTACTTTTCCAAGCCCCAAGAACCCAATTTTGATTTCGCCGGGCTGGTTAACCATCTGGTTGATCCCATGGCGAAAAAGTTCAAAAAGCGAATGGTGGAAAAACTGAATATCAATAAGATTCAACACGAGCGCTATACCCTGATGATTGAAAATTTGGTAAGTGAAATCTCCACTCTTTCGGAGGATCAGGTGGATGAGAAGCTATCCGCCGCCCTTTTGAACCATTCCGTCGCCAAGGCGTTATATGTGCTGGACGATCACGGCCTTCAAACCTCCCAAATGGCCTGTGTGATGGACCACCAGCCTCGAAAAGGTATTTTTCGGGTGCCCCCCAAGGGAACGGACTATTCCACCAGGGATTTTTACTATGTCCTGATGGATGGCGGGTTTAACCGCAAATCCTTTACCAGCGAGCCCTACATTTCTCCCGCGACAGGACTTTTTTGCCTTACCATCGCAACCCGTTACAACGATAAGCACGGAAAAACCATGATTCTTTGTGTGGATGTGGTGCCCAACTATCTCAAACATATGGGCCGAATCATGACCCTCTTTGGCGGCTAAGCGTTCCATTGGAAGTTTTCTCGAAAACAGACCATTGTCTTGAAAATGTCTCTTTGGGGTTCGTTTTTCATCCCTGCTCGAAATATTGTAAAAACCCTGTATAAATCAAGAAAAATACGCGTTTCACATGGTAAACTCACCCATCTCGTAGGGTGAACTTGGGAAATGAAATTTTCTAAAAATTTTAATATATTAATGTTTGTTATTGCGTTTATCGCAGTTTGTTGCTTTTTCCCCTCCGGAGCTTTTGCTCAAGTTACGGATACCCCCACTAATACTTCGACGGATACTGCCACTTTTACCCCAACGGACACATCTACTGATACGCCGACCGATACACTGACCAATACTCCCACGGATACAGCGACTTTTACAGTGACGGATACACCCACCGACACGCCCACCAATACAGTGACTGATACTTTTACCAACACTCCAACGGATACGCCGACTAATACATCCACAAACACATCCACTAATACGCCGACGGATACACCGACAAACACCTCCACTTCGACGCCTACGCCCCAGCCGAAGCTGGTTCTTTCGTGGAACGGAGAGCCATCGTCGCAGAACTATTTATTCAATCAGCAAAATGTCACGGGAATCCAAATCGTGCTCAAGGCTTTGGGGCAAGAATCTGTTACGGTAAGCCAATTGGCCTTTGACTTGAGCGGAACAATTAGTTCTAGCGAGGTAGGGAGTGTGGAATTGTATCCGGACACGGGTACGAGTGGTGATGACGCGGGTGGAAACGGGCTTTATACCACTGTCACGACTACCCCGACACCGATTGCCAGTGGAAGTTTTTCCGGTGGAGTGATCACTTTCAGCGGACTGACAAATTTAACGGTTCCGCTGGGCGCTCCCCAAACTCTGCTGCTGGTATTTAACCTCAATGCAAATGGTGGAGAGACTTTTTTAAATACAATCAGTCCATCTTCGATTGTGGCAGCGGGAATGAGTACGGGCACAACGGCTTTGATTTTCGGATCCACGATCAATGGAAATACGCATACGGTAGTAGGACCAACAGTAACCCCGACTTCTACCAATACCCCAACCAATACGCAAACGAATACACCCACAGATACTCCTACTAATACGCCAACCAAAACACCAACGAATACACCCACTAACACAACAACCGACACACCCACCAACACAACTACGAACACGCCGACGGATACCCCCACAAATACACCTACTAATACGCCAACGAATACAACCACGGATACGCCAACCAACACGCCGACTAATACGTCAACGGATACACCCACGAACACCCCTACCAACACGCCGACAAACACACCCACAGATACACCGACTAACACGCCAACCGACACGCCCACCAACACATCGACCAACACAACTACGAACACACCGACCAATACACCGACGAATACCACAACTAATACCCCGACGAATACACCGACTTTTACGCCCACCATGCCGGCGATATTGCTGTCCATAGGAACATCGACGCCGGTGCCGTCCTCAAATCAGTTGTCGGGAGCGAGGAATGTGCCAGTGCTGCTGTTCAATCTGGACAATACATCGGGGGAATCGGAACAGTTGAATTCGATGGTGCTGAGTTTGGCGGGAAGCGGAAGTCCTTCGGGAGTGTTTTCGGTGAAGTTGTGGTTGGACAATGGAAGCGGAGTTACGACGGGAGACACGTTGTTATCGACAGAGACAATGCCGGCGTCGGGAACGGTGACGATGTTTGGGGGACCAGCGTTACAGACATTGAGTGCAGGAGTGTCGCAATATTATCTGGTGACCTACAGTTTCACGAACACGGCTGCTTTGGGAACTTATGGAGCGAGTTTGACCACGGTGAATGGAGTGGGGACGACCACAGGCCAGCCGGTGCAGGTAACAGGAGGACTGTTGCCACTGACACAAGGACTGATTTCGATTCAAGGAACGCCCACGCCGACCTTTACGCCGACGAATACGCCTACCAATACACCAACGAACACGCCGACGAACACACCAACCAATACGCCGACTAATACTCCTACGAACACACCAACCTTTACACCAACCAACACCCCTACCAACACACCTACTAATACTCCGACTAACACATCCACCAATACACCGACTAACACACCGACGAATACACCCACGAACACCCTTACCAATACCCCGACGAATACCACTACCAATACACCAACCAACACACCTACGAATACTCCGACGAATACGGTAACCAACACACCGACGGCTACGCCATTGCCCGCTGATCATTTGGCTATTTTGGCACCCCTTCCCTCGTTTAGCGCGGGAGTAACGACAGGCCCTTTAACGATTCAAGTTCAAAATACAAGCGGTGGACCAGCCACGTTCGGAATGGCGGTCACTCTTGATTTGTCATCGAGCACAACAGGCGATTACAATTTTTCGCTTTCTCCGGGAGGTGCCACGATTACTTCTTGTGTTCTTCCTGCGGGGAATTCCAGCCAAATTGTTTATTACACGGGCTACAAGGCGGAAAATGAAAACTTGATCGTGACGGCTCTGGCGGCTATCACCACCTCTTCGATTTCCCAGGCAATCGCCGTCTCACCGGGCGCCTATTCAAAACTTCAGGTTCTTATGCCGAACCAGGTTTCGGATCCCGGAAAACCCAATTCGGACCTTTTGGGACGGATAGGATCCCCGAATTCTGTCGGTTCAGGCAACGCGGTGAGTGCTACGGTGAACGCCGTAGATAAATATTTTAATCTGGTCAATACGGTCGCCAACGGCCTGATTTTCACGGTGACGGATGGAACTGTGCAAACCGGTGCGACGCTGGCGGCTGGTACGGTTAATCATTCGGATATATTCATTACAGCCTCAAGCCAAACCCTGACGGCGAAAGACGTGTCCACCGGGTTTACTGGTATCAGCGACAGTTTTCAGGTATTACCCGGTACGAACAGCACGCAGTTGAATGTTATCCATGGTTCGCCGAATCTTTCCACAGTGGTTCTGGGTCAAACTGGGGTAGAAGTACTTACCTTCAACCTCTCCGTTCAATCGGGAACTCATACTATTCTGGTCGACAGCTTGGCGTTGAATGGCGCGGACCAGTCGGGAGCGGGAGTGGCTTTGGGTTCAGCTTTCCAGAGTTTGGTACTGGAAGGACCGGCGGGTGTTCTTTCTCAACCCGTTACTTTAAACACGGCGAACTCGATTTCGACGACCGCGACTTTTTCGACTCCTATTTCGGTGCTGACCGGCTCGTCCTTGCCGCTGACCCTTCTGGCTAATATTGAGCCGGCGGCGACAGCTAAGACAATCTTCTTGTCCCTGGGACAAAATGGTATCGCCGCCAACGACCTGACCAGTGGAACTACCGTGGTATCCACTTCCTTTGCTGATTCAACTGGATTCCCAATGAATTCCAATCTGATGTTGTTTGAGACATCCGATGTGGCCAGTACCTACGGAAACTATCCCAATCCCTTCCATCCTGAAACGGGGAGCACGACGATTGAGTTCAATTTGGCCAATCCCACGGCCTATTCTCTGGTGATTTATGACATTCTGGGAAAACGGGTCAAAACCTTCCAAAGCAACGGTCCTCAAACGGGGCTTCAACAATTGTCGTGGGACGGAAAAAATGACGCTGGGGTCATGGTGTTGAGCGGTATTTATTTCGGTGAGTTAAACGCGGGCGGTACCTATACCTTGAAAATCGCGGTGGCAAAATAATGCACCAACTTTACAAACCTTTAGCTAACCTCTCATACCGGCGATTGAGCTGGATTGTTCTAGCGTTCATCATCATGGGAACTTTTCCCGCCGGGGCACAGACAATCGGTACTGGGGGAACGGAATCTCCCTTTGAATTGGGCGGGTCTGCCATGGCCCTGGGTATGGGCGGAGCGGTCGGAGCCATTTCGGGATACGGTGAGGCTTTTTACGAGAATCCGGCGGTTTTGGCAACTGTTCAGGATCATGAAATTTTAACTTTCCACGCGCCCTTGTTCCTCGACACTATTTATGATTCGATCGGCTATATCAATCCAATCGGAACGACAAGTGGTTTTGGATTGTCCATTACCCGGCTGGGAGTCTCGAATATTCTTCAAACCACCAACAATATCCAGGCCATATCCACATTTTCCTCAGAAGAATATGAGGGGCTCTTAGGCTACGGTTTTAGCCTGCTGCCTGATTTGGATTTCGGGGCGAACGTGAAATATGTTTTCGAACAATTGGGTTCTTATCAGGGGAGCGGAGGGGGAATGGATTTGGGTCTGCTTTTTCACTTTTCAAAAAATCATTCAGATTTTAATAAAATAGGAATCGATAATATCGCACTGGGTTTTTCAGAAACCAACGTGATCGCCCCACAGACTGAACTTTATCAAGTCGCAGATTCTCCGGCACGGGTTTACCGCCCCTCCTTCTCGTACTATTACCAGTTTCTCAGATCTCAAAGTGATCTTTGGTTAACCGCCGAAGAAGAAATTCCTGATGGCGGTCAGAATCTTTTCAAAGGGGGCCTGCAATATGGATGGAATCGGACGGTTTTTGTTCGGGCAGGTTTTAACGGGAACGGAGCCACAGTCGGCGCGGGATTAAGTTTTTTTGATTTTGAATTTGATTACGCCTACGACCAGCAGGATTTAGGCGACTTAAGCCAATTTTCTTTGACATACCGCTTCGACCATTTTGTGGATCCGCTTCAGATTCAGAAAAACTTTTTGTTGAAATGGGTGGCCCGTTTTTACACCAAAGACCAGGATTTTGACGCCGCCATTAAAGCGTGGAAAAACGTATTGCGTGAATTCCCGGACGACAAGGAAGCTGCTCAGGGCATCCTGGATGTGGAACAACAACGCAAAATTCTAGTGCAGCAGCAGTTGAAGATTGCGCAATCGGATTTGGACCGGGGCGATTATGGGGACGCGGTACCGTTGATTGCGAAAGCGCTCAGCTTGGATCCGGATAATACGGCGCCAAAGGCGCTTTTAAAACAAGTGGACAAAAAAACACTGCTTGAGTCGAATTATACGATGGGAACAGAAGCTTACATCCGGGGTGATTACGCCCTGGCGGTTCAGCATCTGAAAATTGTCTACGAAATTGATTCCAAATACCGCGATGTGGATTTTCTCTTACATGACGCCCAAAGCTACTATCTGCCCCTGGCGACACTGCCCAAGGATTTAACTGTGCTTTATGCCAAGGGAGTGAATTACTATTTAGCTGGCAAATATAAAAAGGCCATCGAAATATGGGAGCAAGTGTTGAGTCAGAATCCTAAAAATTTTTTGGTGAGGCGTAATATTGAGGAAGCCAGCGACCGTCTTCGGGATTTCGTTCCTGAAAACTCTTCCTCTGTGAAACGGGAGTCAAAGAAAAAGCCATGAACTTATACCCATTACTTTATCGAGTTCTTTCTAACCTTCCTTACGAGCCCAAAAGGCGCCGTTACCATTTGGAAGTAGAAGCTAAAGAAATTGAGCTCTTAACCATTAAAGATTTTGTTCAGCGGGTTTGCGACGCGGCCGGCTGTTTATCCAAGGAAACCTCTACCATTAAATTGGCTGTCGACGAGGCCTGCAGCAATATTATCCGTCACGCCTATAAGGATAAAGAAGGGGGCAAGATTGTCCTGGAGATGGGAATTAGTTATTTCGACTTGAGAATCAAGATTGTCGATTACGGAAAATCATTCAATATCATGAGCGCTAAAAATCCCGACTTGGAGCATTACGTTGATATCGGGAAAAAGGGCGGATTGGGTATCTATCTCATTAAAAAGATCATGACCCATGTCCGATATCGGGCTTTTTCTGATCGTAACGAACTTATTCTTTACCGCCGTCTTTTGACGGCTCCGCCGGCGGAGTTGGGACTTAAACAAGGTTCCTACTCGGTTTCGGCGAAATTCACACTTCGTTCTACTCTATTGGTTCTCCTCCTCACCTCGATGGTCTATTTATACCTGAGTGAGCGGCATGAAAGCTCGTTTATCAACCAACAACATGATCAAATCACAACAATTCTCCAGACTATTTCGACAGAAGCCGGAGAATTGATGGCTCGCAATAATGATTTGGAATTGAATCGGATGATTCAGGAACTCATACAGAACGATAAGGATAAAGTCTTAAGCTATACTTTCGTGAGTACTGCGGACAGAAAATATCTAGCTCATTCGGATTTGACCCAGATGTTTGGTAAGTACACTCCACCCCCAGGCGTTCAAACCACCCAGATACCCGGAATTCAAATTTTTAGAGTTCATAACCCTGATGGACTTCTGACGGATTACGCGTCCGCGGTTTATTATCACGGACGGTGGATGGGCGAGGTTCACGTGGGAGAAACTGACGCCGCGCTTCATCACGCGGAGAGTAGCGCCAGATTTGAATTGTTAAGGCTGATGATCCTGATTTCACTCTTTAGTGTTCTAGGACTTTATTTACTATCCCGTATTTTCATCCGGCCTTTCCAGAAGATTTTGGAAGGGGTTCAGGCCATGACAACGGGCGATTTAAACGCCAAAATCGAAGTGGAAAGTCAGGATGAATTCGGCCAATTGGCGACTATTTTCAATGAAATGACAACCAAGATTCAGGATTCTCAGAAGGGAATGCTGGAAGGCGAGAGAATGCAAAAGGAAATGCAAGTGGCCCAGGAAATCCAACATACCCTGCTTCCTGCAGAGTTTCCCCAAATTGAAGGTTATGAAATCGGCGCAACCTATCGGTCGGCCAAGGAAGTGGGCGGCGACTATTACGACTTTTTCTGGGTAGATCCCACGACCTTGGGCATCGTGGTGGCTGACGTTTCCGGTAAAGGGGTTCCAGGATCAATGGTCATGACCATGATTCGTACCGCTATGAGATTGGAAGCCCGCGGCAATAAATCCTCTTCAGACGTACTGTCAAAAGTGAACACCCATGTCACGAGCGATATGAAGAAGGGCATGTTCGTGACAATGTTTTACATCATTTTGGATTCACGGAACCGTTCCATCAATTGTTCTAGTGCCGGGCATAATCCCATGATCCTCTACAGGGGCAAGACAAAAGAAGTTTACTTCCTGAAACCTAAGGGATTTCCCGTGGGGATCGATCTTCCAGAAGAGAACATGTTTGAAAAAAGCATGTCGCTTCAAAAAGTCAGTCTTGAGAAAAACGATATGCTGGTAATTTATACGGATGGTATTACGGAAGCGATGAATCCGGAAAAGGAACAGTTTGGCGAGAATCGGCTCACCCAAGTCATTAAGGAAAATGCCCATCTTACTCCTGCAGAATTCGTTGAAAAACTTAACCAGGCGATCGCCCAATTTACCCGCGGGGCCGAACAGAATGATGACATCACGGTCGTAGCTATTAAAGAAAAGATGAAGGCCGAAAATGTGGAGTTTAAGTTCCGGAAAAAGCTCTTGGATTTGGTCGAAAAGAAAGGTTTGTCGGTGGCGGAAGCTTGCCGGCAAATGAACACTTCCACTCATACATACTACCGATTTAAAAAGATATTCACCGAGAGGGGCAAAGAGGGATTGAAACCCATAAAGAACAAGAAACGGGGCGATATCAAAGAGTTGTCCTTTCCTGAACAACAGGCCGTTATGGCAATGATTAGGGAAAATCCCCAATTTGGTCCAAAACTGATTGTGGAAGCCATAGAGAAAAACTCTAACCCTCCCATGAAAATTATCCAGAAGTTGGTTTCGGAATTCTTGAAACGAAAAGGTTTGTCAGATGTGAAGGCCCGTGAAGCTTTTGGCAATAACGAGCTTGGGGGTGATGTAATCAATGACACCTTGACGGCGGCCGAAATAAAAAAGACCCTTAAAAAACGCAAGAAAAGGCCCAAAGTGAAGCCCCGGATGGAAATTGTTGAGGAGTTGGTGGCGCAAGACGCGGCATCCGGTCAAACCGGGGGTTCCCCATCGGCCGAGAATCAGGAGAACCCAAAGTCTGACTCCGATCAGATGGATCAAGCCGACAACAGGGGAAATTCGGGTGAACCGTTAAATTGAAACGTGTCATAACCTGGTAGAATCCCTTGAAAAAGTCGCCTTTAAAGTATGGTTTTGGAATAATTCTATTTAACTCATTTCGGAGGTTCAAATGCAAATAAATGAAAAGACCGCCAACAGCCTTTTAGAAGAGCTTTTTAAAGCTGAACCCAAATTAAATAAATGGCGTACTCACGGAATTGGCATTGTGATGTCCAAGGAAACTTTTAAAGCTCTGAATGAGTCGAATCATCCGAAAAAAGATTTTATTTTACAGGGTGTTTTAGTTGAAAGGCGTACCAAGCTTAGATTTTGATGCGGAATTAAACAGGTATCTGCGCTGGCAAGTAGATAAAAATGAAAATACGAATTTCGAAAGATTTTTTATGCCGATGATTTTTAATCTTTATGTTCCGGCGGAATACACCTTTGAGAGCTATTTTGTTCCGAAGATAAAAAGTCCATTGCTGGAATTTTTTGAGGTGGACAAGAATCGCCGCGGTATTCAGCGAAAAGGAAACAATCACCTTATTGTTTTTTTGGATTTTTGTTTGAAAAAACCAGCCTCGGAATTTACTAAAAATAGCGGCGGAAAAGCAGACGACTTCCGTATCGAGGCTCCATCCGACATTAAGTTTTTTCACCGGATGTTTGGTCAAGAAAACGAAGTGTCTGTTTTTTCGTTGTCCTATCATGGGCGTATGTCGGTGATCGCTTGGGAAGTTTTGATCGAGATCGCCGATAACCCGAGAGTTGTGGTCGAAGACGAAACGGGGAAGTTAGTAGGCGGACCTGAATGTATACAGGAGTACAAAATGCTCATGGGTCAGGGTTAGGCAATCAGATTCGAACAGAAACGAAAAATTATTTAATGACTTAATGGAAATAAAGTTGAATTAATCCGTTTAAAACCCTGAAAAAGCACTTGTTATAAGCATTTTTTGCAATGCCGCTATTTTTTCGAACTATTTAAAGCCTGCCATGCCAATCGAGCCGCACCTACGGCACCCATGTTATCACCCAACTTCGCCATTCTAAATTTGAGCCCCTTGAGATGGGTTTTAAAACACCGGGCATTAATTTCTTTGTACATGGGTTTAAACAAAATATTTCCTGCGTGAGAAACACCACCGCTAAAAATAATGACGCTCGGGTTTAATAAATGAATCGCTGAGGTGAGTCCGATGCCCAACATTCTTCCGGCGGTTTCAAAAACTTTTTTTGCTTTCACATTTCCGTCCAACGCCATTTCTTTAAAGGTTTTTGGCGTGGTTTTTTGGCCCGTTGGAGGTTTGAGGCCGATTTCTTTCGCGAGGCGCACAATACCTAGGGCCGAAGCGTATTGTTCTAAGATACCCTTGTTTCCGTAAGAGGATTTGGGTCCATCTGGATCGACAATCACATGGCCCAGATGATTACTGACTCCAGTGGCACCATGATAGATTTTTCCGTCGATGACCAATCCGCCACCTACGCCGGTTCCCAGGGTTACGCAAAAAACAACTTTCTCATCTTTGCCCGCGCCAACCCAACTTTCACCTAGTGTTGCGGCGTTTGCGTCGTTCTCGAGGTAAATGGGTTTGTGAAGTTTTTTTTGAAGAATGTCGACGATGGGTACGTTGTGCCAATTGAGATTGGGTGTGTAAATTACAATGCCGGTGTTTTGATCCAATGGACCGGGAGAGCCGATGCCGACCGCCAAGTGGGAAGACCAGGGTAATCCGCTTTCTTTACTGGCGGCATGAACACTATCCGCGATTCGAAGCATAACTTTGGTTGCGCCTAATTTAGCTAATGTGGGCCGCTTGTCTTTTCCTAAAATTTCTCCCTGTTCATTGACCACGGCGGAAAGAATATTGGTACCACCCAAATCAACACCGATTACCGTACGCAAAGAAAGCCTCCAAATGAGTTAGAAAAAACAGGGGTTAGGATACCATTGGGAATTTAAACAGGTTTTAAAAATATTTTGAAATCCTAAAGTAATATTTTCAAAAGATGTTTTGAATTTTGAAATGACAATGATTTGTTCTCGAAATTCTGTCTGATAGAGCGCTTTGATGTTGATGGGAGGGTTATGACGGCCCATTTCGCGAGGGAAGCAACATGATTGGAGGGGTTGAGGATGTTCAAAAGTCGATAACAGAAAGTTAAGGCCGAATGGCAAAATACTGTCTTTGTTCAATTTGGCGTTTTGAAATTTAAATCTTTGCCATGAATATTGGCGGGTGTAATACCACAAAGAGTTCAATTTTGGGGTGTTTTGTGATTATGGAGCCACTTGGTTGTGCAAATCAGCCTTGAGAACCCTTGGATAATCTAAGAGATTTGAACTAAAAAAGTCATTATTTTGACAATTGGTATAACTCAACAAATTTTGAATTAAAAGTGGACATAGTTTGTTTAAAAGTGGGTTATATTATTAACGGAAAGCGACGTGATAAGCGGTGAATTAAATAATTTTCTAAGAATATTATTTTAATTTTGAAACGATTTTAGTTTTTTAGAAAAGGATACTTTTTCATATATTTTATGAATAAAAAAAACAAAATTTATCCTAGTTGTCGATTGCTCGTGTTCCAGAACCCATGGTTCGGGTTAATGGCGCTTTGTTTTTTTGTTTTTATATTCGCTGTACCGAAAAATGTTCTAAGTCAATGTACTCCCGCCGCCGCAACCATTTGTTCATCTGGTGATGACAGCACAACCATTTACGTAGGTGGTACCTTAATTGGTACCTTCCCCTACTCTGGCGCGGTGGGAACAACAGGAGCGGGCACACCTACTTGTATGACTGTGCCAATTGGTCTCTTATCGGGAGCCTGCGTCAATCTCGCCATCGCGACTCAAAACGTGAACCCCAACGTCAACTTTTCATCCTGGGATTTGGATATCACTTGCGCAAGTGGGCAACATTCGGAAATTACCAGCGACAACAGCATGGGCAGTATGGAACTTTATTACACACCCACCGGCAATCCTTCAGCGCCGCCGGCAAACGATGGTGGCGGCAATCCCTGGTACTCGC
>Ga0302281_10002714_pt1 | contig 12404 bp, 8 predicted proteins | sample III_Fen_E1_2_FD_198762 | JGI IMG/M metagenome (GOLD analysis project Ga0302281, IMG submission 198762) | Peat permafrost microbial communities from Stordalen Mire near Abisko, Sweden - III_Fen_E1_2 | ecosystem: Environmental > Terrestrial > Soil > Wetlands > Permafrost | place: Sweden: Abisko...
ACGAAAATGACTGGACCAGTTTCTTTACCAGGCAGCGGGTCAACTTTTGTAAGTGCTTGATAGAGCATCCGAAACTTTACCGTTTCTTTACCACTTTTGTTTTTTTTGGGTGGTAAAGTTTCAAGGGTTTTGGCCCTACCTCACCTGGCCTACGGCCACCCGCTCCCGCCCTCGAGCGCGGGCCGGAGAGCGGGCCGGGGGTTGGATGATTGATTTTTTAAGTTGGAGCGGGCTGACGCCCGCTGCTACGGCATTTTCAGGACGCTGGCGGGCGGATCGGTGATGGCGGACAACGCGAAGCGTCTGGGTGATCCAAGCGCATGACCAAAGATGACCCGGCCTGCGGCCACCCTCTCTCCGCTAGGGCGGGAGAAGATGGCCTGAGGGCATCAACTGCCAGCCATAAAATCAGATATGTCAAAGAACGCTGGCGGCGATAAAATTCACGTCGCTTACCCGGCAACACCGAGCGAGCTGTATATATTACATAATTATACAACATGTCAAGTGGTTGGGAATATTTTTTGGTAATTTATTCAGACTCGCACAATACGGTGACGGAGCGAGGCATTCACGCCGCTTCAATGACCAGAAACACGAATCACTTGGAAAGTCCACCCCGCTTGCATTTTTCACGCTGAAGCGGCGTGAACGCCGCGCTCCGATTGCGCTCAATTCATGTCACCCGGTTTTGTGAGTCTCAATAGGTGGCGTTTAAATTTGAATGTGTCTTGACCTCCCCACCCTGAAGGTAATTTGCCTCCTCATCCGGCCATCTCCTCCTTTGGGGAGGAGATGGAGAAAGGCTGATCAAAGGCATAATGACATATCCGATAGCATCCAAATCAAATTCGCATTGGAAAGTTGTTTGCATCTGGAGTTTGCAGTTGTCAGTATTTCAAAACTGACACATCATTAAAATTTGAATGAATCCATTTGTTAAAATTGCGAAAACCCTACAATTTGTTGCAAATCACCCTTTAAACCAGCAACGAAAATTTCGGGCAGTCATGGAATATGGTTTCATCCAAGTGGCGGCCTTGATAGTTCCAGGCGATCTATGTCTGGAATTTCCCAACCAAACTCGATTGCTGGTTTCGCCCAAGATGAAGGGGGCGGCCCACTTCATTACTCCGAGATTGTGCGAATTCGCGGATATGGTGTTCGTGATGCACTTTTTGCGAGCCGGCGAAATGTTTGCCGACGTGGGGGCGAACATTGGCGCGTTCACCGTGCTGGCCGCCGGCACAGCGGGCGCAAAGGTCATTGCATTTGAGCCCAGCCCGGAAACATTCGAGATGCTCTCACGGAATATACGGTTGAACGGGCTGCAAGATCGCGTCCGGCCAGTGAACGCGGTCGTCGGGCGCAATTCCGGAACCATACAGTTCAGCGCCGGCCTGGGTACGGAAAACCATGTCACGACGACGGGAAAAGAAAAATCGGTCACCCTGCCGATGACTACATTGGATGATGAACTAGCCACCAGCCCAGCGGTACTGCTGAAGGTTGACGTGGAAGGCTTCGAGACAGAGGTTTTTGGCGGTGCGGGAAAAACCCTGCAAAACCAAGTGCTCCAGGCAGTGATCGTCGAAAGCAATGGCTCGGGAAACCGTTATGGCTATGACGAGGCAAAATTGCATGAGCACATCCGAAACCATGGTTTCAAACCGTGCCATTACGAGCCATTCGCCCGGCGGGTGCTTCCGCTGGAGAATATCAAAGCCGAAGGCAACATCATTTATATCCGCGACATCGAAGCCGCCAACCAGCGGTTGTTAGCAGCCAAGCCATTTGAATTGGGTGTTTTTAAGGTTTGATTTTCAGGACGAATTGCCCCGATTCGTACCGGAAATAACAATAAAAAATTTTTCGACCCGCGAATCAAGGCACCACGGCGCGATAATATCGATCGTTGAAGTTGGTTGCCGCCGGGTCGCGGAAATAGATCGTTGAGTTGGTGCCGATGAAGTTGGTCAAGATCACCCAATTTATGAGATTGGTGGATACCTGGATGTGGCCGTTCAGTCCGGGTGAAACCTGGAGGGCAAAATTCAATCCGTTGGTGGCGAGCGGCTGCACCGTGGTAAAGGCGAGCGACAAAGCAAAGCTATTGCTGGAAACGATGCTCACGCTATTGGTCAGTGAAAAATTGCCGCTGGTGTCCACGGCATACGCCCGGACGAGGTTGGTGCCTTTTTGCAGTTCGACGGTGGTATTCCAATTTGTCCAATGATTGGTGGTGGCCGGCTGGCTCCAGATGCCGCCGTTGGATTGATACCAGACGCCGCCGACCTGCCAGTTGTCGCCGGCCGTGCCGGTCACGGTGGCCACCCGTTGGGCGGGGAGAGGAAGTTGAAGCCGATGGCCTTTGGTAAACTTGTTAGAACCAGCCGGCGAAAAAGCTTAACTTGGCGGGTTGGCCGACGGTTTCCGGTCATGTCACGTGGTTGTCACCGGCCTGTGATTTTCCGCGCCAGATATTTACAATTGTCACGTTTACCCGGGACGGTCAGGTGTGGTTAAGTCAGGACGGGATGCGAGCCGGCAGCAAGGAGGCGTGCATCCGGTACAAGACAACACAACCAACACACAAAAAGGATAAACATGAAATCAACCTCATCGGTGAAACAGTCAAACCCCGCCGTCGGATCAGCCCGACGCAAGCCCGCATGGTTCGGCGCGGCCGTGGCCGGCGCGCTGCTAGCGGGACAAATGGCCCAAGCGGACGGCTATAACAACTACGGCAAAGTGACGCAAGTGGGCGACATCTTTGTGATTGCCATGGAAAATCATAACTTCACCCAGCCAGCCACGCAGACCAGTCCGCAGCCGATTTATGGCAACCCGGCGGCCCCATATCTGAGCAGCTTGCTGACGCCGGGCAATCCGAATGCGGCGCAGGTTTCGTTCGCCTTGAATTACCTAAATGCCGGCACGGGCGTTCATCCGTCAGAACCCAACTATGTCTGGGACGAGGCCGGCTCGGATTTTGGTGTCCATTCGGATGCCGATCCGGCAGCCGCCAACGGTAACACGTTCTATGACAATTCCACCCAACTGGTCAGCCAGTTGACGGCCAATGGCAGCACCTTGTCTTTCTGGCATTTCAACTACACGCCGCATTTCACGGCCGAGCTGAACGCGGCGGGCGTCCCGTGGAAAAACTATCAGGAAGACGTCCAGTTGAGCACCAGTCCGGTCAAGAGCGCGGCGGGCACCAACGGTCCGGTCAATCCCTTCAACGGCTCCACGCAATATAACTATGCCGTGAAGCACAACCCCATGGCGTTTTTTGCCGACACCGCGTTGCAGAACGTTGCTCCGCTGGCCCAGCTCTTCACCGACCTGAGCAGTAATGCCGTCGGCCAATACAACTGGATTACGCCTGACCAGTATAACGATGCGCATAGCACGCTGAACGGCGGTTTCTTCTATAATGGTGTCCAGTACACCGGCGATGCCGCGAACATTGCCCAGGGCGATAACTTCCTGGCGCAGGTCGTCCCGCAGATCATGGCGTCCAAGGCCTACCAGCACAATGGCGTGATCATCATCTGGTGGGATGAAACCGAAGGCGGCGACGACACCAACCGGACGCTGCAGGAAATTGTCATCTCGCCGCTGGCGAAGGGCAACGCGTATGCCAGCTCCGTGCAGCTGAGCCATTCCTCGGACATCAAGACGATGGATGAAATCTTCGGCCTGCCGCTGCTCAACAATCCGATCCCGGCTCCCGAGACCAACAACTACGGCGGTTATAACATGGTGGCGACGGTCAACGACCTGAGTGACCTGTTTGTGCCGGGTGCGATTCCGGGACCCGCAAATTTGAGCGTGACGGGTTACGGCTTCACCGCGAATCCGCATTCGCAAACGGTTTCCCAGTTGGTGCAGATCACGAACAACGGCAGGACGCCGGTGTCCGCCCCGTTGTTCCTGGTTTTGGACAATCTCACCAATGGCACGCTGCTCAATGCCGATGGCACCACGGCCTTGCTGGCCCCGCTCGGCAGCCCGTATGTGAGCGTTTCGTTCGGCGATGACGGCGTCCTGCGTCCCCATGAAAGCAAGACGGTCCGGTTGCAGTTTCTCGACCCGGGCAGCGCCGCCATCAGCTACACCGCGCGCGTGCTCAATGTCACTCCGGCGCCTTGAGCTAGAGCGTTTCCCTCAAATCTATAGCGATGGGCTAACGATCCTATTGGACAGCGGTCGTTTTGGCTGCGTTTCCGCTCGGTTATCGACAGAATCAAACCGGCGAAAGCACTTTAGAAATTGAGACCCCTCACCTCGATCCTCTCCCCGTTGGGCGGGGAGAGGAAGTCGAAGCCGACGGGCTTTGGTAACCCAGCCTTCTCATTGGGGGTGTCTGCTGGACGGATGAGGGGGAATTAATGTCGATCGGAAAGCGATCCAGTATTAAACAATAAAACACGGCGGTCTCGGGTAACCGAGACCGCCATTTGTTTTTGCCATCCATGGCAACCATCCGGAACGACGGCTATGGCTGGAGCAAACTGGCGGCGTCCGCATAGCCGCGGGCGACATTTTCCATGGACGGCCGCTGGTCCGGCTTTTTCTCCAGACAGGACATGATGATGACGGAGGTGTTGCGAAGCACCTCGAAGCCGGCTTGGATGGGCGAAGGCGGGGACGTTTCCCGGATGGCGCGTTCGAGCTGGGCCGGGTCGCCGTCAAACGGATGTTTGCCGGTGTAGGCATAATAGGCCATGACGCCAAAGGCGAAGACATCGCTCTTGAAACCGTTGGCGAAGTCGCCGTCCCACTTCTCCGGCGCCATGTACTTGGCCGTGCCAACGGGATTTTGTTTCTTGTCCGCGATGAAGGGCGGCAGGCGGCCGGCAAAATAGGAATGGGAAAAATCGATCAGGACGGTTTCCGTCGGCGCGGCGGCGGGCACCAGCACGTTCAAGCTTTTTAAATCGTTGTGGACAATCGGCTGGCCGCAGAGGATGCCGGCGTGCAGATCCGCCATCGTTTCGGCCACGCTTTGGAGCAGTTGGTGGGTGCGGCCGGGTTCCTTGCGGGTGACACCGGCCTGCACCAATTCATTCAGGGTCAGGGCCTCCACGTATTCCAGAAACAGGCGGTGCGAGGCGGCATCATACGCCAGCAGGCGCCGGATGCGGGGATGCGTGATCTGCTCCAGCATGTAGGCCTCGTTGGCGATGAAAATTTCGTCCCAAAAATTTCGCGGTTCCTTCTGCAGCGCGGCATGCGGCAGGCGGGCGAAGCCGACTTTGGAGAGTTTGGAGACTCCGGCTTCAACCGTCAGCGGTTCCTGTTTGATGATGACGGGTATCTTCATGACCTTAAATACTTAGGCAACCAGCGATGACGCCAGCGCCGCACCGCGCGAGGATGCGCTGGGCGAACCGCAACCGCAAGTGGAAGTCATCCGGCCAGGGCGAGGAGTAGGCTTTCAAAATGGGTACTGGATTGCTTTCAGAGCAATATTAATTCCCCCTCATCCGTCCTGCGGACACCTTCTCCCCCACGGGGGCGAAGGCCGGGTTGAGTGGGCAATTCGTTGCCATTTGATCGCATTTTTAATTTGAGACCCCTCACCTCAATCCTCGTTGGGCGGGGACAGGAAGTCGAAGCCGGCGCCCTTGGGTAAACTTGTTAAAAGCAGAGTGGCCCCGATCAAAAGGGCCCGGAATGATTAATCACTGCTTTCCTTTGACGAGCGCGTCCACGACGCCGGGGTCGGCGAGGGTGGAGGTGTCGCCGATCTGTTCGGTCTGATTCTCGGCGATCTTGCGGAGGATGCGGCGCATGATTTTGCCGGACCGCGTCTTCGGCAGGCCCGGAGCGAACTGGATTTTTTCCGGCACGGCGATGGCGCCGATTTCCCGGCGGACATGGGCGGCCAATTCTTTTTTCAAATCCTCGCTCTCGGTCACGCCGTCTTTCAGGGTCACGAAGGCGTAGAGCGCCTGGCCTTTGATGTCGTGCGGCATGGGCGCGACGGCGGCTTCGGCAACTTTCGCGTGGCTCACGAGCGCGCTCTCCACCTCCGCCGTGCCGATGCGGTGGCCGGAGACGTTCACCACGTCGTCCACGCGGCCGAGCAGCCAGTAGTCGCCGTCGGCATCCACGCGGCAGCCGTCGCCGGTGAAATACATGTCCTTGAAAGTGGAAAAATAGGTGTTCACGAAGCGCAGATGGTCGCCCCACGTCGTGCGCATGATACCGGGCCAGGGCTGCTTAATGCAGAGCTTGCCGCCTTCGTTCGGTCGGCATTCGGTGCCGTCATCGCGCAAGACCACGGGCTCGACGCCGAAGAAAGGTTTGCTGGCGCTGCCGGGTTTCAGGGTGTTGACGCCGGGCAGGGCGGTGATCAGGTGGCCGCCGGTTTCGGTCTGCCACCAGGTGTCCACGACGGGGCAGCGCCCGCCGCCGATGTGCTGGTAATACCACATCCAGGCTTCGGGATTGATGGGTTCGCCGACGGTGCCGAGAACGCGGAGGGAACGGAGATCGTATTTGGCCGGCCATTCATCGCCGAGCCGGATGAGCGCGCGAATCGCGGTGGGCGCGGTGTAGAAGGAATTCACCTTAAACTTCTCGACGATTTTCCAGAGGCGGCCGGCGTCGGGAAACGTCGGCACGCCTTCGAACATGAGCGTGGTGCCGCCGTTGCAAAGCGGGCCATAAACCACGTAGCTGTGGCCGGTGACCCAGCCGATGTCAGCGGTGCAGAAATAAACGTCGCCCTCGTGGATATCGAAAACGTATTTGTGGGTGAGCGCGCTCCAGAGCAAATAGCCGGCGGTGCTGTGGACGACGCCCTTGGGTTTGCCGGTGGAACCAGAGGTGTAAAGGATGAAAAGCTGATCCTCGGCGTTCAGCTTCGCGGCGGGGCAAATGGCCGAGGCTTTGGCCATGAGTTCGTGATACCAGACATCGCGGACGGGAACGAAGTTGCACGGTTCCGCCGTGCGCCGGACGACGATGGCGTGCCGGATACTGGGCGTGTGCTTGAGCGCGGCATCGGCGAGTTCCTTGAGCGGGATATGTTTGCCGGCGCGCAGGGAGACGTTGGCGGTGACAAGCAGCTTGCATTCGGAATCGTTGATGCGGCCGGCGAGCGAATCCGAACTGAACCCGCCGAAGACGACCGAATGGATCGCGCCGATCCGCGCGCAGCCGAGCATGGCGACGGCGGCTTCGGGGATCATCGGCATGTAAATGGCCACGCGGTCGCCCTTTTCGATGCCGAGGGATTTGAGGACATTGGCGAATTTGCAGACTTCGGCATGAAGCTCGGCATAGGAGATGTGCTGCACTTCTTCCTCCGGTTCGCCCTGCCAGATGATGGCGGTCTGCTGGCCGCGCGTTTGGAGATGGCGGTCGAGGCAGTTGACGGTGACGTTAAGCTGGCCGTCCGCGAAATAAGTGTGCTCGATTTTGCGCGCGGCGGTGTCCCAGGTGTGTTGGCCGGCGACGGTGGGGTGCTTGAACCAGTCGAGCGTGTTCGCCTGTTCGAGCCAGAACGCGTCCGGCTCGTTGATGGAGCGCTGATAAAGCGCATCGAACTGGGCGGCGTTCAGGAGCGCGTGCTGCAAGACGGCGGCGGAGGGCGGAAAAGTGCGGCTTTCGTGGGAAAGAGATTCGGTGGAGATGGCCGGTTCGCTCATGTTCGGATTAGATGATTCGGGAATTTCTGAAAATAAAACCCCGGTGTCAATCGCAACCGCCGCATCCGGTCGCCCCCGGCGCGTTCTTTGCGCTCTGGGATTGCGGTTCATTTGGCCGCCGGTATCATGAACACGTTTCGACATGACTATTTTACGATACATCCTCGTTGGCCTGGAAGTGGTGATGCTGTTCAATCTGCTCATCGGCGTCCACGAGCTGGGCCATTTCCTCGCGGCCAAATGGCGCGGGCTGAAGATCGAGCGGTTTGCCATCTGGTTCGGTCCGCCCCTCTGGAAGAAGAAGATCGGCGAGGTCGAATATTCCTTGAACTGCATTCCGTTCGGCGGCTATGTCGCCCTGCCGCAGATGGCGACGATGGAAGGCATTGAGGGCAAGACGGAGACGAACGCGGAACAGCTCCCGCCGATCACGCCGCTGGACAAGATCATCGTGGCCTTCGCGGGACCACTTTTCAGCTTTTTGCTGGCGGTGGTGTTTGCCGTGGTGGTCTGGCAGGTGGGCAAGCCGGATAATGGGGCGGACAATTCCACGGTGGTCGGCTGGGTGGATCCCACCGGTCCCGCCGCCAAAGCCGGCCTGCAGCCCGGCGACACGATACTGGAGATTGACAGCCATCCAGTGCATCATTTCTCACCGATCTCCAGCATGTCGGACAGCGTGACCTGGCGCATTGTCACCAGTGAAAACACGAACATCGTCATCAAATATCTGCGCGACGGGCAGGAGGCGACGACCTCGGCGATTCCGTTTCATCGTGAGACGACGTGGTATCAGCGCAAGGCGCTCCGGCAAATCCTGATCACCGCGGCCGGCAAGGCGATCATCTTCGAAGTCGCCACCAACAGTCCGGCCGCCATCGCCGGCCTGAAGGCGGGCGACGAGATCGTGAAATTGAACGGCGAGACCATCTACAGTCCCATGGCAGTGGATTTTGCCCAGCAGGCGATGAGCAATGCCGTCATCAAGCCGATCACGCTCACCGTGAAGCGCGGCGAGGAACAGTTCGACCGCACGCTGACGCCGGTGTTGCCGCTCTCGCCGACCAACGCCTATCCGCTCATCGGCATCCTCGCCTGGCAGGGCGACACCAACACCACGCTGGTCCATCCGAGTCCGCTGGCGCAGATTCAAACCAGCGCGGGCCAGATTTTCAACACGTTCGGCGCGCTATTTTCCAAGAGCGAGATCGGCGTGCAACAGCTGGGGGGCGCGGTGATGATCATTCGCGTTTACAGCAATCTGTTTCAGGACGAAGACGGCTGGCGGCGGGTGTTGTGGTTCAGCGTCATCCTCAACGTGAACCTCGCCATGATTAATATCCTGCCGCTGCCGGTGCTGGACGGCGGGCACATCACCCTCTCACTCATCGAATGGATACGCCGCCGGCCGGTGCATGCCAGGATTCTCAACGGCATTCAATACGTCTTCATGGTGATTCTCATCAGCTTCATGCTTTACATCGCGTTCTTTGACACCGGCGACTGGCTGCGCAGCGCGCATGCCGACCGCGACGTGCCGATTGTTTTTGCCGCGCCAAAATAATAATCTCCGTTTATGCGCTACTGCGAATCCCCGTATTTTCATCACCGCCGGAAAACTCGCGAGATTGTCATCGGCGATCCCGCGCACGGCGGCGTCATCATCGGCGGCGATCACCCGGTCGTGAAGCAGTCCATGATTACGTGCGACACGATGGACACCGCGCTGTCCGTGAAGCAGACGCTCGAACTGGTCGCCGTCGGCTGCCAGATCGTACGCATCACCGCGCCGACGGTGAAGGACGCAGCCAATCTCCAGCACATCGTCGCCGACTTGCGGAAACAGGGTTGCCGCGTGCCGATTGTCGCCGACATCCATTTCAAGCCCGAAGCCGCGATGGAAGCCGTGAAATGGGTGGAGGTCGTCCGCGTCAATCCCGGCAACTACGCCGACACCAAAAAATTCGCCATCAAGGAATACAACGACGAGCAATATGCCGCCGAGCTGAAGCGCATCGAGGAGAAGTTTGCGCCCCTGGTCATCGAGGCCAAGAAGCTCAAGCGCTGCATCCGCATCGGCACCAACCATGGCTCGCTGTCCGACCGCATCATGAACCGCTACGGCGACACGCCGCTGGGCATGGTCGAGAGCGCGCTGGAATTCGCCCGCATCTGCCGGCAGCACGATTTCCACAATTTCAAGTTCTCGATGAAGTCGAGCAACCCCAAGGTGATGATCGAGTGCTACCGGCTGCTGGTGGCGCGGCTCAACGAACTCGGCGCGGACTGGAATTATCCCATCCACCTCGGCGTGACCGAAGCCGGCGAAGGCGAGGACGGCCGCATCAAATCCGCCATCGGCATTGGTTCGTTGCTCTGCGACGGCTTGGGCGACACGATCCGCGTTTCGCTCACCGAAGATTCGCCGCGCGAGATTGAAGTCTGCACCGACCTGCTCGCGCAGATTCCGATTCTTTCCAATTTCGCAATCCGCCTCCCGCAGGCCGAGTTTCCCTTCGACCCGTTTCATTTTGAGAAGCGCGCGACGCCGGAGATCGAGCTGAACGAGACCGTCAAATGCGGCGGCGAACAATTGATCCGCGTCGTCGTCACGCGCGCGACGTGGGACAAGGTGGCACCCAAGATCCGCCCGAAGGACGATGTGCGACCGGAGGCGGTCTATGAAGACCTGAACGTTTACGAGATCGACCCGACGCAGGATTTTGAAATCAATTGTGAAACCCAGCTCGTGACCGTGAAGGACGGCGTGAAGCTGCCGGCCATCACCGCCTTCCGGTTACTTGCGGCGAAATTGAAGCAGCTCGGCCGCAACAACCCGATCCTGCTGAAAGACGGCATCAACTTTGAGCCCGTACCGCTGGAGCCGAAGATCGCCTTGCTCCGCGCGTCCGTCGTCATCGGTGCGCTGCTGGCCGACGGCATCGGCGACGCGATTCTCGTGCGCGGCGAAGCGGGCGGGGGCCAGAGCCTGCGGCTCGCCTATAATATCTTGCAGGCCGCCGGGTGCCGTTCGTTCAAGACGGATTACGTCGCGTGTCCGAGCTGCGGCCGGACGCTGTTCAATCTCCAGACCGTCACGGCGCGCATCAAGGCGCGGACGGAGCATCTCAAGGGCGTGAAGATCGCCATCATGGGCTGCATCGTGAACGGCCCCGGCGAAATGGCCGATGCGGATTTCGGTTACGTCGGCGGCGCGCCGAACAAGATCAACCTCTATGTCGGCAAGACGCCGATCAAGTTCAACATCCCCGAAGCCGAGGCCGTGGAACGCCTCGTGGACCTCATCAAGGAACACAACAAGTGGGTGGAGCCGGAAGCGAAAGAACCGGTCGCGACGTGAAACCAAAGGTCTATCTCGAAACCACGGTTCCGAGCTTGCTGACCGCCCGGCCCAGCCGAGATGTCCTGATTGCCGGCCAGTGGGATGAGCGCCGGCAACATTACCAGCTTTTCATTTCCGGCCTGGTGCTTGCCGAATCGCGTCGCGGCGACAGGGTTGCCGCCCAGTCCAGGGAAAAAGCATTGGCGGAATACAGGGTGCTGGAATACACCGAAGCGGCGTAGCACCTCGCGCATGAAATTCTGGCGGCACACTTGCTGCCGGGCAAAGCCGCCGTGGATGCCGCCCATATCGCAGTGGCGGCGGTGCATGGGATGGATTTTCTGCTGACCTGGAACTGTCGGCACATCGCCAATGCCGCCATCGTGGATAAAGTTCGAGCGGCGTGCGCCGGTCTGGGCTATCCTCCGCCCGTCATCTGCACGCCGTTGGAATTGATGCTATAATCCTGCGTATGAAAAATGATCTATTGAAAGAAGTCTGGCGCATCCGCGACCAAATCGGGGCGGAATGCGGCTATGATTTGAAACGTCTGGCCACGCTCGTTCGGGGAGAGGAAACCAAGGCTGGCAAGCGGCTGGTGCATTCGCCCAAACCGGTTCGTGGCAAGCGTGCGGCAATAACCACCGTTTGAAATGCACCTCCCCGAAGCCGAGGCCGTGGAACGCCTCGTGGACCGCATCAAGGAAGACAACAAATGGGTGGAGCCGGAACATGTGGAAGCGACCGTTTGACTTCATTCCTGGAATTGCCAAAACCGGGCTTGACGGCGCGCGGCGGGCATTTTAGGATGGCTCAGATGTTGAAAATCGGTTCACAAGCTGTCACACTGGTAGTCGTCGTAGTTGGCGACGCCGATGGGGCTTGTTGAACGTAATGCTTTAACAAAAACCCACGGCTGGTCATGGCCGTGGGTTTTTTGTTACCCCGGCCAAGGCCGCCACAACCTAAGAAACCCATGAGCAAAGCAACTGCAACCGCCAAAGCGAAAACGAAACCCGCCGCCAAACCGCGCGCCGAAGTCGGCCCCGCCATGTTCGGACGCGACATCTTTGTCGAAGCCCTCGAACGCGAAGGCGTGGAAGTCATCTTCGCCTATCCCGGCGGCGCGAGCATGGAAATCCACCAGTCGCTGACGCATTCCAAGATCCGCACCATCCTGCCGCGCCACGAGCAGGGCGGCAGTTTCGCCGCCGAAGGTTACGCGCGCGTCACCGGCAAAGCCGGCGTGTGCATGGGCACCAGCGGCCCCGGCGCGACGAACCTCGTCACGGCCATCGCCGACGCCTACATGGATTCCTGCCCGCTCATCGCCATCACCGGCCAGGTGACGCAGGCGATGATCGGCCGCGGCGCGTTTCAGGAAACCGACATCA
>Ga0302281_10002717_pt1 | contig 12402 bp, 9 predicted proteins | sample III_Fen_E1_2_FD_198762 | JGI IMG/M metagenome (GOLD analysis project Ga0302281, IMG submission 198762) | Peat permafrost microbial communities from Stordalen Mire near Abisko, Sweden - III_Fen_E1_2 | ecosystem: Environmental > Terrestrial > Soil > Wetlands > Permafrost | place: Sweden: Abisko...
TCATCGGCGATGGCGAGGCGGAGACGGGTCCGCTGGCCACCGCATGGCAGTCCAACAAGTTTCTGGATCCCATTACCGATGGCGCCGTGCTGCCGATCCTGCACCTCAATGGCTTCAAGATCAATAACCCGACCATCCTGGCCCGCATCGAGCATGAGGAATTGGAGCAATTTTTCCGCGGCTGTGGCTGGACGCCTCATTTTGTGGAAGGGGATGAGCCTGAAAAGATGCATGAACTCATGGCCGCCACTCTGGAAACCGCCATCGAGGAAATCCGTCAAATCCGAAGCAATGCGCGGACGAGGGACGATACCACGCGGCCACGCTGGCCCATGATCGTCCTCAAATCCCCCAAGGGATGGACGGGACCAAAAATAGTCGATGGATTGCAAGTTGAAGGCACCTTCCGCGCGCACCATGTGCCGCTTCTGGTGGATTCCGCACATCCCGATCACGTAACGCAACTCGAAAGCTGGATGAAAAGCTATAAGACTGAGGAGCTTTTCGATGGAAACGGCCGACTTATGCCGGAACTGGCTGAGTTGGCGCCAACCGGCGACCGGCGGATGGGCGCCAATCCCCACGCCAATGGCGGAATTCTATTGCGAGACCTGCTGATGCCGGACTTTCGCGTTCACGCGGTGAACGTGCCTTCGCCCGGCGCGGTGGAAGGCCAGGATACGATGGTGCTGGGCAAGTTCCTTCGTGACGTGGTCAAGCTGAATCGTGAGAATTTCCGCGTCTTCGGTCCAGATGAAACATTGTCGAATTTGCTGGGCGCCGTATTCGAAGTCACCAACCGGCAATGGGATGCACGGGAAGTGGACAATGATGAGTTTCTTGCGCCCGCCGGGCGCGTAGTGGACTCGATGCTGAGCGAACACCAGTGCGAGGGATGGCTGGAAGGCTATCTGCTGACTGGCCGGCACGGGCTATTCAACAGCTATGAGGCATTCATTCGTATTGTCGATTCGATGTTCAGCCAGCATGCCAAGTGGCTGAAGGTCACATCGGAACTCCCATGGCGTCGAAAGATCGCTTCGTTGAACTATCTGCTCGCCTCCCACGTCTGGCAGCAGGACCACAACGGTTTCACGCATCAGGACCCCAGCTTTCTCGATCACGTCATCAATAAGAAAGCGGACATCGTGAGGGTCTATTTGCCGCCCGACGCGAATTGTCTGCTGTCGGTTTTTGATCACTGCCTCCGCAGTCGGCATTACGTGAACGTGGTGGTGGCGGGAAAACACGCGCTTCCGCAATGGTTGACCATGGACGCCGCGGTCGCGCATTGCACGGAAGGCATTGGCATCTGGCAATGGGCGAGCAACGATCAACACGAGGAACCAGACGTGGTAATGGCCTGCTGCGGCGACACGCCCACACTGGAGATTCTGGCCGCTGTTTCCATTTTACGTGAGCATCTTCCCGATCTGAAAATCCGGGTGGTCAATGTCGTCGATCTGATGAAACTGCAGCCGCAGAGCGAGCATCCGCATGGACTAAGCGACACCGACTACGATTCGCTTTTCAGCAAAGACAAACACATCATCTTTGGCTTCCATGGATACCCATGGTTGGTCCACCGGTTGACTTATCGTCGGACCAACCGCAACCTCCATGTCCGGGGATATAAGGAAGAGGGCACGATCACGACTCCCTTCGACATGAGGGTTCAGAACGATCTTGACCGTTTTCATCTGGTGCAAGATGTGCTGGATCGCCTGCCGAACTTGGGCACCGCGGGAGATTACCTAAAGCAGACGGTTCGGGACAAGCTCATAGAGCACAAGCACTACATTGACAAGCACGGGCAGGATTTGCCGGAGATCCTGAACTGGATGTGGACGGAGCCGCGCGGCAACAACACCGTCCCGAGGGCATTGGAGACAGTGACTTAAGAGAGAAGGCTGCAAATGAGCAAACGTAGCAACCATCGGCCTGAGCCGGAGCATTACAGTGTTCATGGCGGTTATATTCCTTACTGGAAACGTGCGCATAGTGATTGGCGTTTCTGGGTTGGCGTTATGTTGATGTTTGTGGCCATGATTATCTATGTTATGAGCGGGGACTTGGCGTTGCGCCCAGGCACGCGACCACGGCAGCCGATGCCAGCCGACGTCGGCCAATAGCGAATTCCGATAGATAACTTCCATAACCCGAGAATTATCCAAAATGACGACGAAAGAGCTTACTGATACAGCGAGGATGCTAGTCGCCCGCGACAAGGGCTTGTTGGCGATGGATGAAAGTAATCCAACCTGCAACAAACGATTTGCCAAGTTGGGGATTCCTCAGACCGAAGAGGCCCGGCGTGCTTATCGGGAGTTGATTGTGACGACGCCCGGTCTCGGTGAGTGCATCAGTGGCGCAATTCTCTTCGACGAGACGATTCGCCAGCGGACGAAGGATGGCACTCCGTTTGTTCGAGTCCTCACCGATGAGGGAATCATTCCCGGCATCAAGGTCGACACCGGCGCCAAGGACTTGGCCGCTCACCCGCTGGAGAAAATAACCGAGGGCCTGGATGGATTGCGCGGTCGCCTTACGGAATATTTTGAAATGGGCGCCCGTTTCGCCAAGTGGCGGGCGGTGATTACTTTGGGCGATGGCATTCCCACCCGGGGTTGCATTGAGGCCAATGCGCACGCTTTGGCTCGATATGCCGCATTGTGCCAGGAGGCCGGACTGGTCCCCGTCGTCGAACCGGAAGTACTGATGGGCGGCAGTCATACTCTGGAGCGGTGCTTGGCAGTGACGGAGGAAGTCCTGCGTGTTGTGTTCAATCAGCTTTATGCACAGCACGTGAAAATAGAGGCTATGATCCTTAAGCCCAATATGGTGCTTTCCGGATTAACCTGTGCGAAGCAGGCGCCCGCAGACGAAGTGGCCGACGCGACCGTAGGCTGCCTCTTGCGTGCCGTCCCCGCTGCCGTGCCGGGTATTGTGTTCCTGTCTGGCGGCCAATCCGCTGAACTGGCGTCAATCCGTTTGAGTGCCATGAATGTTCGATTCAAATCGCGACTACCTTGGGAGTTGGCGTTTTCGTTTGCGCGGGCGATCCAGCAGCCCGCGTTGGAGATTTGGCAGGGCGAGGAGCGGGAAGTCCTTGCGGCGCAAGAAGCTCTTTATCATCGCTGCACGTGCAACGTTGCTGCACGCCGTGGCGAGTACGATGCCGCGATGGAGACGAATGGAAGGAAGAGCGCTACGCAAGACGGAATTTTCACCAAACGCTTGGTGAGCGCCCAATGAAAGATTGAAATGCGCGAGAAATCCATCGCCGGTAATTGGAAGATGCATACGACCACGGCAGACGCAAGGCGACTCGCCAAGGCGATTGCGGATGGCGTGGGCATGGAGGACCGGGTTTGTGTTGCCGTCTGTCCGCCCTTCCCTTACCTGGCCGGTGTCGGGGAAATTCTCAAGGGCAGCCGTATCGCGCTAGGGGCGCAGAACCTCTATCCCGAGAAAGAGGGTGCGTTCACCGGCGAGGTCAGCCCCACGATGCTGCTCGATCTTGGCTGCAAGTACGTGATCCTTGGTCATAGTGAGCGCCGGCAAAAGCTGGCCGAGTCAAATGAATTCATCAACCAAAAGGTTCGGATTGCCTTGGCGGCCGGCCTTGACGTAATGCTATGCGTTGGCGAGACTCTGGACCAACGTAATGATGGCCAGACCGAAATGGTGCTCGATCGCGAACTGACGGAAGGATTGGCCGGACTATCGGCGGATACCCTGCCCCGACTGAGTGTCGCATATGAGCCGATTTGGGCAATCGGCAACACCGGACACCACGCCACCCCACAGCAGGTTCAGCAGGCGCACGCCGTCATTCGGCTGCGCTTCGGGCGGATGTTTGGGAGGAAATCGGCTGAGACGCTTGTTATTCAGTATGGCGGCAGCGTCAAGCCGGAGAACGCCGCCTCGTTGCTTGGCCAGCCGGTGTGGACGGCGCCCTCGTCGGCGGCGCCAGCCTTAATGCCGACCAGTTTCTGGCAATCGTCCGGGCTGGGATCTGTGAACCGGAGACCGAAGGGGAACCACGGTGACTGTCATCGAACCACTCATCCCGCTTTCGAAGTGGAGGGCAGAGAATTGACCCATGCCACTACGCCTCTACATCTTTCGACACGGCGAAACCGAATGGTCACTCTCCGGCCAATACACCGGTCGCACGGATCTTCCATTGACCGCGCACGGCGAAAACGCGGCACGGGAACTCCGAGTACGCATCCAGCACATCTCATTTACGCATGTACTGACCAGCCCGCTGCGACGCGCCCAACAAACGTGTGCGCTGGTTGGACTTGGGCCGAAGCCCGAAATCGAGTCGGATCTCATGGGGTGGGACAATGGCGACGACGAAGGACGCACGCCCGCAGACATTCTCAAATCGCAACCGGGCTGGGATCTCTTTCGGGACGGCTCGCCGCACGGTGAAACGCCCTCCCAGATTTCCACACGCGCTGACCGCCTCATTGGCCGGCTCCGCACCCTGCATGGAAATGTCGCACTTTTTTCGCACGGCCATTTTCTCCGCGTCCTCGCTGCCCGGTGGATTGGATTATCGGTGTGGCAGGCACAGCATCTTTTGCTCAACACGGCGTCACTCAGCATTCTCTGTTACGAGCATGATCGCACCGGTGAGCCTGCCATCGCTCTGTGGAACTCTGCCTCTCACGAAACATTCGGCGCGGAGTACAACCGGCGCGCTGAAGATGCAAGGCCCATGAAGCAGCGGGCAATTGAACGATGGGAAAATGAAGGAGGAGAGATTCCGGATCAACGGCGAAGCCAAACAACCCGCGCAGAACCGCGAGCGAATCTTTAACCGCGGAGAAATGATTGCCGCCATCAGATGCAGACTAGTCAACTGTCGGCCGAATCGAGTCTCGAGATAAATATGAATACGGTCCCGCCGGTCAGAGGCTCCCATCCAGGCTTCTAAATGACTATCCCGTCCTCAGTTCCATCGCCATTTGCCTTTCAGCCTGATGAAAAAGTAGATCGTGGATTCGTTCGTGTGCTCGAGGAACTGGCGATCCATGCGCGCCTTCTTACGCAAGACTCACGGGGATCCTCGTCCGAATCAGTTCACGATACTCGCGTTCTGATCAAACGCCTGCGAGCCCTACTTTGGTTTGCAAGGTCAACTTTTTCGCCATCGGAATTGAATCGGTTCAAATTGGATCTGCGGAAGGCTTCCCATCTTTTGGCCGCTCAACGAGACCTCGTAGTAATGCGATCGATTTTGGAGAAGCTTTCGCGAAAAGCATCGAAATCCTCCGATCGAGCTACGCTTATCCGCATTGCCCAAACCCAAGATGGAGCGCAGGCCAGCGCCGGAAAGCCAGACCGATCGTTGCAGAAAGCTATTGCGATCCTCCTCGCGACAATTAAGCAACTTGCACTTATCTCCAAAGGCAAACTCAGGTGGCCCTCTTCCAGCGAACGGCTCACCCAAGCTTTTCTCGACACGGCGAATTCAGGGAAAAAGGCTCTTCACAGTGGAGATCCGGCGCGATTCCACAAATGGCGAAAAAAGGCGAAAAGGCTTCTCTATCAACTGCAGCTAACGCAAGCCGTCCCTGATAATCACACGACGCGGACCATCAGCCGGGTCGATAAGCTCCAGGAGAAGCTCGGTGATTATCACGACAGCAGCATCGCCGAAGGTCGCATACAAAAAAATCTTCGCGGCGAAATATCGCCGCGGCTCGTGAGACACAGCGTAAAACTTCTGGAGAAGCGAATGCATCGCTTACGAACGGAGGTGCAAAAAATTGCCAGGCACATCAAATTTAAATGAAACCCTCCGACTAGCGAGCAAGAGTTGGGGAAAGCCGCCACCTACGCCGGGGGGCACCTGGGCTGGGGCGTGTGAGCCAGTTGTAGTCGGTGATGTTTAGGACTCACGCGTGACGCATGGGCGCGCTGACTTTCTTGAATGAGAGCCGTTGTAGGACCCGCACGAGCCATTTGCGCAGCTCTTCGAGCGCGACCATTCCGAGCGCAAAGGGAATGATGAAGAGCCAAACGATGGGCGGGATAGGGGTGGTGCCGAAGAGCGCGTGACCCATTGGCGTGTAATCGATAAGTGCGATGATCATGATCTCCGTTGCGATGCCAGAGGGGATGAGCTTGTTGCTCATGAGGCTACGGGCGAGCACTGGCTGGCGTTCGCTGCGGCAGAGGAAGACGTTCGCGATCTGCATGACGACGATTGCGCTAAGACAGGCGGTGGTGGCTTGCAGGTAAAGTGGGTCATGCGGCGTGAGTTTCTCACCAAGGCGCCAGCCACCCTTGCGCAGAACAAACCAATAGGCGCTCATCGCGGCGGCAGCCTCTATCATCCCGAGGAAGAGATAGGCGCGAGAGAGGAGGCGCCAGTTCAGCAACCGATCAGTGCGTGAACGCGGTGGTGCTTTCATGATGTCCGACGCCGGCCTTTCTGCGCCGAGACCGAGCGCGGGCAGCATGTCTGTGCCAAGATCGACGGCCAGGATTTGAATGATCGTGAGGGGCAGCGGGATGCGGAAGACAACTAGCGCGAGATACGGGATCAATTCCGGCACGTTTGAGGTGAGAATGTAGGTGAGGAAATTGCGGATGTTGGCGAAAACGGCGCGCCCCTCTTCGATCGCGGCGACGATGCTCGCGAAATTGTCGTCGAGCAAAACCATGTCGGCGGCTTCGCGGGCCACGTCGGTGCCGCTGCGGCCCATCGCGATGCCGACGTCGGCTTTACGGAGCGCTGGTGCGTCGTTCACGCCATCGCCGGTTACGGCTACTATCTCTTTCTTATTCTTGAGCGCGACGACGATGCGCATCTTCTGTTCCGCCAGCATACGCGCGAAGACGATCTCCGGGGCGTCAAGCGCGAGCTGGAGTTGGATATCCGAGAGACGCCCGAGTTGTTCGCCGGTGATTACGACGGGTGCGGTGGATCGAACCAGTCCGACCTCGCGGGCGATCGCTGTAGCGGTTTGGGGATGATCCCCCGTAACCATGATCACCTTGATGCCAGCGTCTCGACACGTCTGGAGTGCGTCGGCGACTTCCGGACGCGGCGGATCTTCTAGGCCGATGAGTCCGGCGAGGGTCATTTCCGCTTCCACCTGCGCCAATTGGCAATTCTCGGGCAACTCGCGCCAAGCGAAGGCGAGAACGCGCAAACCTTTCCCGGCCATCGTTTCCGCCGCGGCGTGGAAAGTGGAGACCAGATCGGCGGAAAGTTCGACGGCGCCGTCTTTCATCGCTGCCCGAGTGCATAGCGGAAGCACAACTTCCGCCGCGCCTTTGCAATAAATGATCCGGCCATCTGGCGTCGCATGCACCGTCGAGAGCCGCTTGCGTTCCGAATCAAACGGGATCTCATTCACGCGCGGGTTTTGCGGGAGCGCAGGCATCGCCGCTGCCGCAAGTTTGACAAGAGCCACTTCCATCGGATCGCCGAGCCACGCGGGTCCCGCGGCAGTGCGCGCGTCTTTCAAATCGTTGCAGAGGGCAGCCACGTCAAAAAAGCGGCGATGCAGCTTGACCAGCGGTGCGAGTTGATCCGGATTCGTTCCATACATTTGGCCAGCAATGAAGAGCTTTTTGGCTGACATGCAGTTCTGCGTGAGCGTGCCGGTCTTGTCGGTGCAAATGACCGTAGTGCAGCCCAGCGCTTCAACGGCGGGCAGATGACGGACTAACGCATTGCGTTTCGCCATGCGTTGCGAACCCATCGCGAGCGCAAGTGTGACGGTCGGGAGCAGGCCCTCCGGCACGTTCGCCACGATAATGCCGATGGCAAAAATGAAATTCTCCCAAGGTGACAGACCGATCGCGCGACCAACAAAGAAGAAGATCGCGCCGAGCGATAGCGAGAGCCCGCCCACGATACGGCTGACGCGTGCGATCTCGATCTGGAGCGGCGATATGGTGTCCGCAGTAGCTTGCGTGAGTTTAGCGATTTTGCCAAACGCGGAATGAGAGCCAGTCGCGAAGACGAGGGCCTTCGCTTCGCCGGAGACGAGCGAGGTGCCGGCGAGGTGCCGGCGAGGAGCGTGTTATGGCTGTGCATTGGCTCGGGTTCATTGCACGGCTCGGCGTCGCGCGAAGCCGGCAGCGACTCGCCAGTGACGGTAGCGTTGTTCACGCGCACGCCAAACGCCTCCACGAGTCGGCAGTCCGCGGGTAGAATGTCACCGGCTTCGAGCAGAATCAGGTCACCGGGCACGAGATCGCTCGCCGGCAGCTCTCGCACGGCGCCGGAACGCATGACCTTCGTTGCGTTCGGTAAGAGCTTCTTGAGAGCCGCAAGCGCCTGCCCTGCGCGATACGCTTGCCAAAATGAAAACACCCCATTGATTAAGATCACGCCGACGATCGCGAATCCGAGTGTCGCCATCCCTTGCCCCGGCTCGCGCCACTCGGCGAAGAACGCGAGCGCCGCAGCGATCCACAGAATGATTGCGAAGAAATGCGCAAACTCTTTAGCGAGAGTGAGCAACAGCGCTTCGCGCGCGACTTCCTCCACTTCATTTGCCCCAAACTCCACTAGACGCCTTCGCGCCTCGGCGTCGCTCAGCCCGGTGAGTCCGCTCTTCATACTGGCGAAGGCGCCGGCGACCGTGAGGCGATGAATTTTCATAGCGGACTCTCGTGCAGATTCGCGCGGGCAAAACCGATATTTTCGGAGGAGGAATGCAAAAATGCTATCACTACTGTATTTAGAACCGGACCACGTTTTCAACTTCGCTGGCGCTGGGCGCGTTCGGCGAATAGCGAGCGGCTATCACAATGTTGCAAAGGAGGTATTGGCCGGTTCCGTGCGCCTCCCGACAGTCATGCAGTAAACAAAAAAGCAAACCAACAAACAGAAATGTCAACTACCACAGACAAATCAGATACAGAAATCAAGAACGACGTGCTCTCCGAACTCAAGTATGAGCCGAGCGTAAAGGTCGCCGACATTGGCGTCTTAGTGAAGGACGGCACCGTGACTCTCAATGGCTTCGCCACCAGTTATGGCGAGAAATGGGATGCCGTGAAGACGGTCAAACGTGTCGCCGGAGTGAAAGCCATCGCGGACGACATCGAAGTGAAGTTCCCCGATTCCTTGCGCCGCAACGACGGAGATATCGCCACCGCCGCAGCAGATCGAATTAAGTGGTCCACGATCGTCCCTGAAGGAACCGTTCAGGTGACCGTCCGCGACGGTTGGATCTCATTGGAAGGCCAGGTGGAGTGGTGGTATCAGAAGGACGCCGCCGAAAACACCGTGCGGTATCTGCCCGGGGTCAAAGGTGTTTCAAATTCGATTACGATCAAACCCAAAGTGACGGCGAAGAAGGTCGAAACGGCTATCGAAGCCGCGTTCGAACGCAGTGCCCTATTGGACGCAAAGGAAATCGAAGTGGAGACTTCCGGCAGCAAGGTCACTCTCCGTGGCAAGGTCCGTAACCACTCCGAGCGCGACGAAGCCGAGCGCGTCGCCTGGGCCGCGCCAGGGGTGTTCGCCGTTGACAACGAACTCACCGTCGAGTGGTCGTGGTTTGGAGAGTAACATCTGAATCACTGCTTTCAATAAGAGCGAAACCTGGCACGAGCCCACGGCGCGAAGAGTTATTCGAATGTGAAGCAGGCGATATTCAATTGGGCTAAACTATCCTCGCAGCGGCAGTCTCCGGATCGTCGCTGCGAGACGGCCATGAGCATCCATTTACGTTTCAGCGAGAAGACGGGGCATCCTAAGAATTGTTGATGGAATCGATTCTGATGAGAAAGCGCGTGTCATAAAGGCCGAATTGGAAGATTTGCCGGGAGTTCGCAGTGTCGGGTTGATCGGGGGGCCGTGAGAATTCGTTTTCCCGCCGGCAGCGTCACCGAGAAACAGTTTCGACCATGCGATTAGTTAGAATCGCTGGTTTTCGATCGGGCGGACTTTACGTAGCGGAGTGATGCAACTGCGAAGATTGCCCGGTCTGGTTTTTGAATCTTGGAATACGCTGGCGCGGTATCCTGCCCGCCGAGCGGCTTTGCAGATTTGATCCTTGTTGATGGCGTTTGGGTTATAGTGGGCGAAAGCCCCTTTTCGACAAGCCGGACCGAGATTATCCCCGGCAGTTGTCCTGCAGTAGGCGCTTTCTCATAGCGTTTGGCTATGAGCCGGTCACAGCGGGGAAATTGGGCGGACCAGCATTCGGCCCCTATAATCGCGGCACCTTGAGAATTTCGCGCGTGAATCCCTGCGTTTTTGGATCTCACCTGGAGCGATGCCGAATAGCATCACCCTTCAGAGCAGCATGAAATTCATGATAAACGCGAACATCCAGGCCGTTCGCGGTTGCTGGGTGGTGTTGCGCATAGTTTTCGGCTATGACGCGTTCACTGGAGAAGTATTGGCCAGAGAGTCAGGGCGCCCCGACGTTCATAAATGAGCTACCAAAGCATCAACCCCTACGACGGCAGAACCCTCCAGATATTCGAGGAACTTACTGATGCGCAGCTTGAAACGGCGATCCAGACAGCCGCGAACTGCTTCGAGAGTTGGAGGAAAACGAGTTTCGCGGAACGTGCGACGGTGGTCGCCAAGGCCGCCAGCATCATGCATAAGCGAGTGGACGAGTTTGCCCGTCCAGTGACGCTGGAGATGGGCAAGCTTTTTGCCGAGGCCCGCGGCGAGGTGGTGCTCAGCGCAGACATCATTGAATACTACGCGAAGAACGCAGAGCGTTTCCTCGCTCCGGAGATTCTCAAACCGAGTTCCGGCGAAGCAGAGATCGTGAGCAGCCCATTTGGCGTGCTCTTCGGCGTCCAGCCTTGGAACTTTCCCTACTACCAGCTCGCTCGCTTTGCTGCCCCCAACTTGATGGCGGGCAATGTCGTGATGGTGAAGCACGCGGGGTGCGTGCCGCAATGCGCCATCGCCTTTGAGAAGCTGTGGCTGGAGGCGGGAGCGCCTGCGGGAGCTTACACCAATCTGCTCATCTCGCACGATCAGGTGAATCAAGTCATCGACGATCCCCGGATCAAAGGGGTGGCGTTGACCGGCGGCGTAGACGCAGCCAAGCGCGTCGCGTCGAGGGCGGGCCAAAATGTGAAAAAGACCACGATGGAGTTGGGCGGAAGTGATGCGTTCATCGTGCTCGATGATGCCGACCTCGATAAAACGGTCGCCTGGGCAGTCTGGGCAAAGATGAACAACACGGGCCAGTGCTGCGTCGCGGGAAAGCGCTTCATCGTGGTCGAAGCACTGGCGGATCGCTTTCTCGAAAAATTTCAAACTGCTCTGGCGGCGCTGAAGCCGGGCGACCCGATGGACACAGCAACGACACTCGGCCCGTTGTCCACGGAATCAGCGCTGGTGCAACTGCTGGCGCAAGTGGACGAAGCCGTCGCCAAGGGCGGTAAGCTGGTGATGGGTGGCAAACGGATCGACCGGCCGGGCGCCTTCATGCAGCCGACGATTCTGACGAATATCAAACCGGGCAACCCTGCCTTCCGGGAAGAATTCTTCGGGCCAGTCGCACTTTTCTTCCCAGTCAAAAACGAGGATGAAGCCGTGGCGCTCGCCAACGACTCGGACTTCGGTCTTGGCGGTGCGGTCTTTACCAAGGATGAGGCGCGAGGCAAGCGCGTGGCGAACCGGGTTGATACCGGGATGATGTTCATCAATCACCCGACCTGGACGACGGCGGATCTTCCGTTTGGGGGCATCAAGAATTCCGGCTACGGGCGAGAACTTTCCAGTCTGGGCATCCAGGAGTTTGTGAACAAGAAGCTGGTGCGCACCTCTTCTATCGATGATCCGGCGTAGCCATCAGGGGAATAGCGCATGAATATCTTCATCACCGGAGCGGCTGGCTACATCGGCGGTTCCGTCGCAAATGCACTACTCGAGGAGAGGCATGTCATTCGTGGGTTGGTGCGCGACCCCGAAAAGGTCGAACTTCTCGCGGCGCGTGGAGTCACGCCGGTCTTTGGCAATCTTGATGATCTTGGTCTTCTGGTGTGCGAGGCGCAGCAGGCCGATGCCGTGATCAACACGGCCAGCAGCGACCATCGCGCTTCGGTGGAAGCTTTGCTGCAAGGACTGCACGGCTCTGGCAAACCCTTCCTGCACACCAGCGGCTCCAGCGTGATCGGGGACGATGTGCGCGGCGACAAGCTCTCCGAGCACGTTTTCGACGAAGATACGCATTTCATCGTCGAGTCGGAAAAGCAGGAACGTCACGCCATCGACAATCTCATCCTCGCCGCAGCGACCAAAGGCGTGCGTTCGATCGTCCTGTGCAACAGCATGATCTACGGCTCCGGCACTGGCCTTCATGCGGACAGCGTGCAAGTCCCGCGGCTCGTGCAGCAGGCGAGCCGTAGCGGCGTGGTGCGGACCGTCGGCAGTGGCGTCAA
>Ga0302281_10002719_pt1 | contig 12401 bp, 9 predicted proteins | sample III_Fen_E1_2_FD_198762 | JGI IMG/M metagenome (GOLD analysis project Ga0302281, IMG submission 198762) | Peat permafrost microbial communities from Stordalen Mire near Abisko, Sweden - III_Fen_E1_2 | ecosystem: Environmental > Terrestrial > Soil > Wetlands > Permafrost | place: Sweden: Abisko...
CAAACCGTCACGATCACCAACATCGGCAACGCCCCGCTCCTTCTCCCCATCCCCACCGCGGGAGACAACCCCAGCATCTCGGCAAACTTCACGCTCAACACCGATGTGCCATCGGCCTGCCCATTTGTAACCTCCGCCTCCACCGGCCACGAGTGGGTCTTCCCCGCGGAATCGTGCTCACTGTCCGTCAGCTTCACTCCCGCCGCCGCAGGCCCGCTCACCGGCTCCCTGGTCTTGACGGATAACACTCTCAACGCGGCTCCTCCAGGCTATGCAACGCAGACCATCGGGTTGAGCGGCACCGCAACCTCTCGTGTCATCGCCACGCTCACATCGCCGGTGGCGGGCACCACGCTCGGCTCCAGCGCGTCCTTAACGTGGACCGCCGGAACTGGAGTGACTGCGTATTGGTTGAACCTTGGCACCTCACCGTCCGGTGCAGGCGCGAAGAACATCTTCAGCTCAGGGTCCATCGGGGAAACCTTCGCCACAGTCAGTGGCCTGCCCGAGGACGGCGTCACGGTATACGCAACGCTTTATTCGTTCCTCGGCGGAAGCTGGATTCCCGCCCAATACACCTTTACCGAAACCGGAACACCCGCACCGGCGGTACTCATGTCACCCAATGCGGGCACCGCGCTCGGCACGACAACGACCTTCAAGTGGTCGCCTGGAACTGGCGTCACGGCCTACTGGTTCAACCTAGGCTACCTTCCCTCCGGTGAGCCGGCGAAGGACATCTATAACTCCGGCCCAATCACCTCAACGTCCGTCACCGTGCCCGGACTGGTGGAGTACGGCGTCACAGTTTACGCCACGCTTTATTCCTATATCGATGGAGTCTGGTTGCCGGCACAGTACACCTTTACCGAGACTGGAACTCCGGTCCCGGCGACACTTACTTCACCTTCGCCAGGCAGCACACTGCCGGGTTCAGATGCCACCTTCACGTGGACGCAAGGAGGCGGGGTCGGCGCATACTGGTTGAACCTGGGCACGGATACCTCGAACGCGGGCGCGAAGAACATCTACACAGGAGGCGGGACTGACCTAACCTCCGCAACCGTAACCGGCCTGCCCACGGGCGGCGAAACAATCTATGCCACGCTCTATTCGTACATCAATGGATCATGGCAGCCCACTGTGTACACCTTCAAGACGGCGCCGTAAAGGAGCCACCAGCCTCCCGCCGTGTTTCAGTCGCGGCGGGAGGCCATATTCCCGGCTTCGTTTCTCATCTTCTCCGCAAAGCCCACTGGTTTCAGTTCCTCAACTTCATCGAAGCCGTGGCTTGAATCTCACATGGTCAAGTCTCGCCAGTGAAGAAAAGCCACTGGTCCAACCTTAGCGGCTAACGAGAACTTACAACTGACAACTTAAAACTCTCCTCAATACCCGATCCAACTTCTCTCTAGTAGAATCGCAACAGGGCAATCGGTATCGTTGCCAGGAGCGGCTTCACAACCGATGAGCGAACAGGAAACAGGGACTCCCCCTACAGAACAGCCGGTTTCGCCGGCATGGATCAGAATTGAGCGAGCCCGCCATCCCCAGCGGCCATACCCCATGGACTTTATCGAGCGAATCTTCACCGATTTCAGCGAGATTCACGGGGATCGCGCCTTCGGCGACGACGAGGCCGTAGCCTGCGGAATGGCGCGGCTGGGCACGGACGAAGTCCTCGTCATTGGCAACCGCAAGGGCGGCAGCACCAAAGACCGCGTGCGTCGCAACTTCGGCATGCCTCATCCCGAGGGCTATCGCAAGGCGCTACGATGCATGAAGATCGCCGAAAAATTTGGGCGTCCTGTTATCAGCCTCATCGACCTGCCAGGCGCGTATCCCGGCCTGGGCGCCGAGGAGCGCGGCCAGGCCGAGGCCATTGCCCGGAACATCCTCGAAATGTCTCGCCTTCGCGTGCCCACCATCTCCGTCATCAGCGGCGAGGGAGGCTCGGGCGGAGCTCTGGCTCTGGCTGTCAGCGACCGCGTTCTGATCCTCGAGAATGCCCTTTACTTTGTGATTACTCCTGAGTCCTGCGCCGCCATTATGTGGAAGGACGCGGCAAATAAACAGCTTGCCGCCGAGGCCATGCGCATCTCCGCTCCTGAGGTTGCAGCCGCCGGTTGCGTGGATGAGATTATCAGTGAGCCGTCAGGGGGCGCGCACACCGACCGGGAAGCCGGATTCGGCATCCTGGGGAGCGCTCTGAAGAAGCATCTGGCCGAACTGAAGGCAACCCCTATTGACGCTCTCGTGGCTGCCCGCCAGCATAAGTTCCGCAACATTGCTCAGTTCTACACCGAAGGCCACTCGTAGGAGTTTGTCGGAAAAGTGAATTCAAGCACGAAGTCGCGCCCTCAGGGGCTAAAGCCCGGGTTCATTTTTGCGGCATTCGCGGCACGAATGAAGTCGTGCCCTGATACAAAGCCAGAGTCTTGTCACGCCGCGGATGGGTACGGCGCATGAGCACGCCCGAACTCCCCGCCAGCCGCTTTCGCGCCTACGCGCAATTTGTTGCGGCAGTCCTTTATTTCTTTCTTGCGCGGGCACTGGCTCGGCACGGGGCGCAGGGCCTCTCCAGCGAACAATGGGCTCCACTGGCGGAGCAGGCCATGCTCGTCTTCCTGCTGTTGGTGGGCTATGCGGGCATGGGATTCGTGCTTGATCGCCAACAACACGCAATCGGCGCACAGGGCCTTCCGTTGCGGCCTGGATGGCTGGGCGAAGCGGGAATGGGAGTCGCAACCGGCTGGGCCACTGCGGTGGTATGTGTAATGCCCCTGACCCTGGTGGGCGGAATCGCCATTGTTCTCTCAACCCAAGCTTCAGCCTGGGGCTGGCTGGTTGCGGACGCGGCGTTCTTTGGCCTGGCCGCCATGGCGGAAGAAATTGCCTTTCGCGGCTACGCATTTCAGTGTTTTTCCCGGGCGCTGGGACCGGTTGGCGCGTCCGTGGGCTTTGCTGTGTTCTACGCCATTGTGCAGTCGGCGGCGCCGGGCTCCAGCCACTTGAGCGAAGCCGTCTCCATTGCGCTGGGCCTCTTGCTCTCTGCCGCCTATTTTCGAACCAGGGCCCTGTGGGTGAGCTGGGGGCTCAATTTCGGCTGGAAGGCAAGCCGTCCATTGCTGTTCGGGCTTGCCGTGAGCGGCGTCAACAGCCATTCTCCCGTGGTGCAGGGCGATCCCATGGGGCCGTTCTGGCTTACCGGGGGCGGGTTCGGCCTTGACGGCACATGGATAGCGTTCGCCGTTCTCCTTCTTGCGCTGCCTGTTGTCTTCCGAATCACGCGCGATCTGGATTTTCGCTACAACGCGCCGGTCATCGTCGCGGCCGGCATTCCAGTGGATCTGGACGCCGCCGCGCGCCGCCAGCATGAAGCCGCCACCCGGCCGGCCGAGCCATCGGCTCCCGCTTTGGTGCAGATTCTTCCCCTCGCCGCGCCCCCGCCGCAGCGCCCAGTCGATCAAGCCGCGGATTCCCAATCGGGTCCCGTTGCCTGAGTTCTTCCAGCGTCCACTTGCATTTTCCATGCGAACGGGGCTATCTTTTGCTTAATTCCGGTAGCAGCCATGGGAGGCTCCATGAGATGGCCATTGCAAACCCGGCGGACGCAGCCAATTCCAAACCCCGGCCGCGCGTCCCATATCTTGCGGCTCGCGTGTTGTTGCGCCGTTGCAGCCCTGCCGCTTGCCATTACGGCCTCCGCCCAGATCACCATCAATTCCAAAACCGGCGCCGTCACCAACGGACCTGCGCCCGCCACGCAAAGCCAGGTTGACCGGCGCTTTCAGCAGATCGAACCCACGCGCGTTCCCCTTACCAAATCGGAACTTGACGCCAAGACCCGCCTGGAACTCATCCGCGCGCTCCAGTCCGAACAGGGATTCGCAATGCGCCCGTTTCCGCGCGGACATAGAGGCCTCACTCTGGAGGCCAACGGTAAGCTTGAGCCGGCGGGTGAAAGCTACTTGAATATGGCTACCCGGGAAGGAATCTCGGCCAAGCCCGGCGACCGCCTGGTGCTCACCGACATCAAGATCGAGCACTCGAGAATCGTATTCGATTTGAATGGCGGCCCCGACCCCAGACACCGCTTTATGCGCCACATCCAAATCGGAACAGGCCCGTCGATGAGCCCCGTGGTTCAGGGCGACGATCAGGAGCCAACCGGCGCGCGGCTCTCCTTGACCTTCGACAGCCATATTCCCGAACTCACCGGCGACGATGTAAAGGCTCTGCTGGCTCCCATGATCTCGTTTGGCCTCAAAACCCCCATACAGGCATTCACCGATACGCTTCCGCCCAAGCTCAAAGAGGCCATTCTCGATCACCATGTGCTGGTTGGCATGAGCACGGAGATGGTGCTGTTCGCAAAGGGCCAGCCGGAAGGCAAGTCGCGCGAAATGGATGGCCAGATGCCCTTCGAGGAGTGGATCTACGGCAAGCCGCCCAAAGAGGTGGACTTTGTTCGCATCAACGGCAATCGTGTGATTCGCGTGGAGATTGCCAAAATGGGCGAGACTCCGGTCATCTTCACCAGGAATGAGGTGGATGGGCTCATGCGCACCGACGGCACGCCGCTCGAAGCCTCCCGGACCACGCGCACCGTCAAGGAGGGCGACGTTGAGCGAGATCCCAATACCCAGGCGCCGGCTGCCGCGCCCAGCATTCTCAAGCCAGGCGAGAATATCCCCGACCAGCCGAGCACCGGGGTAATGAGGCCGGTGCAGTTCCCCAAGCCCAAACCGCAACCCGACAACCAGAGCGGCGCGCAGCCCGATGCAACGCAATCGGCCAGCCAGCCACCAGCCAGCCAGGCGCCTGGCACACCCGCGCCGCCTGCGGCCACGCAAGTTCCCCCCGGAGACGCATCGCAGCCCACCCCGCCCAAGCCGCCCGCGCCACCCCCCGTAGGCTCGTCCCAGCCGGAGTGACGGCCGCGGCCAGCGGTGGGCCATTTTGAATTGCGCCCCCGCCTACAACGGGCGAACAGTCGTGTAGACCAGGCGATTCCGTGCGGAGACGAAGGATCTCGAATGCTCTTGATTGTCGGTACTGTTAGGCTTCCCGCGGGAATGTTGGACGCAGCGCGGCCAACGATGGCAACGATGGTCGAGGCCAGCAGAGCAGAGATTGGATGCGTCGAATATTCATATGCCGTGGACGTACTTGATCCAGGTCTCATCCACGTAAAGGAACGCTGGATGGATCGGGTGGCGCTCGACGAGCATTTCAAGTCTGCGCACATGGAGAATTGGCGTGCAAATTGGCCATCTCTCGGTATTGGGGAACGAAGGCTCCGTCTGTTTGAGGTTGGCGAGTCTGAGCCAATCTGACCTGTTGGCAATTTCACGGCCGCTGCGGACAATCAAAGTCGCCCACTACCCCGCAGTCGGATCACGCCAGCCTTGATGTAAACTGGACTCAGCGAGTTCAGATCCCTCCCGGCAAGTCCGTTGTCCGCATCTCAATGCAGATCCGAGGCTGACCCAGAAGGCGAGTCAAGGGCCGCGCCGTTGAAGCCGCGTGCAGCTTACGTGTGTGCAGAGACAATCCCAGAAGGAGAACCACCCGACCGATGGCAAAGATAGCGAAAACAGGGGACCGCAAGAAGGAAATGGACACGACGAAGTCGACCGACTGTCCCAAGTGCAAAAAGCCCACGCGCATCGTCAAGCGCGTAAAGGACCGTGAGCGCGGCATCCCAGGCGGAGTCTACATTTCGTGCTCTGTGTGCGATTTCTACGAGAAGCTCTAAGCGCCGTTCCATTGCGGCACATAAAAAGCCCGGCCACGAGCCGGGCTTTTTCAATAAAGGAATCAGGAATTAGCGGCGGGATGGATTTGTGGCAGCCATATTCCGGCTCTCAATCACTGTGTCTCGATCATTTGTTGGCTCCGGACTTCGCTTTGCATTCTTAGCCAGGTACATCGCGGCGTCGGCGGCGCTCAGCAGGTCGTCCCTGGTGACGCCGTCCTCTGGAAAGAGGGCCACGCCGAAACTGGCGGCACCATGAATAGAATGCGCATCGTTGACGAACGGTTCGTCGAAGCATTGTTCGAGTCTTGCAATAATTCTCTCCAGGTCCGATCTTCCTTGCGGCAACGAGACCAGCGCGGCGAACTCATCGCCGCCCAGCCGAGCCAGCATATCGCCGCCCAGCAACTGGCGGCTCATGCGGCGGGCAGCTTCCTGTAGGTATTGATCTCCCGCGTGGTGGCCATAGATGTCGTTGATTGGCTTGAAATTGTCAAGGTCGATGTAGATCAGGCCCAGAATTCCGCCTTGGAGGCGAGCTGCTTCGATCTGCGAATCGATGAACCTCTCGATTGAAAAGCGGTTGGGAATGTCGGTGAGTAGATCGAACTCCGCGGTGGCGCAAATCGGAGTAGAGCCTCCGGGTTTCAATTGCCAGCGTAGCCAGACGCGCCCCGTTTTTCAGCGCCCCGATTTCTGCGGGACACGGATGCGTGGCGGCATCGAAACCGGCATAGAAAGCACCCAGCGCCGGACCGGAACGGGCATCGATACTCAGCCGCTCGATGCGCAGGCCGGGCAACTCGCCGGGGTAATCGCCCAGACGCGCTCCATCGGCCACCTGGCACCAGCATCGCGCGCCCCTTAATGTGAAGGAGACCATGGCCAGAATCTCTTCAAGCGTCTCGGAAAGAGGTCGCGCGCCGTTGATATGTTCAAGAATATGGCTGCGCCTCTGTTCAAGCAGCGCTGCACGCCGTTCCAGCGCGGCATCCGCCTCAATCCGGCCGGCCAGCGCGTCCGTCTTCTGGCGCACCTTGCGCTCCAGAATCCAGCCTCTGGCGCCCACCACTGCGACGACCACCAGCAACAGCCCGACCACGACCACGAGGTTGCGAACGCTCAGCAGGGAGGGGTTCTGAATCAATTCAATATCCTCGTTGGAGCGCAGCAGGATATCGAAAGGAATCTGGCGGATGAATGGGTTGGAGCTTTCCAGAACGCAGATGCCGGTTACACGCACCCTCGAGGCCAGAGGGATATCTCTTTCGCCGGCAACCGGGCCACTTGGGTGACGGTAAATGGCGGAGAACTGTCTCCCCCCCTCAACGGCCAATACAAACTCATCCTGCGAGGATTCCCGGACCCTGGTTACAACCTGGCCTTCGATGGAAACAAGATCGTTGTGGTGGCCGGGAAAGTCAAAGCCTCTTGGGGTGAGCGTATCCCAGGTGGACGGCAGCGGTGTGATGGGCGCGGGCGTGAGGCTGTCCCGAATTTCGCCATGCGTCAGGTTGACAAAGCCATCGTGAACATCGGTAAAGCCGGTTGCGTCCGCCGAATCGCCGATCCGCAAGGGTGTGTGAGTCTGGGTTGAGATCCAAATGCTCCGGCTGCCGTCCTGCAACACCACGGCTGAGCCCGGCTGGTAATAGGTGATGGTTCCATGGACCCGGACTCTTGGCGTGGAATCGAGCAAATGATAAACCGTAATCACTTGATCCATCGAAGTGACGGGGAGTGTCCACGGATTGGAGTGGGCGCGCTCAATTATCTTGATACCGGAAATCGATTGAACGTGTAGCAACACCCCGGTCTCGTGCATCTTGCTGTCGAATTGTTCCGCGGCGACACCAGTCAGTTCCACTTCGGCGTCCAGCAGGCTTTCCGGGGCGCCTGCATCATCGATGTCCACATTTGCCTCGAAGTACCCTCCATCCATGAGCAATTGCAGGTGAAGGAAATGCACATCGGCCATCGCACTCAACAGAATGTCCGCGGAGTGGACCACGGCTCGCACGGTCACCAGTTTGCAGTCGGCCTGGGCGCGGATCATCTCATCGAAGCTGGCTGGGTGAGGCCTCACCAAAGCGCCGTGGCGCAGCAAAGTGAAGCTGTCGCCGACCACTACGGGATTGAAGCTATTCTGTGTTTTTCCCCGTATCAGAAGGCGGTCACCGGGAACAAGATTAAGACCCGCCGGAGCCTGGACATAGATTGGTATATCGCCATCCTGCACAAACAGGTTGTTTTCGTATCCGCGGTAGTAGGTGACGGTGGCCTCGAAGGCGACGGGAATCCCCACGCTTGCCTCGGCATTGGTCAGGGCATGAATTGCGCGCAATGTAGTCAGGGGGGCGGGTGCTGAGGCCCATGCAGCCGAAGCCCATCCGAAAATGATCGCTAACGCTGGAACCAGTCTTTTCATTTAAGGGAACCCGGTTGCGCAGGGCCATCCCATTCAACCCCAAAAGACCTATCGGCAGAATTGCCAGCCAGGTTCAGCTTTGATGGGAAAGAAGAATCGCCAAAGCACTCGCTCAGCGCCGATTGGCCTCGAGAATACGAGATATCCAAATCCGCTCGCCTCTCGTGCTAATCTCTCTTCACCGCATGAGCCAGCTTCAGCCCTCCACACCTCCGGCTTCTCAACCTCTTGCGGCGCAAGCCGCGTCGGCCCCAGCGCGGGTGGCCGACCTGCCCCGCGTGCTGGGCGCAAGCCAGGCTACGGCCATCGTCGTCGGCACCATCATCGGCAGCGGTATCTTTCTTGTGCCCACTGAAATGATGCGCGACGTCGGCTCCTCCGCGCTGGTTTATCTTGCCTGGATCGTCGGCGGGCTGCTTTCGCTGTTCGGCGCCATGACGTATGCCGAGCTGGGCGCCATGCTGCCCTATGCCGGCGGCGAATACGTCTACCTGCGCGGCGCGTACGGCGATGCGCCTGCCTTCCTCTACATGTGGACCTGGTTCGCCGTGGCCAAGCCTGCCTCCATTGCCGCGGTAACCGTGGGCCTGGCGCGCACGCTGGGCTTCTTTCCCGCCTTCCACTGGCTTTCGCTCCAAGCCGTCGGCGGTCCCATGCCGCTGCTGTGGTCGCAGTTCTTTGCCATCGCAGTAACCTGGTTCATCACCGGCCTGAACTACCTGGGGATAAAGAAAGCCGCCGACTTTCAGCTTGTGTTCACCACGCTCAAAGTCATTCTGATCCTGATTGTCGCCGGGCTGTGCTTCGCGTCTGCCACCGGAGCTTTTTCGAACTTTACCACTACGCTCCCTCACGCTGTCGGCGGAATCGGCGGCTTTATGGCCGCGCTCATCGCCACGCTGTGGGCCTATGACGGCTGGAACGACCTGACCATGGTTGCTGGCGAGGTTCGCCGCCCGGAGCGAAGCCTGCCCATTGCGCTCATCGGAGGGCTGTTCATTGTCGGCTTTCTGTTCATGGCCACCAATGCGGCCATCCAGTACATTCTTCCCGCCGCTCAAATTGCCGTCAGCGAGAGACCGGCCGTCACGGCTTTAACGGTGGTTGCGGGCCCGGCTGGAGCGGGATTTGTAGCCGCCGCCATGGCGCTCAGCATCTTTGTCACGCTCAACGGAACCATCATGTCCGGCGCGCGCATACCCTTTGCCGCGGCCCGCGACCGCCTGTTCTTCCGCCAGTTCGCGCACATTCATCCCCGGTTTCAGTCGCCTTCCACATCTCTGGTCATTCAGGGATTGCTATCGACCGTGCTGCTCCTATTCCTGAGCCGCTTTCAACAGTTTTTCGAGTTAGCCGTATTTGCGGAATGGCTCTTCTACATGCTCACGGCAACCACTGTCTTTGTGTATCGCCGCAAGCGTCCGGATGCGCCTCGTGCTTACAAGGTGTGGGGCTATCCAGTGCTGCCGGCCTTCTTTGTGGTTTGCGCCACAGCGGTGCTGATTTCGAGCTATGCCGGCAACCTGAAAGGCTCGTTGCTGGGAACCGCGCTGATTCTGCTTGGCTTACCGGTGCTGTGGGTGGTGCGGAAGATGTATCCGGGGCCGTCGGCGGAGTTGGAAGGCATCTCAAAATGATTACGGCGGGCTACAACGGCCGATAACTTCCTTCGCCCCACGGCACCTCGACCGACACGGAACATCCCTTGGTGTTGACGGAAATCTTCACCACGCCAGCATTGGTTCCGGCTACGGTTGGATCGACCAGCGCCACCGCATGTCCCTTGGCATCGGCGGTCACCACCGGCGCGTGCTTTTCTCCCTGCGACTCCGATTCCAGCGGAACCGCGGTTCCTGGCGCCAGGCCATCGATATACACCAGCAACCCCTGCGCATCCGGCATTCCGAGCCTTGCTTCCAGACGGCAATTGCTCTGCCCGCTCTCCAGCGGATAGGGAACAACCGTGCCGGGAATGAATAGCTTGCCATCGGCGCTTGCCAGCATGTAGCGAACGGGCTCGCCGCGAGCGGCCTTCAGGTCCACTTCAATCTCGTCCGCTCCGCCAAGCGAGTCCTTGTCCTGCTGCTTCGGCTTGGGTTGATGCCACATCAGCAGTCCTTTGGCATTCGCAAAAACCTCTCCGGGGGTATACACCACCTGCGTGCCAATTCGCCAAACAGCCAGCGTATAAGTCTGGTTTTGAGGCACGCCAGGCACGAGCAGGCGGTATCGGACGGCCTGCGCGTCGGCCGGATGTGTCTTGTCGACCTTTTGAAATTGGATGCGCAGCCCCTGAGGATTGGCCGCATTTGGAGCTGCATTATCCAGCCCGATTTGCCGCCGCAGCAGGGTGACAGGGTCGTCCGGCGCGGTCTGGGCCACGCAGTTCAGTGCAGGGAGCGCCAGGCACACGAGCGCCAGACACGCGAACAGGGGTGCCTTGATTGGTCTCGCCTCACCAGCCTGTGCCCGTGCGGTTTGCGCTTTCAAAAGGGTATCCTCCGGGGCTGAAGCCCATTGCGATTTTAAGGGCTTTATGCAGTCGGTGAAACACCATAGGCGTCAAGTGGATGGAGATTGCTTACTGATTTCTAGTGGCGCGGAAGTTATCCAGAAATGACCGCGGGAAACAGACGCGTTAAGGTTCGCCTAAGGAGTAGCGACGGGATTCCGGTTGCAGATAAATCTTCCGCCCGAGCGGCGGTGCAATTGAAATGCTTAGTAGCGAGCATAGCGATCTTCATGACCGCCTTCCGGTTCGGAAAGAGTCAATAGATCATTTGTCAACCCGAATCTGAATTCCGGTTTTAGGCCCGGCACTTTGAGGTGAAGCGCTGAGTCGGAGATTGTGTAAGATCCGTGCTGAGTCGCGAATGGCATCAGAAGCAGGATCTTACCACCCGGGTAAAACAACCAGTGGGCTTCCAATTTGCGACCAGCCATTTCACGGTTTTCAATCCACTCGCCAATTATAGGGTTGCCGGCATCAGCACGATCGCCGACGCGTGCGAGTTCAGTGACGCCGGCTTCGGTTGCCCAGCTAAGTTTGTTGTCGCCGAGCCATTTCAGATTAAGCTTCTGCTCGGTACCGCCAGTGGTAGCAGGGGGTAATATAAGCTGATTGCTTTCGATGCGCCATGGCATTTCCACAACAGCACCCGGGCTGAAATCCACGGTACCGTCCAAGCGAAACTCATACATTACTCCTATTCCGCCTTTGGAGGTTTCCAGCGAGCGCCAGCGGCCCACAACTCTAGCGGAGGACGGCTGCTGAGCCGAAGCGCGACACCCAAAATCGAAACCAACGCAAACCAGAAGCGTTACGCAAGCTGCGAGTTTGCACATAAATGGCAGCGTTTTGGTCATCGCTTGCGCATACGTGAGTCTTTCCATACTACCCTCCGCATGGAGTCACCCCCATCCCGCTTACGCCCAGCTAAATCCGCTCTTTTTCAAGGGCAGCGTCCGGATGCGTTTGCCTGTTGCCGCAAAGATCGCATTCGTTACCGCGGGCAGAATTGGCGGAAGCGTGGGCTCGCCGAGGCCGGTGGGCGCGTAGTCGGTCTTGCGCCAGTAGACATCGATCTTTGGCGCCTGCCTCATGCGCATCAGTGGATGGTTGTGGAAGTTCGACTGCTCCACCTTGCCATCCGCGAGCGTGATCTCCTGCCCCAGATGGCTCATGCCTTCAATGATTCCGCCCTGCGCCATGCTGTCTGCCGCCTGCGGATTGATGACTTGGCTACCCACATCTCCAACGGCCCAAACGTGGTTCACGGTCACTCGGCCATCGGCGTCCACGGTTACATCGGCCACCTCGGCAAAGTAGCCCAGATGGCAAAACCAGGCGGCGATACCCATCCCGCGGCCCGCCACTTTGGTGCGCTGCGCCCAGCCCGCTTTTTCAGCCACCATGTTCAGCACGCCCTTGTACCGCTCGGGGATGAGAACAGACGGCCCGGTTGGCTCATGGTCGCCCACCGCATCGCCACCGTCCGACTTCCATGGCGCTTTTTTGTTGCTCAGCAGGTCGAGCTGGAACTCCAGCGGATCGCGCCCCGCCTCGTGCGCCAGTTCATCGATGAAGGAAGCCGCCACCCAGCAATAAGCATTGTCGCCGGGGGCGCGCATCGCTCCGCAGCGTAGCGTAAGCGGCTGCATGGAAGTGTAAAGCGCGTAAGCCGGCGGGAAGTCGGCTGGGTACGAGTCCCC
>Ga0302281_10002724_pt1 | contig 12397 bp, 10 predicted proteins | sample III_Fen_E1_2_FD_198762 | JGI IMG/M metagenome (GOLD analysis project Ga0302281, IMG submission 198762) | Peat permafrost microbial communities from Stordalen Mire near Abisko, Sweden - III_Fen_E1_2 | ecosystem: Environmental > Terrestrial > Soil > Wetlands > Permafrost | place: Sweden: Abisko...
CAGCCTGGGGCTGTTACTACCGGCAGCGCCTATGACGCAGATTATCAACTGCCCCGTGGCTTGTCTGAAGCGCTGAAGCTGCTGGATGCAGCGACGCCTTTGCATGACATATTGGGCAAGAGGTTCGTTGACGTCTATGTGGCTGTCAAGGAAACCGAACATGACGAATTTATGCGCGTGATTAGTCCATGGGAACGTGAGCATCTGCTGATGCACGTTTAATTTTTATTAAACCCGGATACGTATAAAGAGAAAACTATGTCGCTCACTACTCGTGAAATTCAAGCGCTGGATTCGGCGCACTATATTCATCCTTTCACTGACCATAAATCTTTGGCCAAAAAAGGGGCCCGTGTTATCACCCGTGGTGAAGGGGTGTATGTGTGGGATTCGGAAGGCAAGCAGATTTTTGACGGTATGTCTGGGTTGTGGTGCGTCAATCTCGGATATGGACGCAAGGAATTGGTCGAAGCGGCGGCCCGGCAAATGGAAGTGCTGCCGTTTTACAACAGCTTTTTCAATACGACCAATGTTCCCGCAGCACAGCTGGCGGATCGAATTATTGGTTTGGCGGGGGAGCGCTTCTCTCATGTGTTTTATGGGTCATCCGGATCTGAATCCAACGATACCATCGTGCGTATGGTGCGTCATTATTGGGCAACATTAGGGCAACCTGAACGCAACGTTATCATCAGCCGCAAGAATGCTTATCATGGCTCGACGATGTGCGGAGCCTCGCTTGGCGGTATGTCTGGTATGCATGCTCAGGGTGGTCTCCCGATTCCGGGCATCGTACACATCGAACAGCCTTACCATTTTGGACTGGCACCGGACAAGAATAAGGACGAATTTGGAATCGAAGCGGCCGGCTGGCTGGAACAGAAAATTCTAGAGGTTGGCCCGGATAAAATTGCCGCATTTATCGGCGAGCCGGTGCAGGGCGCGGGTGGTGTCATTATTCCACCCAAAACGTACTGGCCGGAAATTCAGCGTATTTGTGACAAATACGGCATTCTGCTGATCTGTGATGAAGTGATCTGCGGCTTCGGGCGACTCGGGAGCTGGTTCGGCTCAGAGTTGATGGGTGCAAAGCCCGATCTCATGACCTTCGCCAAGGGCGTGACTTCAGGTTACATACCGCTTGGTGGGGTGGTTGTGGGCAAGCGAGTGGCCGAGGTGTTGATCGAGAAGGGCGGGGAATTTAACCACGGATATACATACTCAGGTCATCCGGTGGCCTGTGCAGTCGCACTGGCCAATCTGGACATCATTGAACGAGAAGGACTGGTTGACCGAGTGAGGGAAGAAACCGGCCCCTATCTGGCTAAACATTTCGCCGCTTTGTCCGATCATCCTTTGGTCGCGGGAGCCGAGACATATGGAATGGTTGCAGGTCTGGTGCTAATGAAGGACAAGAAGCACCATCTTGCCTTTGATGAGTCGTTGGCAGTCGGCATGGTGTGTCGTGAACACTGTTTCACGAATGGATTGATCATGCGTGCGGTAGGTGACCGCATGATTATCGCTCCTCCTCTGGTATGCGATAAAGCACAGATTGATGAGATGATGAATCGGGTGCGCATCTGTCTGGATGCTACCTTGAAAGACGTGCAGTCGAGAGGCTGGTTGGACGCCTAAACGGGTAATGATGATTATCCGGGTAGATTAATGTCGTGCATGGGATTTTTGTAGTTGTGTCAGACATGGCCTGCTTGGGTTTTTTCTGCAATAACCTGCAGGTGAGCCATTGGTTCACCCGCTCATTCAGTTTGGAGATTTTATGTCTATCCAGTTGAATCATCCTGTTCTGCTCAAGCAGGCTTTGGCCTGGCTGGAAGGGAAATGGGTGGGTGCTGATTCCGGCGAAACATTTGCCGTCAGAAACCCGGCAAACGGGAACATCGTGGCGCAAGTGCCGCTCATGGGGCGTGCAGAAACCGAGCGTGCCATTGCTGCGGCAACCGTGGCGCAAAAAAAATGGCGTGCGCTTCCTGCCAAAGATCGCTCGGCCAAGTTGAAAAAATGGTTTACCCTGATCCTGCAGCATCAGGAGGATCTGGCGCGCATTTTGACTATTGAACAAGGTAAGCCTCTGGCTGAGGCACGCGGTGAAATCGCCTACGGTGCCAGCTTTGTCGAGTGGTTCGCCGAGGAAGCCAAGCGGGTGTATGGCGAGGTGATTCCTTCTCCAATGAATGACCGCCGTCTGTTGGTGCTGAAGCAACCGATAGGCGTCACGGCAGCCATTACGCCGTGGAATTTCCCCAACGCCATGATCACCCGCAAGGCCGCGCCAGCTCTGGCAGCAGGCTGCGCGATGATAGTCAAACCCGCTGAACAGACACCGCTGTCGGCCTTTGCTCTTGCTGTGCTGGCCGAAGAAGCGGGCATACCGGGTGGCGTGTTTCAGGTGATTACCGGAGATGCTCCGCAAATCGGGGCCGCCATGTGTGAAAGCCCGGTGGTGACCAAATTATCGTTTACCGGCTCCACCGAAGTGGGCCGCATCCTCATGCGTCAGAGTGCAGATACGATCAAAAAACTCTCACTCGAACTGGGAGGCAATGCACCATTCATCGTGTTTGATGATGCCGACCTTGATGCCGCCGTTGAAGGTGCGATGGGAAGTAAATACCGCAACGCCGGGCAGACCTGCGTGTGCGCCAACCGACTGTTCGTGCAGGACGGAGTGTTTGATGCGTTCACCAAAAAACTGGTTGAACGAGTGGCCCAACTAAAGGTGGGAGATGGCTTCACGGATGGCGTAACACAGGGACCGTTGATTGATGAAGCGGCACTGGCCAAGGTAGAAAACCATGTGGCGGATGCTCTATCTAAGGGGGCCAGACTGGCTGCCGGTGGCAAGCGCCATGCACTGGGCGGCACTTTCTATGAGCCTACTGTGTTGGCCGACGTCAGTCCGGATGCCTTGGCATTTCGGGAGGAAACCTTTGGTCCGGTCGCTCCGTTGTTTCGTTTCAAAACGGATGAAGAAGTCATCGAACTGGCCAATCGCACTGAGTTTGGTCTGGCCTCGTATTTTTTTAGTCGTGACATCGGTCGCATCTGGCGCGTCGCAGAAGCGCTTGAGTATGGCATGGTCGGCGTTAATTCGGGCCTCATCTCCAACGAGGTAGCGCCGTTTGGTGGCGTCAAACAGTCGGGTCTGGGGCGTGAGGGATCGCACCATGGCATCGACGAATATCTTGAAATCAAATATGTCGCAATGGCCGGGCTGTAAATCTGGTCAATGCGTAACGCAATAAATTTATAAGGGTGCCCTGAAATGAGTACAATCGATTGGCACGCCCGTGCCGCAGCATTAACGATAGATGGCCGGGCACTGATAAACGGCAAGCGCGTGGACGCCGCTGATGGCGGTACGTTTGCATGCATGTCACCGATAGATGGTCGCAAACTGGCTAACGTGGCACGCTGCCAGGCCGCTGATATTGACAATGCTGTAGCTGCGGCGCGAGCAGCTTTCGACGATCGGCGCTGGGGTGGCATGTCGCCCGGCGAGCGCAAGCGCGCCCTGATCCGGTTTGCTGATCTGCTGATGGAAAATCAGGAAGAGCTGGCGCTACTTGAAACTCTTGATATGGGCAAACCTATCACCGCCAGTATGAATACTGACGTGCCGGCAGCAGCCAACACGCTACGCTGGTTCGGTGAAGCAATCGACAAAGTTTATGACGAGATTGCGCCGACCGATGAGCACACTCTGGCGCTGATTACACGCGAACCGATAGGTGTGGTGGCGGCTATAGTGCCGTGGAATTATCCGTTACTGATGGCTTCCTGGAAAATTGCTCCGGCGCTGGTATCAGGTAATAGCGTGGTACTCAAACCATCTGAAAAATCTCCGCTGAGCGCCCTGCGTTTGGGTGATCTGGCGCTGGAAGCAGGCATACCAGCCGGGGTGTTTAACGTGGTACCAGGCTTCGGCCCGGAGACGGGCTCGCCGCTGGCATTGCACATGGATGTCGACTGCATTGCCTTCACCGGTTCGACCGGCGTCGGCAAGAAAATTCAGGTTATGGCTGGACAGAGCAACCTCAAGCGTGCCTGGTGCGAACTGGGCGGCAAGTCTCCCAATATTGTTTTTGCCGACTGCCCGGATATAGATCGCGCCGTTGCGGCGGCAGGGGGCTCAATTTTCTACAATCAAGGCGAGAGCTGCAACGCGCCTTCGCGCCTGTTGGTTGAACGTTCCATTCGCGATGAATTTGTAGAGAAGCTTAAACAATATGCTCCCCGGCATAATCCAGGTGATCCACTTGATTCTGATACGAAAATGGGGGCACTGGTTGATCAGGGCCAAATGGACAACGTTCTTAAGTATATTGAAAGTGGCAAGCGCCAAGGTGCCACTTTATGTTGCGGGGGTGAACGCGTGCGCTCCGAGTCTGGCGGGTACTACGTGGCACCAACCATCTTCGATAATGTTACCAACGAAATGACAATTGCCAGCGAGGAAATATTCGGGCCGGTCCTTTCGATAATAACCTTCGATACACAGGAAGAAGCTATCCGCATCGCTAACGATACCAGCTATGGATTGGCTGCTGCTGTGTGGACACGCGATATTTCAAAAGCGCATCTGGTCGCACGTGCGCTTCGCGCGGGTACGGTGCACGTCAATAGTTACGATGAAGACGACATTACCGTACCCTTCGGCGGTTACAAACAGTCTGGCAATGGCCGCGACAAATCGCTGCATGCGCTGGAAAAATATACTGAACTCAAAACCACTTGGATTAGCCTCGCGTAAATCGCCGGGTAAGGAAGAACAACATGAATACAAAAATCAGTAATGCCTCACTGCATCAACGTCGTCTCGCGGCTACACCACGTGGCATCGGCGTGATGGCCAATTTTTTTATTGATCACGCACAGAATGCAGAAGTGTGGGATATTGAAGGAAAGCGCTATATAGATTTTGCCGGTGGTATCGCTGTACTTAATACGGGCCATCGTCATCCCGTCATGGTTGCTGCGATCGAAGAACAACTCAAGCGCTTTACCCATACTTGCTATCAAGTATTGCCGTATGAAAATTACGTCACATTAGCCGAGCGTATCAACGCACTGACCCCGGGCAACTATGCCAAAAAGACCGCTTTTTTTTCGAGCGGGGCAGAGGCAATTGAGAACGCGGTCAAGATCGTACGTTCCAGTACAGGTCGCGCAGGCATCATAGCTTTTTCAGGCGGTTTTCATGGACGCACCATGATGGGTTGTGCGCTGACAGGCAAGGTGGTTCCTTACAAGGTTGGTTTCGGGCCCTTTCCTTCAGAGATTTATCACCTGCCCTTTCCCATGGAATTGCATGGTGTTACGGTTGAGGATTCGCTGAATGCGTTGCAGTCCTTGTTCAAGTCAGATGTAGATCCAAAGCGGGTGGCTGCCGTCATTATTGAGTTAGTGCAGGGCGAAGGAGGCTTTTATGTTGCGCCACCGGAACTCATGCGCGCCCTGCGCCAAGTATGCGACGATCATGGCATCCTGCTAATTTTCGATGAGGTGCAAACCGGGTTTGGTCGTACCGGAAAATTGTTTGCTGCCAATCACTATGATGTACTGCCCGATATCATAACTATCGCCAAAAGCATGGCGGGAGGAATGACCTTGTCTGCGGTTTGCGGTAAAGCTGAAGTGATGGATGCACCTGCACCCGGTGGGCTTGGGGGAACGTATGCTGGAAATCCATTGGCGATTGCCGCATCCCATGCGGTGATCGACGTGATCGAACAAGAGAATTTGGTCGAACGCTCGAATGTGCTGGGAAAAAAACTGATGGCGCGCCTGAAGGCTATGCAAGCCAAAGTGCCTGCCTTGAAAGAAGTACGCGGGTTGGGATCGATGGTAGCTGCCGAGTTTTTTGATCCCGCTACCGGCGAGCCTTCACCCGATGCAGTCAAACGCGTACAACAGGCAGCGCTGGATGAAGGTCTGATTTTGCTTACCTGTGGCGTCTACGCCAATGTTATGCGTTTCCTCTATCCGCTGACAACGGAAGATGCGATTTTTGACGAAGCGCTGGATATACTCGATCGCGCTTTGATGAAAGCTGGCGGGTGAATGTCTCGGCAGAACAGTCGCAAGCATTGGCTGCGAAAGTAACAGATGCCCAGCAACGCATGGGGGCAGCGGGCGTGCATACGGTTATCGCTCAGTTCGTGGATATTCACGGCTCTGCAAAAGGTAAATACATCCCACTGTCACACCTGGAAGATATCGTGGGCGCAGGTGCCGGTTTTGCCGGCCCCTCCATTTGGGGTTTGGGACTGCCGCGCAATGGTCCGCATTCGGAATTTTATGGACGGGGCGATCTGAGCACTCTTCAGGCATTACCCTGGATGCCGGGATATGCCCGAATTGTTTGCGACGGGGTTGTGGCAGGCGAGGCATTTGGGCGCTGTTCGCGTCGTCTGCTCAAACGCCAGATTGCACGCTTGTCTGAGCGGGGTTGGACGCTCAACGTGGGAATCGAACCTGAGTTTTTCTTGTTCAAGCAAGATGCATCCGGGCGACCGCTACTTGCCGATGCCGCCGACAGTTTGGAAAAACCTTCCTATGATCTGAAAGCCATGGCGCGGGTTCGTACTGTCCTTCGGAGCATGCAACAAGGATTGGAAGCCTGCGGTTTTGATGTGTTTCAAATCGACCATGAAGATGCCAGTGGTCAGTATGAACTCAATTACCACTACAGTGATGCACTGACTGCTGCGGATCGATTCATCCTGTTCAAGATGGCGGCTCACCACATTGCCGAAGAAGCAGGGTTAGTGTTTTCGTTGATGCCCAAACCTTTTGCTGATCGTCCCGGTAGTGGCTTGCACTTGCACATGTCACTCAGCGATGACAATGGCCAACCTGTTATGTCCAGCAAGACAGATTCGCATGGTTTATCAGATACGGGTCGTTATTGCATTGCCGGACTCTTAGCCCACAGCCCCGCTTTGGCGGCGTTTCACGCACCCAGTGTGAATTCATATAAGCGGCTGGTGATCGGTCGGTCGCTATCCGGGACAAGCTGGGCGCCTGCCCATATTGCTTGGGGAGACAATAACCGCACAACTGTCGCGCGTGTTACCGGAGGTCGCATCGAATTTCGTCTGACAGATGGGAGTTGCAATATTTATCTCGCCTTGGCTTCTGCCATCGCAGCCATACTCGACGGCGTTGAACAAAACAAACAACCCGCCGCACCGATTGATGAAGACTTATATGAATGGTCCGACGAACAATTTGACGAACGCGGTGTAGCGACTTTGCCGCAGACGTTAGGTCAGGCACTTGATGCTCTGGCAGCAGACAAATTACTTGCTCATGCAATGGGTGAAGATGTTGTGGCTGAGTTTCTCAATACCAAACGCCCGGAGTGGATTGATTTTTGTCGCTCGGTCAGCGCTTGGGAATATCAGCGTTATTTGACTTGGCCCTGATTGAATGAAATATTGGACATTCCTGGCAATCGCGATTGTTGCCGAGGTAATCGGAACAAGTGCACTTAAATCCGCTGAAGGATTTACGCGCCTGTTGCCGTCCCTGATTGTAGTGATCAGTTATTCTATTTCGTTCTATCTGCTTTCCCTATGTCTCCGCACAATTCCGGTTGGCGTCGTTTATGCCGTATGGTCAGGGGTTGGCATTGTGCTGCTGGCACTGATAGGTTCGATATTTCTTAAACAAACTCTGGATACACCAGCCATCCTTGGAGTCAGTCTGATTTTGTCTGGCGTGCTGGTGATCAACTTGTTTTCACATTCCTCAGCCGAGTAATTTGATATGCTTTAAATTCTGGGTATCCATAATCTGTGGTTGATTTTTGCCGAGAACCGTTTCTCATAAAAAAATTGTATTGATTTGATATGATTATGAATGTCTCATTTGTACCAGTTTGTAGTCGGTCACTATGTAGGCATGAAGTTCGCTGCTCGGCCAACTCCAGACATTCGGGAGAGTCTTCCGAGGCACACCCGGAAAAAAATGACAAACCGCCCATGCACCAATACTTGACTAATATACTATGGTTAGTATAATTTAGAGTGTATTTAGAGTCTTGTCCAAACTCAAACCCTATAACTGTGGAAGTCGTTATCAGTCGTTTCATATTCATCATAAAAATGGTTATGACTTTTAGCATCAAGCAGTCAAGGTAATCGACATTCGCCTTCGTTCCTATTAGACCGAAAAATGTCGGGTCGGTGAAGGAACAGATCAGAAAATCTGTCGGAACTAGATTCGCGCACCCTCCGTCTACCGAAGTGCAGACCCACTCTGCAGAGAAACCACTTCATGAGCTTCAGGTGTATCAGGTCGAACTGCAAATGCAGAACGAAATATTGCGTCAATCCCAGATTGCCTTAGAGGAGTCGCGGGATCGCTTTGTGGACTTCTATGATTTCGCCCCCAGTGGCTATATCACTCTCAGTCGTGACGCTCTGGTAACAGAAATCAACCTTACCGGCACCATTCTCCTTGGAATGAAGCGCAACAGAATTGTAAATAGTCGTTTTGTTCCTTTCATTTCTACGGAGGATCGAGACCGATGGCATCATTTTTTTCAGTCTGTACTAAATAATCCAAACAAGATGACTTGCGAGCTGAAATTTTTACGTGGAGACGGCACACACTTCTACGCTCTTCTGGATTGCCTTTGCCTGAAGCATGAGGGTAAGGCGCCTGTGGTTCGTATTGTTGTGACTGACATCACCGAGCGCAAGAAGCAGGAGTGGAGGCTAAATCAAATGGGCTTTGCATTGAATAATGTAAAGGAATCGGTCTATCTCATAAATGAAGAAGGGTATTTTCAGTATGTGAACAATGAAGTTTCCCGGGTTCTCGGCTATACCTGCGGGGAGTTACTTGATGGTATGAGCGTGCTGGACATTAGCACAATAATGACAAATGAAAAATGGGCAGCGCATTGGAAATATATCAAAATCCATGGCTCAGTTATTTTTGAATCTAAACAACGCACCAAAGATGGACGTGAGTTACCAGTGGAAGTCAGTTCCAGCTATTTTGAATACGAAGGAACAGGCTTCGTTATGGGTATTGTGCGTGATCTCACAAATCACTATAAGACCGATGCCGAGGAACGTATCGCTGCCACTATTTTTAAATCCCAGGAGGGAATGATTGTCACCGACAACAAAGGCATAATTCTTCGGGCGAACGAAGCATTTACCAATATCACGGGCTACAGCGCTGAAGAAGTCGTTGGCAAGAACCCGAACATACTTAGCTCAGGGCGTCATGACGTAGCTTTTTATACCGTGATGTGGGAAAACATTAAAAGTAATGGGTCATGGGATGGGGAAATCTGGAATCGGCGCAAGAATGGTGAAATCTATCCAGAACATCTCACGATTACCTCTGTTAAAAACCAGACTGGCGACATAACCAATTATGTTGCAACACTCACCGACATCACAATGAGTAAAAATGCTGCGGATGAAATCAGAAATTTGGCATTCTACGACCCACTGACGCAGCTGCCCAACCGTCGTTTGCTTCATGACAGACTGCTGCAAGCATTGTCTTCTAGTGACAGGAACGGACAAACTGGGGCAATGCTGTTCATTGATCTAGATAACTTCAAGATTATCAACGATACTCTGGGTCATGCCATGGGAGATTTGCTCCTGCAAGAAGCGCCTTAAATCCTGTGTTCGTGCAGGCGATACCGTAGCACGTTTGGGTGGCGATGAGTTCGTAGTGATGCTTGAAAATTTAAACTCGCAATCTATTGAAGCAGCATCACAAGCGGAAGTAATCGGCGAGAAGATACTTTCTACACTCAACCAACCCTATCGTCTCGGAATAATCGAGCATCTCAATAGCAGCAGTATTGGTATCGTCCTTTTCAACGGGCATCAACAACAAGCCGATGATCTGTTCAAGCAAGCTGACCTTGCTATGTATCAGGCTAAGAAGGAAGGCCGCAATACCCTACGATTCTTCGACCCAAAAATGCAGGATGCTATTAACTCCCGCTCCGAAATTGAAGCTGAACTACGTAAAGCAATTGGGGACCATCAATTCCATCTTTATTACCAAATTCAGATGAGCCATCAGAATCACCTAATTGGTGCGGAAGCATTGATTCGCTGGAAACATCCAGAACGTGGTTTGGTGCCACCTGCTGAATTCATTCCGATTGCAGAAGAGACGGGACTGATACTGCCCATCGGACAATGGGTACTTGAAACGGCTTGTGCACAGCTTGAAGCGTGGCAGTTAGATGCGCTAACCCATGATCTTATTCTGTCGGTCAATGTGAGCGCCAAGCAATTCCGTCAGGCTGACTTTGTGGCCCAAGTTAAATCTACCATACAGCGCTATGCGATTAATCCAACAGGGCTCAAGCTGGAGTTAACTGAAAGTGTTGTGCTTGATAACATAGATGACATCATTAATACCATGACTGCAATAAATGCAATCGGTGTACGTTTCTCATTGGATGATTTCGGCACCGGCTATTCATCCTTGCAATATCTAAAGCGGCTGCCCCTCAACCAACTAAAAATTGATCAGTCATTTGTAAGAGATCTAGTTGTTAATAGCAATGATAAAGCAATTGTAAGCACCATCGTTATGATGGCTCACAGCCTGAATTTGGAGGTTATTGCCGAAGGAGTTGAAACGGAGGAGCAACGACAGTACCTTGAAAAAGTGGGTTGTACTCAATACCAAGGCTATTTGTTTGGCAAGCCAGTGCCAATCGAGCAGTTGGCTCTGCTGAATAAAGGCTGATTGTTTCTAATCTTGGAATGTTGATACGACCATCCGGCTTACATTCTATTTTTCAAGTTGATTTCGACAAAAAGTAATATGTGGAGAAATATGTACATCCATTGGGAAAAAGAGCTTGAATTAGATAATGATCTAATTGATACGCAACATCGTATACTGATGTTGCTCTGTCGAAAATTAGATATCGCACTAAAGTCCAATGAATCAGCGCAGGTGGTACATAGGGTGATGCTGGAGTTGAAGAAATTCATAGAATTTCACTTCATTAGTGAAGAGAATCTGATGCATGAAATTGACTATCCATACGTAGATGAACACGCTCTCATTCATGCGGACTTATTGACGGAATTGGACATGATGCTGGCAAAAATTAGTCACCATAAAGAATTCCCAGATGACTTGTTATTCTTTCTCACTAGATGGCTTATTCAACATGTCGTACATGAAGATTTGAAGATTACTAAATACGTTATAAATTCTTGTAAGCGTCCCGTCGGTGAAAATCTATATATGGAATATCTATTGTCCAAAAATGTGTAATAGTTAACTAGGGTTGAACAGCGGCTGTTAGGCAGAGAATTTGCAAGGTTGACTAGCTCTTTTACCTAGTGCTAGTCGTAAAACGAGTGTCATCTATCCGGTGTAGGCCGCCAAGAACTGCGGTGGCTAACTGCGTACTACCAGCCAATTTCCGCCTGTCGCGAGTGGCCGCTTCACGGAGGGCATTTTAACTACATATTGTTACATCAAATCACTACTATTCAGATGCTAGAAAACCATGTTTACCGTGCCTTGTATAAGTACACCAAGGCGTTGTCCGTCGCGTTGGGTTACCGCGATCTTTTAACGCGGCTTCATTCCGAACGTGTGATTGGTCTCTCAGAGGAATTGGGTGAGCGTTGCGGGCTTTCCGAAAGAGAATTAGGAATCCTTAAAGTTTCTGCTTCGTTTCATGATATCGGCAAAATTGGGATACCCGACCATATTCTGTTAAAGCCGACTTCATTTGAAGCTGCCGAGTGGGAGGTAATGAAACAACACTCCATAATTGGAGAAAAAATCATGGCATCGACAGAACTTGAAGGCTCCCCGCAAGCCGCACTGATAATTCGTAAACATCATGAGCATTACGATGGCACGGGATATCCTGATGGTCTGTCGGAAGAAGACATTCCAATTTGTTCTCGCATCATCGCCATCGCCGATGCTTACGACGCAATGGCAGTAACAAGGTCATATCATCATGCGAGAAAGCATTGGGAAATAATAGAAATATTGCATGTTGAAACAGGGGAAAAGTTTGATCCAAACCTAATGCTTATATTTACCGGAATTATTGAGTCTAGCAAATTCAAGGCAGCAGAAAACTTATGACCCGTTCAAGATTACTGTGCCACTATTTGCTGGCTTTTCAAGTCTTGCGATTCAACCCAACTCAAATATTGACTGCTTTGGGTTAAAAGCTGCCTGATGCAGGAGTTAACATCTTTGAACTTTTAATGCCTGCTGGCACCTTGAGCTTCCCCCGCTAAATAGTCTTCCAAAGGTGACGTAAAATTAACGTTACTTTGAAAGGAAGATGATGAAGAAGATACCGAATCAGGAATACACGACTGAGTTCAAGGAGCTT
>Ga0302281_10002733_pt1 | contig 12379 bp, 12 predicted proteins | sample III_Fen_E1_2_FD_198762 | JGI IMG/M metagenome (GOLD analysis project Ga0302281, IMG submission 198762) | Peat permafrost microbial communities from Stordalen Mire near Abisko, Sweden - III_Fen_E1_2 | ecosystem: Environmental > Terrestrial > Soil > Wetlands > Permafrost | place: Sweden: Abisko...
ATGCAAAAAATACTGCTTCATTCCTCGCCGCCGTCCATATCCGTTGCATTGCTCTTTGGGCTAATATCTTGTGACTACACTATCTAATTCTGCCTGCTTATCTGGATCAGGTTCGATCTTTTCGAGACAAGCTGCTTTGATGATTTTTTTCATTACTGCAGGTGGGTAACATTTTTTTACTTCCTCTTGGATATTTATATCAAATCTCCAATTACTTGATTGCCATGAAGATGGTTTATGATGTCTGGTCATATCTGAAAAATTCCTTGAGGTAAAACTACCATCTCGGGTTCTTTATATCCTTTACGCCGAACCATAATACCCTCCTTAATCTAGGTCTAGTATGTAGTATTAAACGAATTCTATGGATTTTTACAATAAATCCACTGGACTTCCTTCCTTTAGCAAGCATTGCTGGTGATACGGGCTTACCTCCGAGCCCGTGACCAGCTCGGACCTGATTCCTGGCTTGTGTCGGTGCAAGCGCCGGAATGGTTCCGGTGCCGTACACTAAGGAGGCCAAAATGGCAAAAACTCAGCAAAAGACCATCGCTATTCACGACAAACCGCAGATTACCCTTAAGTCCGGCAAGGTGGCAGATAAAGTTTCAGCAAAAATTGTAGAACCCGACGACGCACCGTCGAAGGCAACAAAGAAGATTGCCGATGCGGCAAAAAAATCCGCAGGCGATTCGAAGCAGTCCATGATACTGGCGCTGCTGATGCGTCCTGCCGGCGCCACCCTCGAGGAGATGGCCAAGGCGACCGGCTGGCAACGACATAGCGTTCATGGCATGATGTCGGGTGTGCTGAGGAAAAGGCTGGGTCTCACCATCACGTCCGGTAAAGAGGAGCATGGACGCGTCTACCGCATCACCGGCAGCGTGAGCCGCTTGTGAAACGTTACGCCGACACCGGGAGACTTGCCAGCGATATGGCAAGCCTTCCTGCTCTCGATCGGGAGGAGCTCATAAAAAAATGGCGGGCGCTATATGGTACGAAACCACCGAACAGAGTCCGGGAAAGTTTTCTCATACGCGTCATCGCCCACCGCATGCAGGAACAGGCAATGGGTGGATTGAACCCTGCCACACGCCGATTTCTGGAGAAAGCGGCGGAAGAAACACATACGGGACGGCGAATACCCACACCACCTGCTGCCGTCAAACCCGGCACACGACTGCTGCGCGAGTGGCATGGTGTAACGCATGAAGTACTGGTACTGGAGAATGGCGTACAATGTAATAACACGCAGTATAGGTCATTATCGGAAGTAGCCCGTGCAATCACCGGAACGCGTTGGTCCGGACCTTTATTCTTTTGCCTCAGGAAAAAGAGTGAGGGACAAACCCTATGAGCGTCGTCAAACGTTGTGCCATCTATACCCGCAAATCCGATGAGGAAGGATTGGAGCAAGAGTTCAATTCCCTACATGCCCAGCGGGAGGCCTGTGCTGCCTATATTGCCAGTCAGAAGCATGAAGGCTGGCAGATGATAAAGACCGCTTATGACGATGGCGGGTTCACTGGTGGCAATATGAATCGTCCCGCTCTCAAACAACTATTAGAGGATATTGAAACTGGGAAGATCGATGTGATCGTTGTCTATAAAGTGGATCGCCTATCGCGCTCCCTGCATGACTTCGCACGCATGGTCGAGGTTTTTGATAAGCACAGCGTATCCTTTGTATCCGTTACTCAGCAGTTCAATACCACCACCTCTATGGGACGGCTAACACTGAATGTGTTGTTATCGTTTGCACAGTTCGAACGCGAAGTCACTGGCGAACGTATCCGCGACAAAATCGCTGCATCCAAACAGAAGGGCATGTGGATGGGCGGGCACGTTCCGCTGGGTTATGAGGTGAAAGAACGCAAACTGCTCATCAACATTGATGATGCAAAAACCGTGCGGCAAATATATCGCCGCTATCTTGAATTGGGATCCGTACGGCTATTGAAGAATGACCTTACCGAACAACGCATTCGTTCAGTCAGTGGCAAAATCCTCTCGCGCGGGACATTATATAAGACGCTTTCGAACCCGATCTATATCGGACAAATACGCCATAAAGGAATATGCCATCCGGGACAACATGAAGCTATTATCGATCAGGCACTATGGGAACAGGTGCAGCAATGTATTGCAAAAAACCGTATCGGCAATAGAACGCGCGCGCGCAAAACCGATCCCTGCCCTTTAGCAGATAAATTGTTCGATGCTACCGGTGAGCGCCTGGTACCGGTGCATGCGCTGAAGAAGGGACGGCGATACCGTTACTACGTCTCACATAGTATTACCATAGGTCCAAAAGACGCATCGTCAAATGGCTGGCGATTGCCGGGGCAGGATATTGAGCAGGTGGTCGCACATGCGGCAGAGGAGATGCTCCATGATGATGGCGCCATCATCTCTGCCTTACAGGAATCCGGAATCGCCTCATATCAGATCCCGGCAGTGATTGGTGCTGCCGGAAAAATACAACCCGATACCAAAAATATAATCGACAGATTCGTCCAGCGCGTAGAAGTACAACAAACAGGAATACGCATCGTGCTATCATTGGCACCGCTTATCTCGTCAAAAACAGGCACAGAAAATATACCCATCACCCGTGACATCCCGATGCGGATGAAACGTCGTGGAGTAGAGATGCGTTTGGTGATTGATGGTAAGGGTCCCGCCAGACCAGATCCGATACTGATTAAAACCATCGTTCGCGCCCATAAATGGTTTAATGAAATAACTAGCGGACGAATAAAAAACATGCCAGCGATCGCATCGCGAGAAGGGATCGATAAAAGCTACATTGCCCGGGTGATGAATCTCGTCTTCCTCGCACCCGATATCACTGAGAGCATTATAACGGGATACCAGCCTCCCGATCTTAGCGTCGAAAAACTCACAAAGCGGATCGATCTACCCCTAGATTGGGCACAACAACGTAGCCTTCTCGGCATAATCTAAATCCCCTTAGGGGACCGCCGAAATCGCCAACAGAGATATTCTCGATAATCTAGCCGAAACTGGCCTTCGAAGTATCCTCTCCGGTCGACCTCAACCACTAACCCCCGCTGTGTGCGGGGCACACGCGGAAACAACTCAACATACTGTAATACAACAATATTATTGGTGGAGGAGGAAGGATTTGAACCTTCGAACTCAAAAGAGGATGGATTTACAGTCCATTGCCATTGACCACTCGGCCACTCCTCCACGCTATATAAATCTTTCAAAGAAAGATGCATTCTGCTACGTCAATACGACCTATCTGTCAATGTTTTAGGACAGTGTTTTTGGGAAAACCTTACTAAGGCCTAGTCTTTCTCACATTTATTGCTGCTGTGTCAATGGTATCCTTAATATGCGCCGCATAGTGGCGTTCGATCATTTCAACGCTTGTCCGGCAGTTTTTGGCGACTTGATAGATGTCGGCTCCCTCCATTAGGCGTAAGCATATGTAGGTGTGGCGAAAGCTATAGGACGTTCGGCGATTACCTTCGCGGTCGAATTTGAGGTCGAGTTCATTAAGAATTGCGTTCATTATGCCGTGTTGTGGCAGACCAAATACAATATCCTTAGGCTGAAAAGCGTGTCGTTTCACCATGCGCTCAAATGGCAGTACTGCCCCCGGCATGGATTTGCACCAACCAGTACCGCGCTTGCCGCGCACAGCGATTTCGAGGATGCGTTCGCCCGTTGCTTCATCGGTTACGATGGCAACGTCTCGAAATTCGATACGACCGGCCTCGTCTGGCCGTAACCCAGTATTTACCATAAAAAGTGTGTAATCGTGAAAATCCTCACTTTGCACGCGCCATCTCGGTAGCTTGGGATTCTTGGCGCGTTCGCGGGTCGCTTCGTAGAACTGCTTGTACTCATCTGGCGAGAACCACGCACGATGGCTGATTTTGCTTGAAGCCTTGTACGGTGAAGACAGGTCAGGGAAAAAGGGTAGCCAGCCATGACGGTTTGCAGTTTTAAGTACGTGCCGGAGTGTGATAATTTCATGATGCAAGGTCGTTCTCGCGGGGCGCATAGGTTCGCCGGTCTTTGGATGCTTGCGCGATGTCATGCGGTGGGCACGGTATTCCTGTACAAGTCCCGGTGTGATGTCTGTTACAATTTTGTCTCCCAAAAAGGGGAGTAGATGAATGCGTAATCGGGTGCCGTGACCTTTTACATATCGAGGGTGCCGTTCCCCCTGAGTGATCACTTCGTACTCTGCCAGAAATTTTTCTGATGCCTTGCGAAATGTAACACCAGCTTTGAGATCGCCTGCCTGATATTTGCCCATTAGACCCAGATACCAGTCACGGGCAATGTCCTTAGCACGGGAGAGACTTTCTTCCTTGGTGGTGGTGCGGCGTTGTTTGCCGCCAACCGAACACGAACACTGCCAATGGGGACTATTGGGGCGCATGTATAATTGCACCGCATTATCCATGAGTGAATGGCGGACTGTTTCCATAGAATTCCCCCTCGAAGTGCTAAACCCGATTTTGTGCTAGGTATGTGCTAGCAATCTACGGTCTAAAATTATCTATAATTATCTGATAATACAAGGGAAATTTTACAGTTCTATTTTATTAATAGGCTTTACAGTCTGCTGCCATTGACCACTCGGCCACTCCTCCACATTCTTAAGGGTTCCTGAGGTAAAGGACTGCCATCTTAAAGTCAAGTTTCATACGCCGCACAGCACCGTGATTATATCAATACATTGATTTTCCTCACTATTTCGCCCCTTCCGATTCGCAGTTGCCACATCCGGAATATGCTTTATTCTGGCCGTATTAGGAACCCTTGGGGCAACACATGTACTCACTTATCGTATTTTTTTGTGCGCTGGCTGAAATCGCCGTTACCGGCATAAGCTATGTGCTGCATCTTCAGGCGGTATTTACCAATATCGTCGTCTACGGCTCGCCCTTTTACCTGGTTATGCACCTCTTAAGTAGCGATTCAGCGCTCATCGCGCAAAATCCCATCTATCTTTTATTCGCCGCCTTCCACCTCCTCAAATATTTCGCCTTTTTCCGCGCACAACTAAAGGAAGGCGGCGGATTTCTGCTCACCGCCGCCATCGTTATGGAAGCTCTGTATCTGGCGGCGAGTGCATACTATTCACTCTAAATTAACCTAAGTTTTTTCTGGACTTACGGCGCCTCACCCCCTAAAACTACCGGAAAATACATTGCAGGATTTATGGTCACCACCCCCGTAAGCGCGCGTAAAAAATTGTCGCGCGCGTTTTATTATAACCCCACCTTCCACGTGCTGGTCGCCATCGTACTGGGCATTGCCTTAGGGGCCTGCTATCCGGACATCGGCATCGAGATGAAACCGCTGGGCGACGGCTTTATCAAAATGATCAAGATGGTCATCGGGCCGATTATTTTCCTCACCATCGTCACCGGCATCGCCCATGTCGGCGACATCAAAAAAGTCGGTAAAATCGGCGGCAAAGCGTTGATTTATTTTGAAATCATCACTACCCTGGGCATGATTCTCGGCATGGTCGCCATGAATCTCTTCCAGCCCGGCGCGGGTTTCGACACCGAACACGGCGCCAAGGGCGACATCTCGCATTTCGTTGCCGCCAGCGAAAAAACCCATACGGTGGCGAGCGCCATCCTCAACATTATCCCCGAAAACATCATCGCCGCCTTCGCCACCGGCGACCTGCTGCAGGTGCTTTTCATCTCCGTATTATTTGGATTAGCGCTAAGCGCCTTGGGCGAAAAAGGACGCGACGTCATCGCTTCGTTCGACAAATATTCGGCGCTGATTTTCCGCGTCATGGGCGTCATCATGCACTTCGCCCCCATCGGCGCGTTCGGCGCCATGGCTTTCACCATCGGCAAATTCGGGCTGGGCTCGACCGTGCCGCTGCTCAAGCTCCTGCTCGTCGCCTGCGGCAGCATGTTGTTCTTTATTTTCATCATACTCGGCGCCGTTTCGCGCTATTACGGCTTCAGCATGTGGAAATTCACCCGCTACCTCGAAGACGAACTCATCATCGTGCTGGGCACCGGCTCGTCGGAAGCCGTGCTGCCCAGAATGCTCGAAAAAATGCAGGAATTCGGCTGCTCGCAACCCGTTGCCGGATTGGTGCTACCCACCGGTTATTCCTTCAACCTCGCAGGTTCGTCGATTTATCTTTCCATGTGTGTGCTCTTTATCGCGCAGGCTTACCACGTTGATCTCAGCCTCACGCAGCAGGTTTCGATTCTGGGTATTATGCTCCTCACCTCCAAAGGTGCGGCAGGCGTCGTCGGCAGCGCCTTCATTGCACTGGCCGCAACCATCAGCGCCACAGGTATGCTACCCATCGAAGGCCTGTCATTGCTGCTTGGCATCGACCGCTTCATGTCCTCGGTGCGCGCCATGATCAATCTGATCGGCAACGGTGTCGCCACCGTCGTCATCGCCAAAACCGAAAAAGAATTTGATGAGAGAATGGCGTTGGCTGAGTACCGGAAACATTTCCAGGACGATAGCATCGCGCATATTTAGGCCAGCGCGTTCTCATACCGATCCTTATAAAACCACAACGACACCAGCGAAACCACCGCGCAGCTCATCACATAATAGGCAATCGAAAACCGGTCGCCCGTCGTATTCACCAGCCATTCGCATACCATCGGCGCCGTGCCGCCGAATAGCGCCGCACAGATATTATAGGATAGCGACATACCCGTATAGCGTACGCGCGTCGGGAAAATCTCCACGAGCAGCGCCGCGATCGGCCCGATATAAAGCGCTACCAGCACGGCAAACAATGCCTGTGCAATCAAGATCGAACTAAACACGGGCTGCATCAGCAAGCCAAAAATCGGATAGGTAAAAAATAAAAACCCCGCCGCAACAAACATCATCACCTTCTTGCGCCCGACACGATCTGAAAGCCATGCCGAAAGCGGCGCCAGCACCAGCAGAATCACCATATTGATGGTATTGAGCAGGAGCGCTTCTTCCTTCGAGCGTCCGAGAGAATGTTCCGTAAACGTAATGAAATACGCCGACAATAAATAAAACGGCATGGTGACGGTGATATAAATCCCCACCGCCTGAAAAATCCGCACCCATTCATGGGAAAGTGCATCCTTGACCGGCGTTTTCGATAGCGTTCCCTCGCGCTTTGCCGCTTCGTAGGTGGGGCTTTCCTCGCAATGCTTGCGGATATAAAGCCCGATGAAACCGATGGGAAGCCCCAGCAAAAACGGAATGCGCCAGCCCCAGCTTTCATAGTGCTCCGGCGAAAGCATGAGCGTAAACACCCACGCCACAATCGACCCCAGCAAAAACCCGATAACGAGGCTCGCAATCGACGCGCTGCCCACCAGCCCGCGCTTTCCATGCGGCGCATGTTCGACCAAAAACGTCATCGACCCCGAAAACGCGCCGCCCAGCGACAGCCCCTGCAACACGCGCAGCGCAATCAGCAAAAACGGCGCGAGCATGCCTATCTGCGCGTAGGTCGGCAATAAGCCGATGCAGCCCGTCGGAATTGCCATCATGAAAATCGATATCACCAGCGCCGCGCGCCGCCCTACCCTGTCACCAATCACGCCAAAAAAAATCCCGCCCACGGGACGCGCCACAAACCCCACCGCAAAAATCGCAAACGTCGCCAGCAAATGCGCTGCTTCGTTTCCGGCGGGGAAAAACTGCTTGCTGATAGTCAGCGCCGTAAACGCATATAGCGCGAAATCATACCACTCCAGCCCGTTGCTGATCATGCCTGAGATGATTATTTTGCGCATATGGCCCCGCTGTTGTTTCATTAGCATTACACCAGGGGAGGATAGATTGGCAATCTTCCTTCTCCCTCTCCCGGAGGGAGAGGGAATAGTCAGGCCTTATCACCCCCCAGCCACACTTTCCCCTTGCGCTCGCTATCCGACTTCAATTGCCCGCACGCCGCGAAAATATCGCGGCCTCTGGGCGTCCTCACCGGCGAGGAATAACCCGCGTCATTCACAATCCGCGCGAAGGAATCGATGCGCGTGCGCGAGGAACATTCATACGGCGCGCCGGGCCAGGGGTTGAAGGGGATCAAATTCACCTTGGCGTGAATATCGGAGAGCAGCCGCACCAGCTCATGCGCGTCGGCGTCGGAATCGTTGACGCCTTTCAGCATCACATATTCAAACGTAATGCGCCGCGCATTATTCGCCGCCGGGTAATTGCGGCAGGCCTCTAACAATTCGGCAATCGGGTATTTTTTATTGAGCGGCACGATTTCGTCGCGCAGATCGTCGCGCACCGCATGCAGTGAAATGGCGAGATTCACGCCCAGTTCATTGCCGCATTTTTCAATCATCGGCACCACGCCCGAGGTCGAAAGCGTGATCTTGCGCTTGGAAATGGCGATGCCTTCGCCGTCCATGATGATGTTCAGCGCCTTCGCCACATTCTCATAATTAAACAACGGCTCGCCCATGCCCATCATGACGATGTTGGTGAACAGGCAATCCTCGCGCCGCTTGCCCCATTCGCCAAGCCCATCGCGCGCCGTCAGCACCTGGCCGATGATTTCGCCCGCGCTTAAATTGCGCACCAGCTTCATCGTCCCGGTATGGCAAAAGGTGCAGGTCAGCGTGCATCCCACCTGCGACGAAACGCACAGCGCCCCGCGATCGTCCTCGGGGATAAATACCGTTTCCACGCGGTTATTATCCGGAAACTCCAGCAACCATTTGCGCGTGCCGTCAATCGAAACCAGATCCTTATTGATGCCCGCGCGGCCAACGATAAAATGCTCGGCGAGCAGTTTCTGCTGATCCTTGGCAATCGTCGTCATGCGCTCAAAATCCACAGCACCCTTGGTATAAATCCAATGCCAGATCTGCTTGGCGCGAAACGCTTCAATGCCGAGATCTTTCAGCTTGTCGGCAAGCTCCTTGCGCGTAAGGTCTATGATGTTGGTTTTTTCCATTAGTGAAACCATCCTTTGACTGTATCCATAAGCTGCTCCACCGGACTCCTGTGCTGCGCCGACGGTGTGAGATCCATATCATTCATGATATTTTTAAGCGTCGTCTGCTGATCCTGCAGCGCTAGATAGGCCTGCCCCAGCGCCTGCTGCGCTTCTTCACGCGTGGGCGCGGGAGTAGAGGTATTGACGAACACGTTCCCCGTTTCCTGCCCTACCCAATATCCGCCGTTATAGGCATTGCCGGCACGAATCTGCAGATCGAGCAATTGCTGCTGCAAATCCTTCGGCAATGACGGAGTGATACTGTCGAGCGCCGGGCTGCTTTGCAGCAGCGATAGCATTTGATCGTTGGTCAGCGCTTGCATCATCAATCCACTTTCAACCTATAGCCGCCATCTTCCGCGGCGATCATCTCATCATCTCCCAGCTCACGGAACTTCGCGCGCAGGCGGTAAATATGCGTTTCCAGCGTATGCGTATCGAGCGCCGTCTCCATGCTCCATACCTGCCGTAGCAGATGGTCCTTGCTCAACGTATTACCGTCTGCTTCCGCAAGGCATTGCAATACTTTCACTTCCTTATCGGTCAGCGCAACGCTTTTACTCACGCGTGACAATTCTTTCTGTCGCGGCTGCAAACGGTATCCACGCCCAAAGGTCACCTCATCGGCATCCTGTTTCTGCCACGCAGCCATAATATCGCCTAGCAATGCACGCATTTTAAGCGGCGGGCTTTTTACACGCAATACCGGACACGGCGCATCTTCTATTGCTTCATTCGTCACCACCAGCGCCACCAACGATTTCAACGATCCCATATCCACCGCCACCGCACAGGGAATCGCCAGTTGATTCCGCACCTGTTCGGCCAGCGGTCCTGCGAAATCCTCATCGTGGCTGATGACCAGAATTACCGGTTCGGCTACGTTACCACTCATAAAAGTCCTTAATTTTTCGGCTTATCTGTAGTATGAGTTCGGCAGTTTCGCAATAGATTAGGGCCTCTCATGCCAGAGAATCCGGACATTATAACCAAATCCCACCTCGCCACAGCCCGCGCAGTCGACAGTCTGCGACGTCAATTAGGCATTGTTTTACAGGAGGATAATAAGCCACCACTTGGCGTCGTTCCGGTTGAAGGGTTGACGATCGGACTATTTTCCAAGCTCCAAGCCCTGCCCGCAAAACGTCTCCAACTGCTGCTGACCGGTGCCCGCGCGCGCATGCTGGGCCTTGATACGCAAGCGCGCACCGTCCGCATCGATGTACAAAATCTGACTTTGCCCGATCTTTTAGCCTTGGCTGACCCACTCATAACCCCTGCGCCGAAGGTCGCGATTGAAACGGCGACATCCTCGCACGATAGGCTGCTTTTCATGGCCAAATATGCCTCTCTCCTTCCCGCCATGCTCACTATCGAAAGCACGTCGCTACCCGAGGATTGGCTGCGGGTTTCCATCTCCGACATCAACACCTACTGGGCCAAACCACCACTCGATATCGTGCCGCTGGCACGGGCAGCTATGCCTGTGGAAGGCATGGAAAACACCACGCTCGCCTGCTTTCGTACGCGCTACGGCACTTCGACGCACCTGGCGCTAACCTTCGGCGACCTCACCACTGTACCACTCACGCGCATCCACTCGTCATGCATTACAGGCGACATACTAGGCTCCTTGCGCTGCGATTGCGGCGACCAGCTCAAAATGGCGCTAGTGCAACTGCAAGCCGAAGGCGGCTTATTGCTTTACCTCCACCAGGAAGGCCGCGGCATCGGTATCGCCAATAAACTCCGCGCCTATCAACTGCAGGAACGCGGGCTGGATACGTTCGACGCCAACCTAGCATTAGGGTTCGACGAGGACGAACGTGATTTCGGCATTGCGGGCGTTATCCTCAAACATCTGGGCATCAAGCAAATTCGCCTCCTCACCAACAATCCCCATAAAATCACCGGCATTGAAACGGTAGGTATCACAGTAAGCGAGCGTGTACCGCTAATCGCTCAACCCGGCAGCCACAACCATGCCTATCTAGGCGCCAAGGCTAAAAAATCAGGGCACCTGTTTTAAATATTCATTAAACTGTAACAAATGAGAATTGATATTTCTCAATATGTTGCAAATACACTTATTTTATATCCATTGAAGCCAATGGCAATATTCTCTAAAATGGCCTCTATATGGACGAACAAACCGCATTGAGATCGACTGATGTGAACGCTGGTGTTGCGCCAGCGACGGATTTGCCTGTGCCCACCACCCCTTCCTCAAGAAACGGCAACTTTTTTTCCCCGATCAACGCCAATATTATTGCCGCTGTTTCTTCGTTGATCGCTGGCGGCTTGACCGGCTGGCGTCTGATCAGCGAACGCTTCCATACCAACATGACATCGATGCGTTTGGGCGAAGATATAAAAGAAGAGCGCAGAGAATTCGGCGCACATCTTCAGGCAAAAATTAGCGCAGACCATGTTTCTAAAGCGGATGCTTATACAGAAGTACAAAAAGCCATCCACCGTTATGAAGATCAATTCGATAACCGATTCAGTTTCGCAGAAACCCTATCCAAAAAGTGGGGCCTACTGCGAAACCACCAGAAAGCGGAGGTGGCGTTTTCAGTTGCGGCGGCGCTTGGCATTGTTTTTGGCTCAATGCTGCTTATATCAAACGACCTGTTTTCCCAAAAAGAACGCGAAGAACTCGCCAAAAAAGGTAAGGAAGGCGATCGTAATGCGCCAGACGAACATGCCCAGCAGCGTTAATTCTTACTCTTCTCCAGAATCTTCATCAGCCCCGATTTATCAGCGTTATCCAGTTTCGCGCCCGGCCAGACGCAGCTGTCTTTTCTCCACAAGCCGGTATCGGCATCGAGATTCACTTCTTTCCATTTAGGATGGCCTTTTTCACGTAATGTCGGCAATTCCTGGCGAATCTGTTTCGTCAATGCCGCCAGCTTCTCGCAACGTTTCTTACTAGGCTTGCTCTGCGAAAAATCGTAGCTGATCAGCATCGCCTGCACGGCGATGGTCGGCACCGGTTCGCGCACGAAACTGTAATCTTCATGCGTAATGCGCGCGGGCTTATATTCCTCCAGCATCTTGGGGCTATCCAGCGGCAGGAAATGTACCTGCTGCAACATCGGCGCATATTTTTTATTCTCCGGCAATGTCAGATCCTCGAGATTTTTAAATAGCCTGACCGGCTTGCCACCCACGAAAATCACCGCATCCACATCGCCCTTCAGCACCGCCACCACCCCTTGCGTCGAAGGCATCCTGAGCGATTCCGCAGGCGTAATATTCATCATCGCGAACAGATTGATCGCCGTCAGCATATTGCCGCTGCCCTCTTCACCCACCGCTACTTTTTTTTCCTGCAGATCTCCAAACGACTTGATGCCATTGCGCGCCAGTACATGCACTTCTTCATCGTAA
>Ga0302281_10002736_pt1 | contig 12370 bp, 12 predicted proteins | sample III_Fen_E1_2_FD_198762 | JGI IMG/M metagenome (GOLD analysis project Ga0302281, IMG submission 198762) | Peat permafrost microbial communities from Stordalen Mire near Abisko, Sweden - III_Fen_E1_2 | ecosystem: Environmental > Terrestrial > Soil > Wetlands > Permafrost | place: Sweden: Abisko...
CGCAACCTCCGTTGGAGAAATTATTGCCTAATCCCAAAGGCCGGCTTAAAGACCAGTTTCATGAGGTGGCGCGTTTTAAACATTTATCGTCCCGCACGGAAACCGCTTATTGGGAATGGGTGGTGCGATTTCTTAAGTTCCACCGGGAAAAGGCCGGCGAATGGCGGCATCCGCGCGATCTCGGCAGCAAAGCGGTGACGCCGTTTTTGACTTATCTGGCGACGGAGCGGGATGTCGGGATTTCCACTCAAAATCAGGCCTTGAATGCGTTGCTGTTTCTATATCGCGAGGTGTTGACATTGCCGATGGTGGCGGGGGATTTTGTGCGTGTGAAGCGTCAGCCGGGATTGCCCACGGTCTTGACGCAGGAGGAGGTGCGGGAATTGTTGGCTGCCATGTCGGGAACCTATCATTTGATGGCGCGGTTGCTTTATGGTTCCGGGATGCGGATTTTGGAGTTGCTACGTTTGCGCGTGAAGGATTTGGATTTCGCGCGGGCGCAAATCATGGTGCGCGCCGGCAAGGGTGGCAAAGATCGAGTGACAATTTTGCCGGACAAGCTCCGCGAACCCTTGCAAGAACATCTTGTATGGGTGCGTCAACAACATGATCGCGATTTGTTGGAGGGTTACGGCACGGCCTCTTTGCCGGGAGGACTCGCGCGTAAATATCCGAACGCGGCGCGGGAATGGGGCTGGCAATGGGTGTTTCCTTCGTCCAACCGTTCGCGGGATGACACTACTGGTCTCACGGGCAGGCATCACATGACGGAAACGGGGTTGCAACGAACAATCAAGGAAGCGATGCAACGGACGACCATCACCAAATCGGCGACGTGTCACACGCTGCGGCATTCATTCGCTACGCACATGCTGGAGGCCGGAGTTGACATCCGCACGCTGCAAGTTTTGCTGGGGCATAAAAATGTGGCGACCACGCAGATTTATACTCACGTCATGCAGAAGCCCGGTCTAGGCCTGCATAGTCCGCTGGATGTGCTTTGATCCGCCGCCAGTCAGATGCAATGCTTTTCTGGGTGGGGCATTCATCGGTGTTTTTTCTTAGGACAGTTATTAGACTATTAAACAAGGTTAAGGGCGACAGCGGGGCCGGGCTGCGCCCGGCTCCCGCCGCCGCCCTCAGACCATGTTTTTCAGGTCATCACTTCAGCTTCCTTGATGACGAACCGTTTGTCTTTTTCCTCCCAGCGCAGCACTTTCGCCGTGACCTGCTGCATGTCTGGCAGTTTGGGAAAGTGGATGACGTTTTCGCCGTCCACTTTCACTTTGCCATCCTTCGGATCGTGGAATTCCTCCCACACCGCCATCCCTGGTTGCAGTGCCAGTTCATGCCGCACGATGACAAACACGCCCGTGCCGTCTTTGCGCTTCATCGACTTTGCCGTGCTGGACATGACCACGCCACGCACAAACAAGCCGCTTAGTTTTTCGTTTTGACCAGTTCCGTTTGTTTTTTCAGCCATACTATTAACCCGTCCTTTCGATTTATGATGATTTCGCCTCTGCCTTTATAGCGACCATCCAGCGCAGCGGCTAAAACTAGATGGTCGAACAAATCCCGGTATGGGATTTGAAATCTCACGGGCCGGGCCAGCCCGTTTAGACGAATGACGCCCATGCACTCCCAGCGCTCGAAACGCTCGTCAATCGTATAGGAGGCGCGTTTCTTCTTGGGCGTGAGCTTGGCCAGGTCGCTTTTCGGTTCGGCATTTTTTACTTCCGCCGGCGCTTTCAAAAAACCTTTGGTGGTTTGAAACACGCGTAACCGTTTCCGTTTTTTTACCCACGCGGGCAGTTCGTCAGGCTTCGTCACGTATTTCAGGAGGTAGTGAAAATCATTGTTGGTGATCCGTTGAATTTTCACCCAGCCGCGATCCCACAACTCGGCGAGCAGTTCTTTGGGCAGGAATCGACGCGTCAGAAAAATCGCGTGGTAATGCACCCAGCCTGATTCGTGAAATTCCACTTTGATGCAATAGGGCGCATCAATCTTGTAAACTTTACCTTCGTGCTCAACGCCTCGCCGGAGCTGGAAAAATAATTTCCGCAACCAATCGCGGCTGTCTTCAAACGCGGTTTCTTCGTTGGCGTAATTTTTCGGGTCGAGCGTGAACGTGAGAAATAATTTGCCACTTACGTCGGGCAGACGATCCCAGAACCGCGTGAGAACTTTGAAGATGCCCACCGGATGAAACCATGACGCGGGTATGAATTCTTTGATGGTCTGTTCGCCGGGAACAATGGCGGCTTTCGCCGACAGATTTTGAACCCCACTCCCACCTCCTTGGCTCACGGTTTCTTCGCGGGTTTCCCCAATGGCGTGGCGCGTGGTCATACGTTCCACTCCGAAGGCTTGGAATTGTCCTTGAGGAACCGCTCAAGCTCCTTGACCCAATAAATCGGGCGGTAGGTGGCGCGGCACGGACGCAGCAGTCCGCGGGCGGTGAGGCGGTCGAGTGTGGCCGGACTCACGCCCAGGGCTTGCGCCGCCTCAATGCGGTTTAGGCCGAGCTTGGGCGGCTGGCTTGAAGGTGTGTTGGCATCTATCGTAATCACGCCTAACGATTACGACAGACCAAGAAAGCTTAATAAGGGGTTCTCGCGAATGAGGAAACCACCATTTACAACCAAAAGAAATTATACCTGTGAAGATTGCCACGGGCGGCCGGGTATGCCGATTGAAAGTTTAATGTCTTTGAAAACATCATTGAACCATTCTTGTGTTTTATTTTTGAATTCAGGCAATTTTTTCAATTCATTCCCGAGATTTTTGTTCGTTTTCGGCGGCACTGACTTACGCATTTTTTCAATGTCATATTGCCAAGCAAGTAATTCCATGTGGATATCGGTGCGACGAACATCTCCATTAAAGTCGCCGTCTTCATTCAAGAAGATTGTGTAGCCCTCACTCATCCCTTTCAAAAATATCTTGGTTGTTTTGGCATCCTGACTGGCCAGATGGTAGAAGGCGGTTTCGTTTTGTGTTTTCAGATTTATCAATTGTTTTAAAAGTGCTTCCTCGATCAGCTTTAAGGTGGGCGTCCGGTCTTTGGCCGAACGTCCCAAAACTTTCAAATAATATTGCCGCATTTCTTTCATGCCCACCGCCGCTTCAAATATTTTCTTGTTCTTCTTGCTTAACTTTTTATTGAGACCATCTTTTTTCAAAAGATTCGGAACATCTTTGTTCAAGAAGGTTTTATATCTCTCCATTAACCCAATACAACGGCCATAATTGCGCCAATTAACTTTGCGGCCTGGCCTCAGTTTGCAAATTGATTTGAGAATCGTATTGCGGAAATTCCCGCAGATGTTTTTAGCCCAAGTTGGTTGAGCACGGACTTCTTTCCAATAGGGGAGCGGCGCTAGCCCCATTTCTCGGTGGAGTTCACATTTAATATCCATCAGCTGGCTAAAAACCGTTGGTTTCAAGCCATCCATATTCGCACCATTTTTGACTTCAGTTTTTGTTTTCACAGGAACTTTTCCCAAACGTCACTTTTTGCGCCATCGCTACGGAATGTTGATCGCGCAGATGTCCGTAAACTTTCATTGCCAGTGCCCCGCCATCTTTGTGGCCTAGCCACCGGCTCACCGTCGGAATATCAACACCGGACTCGATACAAAGTGTCGCAAAAAGATGGCGCAAATCGTGATGCGTGATGCGCGCCATGCCCACCGTCTTAACGGCGCGGTTGATGGCCTGCTGGCATTCGCGGACGACCATGACACGATTCGTAGCCGGTTCGTCCGTGCGCTGGCTTCGTAATTTTTGCAAAAGTTGAATCATGTCGGGAATCATCGGCACACGTCGGATGCTCCAATTTTTCGTGCCGGTCTCAGGATCACCGCGCACAGTGATTTCCTTTTTCTCAAAATCGCAGTCTGCCCAGGTGATGTTAGCTGCTTCGCTTTTGCGAAAACCACCAAAGGCAAGGAAGCGCACCAAATCCGCGCAATGCCGGCTAAACCGTTTGTTCACCCGTTCAATACTTGCGACCATTTTTTGAAACTCATCGTGATTGGGCAGATGAAGGTCTTTTTGCCGCACGCGCAACTTCTTGATAAATTTTGCCGGGTTGTCATAACGCGAACCGGCTTCAATTCCCACCTCAATGACCATACCAAGCGTGGCCACACAAGTATTCACACAGGCTGGACTGGCATCCGTGGAATATTTCGCCGCCCACCCCAGACAATCTTGTTTGCTGATTTTGCGGATTTCGGTCTGCTCCAATCCGGGCCACGATTTGAGCAACGCGGCAATCCGTTCTTCACGAAATTCTTTGGTGCGTGATTTTAGTGCGGCATCGCCCTGGAGCCGTCCGCGAAAAATCGTCAGCGCGTCACCAAAGCGCATGTTGCCATTTTCAACCGCGCCTTGAATTTCGACCCGTTGACGCTCGACTTTTTCCAAATCGCCCAGCCGGAGCTTGGCCACCGACAGTTTATTTGTCTTCAGCGAACGCCGAATCAACTTGCCCCGAACGCGAATTCGTGAGAAATAGATGCCCGATGGCACGTAACGTATCAAATTTGCAAATGGCGTCTTTAGCCAAAGGTCTTTTGGTGCTGGAATACTGTCTTTCACACGCACAGTATCAAATAGCAGTATCAAAAAATCAATCTGCAAGTTTTAAAACTTCTACAAGTGCTTGTAAATAAACGGTTGGAGAGATGGCTGAGTGGTTTAAGGCACACGCCTGGAAAGCGTGCGTAGGTAACACTACCGTGGGTTCAAATCCCACTCTCTCCGCCAGTTCGCTGGGGCATGTTTACAATCCGCCCGCTTTGCAGAATTGACATGACTGCGCGGCATCCCTAGTTTCTTCACGCAAAGACCCCGCCGCTTTGCCCCGGATTTCCGTCCGGGGATTTTTATTGGCATTGGCCGGCGCGGTCCGCAAAAAATTTATGGCAAACACAATTCTCGTCGGTGCCCAGTGGGGCGACGAAGGCAAAGGCAAAATCATCGACGTGCTCACGGAGACGGCCGACATCGTCGTCCGCTACGCCGGCGGCAACAACGCCGGACACACGGTTTTTCTTGGTCCAAAAAAATACGTGCTGCACTTGATCCCGTCCGGCATTTTGCGCAAAAACAAATTGTGCGTCATCGGCAACGGCGTCGTGCTCGATCCGATCGGCCTCGTCAGCGAGATGGAAGGGCTCAAAAAAAACGCCGTCGCCGTCACGCCGAAAAATTTTGTGCTCAGCGAAACCGCGCACGTGGTTTTTCCGTATCATCGCGAACTCGACGCGCAACGCGAAGTGCTCAAGGGCAAAAATAAAATCGGCACCACCAAGCGCGGCATCGGCCCGGCTTACGGCGACAAGGTTTCCCGCGTCGGCCTGCGCGTGAACGATCTTATTGACCCGGCGCGGCTGGAAGCGAAGCTGGCCGTGCGCATCGAGGAAAACAATCTCATCCTGAAATCGCTCGGCGCGAAGACGCTGTCGTTCAAAAAAGTTTTCGCGGAATACAACGAAGCGGGCAAGTATCTGAAACCGTTTGTGCAAAACACCGTGGTGCTGTTGCACGAAGCCATTCGCGACGCGGCGAACATTTTGTTTGAAGGCGCGCAGGGAACATTTCTCGACATTGACCACGGCACGTATCCGTTCGTCACGTCCTCGAACACCACGGCCGGCGGCGCCTGCACCGGCTCCGGCGTGCCGCCGCATCGCATGGACCGCGTCGTTGGCGTGATGAAAGCTTACACCACGCGCGTCGGCGAAGGGCCGTTGCCGACGGAGAATCAGGAAATTTCCGACCTGCTGCACGGCATGGGCCGCGAGTTCGGGGCGACCACCGGCCGCGCGCGGCGCTGCGGCTGGTTTGATTCGGTCGCCACGCGCCACGCGACGATGGTCAACGGCATTGACGACCTCGCCATCACGAATCTCGACGGCCTCGACACGGTCGAGACGATCAAGGTCTGCGTCGCGTATCGTCACGGCAAGACGCAATATGATTATATGCCGAACGACGCGGAAATTCTCGCGCAATGCGAACCGGTTTACGTCGAATTCGAAGGCTGGCGCACGCCGACGGAAAAATGCAAGACGTTCAAACAATTGCCCGCGAAGGCGCGTGAATATCTCAAGGCCATCGCCGGATTGACCGATGCCAATCTGTTCATCGCGTCCATCGGCCCGGCGCGCGCGCAGACAATTTTTGTATGAGTTGCACGTTGAAAGTTGAACGTTGCAAGTTTTCTGGGCGACATGCGCCCCATTTTTTCAACCTTCAACCTTCAACCTTCAACTTTCAACCTGCTGCCCACGCATGAGCGTTTCCGCATCCAGTTTGAGTGCCGAAGCCGTTGCGAATCTGCCGCGCCACGTCGCGGTGATCATGGACGGCAACGGGCGTTGGGCGAAGTCGCGCCATCTGCCGCGCATCGAGGGCCACCGGCGCGGCGCGGATTCGGCGCGCGAAATCATCCGCACCGCCGGCGAACTCGGCATCAAGTATCTCACGCTCTACGCGTTTTCGGCGGAGAATTGGAATCGCCCGAAAGACGAGGTGGACGCGCTGATGAAATATCTCGTCCACTACCTCAAGACCGAGACGAAGGACTTGAACAAAAATAACGTCCGGCTCGAAGTCATTGGGCAGATTCACCGGTTGCCGGACAACGTGCAGGAACATCTCGCCAAATCCATTGCCGCGCTTTCCAAGAACAACGGCCTGACGCTCATCATGGCCTTGAGCTATGGCAGCCGCATCGAGATCGTGGATGCCGTGCGGCAAATTTCTGAAAAAGTAAAAGCCGGAAAATTGGAGCCCGGCGACATCACCGAGAAAGTGGTTTCCGATCATTTGTGGACGCGCAACGTGCCCGATCCCGATCTGCTCATCCGCACCAGCGGCGAGATGCGCGTGAGTAATTTTTTGCTCTGGCAAATTTCTTACGCCGAACTCGTCATCACGCCGACGTTCTGGCCGGATTTCAAGAAGCCGCAATTTTTCGCCGCGCTGGAGGAATACGCCAAGCGCCACCGGCGGTTCGGCGGGGTGTGAGCGAAAGACCAAGAGCTTGTTTTTATCCGCCGTTCTGAAATCGGTTCCGTAATTTTTTAGTCCCTGGCCGGCTTGTGTGCGTTGTAAAGTTCCAGCAACTCTTGATTGCGCTTTAGCAAATTAGTTTCGCCATTTTTCGTCGCCAGAGCGCAGGCTTGCTGTGCCGTCGCAATCGCCTCATCAAATCGACCGGATTCCGCATAAGCCGCCGCCAGAGTCCCCACCATGATGGTTTCTTTAAACTGCGTCCGCTGGCAGGCATCTTCAGCCAGTTTTACGGCCATTTCGCCGTCTCTTTTGGTTGGGTCCCGGTTGGTGGCGAGCGACCAGGCTAGATTATTATTTGCCGCCGGGGCTGGTGGAACCAGTTCCGCGCTGATCCAATAAGTGCCGAAAAAGAAAATGAGCAACGCACAAATTTTCAGCCCAAATCGGCCAGCGAGAGTTCCCCCTAAAACCTTCCCTCGTCTTGTTTCCACCGCCACCTCGGAGCCATCGCGCGGAACTGCTTTTTGAATGATTCGTTTCCCCCAAGTAATGCCTGGCAGTTCAATTAATTGATACAGTAAAATACTGAACAAAATTATCGGCACCCAAGAAGTCAGATTCAGCAACCAAGCTATAGGAACCGATCGATCTTCCGGTGGCACCGCCCAATTAATGACGTAGGAATAGACCTGCAACAAGGGTTGATGTATCAAGTAAATGCTATAACTCCACCAGCCGATTTTTTTGAGAACATTTTTTGCAGTGGCGGGGACTTTCATTTTCGGTCCGGTTCCGCTCAAAACCCGGCATATCATGGCGGCGGTCGCGACAGCGAATAATAAAAAACGAAAAGGATCGAGCGGTCTAACAAAGTAGCTGCCTATCGCCAGCAAAACCCACCAGCGCGGAGAAATTTTTACCGCCGTCAGCGGCTGATTTTTTAAATATGCCTCGGCAATATCAGCACCAAGTGACCAACTGAACCAATATCCCAAAGGCGAAATCGAAAATTTCCAAGCAATGTTTCCGGCAATTGTGTCGGTGGCTCCCAGGGTTTCCATCAGCCCATAGGCGCTGCGGATCAATATTTCAATTGCGGCCAGCAGGAACATGGTGCGGCGCCAGCCTAGTTTGCCCACCAAGAAAAGCAGCGCTGGATAAAGCAAATAGAGTTGGGCCTCCACGGCGATGCTCCAGAACGAACCGTTCACGCCGCCGATGGTTCCGTTCAAAAAATTATGGACAAAAAAGAGATGCGTGATCAGTTGCGTCCACATGAGTTGGCTGGAAAAATCCAGCCGGAAATACTGCATATAAATCAAAGTGAAAAAAAACAGCGCTACCAGATAAGCCGGATAAATGCGGAAAATCCGGCGGATGATAAAGCTGCCCCACCTTTGTCCTTGCGACTGGAAACTCAGGTGAATGCAAAACCCGCTGACTACAAAAAAAATCGGAACCCCGATGTTGCCAATGCTCAACGGCAGAAAATAAAGGAATGAGCCGGCGGTGGAAAAATCCCGAAACCAGCCGCGCCACGGCAGCACGTCATACCCGAAGACCATGCTGAGGGTATGAAAAAGCAATACCGCCAAAATGGCAACGCCCCGCAGTCGGTCCAACAATTCAAAATGTTTGACGGGGCTTTTCATTTTTTACTCAGCGGTTTGGTGCGCCCGATACCGCTCAAGCAACAGCTGATTTCGCTGCCGCAAATTCGGCTCGCCATTTTTTTGCGCGAGCTCGCAGGCGCGTTGCGCGGTGGCGAGGGCGGCGTCAAAATTTCCCGTCTCGGCCTGCGCCGCGGCGAGCGTGCCGATGAAAATAGTTTTTTCAAAGTGCGTCAGCTCGCAGGCGCGTTGCGCGAGCTGGACGGCGCGCGGGCCATCGCGGACCTCTGCGCGCGGGTCGGTCGCAAGCGCCCACGCGAGATTGTTCAGCGCCTCGACGCAATCGGGATACAGCCGCAGGGTTTCGTTCAGTTGAAAATAAGATTCGTCGGCGCGGCCTTGGCGGGCGAGCACGTCGGCCAGACCGAGATGATTTTGATAGTCGTCCGGATTGTCGACGAGCAGCGAATCAAATTCCGCCTCGGCCGCGTCGAGGTGATTTTGTCTGGCCAGCAGGTTGGCGAGGTTGCGCCGGTTCTGAAAATCACGCGGCTCGATCCATTTGGCGGTGCGATAACAAACCAGCGCGCGGTTCGTGTCACCGGCGTGTTCGTAGCCGAGGCCGAGCGTGAATTCGGCTGACGCATTATCCGGCGTCACCGCCATGTTGTGCGCGAAGAGCGTGATGGTGTTGCGCCAGAATTGCAGTTGCCGCGCGGATAAAAACAGCAGCGCGGATAAAATCAAAACGGCAGCGGCCGTCAGAAAAATCTTCCCACCGCGACGGCGCGCAAAAAAATCCGCCGCCGTCCACACCAGCGCCACGACCGGGCCGATCAGTGGCAAATACGTGTAGCGATCCGCCATCGCCTGTTCGCCGACTTGGATGATGCCGATGATCGGGACGGCGGTGCCGAGATACCAGCACCAGCCGACGGCGAGCCAGGGCCGCCGCGCGAGTTGCTGCCAGCAGCCGAGGGAAATGGCCGCGAGCAAGGCGGTTTTCAAAATCGTTTCGGTCACGTCGTAATCTTTTGGAAACGGATAAATCGCGGCGAGGTTCAGCGGCCAGAAAAGTTGGGCAACATAATTAACGTAGCTCGAGATGGCGTTTGCCACGCGCGCGTCGAGGCCGAGCTTGTCCCACGGCGTCATCGCCGCATAATCGTGCTGCACCCAATAAGTCACCGCGCAGAATAAAAGCATCAGCGCGAAGAACGGAATCTTCTCCGCAAGCAACGGTTTTAAATTTTGCATTCCCAATTCCGCATTCGGAATTCGTCGGAGCGGCCATACGTCGAGCAGCAGCAGCACGAACGGCAGCGTCACCGCCATCGGTTTGCTCAACAGCGCCAGTGCGAACGCCAGCAGGCTGGCGCCAAAAATGACTTTGGATTTTGGACTTCGGACTTTGGACCGGCGGGCAAACTCCGCGTAAAAAATCAACGCGAGCAAAAAGAAAAATCCGCACAGCACGTCCTTGCGCTCGGCGATCCACGCCACCGATTCCACGCGCAGCGGATGCCACGCGAAAATTGCCGCCGCCACGGCGCTGCGCCACGGGGCTTGCGTCAGGCGCAACAGCAGCAAAAAAAGCAGCGCCGCATTCGCCGCGTGAAACGATGCGTTCACCAGATGCTCCGCGCCGGGATTCGCGCCGAAAAATTGGTGCGTCAGCAGAAACGTCAGGTTCGTCAGCGGATGCCAGTTGGCCGCCACGACGGTGCTCCACGCCCACGCGAGGCTGTGCCAGTTCACGCCGCTGCTGAATTCCGGGCTGTCCGTCACGAACAGCGGATCGTCGAAATAGATCAGATCAAAATGCGCCGCCGGCCAGTAAAGCGCGAGGGTGACCGCCGCCAGCAGCAGGGCGATGAAATAATTTACTGGAACAGCACGGCGCATTTCCAAGGAAGAATGAAGAATGACGAATGATGAAGTCAATGCCCGTGGCAGCCGACGTGAGTCGGCTCAAATTTATTTCGGAATGCGCATGGCGATTTTCCTCTGCGTCTCCGTGGCTCTGTGGCAAATTTCCGCGCTTGGAAAAATTGTTCACCGTCATCTTCGAGGACGCCGACCTGCTGGTCGTGCACAAACCCGCCGGGCTCGTCTGCCATCCCACCAAGGGCGATGAATATTCCAGCCTCATCAGCCGCGCGCGGATTTATTTAAACCTTCAACCTTCAACCTTCAACCTTCAACCGCACCTCATCCACCGGCTCGACCGCGAAACCAGCGGCATCGTCCTGCTCGCCAAAAATCCCGACGCCGCCGGCGAACTTGGCAAAATTTGGGAGACCCGCACCGTCATCAAAGAATATCTCGCCATCGTTCACGGCCATGTCGCGGCGGATTCGGGAATCATTGACGCCCCGCTCGGCAAGGACACCGCCAGCATCGTCGCCATCAAAGATTGCGTTCGCCCCGATGGCACGCCCGCGCAGACGGAATTTCGCGTCGAAAAAAGATTTTCGCGTTTGAATTTACCCGGCAGCGGGAACGATTTCTCCGTCTCCGCCGGGGGAGAGGGCCGGGGTGAGGTGGCTCAATTGCCATTCTCGCTCCTTCGCGTTCGCCCGCTCACCGGCCGCAAACATCAAATCCGCCTGCACCTCGCGCACCTCGGCCATCCCATCGTGGGCGATAAGATCTATGGCGGCGACCCGGATTTATATCTCGCGCTCGTGGAAAACCGGCTGACCGATGACCAGCGCGCCCGGCTCATTCTGCCGCACCACGCTTTGCACGCCGTCCGCCTGCAATTCGATTGGCGCGGCCAGACCCGCTCGTTCGCTGCCGCGCCCGAACCGGAGTTCACCGCTTTTGCCATCACACCGTCTCCTTGATTTTATCCGCCAGCCACGCCTTGATTTGCGACTGCCGCGCCAGCCCGTTCCGGCCCGCCACCCGGTCAATGCGCGCAATCATCCATTGCGGCAGGTCCAGATTCACCCGCGCCTTGGCGTGATTGGTGCGCGCCGCTTTCGCCGCGTCAAAATAATCCAGCACGTCCTCGCCCGCGTCAAAACGCGTTTCAAGATTTTCCGCCGTCGTCTTCAGTTTGCTCATAAAGTGCCTCTTCATTGCTGCGCGCCCGGCGCACGCTGATGATCCGGATGCGACCCGACCGTTCCGTGAAAATGGCCGACCAGATTTTCCCCATCGCTTGGGCGATCAGCAGCCGCCGGTTCTCGCTCTCGGAGCGCGCGGGCAGCTGCACCGCGTCCGCGTCCAGCCACAATTTTTGCGCCTCCGAAAAATCCAAGCCATGTTTCGCCTTGTTGGCGACACTCTTCGCCTCATCAAACTCAAAAATCATGACCGGATAAAAATAGCACCTTTTTTCACCCCTTCAAGTCTCAATTGATTTTTTAAGTCCGGTTCGCTCGAAAGTCACGAAGTCAGCGAGGAATTTTTTATTTCGCCGCTTTGGCGGCCTGCGCGACATCCCTGCCGTTTGAAATGAGCCAAAAATGGCCCAAAATGAGACTGTGGCCGCCGGAACCGTTGCCGCTGAACCCACAACGCAAAAAATGTTCAAAAAATTTTCAAAAAATAGTTGACGGTTGCTTGACCCTCTGCGAAAGTTGCCCTGCACACGGTAAATAACAACAACACTACACATGAAAAAAACACTACTGATTGCCGCAGCCGCGCTTGCTGCTGGCGTCATTTCATCCCAAGCGCAGGCAGTTTACTCACAAAATATTGTGGGTTATGTT
>Ga0302281_10002742_pt1 | contig 12357 bp, 9 predicted proteins | sample III_Fen_E1_2_FD_198762 | JGI IMG/M metagenome (GOLD analysis project Ga0302281, IMG submission 198762) | Peat permafrost microbial communities from Stordalen Mire near Abisko, Sweden - III_Fen_E1_2 | ecosystem: Environmental > Terrestrial > Soil > Wetlands > Permafrost | place: Sweden: Abisko...
ACCATCAGCGTGACGCCTTTTGGCGGCTTCACTGGCGCGGTCAACCTGACCTGCATTATTACCGGGCCGTCGAACGCGGTCTCGACCCCCACATGCACTCCGGCACGTGCGAACATCACGGGAACCTCGGCGGCAACCGCAACGGTGAATGTGAATTCAACTTCAACCACCACTGCAGGGACATATTCGCTATTGCTGACGGGCACGGATGCGACAGGCAAGATCACTGCCTCTACTGCGATTCCGGTCACTGTCATTGCGCCGCCTCCACCGGGCTTTGCGCTGAGCTCTGTCGCAGCCGTGATCGCGGGCCCTGGTTCAAGCACAACATCGACCATTACCGTGACACCGTCGAACGGTTTCACCGGGGTGGTCAACCTGACGTGCTCATCCGCGGTGGCCGGCCTAACCTGCACCCCAGCAACTGCAACGGTCGGCGCATCAAGTGGGACCGCCAGCCTCAACATTCAAAGCACTTCAGCGACACCGCTTGGCAATGACGCGCTTACCGTGAATGGCGTGGACGCGGCGACTGGAGCGATCGCTGCCTCAACCATCGTGCAGGTCGCGGTCAACGCGCCGATTGTTCCGGGGATTTCGATTTCCGGTACTCCCGTGACGATCGCCAGCCCCGGCGCTGCAGGCACTTCCACGATCACGCTCACACCGTCGGGTGGATTCAGCGGCATGGTTACCCTGACGTGCACGGCGACGGTCAGCCCGTTCGGAGCAGTATCCCCACCGGCCTGCCCGTCCACGACGACAACCATCGCTGGCGGCACCGCGGGCACCACGGCTTTGAGCCTGCAGACAACAGCAACCACAACGCCTGGCGCGTACATGATTGCCGTGACCGCGACCTCCGGATCAACTGTGGGGACCACGAATGTGACCCTGACAGTGAACCCCTCAACGGTCCCGGCCAGCTTTGCACTCTCAGGAACGCAGGTCTCCATCGCAAACCTGGGTGCGAACGGAAGCTCGACAATTACCGTTACCCCGGCCGGGAGCTTTAGTGGCCAGGTGAACCTGAAGTGTGCGATGACAACGGCGCCGAGCGGGGTGAACGATAATCCAACCTGCACCTTCGGATCGACGAACAGCGTCTTCATCAGCGGAGCGGCCCCGGCGACCGCGACGATGACGGTCAATACCAGCACCACCGCTGCCGCGCTGCATGTTCTTCACAACGGCAGATGGATTGGTACAGCGGGCGGGGCCGTGCTGGCTGGGTTGCTGTTCTTCTGCATTCCTACACGCCGTCGTAATCGATTCGCAATGCTTGCTCTGCTGATTGTGGCTGTGACTGCCGGCGCGAGCGGTTGCGGGGGCAGCGCGCAACCCACAGTGAATGGAACTGGAGCCTTTACATTCACCGTGACCGGCACGGACGCCGCGACTGGGACGATCGTGAGCACGACAACGGTCACCGTCAACGTGCAATAACCACGGAAAAGTGTTGCGGCTCCTGCAATGCCGCATTCTCAGGAATGCGGCATGCTTTCTGGAGGAGATTGAGAACAAGGCGGCTTCAACTTGCGGGGTGGATTGAATCGGGCACTACGAGTCACAGTACGAATCAATTGGCAAGAGACGCGCGTGTGATGGTGGCGGGCGCATCCGGAGAGGGAAGGGAGAGTCCGACACGGCTGAGCAGCGACAAGAAGCGCGGATCGCGGTGCAGGTTGTCGAGCATGGGATTGACCGCGAGGTCGAGGGCCGAGGGATCGTGCCGATCGATCGTTTGCTGGAGCGCGGCGATGGCGTGGTCGCGGTCGCCGATAAATGCGTACCACTCCTCGGGGATGAAGTCATGCGGATGAGAGGTTGTGGCTTCGGGATGTTCCTCGATCGCGCTCATGCGGACGGTCGCGTATGCTGTCGCGCCACCGCGGCGAAACTCGGCCAGGCCCCGGTCCTCAAGCGCCATGCGCGCCTTGTCCTTATCGATTTCAGCAGTGGCTCGCCATTCGCCGATGGACTCCTCGTAGCGCCCCGCGTCGAACAGCGACCACGCCAACTGATCGTGCGCGCGGGAGGAGTTGGGCGCCATGGCCACATTACGCCGCGCGGCGTCGACCCCGCGATCATATTGATGCGCGGCGCCGGAGACGAAGGTATCGATTGCGTTGATGTAAGGCCAAAGGGGATCATTGGTGCGCGCTACATCGACTTCATGCAGCGCCTCGTTGGCATGGCCCTCGTCAGCAAGAAGCTCCGCCAGGTATGCATGATTGGCTGCATTGTTGGGGTCCAGTTCCAACGCGCGGCGCAGTTCCGCCTCGCCACGCGCAGCGTTCCATTCATCCCGGATGGCGATGACGCCAAGCACAGTGTGCGCCTCTGCGACGAGCGGATTCATGCGTTCCGCCTTTTCGGCCAGCAGCTTCGCCTGGTTCATGTTCTCCGCTCGGTCAGCGGTGCCGACCATGCTCAGGTAAGTAATCGCCATGCCCGCATAGGCACGAGCAAATGCGGGATCGAGCGCGATGGCGGTGTTGTAGTGCGCAATCGCATCGTTTTGAGCTGCTGTGGTTCCAACAGAAGCCAACCCTCTCGCCTGCAGATAGTCGAAGTAGGCTTCCTGGTTTTGCGTGGTTCCGGCAATTGGCGGCGCAGAGCCCCCAGTCAATTGAAGCCCGGAAAAGATGTCTCGCTGAGCCTTGTCACGGAACGCGGCCATCTCCTGCAAGGAACCCGTGTATTGGAACGAGGCCAGATGCGCCGCATCGCGACCTCTCACCAATTCGAGCCGCAGCACGCAGTGATCCTCTTCAACAGTGAACCTGCCCAGAAGCAACAGATCAAGATTCAGTGACTTTGCAATGGCCTTCAGGCTGGCATCGTCCTTCTTTAAATTCCCAAGGGAATGTGAGGCATGCACTTGCAAAGCCGGCAACTGCGACAAGGTCTCGCTGAGGTCCATCCGGAAGCTTTGCTCCATCTGCTCGGCCTGTGCTCCGTGCGTCTCGAAGGGAACGATGCCCATCGTGAGGCCATCGGAGGAAGAGGTCTTATTGTGTCTTGACAGGATGAGGCCAAACGCAAGAACCGCAAACATTCCAACGCTGAGCACGTACACGGCAGGTGCGCGCTGGACCGATGCCATGATCCCAGCGAACGGCCGATTGCGGCGCGGACTGGAATATGTCTCTTCCAGGAACATCAGCTCAGTGTGCGGTGAGGGGTCCTCGGATGTTACAAAATCTCCAGTGAGTGGGGTCAAGACATGTCCGAATGGTCCTTGCGCCAATTCAATCGCCTCAGGCCTTCTCTCGCTTCCAGGGACGAGTCCTGGATCCTGTTGGGCGGAGTGCGGAACTAACACCGCCGATGGAAGAGCCTCACTCGGCAAGCAAGACACTTCGCCAATAAAACGGTAGCCGCGCTTGGGAAGGGTCTCGATGAAGTGCGGCTTTTTGGGATTGTCGCGCAGGACTGTGCGCAGATAGTTGACGGCGCGATTGATGGCATGGTCATAGTCGATGAATTCACCATCAGGCCACAATAGCTGCCGCAGATAGTCGCGAGTCACCACCCCGCCGGCATGTTCCAAGAGCGCTGTTAACAAGAGTAGTGTCTGTGGGGGAACCCGGAGGTAATGATCGTTCCTTTTCAGGACGCCGGCAGCGGCATCAAATGTAAAGACCGAAAATGTAAACCTACTGGATTTCATAGATAAGGGTACCATGGCCCGAAATCAGGGGTCCAAGGCTTTTATGAGGTGGATAGAGTTTGACCCGCCCAGGTAAAATCCAACCGAAAACGTGTCAGAGATTTCGGCTGTTCCCACTGAAGGGACGTCATTTCAATTGACCGTGCCTTTTTGTGCCTACGCTCATCCAAAATCAGTCCCAACGCAAGCCGTGTGGAAGAGGAACAGTTTGGAGCATCTATTCAGGCAAGGAACAAATAAAGGTACAACCTCCTTGCCCGTATGCTCTGTAAAGGACTTAAGTCCATACCGAGAATCGTAAACTGAGCCGCCAGCTTGAATCTTGAAGTTAACCGCAGAAGGAATCTATGTCCGAGACACGCCTAGCATGCCTTGCCTGCGTGCGGATTCGCAAACGTGTCTTCATTGTCTTCAGCGCTGCGGTCAAGGCAGGCGTAATCCTTCTCAACCGCAACCTCAAGTGACTCGCCATCTCCCAGGTCAAGCGAGGCATATATCCCCACTTCGCCATTCTCGCACCATGCACGCATACGCGCTTTGGGAATCACTACTGCGATCTGGGCGCCCAGAAACGACACTGCGGTTTCGGCAGCCGACGGGTCGCTGGTCAGCGAATAACGAAGCGTACTTGCCGGCAAAGGACCCAGCCGAGTGGACTCTTCCACGCACTCGCCCGCTGCAAGTTGCGACAGTTCAGACCTGGTCATGCGAAGTCGAAGAGAATTCCCTTTCATCCGCATCTTCATGGCTAATCATCCTCCAAGGGTTCCTGTGCATTTGTCTCCATGATAAATGGTCCATCGATTGTGGCTCAGCGCGCAGACCAGCACACGATCGCCCGACCCGCGGAAGATTGTTTCGAACGGGTCTGACAGACTTCTTGATCTACCGCAAGTAACATTTCACCGAATGGCCGGCAGCCTCAACATATGCCGCCGCTGAATCCGGCGACGTTGCGCCGCATCCTATCCAAGCAGGAAGCCGGGGACGCTATCATAGAGATAGCTTGCTGGCACGCCATCAAAATCCAGAATCCTTTTGAAAACGAGATACCCGGTTATGAGATTCCCTTCTATCATCGCCCTCGTCGCAGTCGCAACGTTTCTCCCAGCAGCAATACCCGCGCAGGAGACCGTCACCGGTCAGGCCGCATTCGCTGACTGGAATCAGCAGCAGCCTGGCGTTCGCCGCAAGATCACTCTCGCCGACCTGCCGGAACCCAATCCCGATGAAGCTGTCAACAATACCCCGCATGTGGTTGCCCGCCCTGCCGACGCGTGGCCGCTCGCGCCCGCCGGCTTCAAAGTCGCGCTCTATGCCGGGGGCGATACCGCACCCATGCAGCGCGCAGACAACAAGCAGGTGATGTCTCCGAGCGGTGGCACCTTCACCATGCCGCGGCTGATCCGCACTGCTCCCAACGGTGATCTCTTTCTTGCCGATTCCGGCGCCGGCACGTTGTTCGTACTGCGCGGAGTTGGCGCCAACGGCAAGGCCGCTCAGATTGAGAAGTTCGCCACGGGGCTCGACCATCCATTCGGGATCGCTTTCTATCCCGCCGAGAATCCAAAGTATGTGTACGTCGGCAATGCAACCACTATCCAGCGGCTTCCGTACCACCCAGGAGATCTACATGCCACGGGTCCCGCTGAGACAGTCGTGCCGGACGTTCCAGGCTACGCGCAGCTAACCGGCGGCGGTCACTGGACGCGCGACGTTGTATTCAGCAAGGGCGACCAGCACATGCTCGTCTCCGTGGGCTCCGGCTCGAACGCCGACGACCCAGACACGCATGCAAACGAATTCCATCGCGCGGACGTACTCGAGTTCACGCCGGAAGGAAAGTTCATTGAGGTCTATGCAGCCGGGATTCGCAACTGTGTGGGTGAGGCCATCAACCCCATCACGGGAGAACTCTGGTGCTCAACCAACGAGCGTGACAACCTCGGCAACCACCTGGTCCCCGACTACGTGACCTCAATCAAGGCAGGCGGCTTCTATGGCTGGCCGTGGTACTACATGGGCGGTCACCATGACCCGCGTCTTCCCAACCCATGCGCCAACGGCACGGGTCCCAATCCTCAAGCGCCCGCGCTCACAGCCGATCAGGCGAAGAACTGCAAGCGTGTCGACATCTCTTCCAAGGTCATCACGCCCGACGTTCTCGTCCAGCCCCACATGGCTTCGCTCGAAATGGTGTTTTATCCCACGGAAAAGAAGGAGTTCCCCGCCAGCTTCGAAGGAGACGCCTTCGCCGCCGAACACGGCTCATGGAATCGCAAGAATCGTGCCGGATACGAGGTCATTCGTATCCCCATGCACAAGGGGCATGCCGATGGGAGCTACGAAGACTTTCTCACCGGGTTTGTGACCAAAGACGGACTGGTCTGGGGCCGTCCCGTGGGCGTTGCCGTTGCGAAGGACGGAAGTCTGTTCGTCACCGACGATGGCTCACGAAGCGTCTGGCACGTGACCTATAACGGCAAGTAGCATCTAACCCCAGAGGATATTCCGTTCATTCAGTCGCAGTGGTTTTCAATTATGTCTGTATGAGATTTCCGCGTCGAAATTACACCAACAAAATAAGGCCCGAATGAGGTTGTTGCCCCCGTTCGGGCTCGCCACTTTGCACTTCAAAAATGCTCTCCCCGCCGCATTGAGGATTCAGGCATTTCCTGCCCATTGGCACTACACAGATCTGTCGTCCACCCGACTCCGAAGGGCTCGAATCATACCTGAGCAAGACGCAATACGCGCCCTGTATCTGACTCGATGCTCTGGAGTGGCGCCGAACTGTTGGCGGGCGCCTCAGAGGGCATGAACCTGGCAATCAGAGAGAACAGGACCTGCCGGTTGAAAGGCTTGGGCAGGAATGCACTTGCGCCCGCGTCGAAGATGTGGCTTGCCTGGGTTCGGAATTCCCTGCGCGCGAAGATAAAGATCGGAGTGCGCGTAAAATCCTGGAATCTTCGCAGTGCCTGCACAAGCGCCACCGCATTGCCGGCCGGCAGGCAGTAGTCGAACATGATCAGATGGGGCCGACATCTGCGAGCCTGCTCAATCAGGCTCACTCCGTCTGCCGCGACGAATGGAGTGTAGCCGACTCCTGAAAGCAGAATATGGAGTCCATTGCGCACTTCTTCATCGTTGTCGCCAATCAGTATTCTTCGATCCATGGCCTGACCTCCAGTCGATGACTTACGGCCATCATCGGCAGAAGATGCAACCAGCAATAGCCCGGATTATAGCCATTCTTCAGGCGAAGATTTGAGGCCTCTAATCCTTGGCATTCGTGGGGCAGCAACACGAAGATCACACTCGGTAGGCAAGGCACCTCAAGGCCACGCAAGAGAGACCGCACGATTTGCAGACCGCATGGCCGCATTGAATTCAAGGGATTCGTGCGAGGTTGCAGGTGCAATGATTTCATTTACACCGGCAGAACTGTGGTTTCATTTCCATCTGCAACTTTATTGACCCCGGATGAAACTGAGAGCGAATGCAACGATCAATGTGATTGCCGAATAGGCGAGCACCACGCCGCGATGGGCCGTTTGGACCGTGAATAAGAGTAATAGGGCGGCCAGTCCAACTGCGCCTGTGGCACGGCTGATGAAGCGAAACACGCGGGTGGTTTGGTCGCCGGTTCCAGTCAGTTCGCGGTCGACATCGACGGGAGTCTGGAGGCGAAGAAAGAGTTTCTGGCGGCGCTCGGCCTGGGGAGTGCGTGGCCGGTCAAACCATCGGCTTGCAAGGAAGACGCCGATGGAGACGGGTGCCACTATTGTCACATTCATCACCAGTCCCCACCCGAACACAAACGTACCGATGGCGCCGATGCCGAGTCCTATAACAAAAGAGGCCAGACCCGACCAGCGCGGCGTCTTCTTGATGACGAGTCCCAACAGCGCGGGCGGCCCATAAGCAAGCGCGATGACCGTGTTGAAAGTGACCAGAACGGAAAAGATGCTCTTGCCTGTCACAGCCAGCAGAACGGCGAGGAAGGTCACGGATACAGCAACAGCAAAGGTCGTCACGCGGCCCGCACGGAGCATGGTGCGTTCGTTGGCTTGAGGAGCAAGCAGCGTCTGGTAAACGTCCTTGGCCAGGATGCCTGCATTCAGATTGAACATTCCGGAAAGATTCGCCATGGCTGAGCTGAACATCGCCGCCAACATGATGCCGATCAGTCCGTTGGGCAGAAGCGTCAGGCTTGCGGCAGCAAAGGCAGCCTCATGCGGATTCGCAAAGTGGGGCAATACTTTTGCCAGGTCGGGATAAATCACGCGCATGGCCATCGGCGGAATAAACCAGATGAATGCGCCTGCAAGAAAAAACAGGAAGCAGATCAGAGCTACTCTTCTGGCTGATTGTTCGTTGTCCACGCTGAAGTATCGCTGTGCCATTACGCCAGTGTTGTAACCGACGCTCACCATCAGCGTCCAGCAGACAACGTAAGCCCAGTTGTACTGCCCGTGCAGATGCATCGATACCATCTGCGGAGGAAGCGAGCGGTAGAGGCCAGACAGTCCGCCTATGCGCAGCAGGGCCGCGCCCACCAGCACCAGGCAGAAAGGCATGAGAATCATGGCCTGAAGGAAGTCGGCAACCACCACCGCCCAAAGGCCTCCCAACATGCAGTACATGAGAACCAGCGCGCCGGAAACGACAATGGTCCAGACGATCGGAAACCCACAGGTGGACGCGACCATCAGCCCCAGTCCATAGAGCACGCTGGCTCCTGCGAAGAGCTGAAAGAAAACGCTGACCACAGAAAAAGTCTGGCGCGTGGTCTCATCGAAGCGCTCCACCAGGTAAGCCATGGTGGTGCTAATGCGCGACCTGCGCCAGCGCTGCGCGAAGACGAAATAGCCGAGTAGAAAACAAAGCGCATTGCCGATGTAAAGCAGAACAACCACAATTCCGTCGCGATAGGCAATGCCGGCCGCGCCTGTAAAGGTCCAGGCGCTGAAGCCGCTCATGAAGCAGCTCAGCCCGGCCACCAGCCAGGGAATTCGATTGCCGCCTTTGAAGTAATCCGATGCTCCCTTGTTGAACCGCATGAAAACGAACCCGACGCCCAGCATGGCGAGCATGTAAACGGCGATGATGACGAGATCGAGCAGATTCGCGGTCTTCAATGAGGGAACTCCTGGCCGATTTGAATTTCACGATGTGGACGTACGGCTCAGCTTTCCATTGCCGTGCGCATCCATCGCATGAACCGCGGCAATGCAATCTCCGCAGCGGGAATAACCGGGTGCCAGCGCTTTTCCCACTCGAAGGAGATGAATTGCTGGTAGCCTTGTTCACGAAGCAATGCAACCAGCGCGAGCGCAGGAAAATCCCCATCGCCCACCATCACCGGTTCCCACGGTTCGCTGGGCGAAGAGCTGTGGATGCGTATGCCGTCCTTGATATGAACGTGACGGGCAGCCCCTGCAAGCTCTCGCCAACCTGTAACCGGTTCCTCGCCAAACTCCGAATAAGCATTCAGCGGATCCCACACTACTCCGGTATTTACGCAGCCGGAAGCGCGCACTACACTCAGGGTCTCGCGGGCAGAGGCAAACGCGCCGTGGCTCTCAAGCCACACCTCGACTCCGGCAGGCCGCGCGAAATCTGCAAGCTGCTGAATGCCGTCGGAAACCCAGCCGGCCGTTGATGAAAGATCTGCTCCGGGCTGCACGCGATCTCCGAAAACGCGGATGCCTGGAGCGCCGAGAGCAGCGGCAAGTTCCACCATCGCGCGTCCCATCTTGAGCGACTCCATTCGCTGGCTCTTTTGCGCATAATGGAAGAAGCAGCTTGTATCCACACAGGGAATGACAAGTCCCATTGAAGCCAGGCGGTCGCAAGTCTGCTTGAGTCCAGAGCCGCAGAGATCGGGGAGTTCCCAGAGGCGGTCGCTATTCTCAATGAACCGCAGTTCGATCCCGTCGAACCCAAGCGCGTGCGCCTGCTCAATCACGGCAGCGACACTCCATGAAGGACAAGCGAGAGTGGAGAAGCTGATTTTCATTCCTATGTCATCCGATCCAGCATCGAAGAAGTTACGCGATTCTCAACTGGCGCGCCGGAAAAGAATCGCTCAACGTCAGAGAGAACCACGGTGGTCATCTCATGGCGAACGGAACGAGAGATGGCGCCGACATGCGGGGTGAGAATCGCGCCCTTCGCTCTCCGGAGCGGATGGCGCAAGGGCAACGGCTCCAGCGGATCGGTCACATCCAAAGCACAGCGCACGCGGCCGCGAAGAACCAGCGGCGTGAGGGCATTCATATCGATGATTCCTCCGCGCGCCACGTTGATAATCGCCGCATCGCGAGGCAACAGTGCGAGGCGCTTGCGGTTGAGCAAGCCGGCTGTCTCCGGTGTCAGGCCGGCGGCGAGAATGAGAAAGCGTGAGCCTGCAAGAACTTCCTCCAATGGCGCGAAACGCACCAGAGGAAGAGTCGCGGTTGAGTTGACATAAGGGTCATGCACCAGCAGTCGAGTACCGAAAGGAACAAGAAGGTCGTGAATGGCGCGCCCAATGCGGCCGAAGCCGATCATTCCCACCTCACCGCCCAGGATGGTCTGCTCGCCGCCGCCGGACAAATGCAACTGCCGGTAGATTGCGCTCGAGGGGTGACGCAACTGTTCGCGGTAGCGGTCCACATCGCGCGCCAGGTAGAGCAGGAAGGTTACTGCCAACTCTGCAACGTGACGGGCCATCGGCTGGGGAGCGTTGGTAATCACCAGCCGGTCAAAGAGCGACGGCGCAAAACGCGTCTTGACCGTGCCTCCGCAATGCGCGATCAAACCCAGGCGTGGCGCCCAGTTCACCAGCTCTTCGGGAAAAAACCGCGGGCTGTCCCATGTGGTGATCAGCGCTTCAGCATCGCGCAGCGCCCTCCGCCATGCAGGCGTCACTGTTTGCGCGGGGTTGCGCCTCCAGTCAGTCAATTGCGACAACCGGCTTGCCTGTTCGGAATCGAAGAAGGACTCGAACAGGCACGCATTCGAAGAGACAAGAACAATCGGCTTGCCGGCATTTGCAGTCATCTTGAAACGCGCCTTTCGAAATCCCCATCCCCATACGTGGCCGTGTCCATTGCGTTCTTCACCCCTCGACAGCTTCCAGGTAACCGTGCCGCACGTCTTGAATCACCTCCTTCAACGGAGTCCGCCAGAGTTCTTGGTTGAAAATCTCCACTTCAATGGGACCGCGGTATCCAGCTTCTTCCACGGCGCGTCGCAGGCGGCGAATCTCAATCACGCCCTGGCCCATCATTCCCCGGCTCATCAGCAGGCTGTTAGTCGGAACCATCCAGTCGGAGACATGAAAGCCGAAGATGCGCGCGCCTGCGCGGGCAATCTCCACATATACCTGCGGATCCCACCAGACGTGATACACATCCACAACAACTCCAACAATCGCAGCGTCGAACTGTGAAGCCATATCATTGGCTTGCTTCAAAGTGACCACGACCGAGCGTTCCGCGGCATACATGGGATGCAGCGGTTCAATTCCCAACCGAATCCCGCACGCCTGCGCGTGATCGACAATCTGTCCCACGCCATCCGCAACCATTGCTCGTGCTGTATCCAGGTCTCGATCCGGAGCGGGGCCGCAGACCAGTACCAGCAACCCCGCGTCCAGCGCGGCGGCCTCATCGAGGGCGCGCAGATTGTCTTCCACGCGCTTCCGGCGCTCGCTTGCGGTGGATGCGGGAAAGAAACCGCCGCGGCAAAGACTGGACACCCGCAGGCCTGCTTCGCGAATCACCTGCGCAGCCTCATGAACCGGATCAATCTTGTGCCGCCATGTGCCCACCCATCCGATTCCCTCGGCCACACATGCGTCCACAGTTTCTTTCAGCGAATAATTCTCCGTCGTGATCTGATTCAGGCAGAGGCGAGAGAGTGTCGGAGTGGTCATCGCGTGCTGCCTCCATCTCCGTGGCTGGCCATGAGGCTGCGCATGCGGTTGATCGCGAGTTCAGGGTCCATCAGCAGGCGGGCACGGTCAGCGAGTACAAACAATTCCGCCAGATGCTCCATGGAACGCGCCGTCTCCAGCCCACCCAACATGCGAAAGTGATCCTGAAAGCCGTTGAGGTAAGCCAAGAAAACCAGCCCCGTCTTGTAGTTCCAGGTGGGCGCCTGAAAGATATGCCGCGAAAGTGGAAGGGTGGGCGCAAGAAGTTCATCGTAGGTATTCAAGTCTCCGTCGTCAAGAGCGCGCAGCGCGCTTGCTGCGGCCGGCGCAATGCCATCGAAGATTCCCAGCAGTGCGTGACTGAAATGTTGCCCGTCGCCGCGAATCAGCTCCGGATAATCGAAGTCGTCGCCGGTATACATGCGCACTCCCGCGGGCAGACGGCGTCGCATCTCAATCTCCTTCTCCTTATCCAGCAAAGATATCTTTATACCATCGATTCTGGTGCGGTTATCGGCGATCAAGTGCAGCACCACACTCATCGCTTTATCTGCCTCTGCTTCTCCCCAATAGCCCTTCAACTGCGGATCGAACGCTTCGCCCAGCCAGTGCAGAATTGCCGGACGTTTCAATTGGCTAAGCACACGCCCATACACCGCGTGGTAATCATCGGGGTTGCGAGCGCATCCGGCCAGCGCGCGGCTGGCCATCAGAATCACCTGCGCGCCGCAACCCTCGATATGCGCGCATTGCTCTT
>Ga0302281_10002745_pt1 | contig 12353 bp, 8 predicted proteins | sample III_Fen_E1_2_FD_198762 | JGI IMG/M metagenome (GOLD analysis project Ga0302281, IMG submission 198762) | Peat permafrost microbial communities from Stordalen Mire near Abisko, Sweden - III_Fen_E1_2 | ecosystem: Environmental > Terrestrial > Soil > Wetlands > Permafrost | place: Sweden: Abisko...
GCCATTCGGCAGGTAGTACACCACGAACAAAATCATCGCGCCGAATATGGTCAGGCGTTGCTCGGTGATGTTATCCATGACATAACCCGATACCGCCAGGGCCAGGGTGGCCAGCAGCGGCAGCGCCAATTGTTTCAGGGTTCGTTGACCGGTTGACACTGCATAAACCGAGTACGCAACTGTGAACACGGCGATGCCGGTGGAAATTTGGCGAAATAGATCGATATCGGACAATACATTCGGCAGCATCACGATAATGATCGCGCCCAAAATCGGGCCGCTGCGTGTCTTGCGCCCGCCCATTATGACTGCAAGCAAGAACAGTATGGTCAACTCGAAGTTGTAGGTATTGGGCGAGATGTATTCCTCGGAATAGGTGAACAAGCCACCCGCCAGCCCGGCGATGCCCGCGCTTAAAACAAAGGCATAGACTTTATAAGCATACACGCTCACTCCCATGCAATCCGATGCAATGGGGCTGTCGTGCAAGGCTTCAAAAGCACGCCCAAAGTGGGATTTGAGGATGCGTTGCACAACAAAGAGAGTCAACACCAATGCTATCAGAACGATGTAGTAATAATCGGTACCGGTGGTCTGGTGGCCGAAAAATATCGGTTTACGTACGGAAAGTCCGAGCGGCCCGTTGGTGAGGAAGGTCATCTCGTTGATCAGTATCTGAATGATGGTGCCAAATGCCAAGGTTACCATCGCCAGATAGGGGCCGTTTACCCGCAATGCCGGCAATGCGAGGATGAGGCCGAATAAAGCGGTGACGACGATGCTGGCCGGTACCGCCAGCAAAAATGGAACACCCAACTGGAAATTGAGCACCCCGGCAGTATAAGCGCCGATCCCGAACAGCGCAGCGTGGCCGAGCGACACTTCACCCACATAGCCCACCACAATATCGAGGCCGAGCAGCAAGATCGCATAGATGCCGATCACCACCATCAAGTGAATATAGTAAGGATTCGGCCAGACCGTGGGCAACAGCGCCGCAACTGCGATCGCCAGGACGATGGAAACTTTCTTGACTACACTCATCTCAAACCTTTTTAATAACAGACTTGCCAAACATGCCGGCCGGTTTGATTGCCAGAACCAGCAACAAAAGCAACAATCCAGGAACATCCTTGTAACCGGTGGAAATGTAATAACCCGTGGTGGTCTCAGCAATGCCCAAAATCAGACCACCTACAATGACACCCATGCCGCTATTGAGACCGCCGATGATGGCAACCGAGAATGCCTTGAGGCCCAGCACTACGCCCATGGTGGAACCGGTGAGCGTCAACGGAGCGACCAGCACACCGGCAAAGGCTGCCGTCATGGAGCTCAGTGCGTAAGAAAAAGTAATCACCACGCTGGTATTGATACCCATCAGTCCGGCTGCATCACGGTCATTGGAAGTGGCCACGACAGCTTTGCCGTAGATGGATTTGCGGTTAAACAACTCTACTGCCAGCATGATTGCCACCGCACCCACCACGACCATTATTTCCATCGGCAGCACCCTGATGCCGAAGAACTGTAGTGGCTCTGTTGGCAACGGCGAAGGAAATGTCAGATCGTCGTGCCCCCAAATATTTTCGGCGACGTTCTTGAAAATGATGGCCAAAGAGATGGTGGTCATAATCCAGCCAAATTCGGATTTGGTTTTTAACGCAGGCAGCACGCCAACACGCTCTACAAATATGCCTTGCAGTGCGCCAAACACGAGTACCAGCGGCATCATCAGCCAGTAGCTCATGTGGCCGACCAGCGTAAGTCCGACCAGTGCACCCAGCATCAACGCTTCACCCTGACCAAAGTTCAACGTGCTCGATGTTGCAAAAGTGAGTTGATAACCGAAGGCGATCAAAGCGTAGATCATACCTAGCGCGATGCCGCTTACAATGAGTTGCGCAAGGATTTCCATGAGAAGTGTCCTTCTATGTGCTATTTGGGCCGGGGATGACCCCAGCCCAAAAACGAATTACCCAAAATGCCAATTACGAAGATATTGCAGCAGCAACCCCTATTTCTTATTGCTTTTTGGCTTTTTCGCGCACTGCGACACCCTTGTCGGATTCGTATGCGTACACCACATGACCATCCTTGACCTCGCCCATCACCACCATGTTCTTGGTAATCGCCTCGTGATCGTCATGCGTATAGGGATGATCGTATGTAGTCACCACACCATCAATCTTCTCCTTCAGATTTTCCAGCGCTTCGCGGATTTTCACGCCGTCGGTATTCCCCGCCTGCTTGATCGCGGCTGCCAAAATGTACATGGAATCGTAACCCTGCGCTGCGGAAACAGGTGAAGGAATACGCTCAGTCTTGTAAGCCTTCTGGTAAGCCTCGATGAATGCTTTGCGCTTAGGTGTGTTTGCCTCCTGAATGAAAGTTTGCGGCATACGCGCACCTGCACCATTCTTGCCTGCGTTGTCGATGAAGTTCCCCATGGACAATGTCCAGCTTCCTATCATCGGGACTTTCCAACCCAACTTCTCCATGCCGTTGGCAATCTGTGCTAATTCAGGCCCAATCGCATAAGTCAAGATAGCCTGAGCGCCCGCTTCCTTGGCCTTGAGCAATTGTGCAGTCATGTCCACATCCTTGATGTTGAACTTTTCCTCCGCAACGGGTTTGATATTTTTCGCTGCCAAGGCCTTTTCCAGATCTGCACGTCCCAGTTGGCCGTAGTTGGTGGAATCAGCCAGAATCGCAACCTTGGTAAATTTGCGACTTTCGATGGCCTCATTAACGATCATTGCAGATTGGATGGTATCGTTGGCGGAAGTGCGGAATACATAGTTGTCAGGATAGTCCGGTGGCAGAAACTGTTTGGTTACGGCCGATCCGGTCGCAACGTTGTTGAGTACCGGAATCTTGGCTTCCTGATAGAAACGCTGCGAAGCCAGAGATACGCCGGTATTGATGTAACCCACCGTAGCGACGACTCCTTCCTTGTTGATCAATTCCTGCGTCACCTGCACACCGCGCCCATTGTCGGCCTGGTCATCGCGTTCCACCAGCTCGATCTGACGGCCAAGAACACCGCCCTTGGCATTGATCTCGGATGTTGCAAGCCTTACACCGTCGCGCATGGAAACTCCCATAGGGCTGGAACCGCCGGTGTATGGGCCGGAGACTCCGATCTTGATCGAGTCGGCAGCAAACGCCGAGACAGATGCTCCCAGCGTAAAAGCGGTGACAATTGTTTTAATTTTAATGTTCATAATCTCTCTCCCGGATTAAGTTAAATAAAACACACTCCCTAACTAAAAACACGTACCAACTACAATTACCCAAACACAATAACAGCTAATTTATAAGAAATATTATACTTCTGTCGCTGTGAAGAAAATATCTGGTTCGAATCTTGGCTGGGAACCAGGCATACTTTATAAGTATAGTGCTGAGTTAAATACCAAATTGGCGCTATGTGTTCAACCCCAATTTGGCAGCAAGTCCGATACGCTGTAATTTACCCGTTGCACCCTTTGGAATTTCGGCCATGAACAGGATTTTTCTGGGCACTTTGAAAGCCGCCAATTTGGTCCCTGCAAATTCGCGCAATTCATGCTCACTCAAGTTGAAACCCTCTCGCAATACAACTGCCGCCGCCACGTCCTCACCCAATTTTTCATGTGGTATAGCAAAGGTCACCACCTGCATCACAGCCGGGTGATGCATAAGAACTTCATCGACTTCCAAAGGAGATATTTTCTCCCCTCCCCGATTGATGATTTCCTTCAAGCGACCAGTTAACGTCAAATATCCATCGTTCGTAAGGGAGCCTTGATCGCCCGTACGGAACCACCCGTTTACAAAAGCTTCTGCATTGGCTTTGGCGTTATTCTCGTAACCCAGCGTGACATTCTCCCCCCGTATCACAACCTCTCCAATCACTCCTGATTCAAGTAAATTGCCATCGGCATCCATGATTGCGACCTCCGGCCCGGCAGCAATGCCTACCGAACCGGGAATGCGTTTGGCAGGAGGTAAAGGGCTACTCGCCATTTGGTGAGCGGCTTCGGTCATTCCATACGATTCAATCAATGGCGCATTAAAAACTTTTTCCAATTCGGCGATGACCTGCGTCGGCATCGACGAGGAAGAGGAACGGATAAATCGCAACGGATTGCTTTCAATGGCATCCATGTTGCCCGCCGCACGGGACAAGATGGTTTGGTGCATGGTCGGCACGGCTGTGTACCAGGTGGGCTTGCACTCTTTCATCCACCCATAAAACTTCAAAGCATTAAAGCCCGGGGTGCAAAATATCTGACTACCTACCGCCATGGGAGCGAGCACGCCTGCAATCAATCCATGAATATGGAACAGCGGCATCACATGCAGCTCGCGGTCATCTTGTTGGAGATTGAGCGTCGTACTGATGTTTCGCGCCGAAGCGCAAACATTTTTGTGGGTGAGTGGGACGATCTTGGGCCGGGAAGTCGTGCCGGAAGTATGCAGTATCAATGCAATATCGTCGGCTTGCGCCAAGCCGCCATTTGCATTCGACATGTCTGAATGAGCGGTACCGGCGATAGTGAAACTACCCGCGCCCATTTCAGGCGTTGGTGTAAGCTCCAGAACAGCAATCCCCAGTTTCGCGGCTATGGCTCTGGCAGGGGTGTCACTTCCACTGGCAACAACCAGTGCTTTGGCTTTCAAATCGCTGAGATAAAACTCGAATTCATCCGCACGATAAGCCATATTCAAGGGCGCTGCCGTGCTGCCACTTGCTATCGCAACAAATGCCGTTGCCATTTCCGGACAATTAGGCATCACGATCCCGACCCTGTCTCCTCTAACCACACCAAGCTTATTGAGAGTGTTCACAGTATTTTCTACCAGCAAATTTAAAGCCTCGTAGGTCAGGGGCTTTGCAGCAGGCGCTGTAATCGCGATTGCATCAGGTGTTACATTCGCATGAATCGCAATCATTTCAGAGAGAGTAGTAAATTTTTTCATGATTGGCGAAGTGAGGGGCAGGATTGAGAGGGTAGTAAACTGATGATGCCGTTTCAGGAGATGCGTAAGGTCGCCTTGTGCTGTTGCAATTTATTCGCCAACAGTGACGTGAGCGCATAGACAGCGTTTATGTTGGGTGTCGGGGTTTCGGTGATCTGTCCGAGTTCAATGACAGAACCAACCAAAGCCTGGAGTTCGAGCGGTCGGCCCAGCTCTACATCTTGCAGCATGGAAGTCTTGTGCTGGCCTACTGCCTGGGCTCCATTGATGCGCTTTTCCAGACTCACTTTGAATTGGACACCCAATTTTTCACCGATGGCCTGCGCCTCCCGCATCATATTTGCGGCCAATTCGCGGGTAGCAGGAAACACACAAATATCTTCCAGGGTGGCATGCGTTAACGCGCTGATCGGATTAAAACTCAAATTCCCCCACAACTTCAACCAGATTTCAGAGCGAATATCATTTGAAATCGGCGATTTGAATCCGGCAGCTCTGAAAGCGTCACTGATCGCGCGAATACTTGGCGTGTCACGCCCATCGATCTCTCCGAGCGAAAATCGATTTCCTTCGATTACTTTGATCACTCCCGGGCTAATAACTTCACTCGCCGGATAGACAACACTGCCAATTACTCGATCAACATCGATGTGCTTTGCAATAATTCCCTCAGGATCTACAGCATTGACAGGTGTTCCCTGATAACGCTGCCCCAGTTCTCCTGGCAACTTGTGGAAGTACCACCAAGGTATGCCATTTTGCATCGTGATGATCCGTGTTCCGGAATGCATCAGCGCTGAAAGTTCGGCTGCAATAGGGGCGACCTGATGTGCTTTAAGCGTTAAAATTACCACATCTTGAATGCCTGCTTCCGCCATAACAGAAGTGGCTTTAATGGGTTGAGCGAGAAGTTCATTGCCATCTTCTTCTATAAGCCTCAGACCATTTTTTTGCACGGCAGCCAAATTCGCTCCGCGCAAGATCAAAGTGACATCGTGCCCGGCAAGTGCAAACTGGACTCCCAACATGCCGCCGATGGCACCTGCACCTACAATACAAATCTTCATAGATTTTCTCTTTTAGTATTCTTAAAAGTCCGGAATTAAACCGCGCCTGATACACCGTACTGATTACGCAGCATCCCGATACCGTCGATATGAACTTCGACAACCGATCCAGGCCTCATCGGCAATACGCCCAACGAGGTGCCACAGGCAATAACATCGCCCGGTTCCAAGGTCATATCCTGACAAATTGCATGAACTATTTTTTCCGGCGAAAAAATCATGTCATTACAAGGGTAGTTCTGGCGTTCCCGGCCGTTGAGAATGGTTCTGACATGCAGAGAGTTCCAGTCGAGTCCTGTAGCGATGGCTGGACCTATTACGCCAAAACCGTCAAAGCATTTGGCTCGGGTCCATTGCGCAAATGAAGTATCTTTTGTAATCAAATCCAAAGCTGTAATGTCGTTGATGCAGGTAAAACCAAATATGGATTGTCTGGCCTCTTCCTCATTCGAGTTTTTACATCGCTTCCCTATCACTATGCCCAACTCGCCCTCATAAACAACCCGTCCATCATAGCCAATTGGTGACGGAATAGCATGTTCGTGCGCGCAATAACTATTGGGTGATTTTATCAAATACAAAGGCTCGGAAGGAATCGCAAGATTTTGCTTGGCCGCCTGTGCATAGTAGTTGTTCCATAATGCGATAAACTTGCTGGGTCGGCAGGGCAGTTCAATCCTGACATCAACCAGCGCGATATTTGTGCCTGTCCTGCGGGGTTCGACAAACATTTCCCCCTCGTAAACCATGACCCGTTCACCCTCGACCTGGCCGAAACCAGATTTTCCATTATGGGTATATGCTATCCACAGTGCCATAAATCCCCCTGAGCAATCTAATTGAATGCTCTGACTATTACTCAGTTATCAAGGCTACCAACGATCCTTGGAATAACTCTGCGCTCTTGAGATGCAATAACTTTGTGTCGCCAAGGTTTAAGCACCCCAACCGCGAGCAGGGCTGCAAGTATATTTGCACCTGCTGCAATGAGAAACACCATATCCCAACTACCCGTGCTTTTTTGGATGGAACTGGCATAAGGAACCAACAACGCTGCAGTTCCTTTTGCCGTGTACAAAAGGCCTGAATTACTCGTAGCGTACCTTGATCCAAAAGTATCCGTGCAGGTTGCCGGGAACAGGCTGTATATCTCGCCCCAAGCAAAAAACACCATGCCGCTAAGAATTACAAACCAGAACGGATTTGCGCCTAATTTATAGAGCATGAATATTCCGATGCCTTCCAGCATGAAGGCTATGAACATAGTATTTTCACGGCCGATATGGTCGGATACCCAGCCAAAAAATGGTCGCGTAATGCCGTTAAGCGTTCGATCAATTGTGGCGGCAAAAGTCAGCGCCGGCAGCGTCAGCCAAGCAAGGGTCACAGGTATCGTTCCAACTTTTAAATCCAGCGAAATAGGCGCCAAATTAGCTGTCACAATGAGTCCACCCGCGCCAACTATTACAAACATGAAGTACATCAGCGTAAAGATGGGTTGCCCTCTCCTCCAGACAATGCTTCCACCGATGATAAAAATAGCTGCAGCCAGCGCTAATGGGATATAGAACTGCTGGCCCATTGACCACATCGTGAGCCCCCCGACTGCCGAAAACAGAATAGCAATAATCCACGGACGATTGGGGCCAATAATTTCCCTGGTGGAGAATTCCCGTATCCTGTTAACTGCAGCATGTTTTTTTAGCGCCGATCTTAATTGCCCGATCGGGGCCACCATTGCGTATGCGAACAGGCAAATTACCACGCCTTGACCTAACCCAAAGTAAAGAAAGGTATTTTGAAAACCCTGGCTTTTGATCATTGCCTGAATAGGAATGACAGTCAACGCAGAGCCGGCCCCGAATCCTGCTGCGGTCAAACCGGCTGCGAGCCCTCTGCGTCTTGGAAACCACTTGAGTGAATTGCCTATACAAGTTCCGTAAACAGCTCCCGCTCCGAGTCCAGCGATAATTTGCGCAGCGTAAAACTGACCAAGTGTCACGGCGTAGGCGTTCATGCCCCATCCGAGAGCACAAGCAATACCACCGATAAACACGACGATTTGTGGGCCATAGTGATCCACGAACCATCCTTCGACCGGCACTAGCCAAGTCTCAAATAATATAAAAAGAGTGAATGCTATCTGGATAGATGCTCTATCCCAACCAAATTTATTTTGTATTTCGGGTACAAAAAACGTCCATCCATATTGCATGTTTGCAATCATCACCATACAGATAATCCCAATGATGAGTTGCGGCCATGCGGAAGCTAATAGCGAGTGCTTTTGTGGCGAAACGTTTGTTTCTATTGCCGCAGCGACTTCGTTCATATTTTCTCCCCTATATTTGGCAGAAGACTTGATTGCCTGTGCCTGTATTATTGTAGATTCTTCCAATCCTCGCCCAATACCGGAAATTAGACTGCGTACAACTAAACTTTATAGCCAGTCAGTCTCCCATATGCCATTGCTAACGCATGATCATCGCCAACATTACCCGGGAAAATTACCACGGGCAAATTCGGATATCGCGGATGATCTGCGGGGCAGCAAACCACAGAACACCCCGGCAAAATTTGACCGACTACGCGCGAGGTACGCAGCGCCAAGCCTGAGCTCAACACATCGTTTGAAGTGATGCCGCCTTTACTTATCAGAAATCCTAAAGTTGTAGGTAAAGTACGCACCACATCCATCAAGAATACTGAAACCATATCACCAAATGCCAGTCGAGATGCTTGATCAGGAAAAGTTTTTTCCAAACGGCTGGTAAAAACTACTGGTGTACTCCCTGCAGCATGAGTCTGCATGCACTTGTGGACAATTTCTGCCAAGAGAGCATCACGACTTTCAGGTAATTGTTCCACATTCACTTCGATAGGTGTCGCCCTTGGCATCTTGAGCAAGCGTTCAAGTTGCAAAGTAGTTTTCTTGACGTGGGAACCAACGATTATCGCCCCCGGGCGACCGCCACGAACATATTGCGCCATGTCTTGCGCAGCTACGGGCTGCTCCGGCAGGCGCGCCAGCGCCGTGATCAGGCTTGCCGCACTACGAAACAGAAAGCGCTTCCCTCGGCTGGCCGCCAAGCGCAGTTGCTCGGCAAAATGATTGAGGTCGTCTTGTGTCTCAGCATCTACCACGCCGCATACATTTCCGTTCAACTGCATCAAGCGTGACAAACTGTTACCGCGCACATCTGCTAACAAGAATCGCTCTACCCGTGTCGAATTGATACGCCCGGCAGTTTTCTCCGCTACATAATCCGGCAAGTAACTATGGCGATACCCGAACACCGAATCACGCGCGAACTCCGTTTCATGTACCGGTGTCTCCTTACCATTCACAATCAAATAGTGCACACTGTCACGTGTAATGCGACCGCCCTCAAAAAATGCGGGGATCAGGAAATGTGCATCGAATGGGCCCAGTTCCTCTGCGATCACATCAGTTTCCACCGGATAATGCCCGCGCAGGGTCGAATCCGAACGGCTGACCAGAATCGGATTGATGTCACGTCCACTTTTCTTAAGATCAGCCAACGCAAGCTTAAGGTTTCTACAGACCTCACGCGTAACATCGGCTGCATGTTTTGCTCCCATACCCCGTGTATTGGTCAGCACAAAAAACAGCGGCGAGTCATCAATGATCGCCTCACGCAAAGTCTGTGTATCCCAACGCGTCAACAGCAAACAGCCATGCACCGTTTGCGAGCCGGTAGGGTCATCATCCAGAACGATGATTTTCGTTTCAGACATACTTACTATTTGACATAGTTGGTTATCAATACAGGGTTAACCTACCAGAGTCCTGACACGGTTCACCATCACCTCTGCGGTCAGGCCATTGAAATCCATAATCTCAGCCGGACTTGCGGTCGTTTCACCGCGCTTCCATGCGAAAGTTTCACGTCTGGTTGCACGAGTACGTAACAAGACCGGCTCAAGCACCGCACTAGGGCCACCGCTCACAGCCAGCAGCACATTGCCATCAAATAGCGCGTTAAAATGCGCGTCATCCATAAATTTGTTGTCTGGCTCCGACACGGTATCCCACGCGATGTCAGTGGAACGATACAGGCGACGCGGATTCACGATGGCGACGATACGCACCTTGTAACCATCCGCTTCCAACCTGTCCTTGGCCTCGAATACGGGTAGGAAAATCATATCTCCGGTTACCGCAAACACCACGGTACTCTTGCCGCCAAGCCTGCTTTCGTAGATGGTGGCCGCGCCTTTTTCCACCGCAAGTTTGGCTTCATCCAAACTCATGTAAACCGGCAGCGGACTTTTCGACGCGATGATTACCATGCACTTGTTAAAGCTGTTGGTGGCATATTCGTAGGCCACCTGAATCGCATTCGCATCACACGGGAACAGCGGATAAGTGTTGCCGTTGCGCATCTGCGCAGCGAAGTAATTTTCGATCTCAGGGCGTTGATGCGTCCAACCGTTTCGCCCTTGCTCCAAGGCTCCCGCAGTGAACATCGTGACGATGGAGGGCGTCTTGCGGCGCAGCTCGGCCATCGCCTGTGCCACAGTCTGCACGATCGGCCAACCGTTGATCGCGAAGCTTTCATACGATAACCACAAGGCGCGCGAACCAAACAGCGACAAAGCGGAGGCAAGGCCGGCGCAGGCATCCTCATTCAGCGGCTCATACACCTGCCCTTCCGCTTCCTGGTTGTAAAGTGGGTCAACTGTAGGATGGCGTATTTTCAACGCATCGTTGATATTCTTCATCGCCGATGCCTCATTACCATCAGCATTGGTCACCACGAAACGCTTATCTTTAGTACCCACGTAAGCCGCCAGAGCGCCCATCGCGGTTGCAGGCACCGCTTTCTCGCCCTTGGCAAATTCCAGGAGCGGCATTTTTCCCAACGGAACCATTTCCAATACATGCTCGGTAACCGAAATCTTGGCTGCAGGACCACCACCTGCACGCACGAAATTCTCGCGCACGATTGCCCATGCCTCCGGGTTCAACGCGCGACGCCGTAAACCTTCAATCATATGCGGCTTATCCAGACTATCGGCCGGATACAGATTGTGCGACTTGGCACCTACCGTATGCACTCCTGTGCCCTTCATCTGCTTGATGATAAATGCAGTCAAGGTACCACCCAAGGCAAGCTTGGCGGCTTTATCCACGCCTGCCAACACGGCGGCGGCAAAAGCCAGACGCTGCTTGTGCGAAAAGTAAGAACTGTCCGCGTAGGCACTGGTCTGCTTGGTATCATCAAATTTCTTGGCGTCTACTAAAATCACTTCCTTGAAGCCATGCCCCTTCCAATAAGCAATCATTTCCTCATTGGTAAAGCGCGACACCATGGAGTGGTGCTCCTGACTGTAACCGTTCCAGATCAGCGTCGGCAGGAAGTTGGTTACTTTCGGAAAAGCGGTATTAAAGTGCATCATTGAATTGAGCACGTACGGCTCCCCCATGCCGCCATCGCCGATAGTGACTGGAAACAATTTTCCAGGATGCAACAGCGCACCGGCCATTGCAAAGTGCTGCCCTTGCCCCAATGGACCAGCGGGAGCCAACAAACCTGGAATGGCACCAGACAAGTGGCCGAGCAAACCATGTTTCTCGCGGAAACGCACCATCAAATCGGTTACCGTCTTGATGCCCATTTCCTCCAACGAGGTATCGAGGAACATCGCACTATAGAAACCGGGAGCGTGGTGGCCCACTTCAGTCACAATATTGGTGTGGCCCAGCATCACCAGCGAGGCATAGGCCTCGGCGCTGCTGGCAAAACCTCCCGGATGGCCGGAGCTTTTTGAACCGCAGGTTTGCAATGTCAGGTAACGGAGCGCATCGGCCATCAACAGTGTTTGATACACCGCATCGGGTGCCCGTGGGTCGCTGATTGCAGATTTGCCCTCTTTGATGACAGCGGATTTGGCAAATTGGGAGAAGTCCTCCCAAGCCACGCCGAAATGTTGTATGCCCTCACAAAACCCAGATACCGCTGCTGCGCCAGTCATCTTAAATCGCTCCTTAAAAATTAATCCTGATAATTTATGTGGCCTTTACAACAGCCTGCAAAAACTGAATTGCCAGCAGAATACTGGTTGCTATATAATTTCGCAATACACAATCGATTTCACAATACGAAAAATGCAAGAAGGCTCAAATTCCATTCAGGTGATTGAACGAGCAGCACGACTGCTGGACGTCATTGCAGAATATGAAGACCCCGTGAGTCTGAAAATTGTCTCGGCTGAAACAGGATTACATCCTTCTACCGCCTTCCGCATACTCTCATCACTGGCCGAACAGGGTTTCGTGGAGCGCACGGCGAG
>Ga0302281_10002749_pt1 | contig 12344 bp, 18 predicted proteins | sample III_Fen_E1_2_FD_198762 | JGI IMG/M metagenome (GOLD analysis project Ga0302281, IMG submission 198762) | Peat permafrost microbial communities from Stordalen Mire near Abisko, Sweden - III_Fen_E1_2 | ecosystem: Environmental > Terrestrial > Soil > Wetlands > Permafrost | place: Sweden: Abisko...
CTTATTAACTCTTTGTTTTTACTTGATAGATTGATAATTTCTGTTTCATATTTTGACGCTATTTGATCGGGTTCCAGATTTTCTTCAGGCCGCCATAGATGCAAGAGACGATCAATGCGGTATTTATCGCCATTTTTCATGATTCTAATCTTTATGCCCTCAATGCGTGCGCGGCGCCTTACTGATCTTACTTTATGCGGCGGCACGATAAAATAGTCGCCGTTTCTTGTCAGCGATTCGATAATCTGAGCGGCCTTTATGGTTGCGTCCCCCGTGGTACGGTTACGCATATTTGTTCCTAGATCAAAGCTGGTTACTTTTGCACGTCTGCCCATGTGTCACATTATCATCTTTGGTTTTTTTGTGCAATATTCCATATTTGGGTCAAAAACGGGTTTATGTTTGGCCGTATATGACCGCGCAAAAAGTCGATTTTATGCGGGAATTGTAAGGATTATCTAAAAAATACTAATAATATAATGATATATATATATATATTATTTATTTATAATAAGTATATTTACACTTTGTTTTTTTATTTTTTTCTAACTTTCTGTCAACACCCATTCTTTCACAAATCCCTTCATAGCTGTATACCGTTATATTTCAATCAAAATTTTATAACATCTTGATATTTAAATAAAAAACCCGTAAAACACACAGTCATTTACGGCCAAACATCAAGGGACAATTTCACGCTCCTAGGCCAACTCAGCCTAGGAGCGTGTTATTTCCCGTTAATGCATGCCCAATGCGGATAAAAACATGCCGATTGCCAGCACAGCGGCAATCACGATAAGAATCATTCTCATCATGCTGCGTGCTCCTCGTACGTTTGATTGAGTTTTGCCAGTGCGTTATCTGCTACCCTTGCCGCCGTATCTATGGCGCTTGCTAGGCTGTCACAATCGATCAGCTCCCAGCGTATGACCTTCAGCGCATCTACCAGGTCGCTAATGACTTGATCTTTATCCATCGTTTGACTCCTTGGTGCATACGGACTCAATTGCCCGTATCAAAATAATCTACCACGCGCGTTATGCCATGTCAAGATGTATTTTGTGTTCCTGCGCGATATCATGCCTATCATTACCCGGCGCAATCCCCTCTCAGCGCGCAGGGGTGCGTGATTATGTCAAATTGTTGTCAAGATGCATTATATGTTCGCCCATAAGCGATCATTCCCCGGTCACTATCCCTAGGGCACCCCCCTTTGCGTGCGTCCTGATGCATCATTCAACCGTTGCGTGTGATTTGTGGGCGCGGCGCAACCTCGGGGTGGCATACGGGGGAAAGGGGCTTTGTTTGTTTTGTCAGGGGGCCAGACGCAAAAATTCTAGAAATGAAGTTAATTATGGGTATTGACTTTTAAGTCTGAACAGGGTACCCGGCGTCTTACCGGGGGAGGGATAGACTAACTGACCGGGTACCCTGAGAATTTTAAAATAACCATCTTGACATAAGGATGCAATATAATTATTGTTAATCTTAATTGTTTGAATGGTACGTCTGCACACCAACCTGTCCCGTGCGACGTGTGGATGTACCATTGAGGCAATGCAATGCCGCCCTGGATTTGCGAGAAGGCGGTCACTAAAGAGCAGAATTATAAACCCAGGGGTTTGTCGTCCTGGGCTTGCCTCAAAATAAATTTTCAATACCCGGTTGACACGCCCACTATATCTGGTACAATTCAAGGCTGTCATACCCAGGGGGAGGGTTTATGCTGTATAGTAAGAACGAACGTGCGACTAAGTTCCATGAATTGACCCAAAACACCAAATCCTTATTTGATAGGTCTTGGGCGGAATTTGAGAACTTGCTTGATGAAGAAAAGATTGCGAGCGCTACCAAGGAGCCCCAAGATTGGGTTGACAGCGCGATTTTCAGCCTGAAAAAATACGGTACCGACAAAGATACTATCACGTATGCGATTTGTGCTTTGATGGAAGCGTGGCTGCGCAGGTCCTACATTGAGGATCAGCTCCAAACATTTATGCTTAAAGAAAGGTCCGCTTAATGAGTGAGCTTCCAGAAACTGAAATTATTCCTGAGATAAGGATAGCTGTGCGTCAGAATACGTGGGACATCCTTTGGACTGTTTCGCTTATTCTCAGCGGGGTTTGGGCGGCTGCCTTAAACATTTCGGGGCATATGTCATGCTTGATCGCATCGCTCTGCTGGCTTGCGCTGTCCGTTTACAGCATGTGGAAAAGACCATGAGTAATGAAAATCTTGTTACCGACCATGATGCCGATATTCCGGGTAACTTCGTTCCGAGCGAGGGGGCCAGTCGTGTTATCAACAACGTCATGCGGCACGATTACCGGGTCCTTAACGAGTACGAAAAGTTTCAAATGGTACAGCTTAAGGATATTGGGCTGGACTTTATCGCTCTCCTTTACGATATTTCCGGGATCGACATGGAAGACGGGATGCCTCCCGAGGGTACATCTTTCCAGAGTCGAGAGCTGGCCATAGCCGCCACCAAAATGGAAGAGGCAGTTTTTTGGGCAGTTAAACATGTGACAAAGGGCTAAAGAGAATGTTAAGGATTGATAAGAAGGGGGTTGTGGTTCCTGCTTTTGAGGTAGGGGATGTCGTCTACATCAAGGGCCAGATTGATCCGCCGCTTACGCTCGCCGAGGTTCTCGGTGCGGAAGAAGTAAACGCTATTTATTTTGCAAACGGGGAAATCCGTTTTACCCGAATTCCGCAAAGATGCTTGACCTATGATCCGCCGCTTTATTAAGAAAAAACAATGCCATAAAGAAATGGGAGTGGGGCAGCACCACAACATTCGGCCCCTCTTCCATTTCTGTGCGGCATTCTAGGTATGGAACAGGACATTATCAATATCTACGTTGAGTACCGGCCCTGTTACGGCGACAAAATCGCTTATGGCTGGAATTGGCCTATGCCGATGTTCGATAAGCCGGAAACATTGCGTAGTATTCTAATGGACCAAATCCAGAGAATGATGCACGAAATAAAACTTATGAAGGTGGACCGGGACTTTAGGCCACCGCCAGGATATGGGCCCGGTGAGTTTAGAATGGTCGAGCGGTGATATGAATGAGGTCCATAAATTCCCATCATCTAGTCGTCGAAAATTAAAGGCTCTTCGCGACCGAGAGCCGCCCGTCAGTACGCTTAACCTTCAAGAACTGCATGAAATTTTAGTCTACACGAACCGTTATGATTTGATTCGTAAGGTCTGGCCTGAGCATGCGCACTCACATCTCGTGATGCAGTCGTCTGAAAAGGGTCAACCGCTTTTGACGCTAACGTTCCACAGGGAGCGCCCTACTTCTTAGGACCGCGATATAATTCTTGGGATTCTGTGTGTTCAGGGGAAAAGAATTCCACGCATACCTTCAGCGCATCCTCAGACACAAAATCCTTGCATGAGAAGATATCGATGTACGCGCCGCCGTGGGTATCCACGAAGTGGGCTGTGATATTCGACGTAAGGATGATTTGTGAGAACGTATAGCCCGGATCGTGGTTGTCGAAATATTTCAGGAACGGATCGCCGTATGCGATCATATCAATCGCCTTGATGAGCGTCTTGCTCCATTCACGAATATTATCTTCGTCCGTAATTAAGTTCGTCGGGCAGCCGGAAAGATTAAGTATTAAGTGTTTGCCCCAGTATTTATTATCCATAATATAATTCCCCTGTTAGTGGGTGTTGCGAAACACCCTGTGGGAAGCTGGTTCTTTGGGGCCAGAAATTATATTACGATTCTCGTCAATAGTCTATATGTGGTGGGTGGTGTAGGAGACGCACCTACTGAGCCGAAGCATCGGGTTTACAGCCCGCCCCGCCACTCTAGCGGAATAACCACCCATTATCCTTTACAATAGTTTCCTTATCCTTTGCAATCGCCTTCTTCTGGGCGGCTCGTTCTGCTTTCCAGAATTGGCGTTTCCCGAAAGAGCGCAGATGCACCCACCATTCTGGCGCACTCGTTTTCATATTCTTCTTCACTGTAGCCATATTCAATCACCGCCTCTAAAATTCTTTGCGACATTTCGTACCCACACATAGCCTGTCGTTTGTCTCGAATGACCTGCATGCGGATTGATTTGATGTCACGCTTTAATATGTTTCTGATCTTCATTTCTGTTGCTGGCGGAGCGCCTCGGATTTGAACCGAGAAAACCGTTAGGTTTTACAGTTTTCAGGACTGCTGCAATACCGTTCTGCCAACGCTCCTTTAATTAATTTGGCGGAAAGCTGTGGTCTTGATCCACACACCTCGCGGTGCTCTCCGATTAGCAATCGGGACGTGCCCCCGGCACGTTAACTTTCCAAAAATTGGTAGTCCTGACAGGATTCGAACCTGCATACCTTTCCGTTCGTAGCGGCCTGCTCATCCAATTGAGCTACAGGACTATTTGGTCCAAGGAGAAGGAATCGAACCTTCACTCACGCGATTATCGGTCGCGGGCATTACCATTATGCTACCCTTGGTTAAAACTGGTAGTTGCGGCTGGACTCGAACCAGCACCCAGGCCGTTATGAGCAGCCAGCTCCACCTTTGAGCTACACAACTTTGGTACCCCGTCCCGGATTCGAACCGGGAGAAACTAGAGCCTAAATCTAGTGCGTCTGCCTTTCCGCCAACGAGGCTTGGTGATTTCCCAAGGACTCGAACCTTGAACCTACGACTTAGAAGGTCGTTGCTCTTCCTTTGAGCTAGGAAACCATAACTTTTGGTACTCACGGTCAGATTCGAACTGACAATCACAAGATTTTAAGTCTGGTGGCGTTACCAGTTAGCCTACGTGAGCATGGTAGCGGGTAAGGGACTCGCACCCTTCAGAATCTGGCGTATGAAGCCTGATCGCGCCTTGCGCACCCGCCGAACAAAATTATTTCAAATCACTTCTTTTGTCAATATAGAAACTTGGTACCCCACGATGGAATTGAACCACCGTCTTTTGGATGTAAACCAATTGCTCTACCATTGAGCTAGTGGGGCATGGGGTACGAGACGGGAGTCGAACCCGCTTCTATCTTCCTTCACAGGGAAGTGCCTAAACCGTTCGGCCACTCGTAACATAAAAACTGGTGCTGCTCCGAGGACTTGAACCCCGCACTTCCACGTTACAAAGGTGGCACTCTACCAGATGAGTTAGAACAGCATTTGGAGCGGGGTATCGGATTTGAACCGATGACGTTCTGCTTGGAAGGCAGACATTCTACCGCTGAATTAACCCCGCTTATTTGGCTTGAGGTGAACGACTCGAACGTCTATCTTCCGATTCAAAGTCGGAAATTCTACCATTAAACTAACCTCAAGTGGTGGACCAGCAGGTAATCGAAACCTGTTCTCCTGCGTGCAAAGCAGGCGTACTACCAATGTACTACAAGCCCTGGCGATCACGGCGGGATTCGAACCCGCGAAATCCTCTTAGACAGAGAGGTGCGATAGGCCACTACGCGACGTGATCTTTGGCTCTTAAGCTAGGAGTCGAACCTAGATTCAGCGATTAACAGTCGCTTGTCCTACCTTTGGACGACTTAAGAATGGCACATGCGCAAGGAATCGAACCCTGGTTTGCTGATTTGGAGGCAGCCGTGTTACCATTACACTACGCACATAAAACTAACTGGTGGGTGCACAAGGTAACGCTCCTTGGTCGAACGGTTAAAAGCCGCTTGCTCTTCTATTGAGCTATACACCCTTTGGTGAGTTCCGCAGGGATCGCACCTGCTCCTGCTGAGCTTCAATCAGCCGCGCACACTAGTTACGCCAGGAACCCAATTACTTGGTAGGGGTGACGAGGATTGAACTCGCGATGACGGACTGAAAACCCGTTGCCTTAACCACTTGGCGACACCCCTATGGTCGCGAAGAAAGGATTCGAACCTTTGACTCCATGGCCCCAAACCACGTACTCTACCAGGCTGAGTTACTTCGCGATGTAAATACTGTAATTGATTTTTTGTATGATTGCTAGAGGGCTAGTTTAAATTTTTGGTCCAGAGCTCTATTTCGGGCTCCACGTTCAAGATCGGGGCGCATTGTGGCCGGAATGAAGAGCCGGACCGGCCCCCTGAATTTTTTTTCATGAACTTCCAGGATAAGTTTTAAACCGCCGCCATCCGTATTATAAATACTTTCCACAGAAAACGATAATGATTTCGGGGTATTGGCCGTGATGACACGACGTCGGATGGCTGATTCTAGGCACATAGAATAAAATCATAACAGGATTCTTATCAAATGGCAATATCAATCCTATTGACTTTATGTTATATTGGATTCGCGGGACAAATAACTTTGAGAGAACAAATGAGCGATAACGCACAATTAAAGCACTTGGCCCCTAATGAACAGTGGGCTATCCGTCAGATGGCCGTACAATCTGCTTTGCAGGCGAGACAACCAGGGGACACGATCCAAAGTGTCCTGGAAAATGCCCTTCAGTTTATTGATTTTTATATGAATGGCGGACGGGATGTGCAAATTCAGGACGCAAAATTGCCGGATGCCCCTACCGAGACGCAATCCTCATTGATTGCTGCGTAATAAAGTTTCGGTAAGCCGCGAATCCTGATATACTTATCCGATAACCCCGTCCAGGGTTGCCGGGTATTATACGTACCTTATTCGCCCCTGGGTTGTAGCAACGGGCTTTTATATTACATCAGTAGCAGTGAGAAATTATTAATGGACGGTATAAGATATATTTTTTATGTAGGTTTATATTTAACCTAGTACCGTCCAATTTTTTAAAGGATTAATATTATGGAAGATATTGAGTGCCTTGATCTTGTTTCAATTGAAGACGAGATCGAGGTTATGCACCTCGTCCAAGAGGTCGTGGACTTAGACCAGGTTGCCGAGTTCCTTTTATTCTGCGGCCTTTCAAATGATGAAATTATTGATAGAGCGACCGCCTATCTTAGGGTGACGTTCTAATGTTGGAAGATGAATCAGTCCGCAGGATAAAGTCGCGTAACAGGGAAGAACTGGAATCAGCGCGTGAATTTGTTAAAGAGGCAAAGAAGGTAGCCGCTAAGGCGGTGGCTAATATGGACCCTGACCAGGCCGATGCTTACCGCCGTGCCATGACAAATCGCGCCATTATAGACGGTCATAATTTAATAGAAACCTTAATTGAAATTACCAAAGACAAGCAAATGCCGCCGAATGTTCGCGTCACGGCAGCCGCTCTTGTTCTCGACCGCGCACTTGGAAAACCAATACAAGAAGTAAAAATTGATGAAGAAAGTAGAACAAAAAATCTTAGCACCTCAGAACTTATCGAACTTGCCGGGCGCCTCGGCGTCGCAGTTGGCTTCTCTAAAGCGAGAAATCCAGGAACAATTATTGATGCGGAAGCTGGAACTATACCAGCCCTACCCTCGTCAGAAATTATTCCACAATAGCAGGGTCCGCGAGACCCTCTTTATGGCGGGCAACCAGTTGGGAAAAACGCTTGCTGGTGCCGCCCACGCCACTTATCATGCCACGGGTCGTTATCCAGATTGGTACGATGGTGTACGCTTTGAAGACGCCACACGTGGTTGGGTAGGCGGCGAGTCTGCTGTTTTCGTTCGCGATACCAGCCAATCATTGTTATTCGGTGAGCCTGGAAAACTCGGGACTGGCTTTATTCCGCGAGAATGCATCATTGACGATTCTATCGTTATGGCACGTGGCGTCCCCGGTGCAATCGACCGTTGTGCGATTAAACATGTCAGTGGCGGTCGATCTATGATCGGGTTCAAAAACTACGAACAAGGCCGTGAAAAATGGCAAGGTAGCACGCTATCCTGGGTTTGGTTGGATGAGGAGCCTGATGAAGAAATTTATACCGAGGCTTTAACGAGAACCAACGCAACGGGCGGAATGGTCTGGATGACGTTCACCCCCCTTCGTGGGATGTCGCACGTAGTACGGCGCTTCTTGAATGAGCATTCGCCGGATCGTCAGGTGATTAATATGACCATCGAAGACGTTCTGCATTATTCGGAAGAAGATCGTCGAAAGATTATTTCTGCCTATCCGGCCCATGAACGGGAGGCCCGCGCAAAGGGTATCCCAATGCTTGGCGAGGGTAAGATTTTCCCGGTTACGGAAGAGCTCATTACCTGTAAGCCATTCGATATTCCATTTACATATCAGCGTCTTGGTGGCCTCGATTTTGGCTGGTCTCACCCGACCGCAGCCGCAAAGATCGCGTATGACCCAGAAACGGACATCGCTTATGTAACACATGTGTATCGCGTCAAAGAGGCTACGCCGTTACTTCATAGCGCCGCCCTAAAAGCCTGGGGTGAAGAATTGTTGTGGGCATGGCCGCACGATGGTTTGCAGCACGACAAGGGGTCGGGCGAGCAACTCGCAGATATCTACCGTAAGAACGGTTTGAAACTTTTATCAGAACGCGCCACCTTCCCAGACGGCACAAGCGGCGTTGAGGCTGGCTTGATGATGATGCTGGACCGTATGCAAACCGGAAGATTTAAAGTTTTTAATACCTGTTCTGATTTCTTTGAAGAATTCCGGCTTTACCACCGTAAGGACGGCAAGGTTGTGAAAGAAGGGGACGACATTTTATGCGCTATCAGATATGCCCTTATGATGCTGCGTTATGCGCAATTCCTGCCCATGGATAGAATCCGCGATCAGGTTCGCGATAAGTATTCAATATCTACTAGAAATAGTGTCCAAATAGAGTATAATCCACTTGATCCTGATTATATTGCCAGGGATCAATACAATCCGAATAGGATGTAGGGGGAAGCGTGGCAAGAAAGAAAAAGTCGGTCGTTGTGCCAATCCTGGGAAAGTGGCAGACCCTATTTAAGAACATTACCAACCTTATTAATTTAGGTGGTAGTGATGGCGTGCTCGTCATATTTTTTCCGGCTGACGGGTCGCCGCCACAATACGATCATAATTTTACAGATTCCACCCGCAAATATAGGTTAGAAGTCGCTGATTTCATTGATAATATTAGCGATGAAATTCGGGAAGGCGGCCTGGATGTCTAAAAAATTCACAGCGGAAGACCTCCAGCCAGTTGTAGAAGAATACAATCGTTTAGCTGCGCAAGGGCTGGCTGTCCTCGGATGCCAAAAGCACATAGCAAATACTCTCCAATTAACACACGATGCCGTTGGACGTCGTGTGAATGTTGCCCGTGAATTGGGGCTCTTGGAGCATAATAGGTCTGCGCCTAAGATGCATGTGAAATATTCGAATATTCTGCTCAAAGAGCAACAGAAAAAATTAGAAATGTCGGTCATCCCGCCCAATAAAGATATTGGTACGTATCGCGTGCTTGCGATTGGCGATGCCCATGATTCTCCGGTGCTGCCTGATAAATCCCGCTTCCGATGGATGGGGCGACTTTGTGAGGCAGCGCGCCCGGAATATGTGGTTCAAATCGGGGACATAAGCGATTTTGATAGCCTGAACAGCCATGTCAAGAATGAAACATTGAGCGGGAAGCAGAAAACGCCATTCATGACTGATATTCTTTCGCTTCGCGCCGCACTCGCTGAGTTTAATGCGCCGCTTTCTTATGACCCTGTTAAACATATTACGATAGGAAACCACGAAAATCGACTGTACCGTTATGAAGAAGTAAACCCGGAAACGTCGGGGATGCTTCGCCATCAATTCGAAAGCAGTCTGAATGATGCCGGGTGGTCGTATTCAGAATACGGTGCGTGGCATTTCATTCACGGTGTTGGGTTTACGCATTCTCCCTTTCATGCCGCATCCCAACCAAAATCCCAATCACCCGGTTTGGTCAGTATTGGTAATAAGTTGTTATGGGATGCAGTTTGTGGGCATACCCACAAAAAAACCGAGACGAGCCATGAAAAATATGGTGCGAAGTCGATTACGACAATCAACCTTGGGTGTGCCCTTCCGCAGGATCACATCTTTTCCTATGCAGAGCATTCCCTGAATAATTGGTGGTATGGGTGCTGCTTAATAACCATTCATGATGGGTCTATTTCTGAAACCCAATGGTACTCTATGCGAACGCTTGAGAAGCACTATGGCTAAACCAACAATTCATATTGTTCCCGCCAATGAAACTTTAAAGGAGAAGGCTATTGAGGCCCTAGCCGCCGCTATGGATGAAAATTACGAGGGCGTTGTTGTTTTTGGATTTAAAAATGGCGGATTTTATCAGCATTGGTCCCATATTAGCAACAATGTTGAAAAGATTGGTTTATTAGAAGAAGCCAAATTTACTTTATTGACTAGGGGTAACTAATGCTTAAATATACTGAAGATGCCGTTGTTAATGAGGTCGTTACCAGAATTCTAAGGCGATCAGCGGACGGGATTGTAAAATTCGGGAAAACGATGGAGCGGGCTAATGATCGTGACTGGCTTGACGAAGCTATAGAAGAACTGTCGGATACCCTTGTCTATCTGACTAAAATGAAACGAGTTCGGGATACCCCTCCCGTTACCACTTACCGTTCTAAGAATGGGAGTGCGGTAGTTAGCTGTCCTTGCGCAGATTGCGTGCGCCGTTAGCGCGAATCATGCTATACTTCAAGGGTATTCGGAATATAAATTCGTACTTGACAAATCCATTCTTTAGATCTATTTTATAAAGTTAGAATGGAGTTTAATATATGACTTTACCCGCTAGGATTCGTGCCATTGAGGCCGCGAAAATGAAACGTAATGGTGCTACGTTGGGCGAGATCGCCAGGTTTTGGAATCCCGATAAACCGTTAACCCGTCAACGTTTAAGTCAATTGGTTAAGAGGGGCGAGCTTCTGCTGTTGTGTCAAGATAGTCCGCTTTATCTTCATTCACTTGATCGCGACATCCCTATTACGGAAGAGATAGCGCTACGTCTTGGTCTTAGCTCTCGTCTCGCTAGGTTGCTTGATAACCTGAATCTCACGGCGCGTGAACTGGACGAAATGTTAAATAAAACCCGTCATGTTTTAATTAGTAAGCACAGGATGGGTGTTAAGTCATTTAATGAATTGGCGGTCTTTTTTGGAAGGATGCCATGGAGAAATAAATTTTTAGGAAAGAGTAAGTACCAAGGTGCCATCAAAAACCCCTGAACAACATAAGCTGATGGAAATCGCTGCCCACAACAAAGGCGGCTACGGCGGCGTACCGCAATCAGTCGGAAAGGACTTTATCGCCGCAGATAAGGCTAAGGAAAGCACCATAAAGAAAAGTAAACAGGAAAAACTATACGGTAAAAGTGATACTGGAAATAAATAAAGAAATATGGTTGCAAACCCCAAAAGGATTGGGGATCGCTCATTTTGTTATTGATAATGGGTCCGAAGCGAACCTTCAATGGGTCTGCTTCATCCATGAAACAGGTGAATGTTGGACTTTCCGCAACCAGGATGTTCGAGCTTCCAAGAATATAACCCTTGGTCGAACCTATACAAAAAACCGCGAATCTGATAAAATTTAGTCATAATTTTTATGGAGTATATTAAATTGGGTATTTTTGGTGGGGCTAAGGCCCCGGCAGTTCCTGCTATTCCAGCAGCCCCTCCGGCGGCTGCCCCGGCAACCCTAGCCAGTTCTTCAGTCGCCGCATCCTCAGCGCAGCAACGTCAGTTAGAAGCTGGTGCTGCCGCCGCTTCTGGAACTCTCGGCCCCTTAGGGGTATCTGGTGAATCTAGCCCGGCTACCGCCAGAGCGACGCTACTCGGTCAGGGTGGCGGTGGTAGTTAATGGCTGCCAATAATAAGGAAAAGTACGGCCAAGCCTTCTATGAAATTAGCGGACCCACGTTGCTCTCGCAGCAACCGGATGACGTTGGTAAGAAAAAAGGTAAAGGTTGGATGTCCAAAGAGGACTGGCAAATCTTGCAAAACCATTTGCAGGCCCGTCAATCCTCTTTAAGAAACTGGCGCCAAAGTTGGTGGAACCAGAATTATAGCCAACTCGCTGAATATATTCTACCCCGCCGTTCAATCTGGTTTACCCAGTCTGCTGGTGGTCTTCCGACGCCCAATAATATGACACGTGGTCGCCCTATTAATGGGGCGATTGTGGACCCTGCCGCCACCTACGCGGCGCGCATCTGTGCAGGCGGCCTAATGTCTGGCCTGGCATCACCCTCCCGTCCATGGTTTAAAATTGTTCCTGCCACTAGCAGGATTACCTTAGATGCTGAAGCCCGTGCATGGCTAGATGAGGTCGAAGACCGCATGTACAATGTCATCGCGGGAACAAATTTTTATAATTCTTTTGCGACCGAGTGCGAAGACCTTGTTGTTTTCGGAACTTCGGTGATGATTATTTACGAAGACGAAAAAGACTTATTTAGATGTTACACGCCCGCGATTGGTGAATATTATCTTG
>Ga0302281_10002752_pt1 | contig 12338 bp, 12 predicted proteins | sample III_Fen_E1_2_FD_198762 | JGI IMG/M metagenome (GOLD analysis project Ga0302281, IMG submission 198762) | Peat permafrost microbial communities from Stordalen Mire near Abisko, Sweden - III_Fen_E1_2 | ecosystem: Environmental > Terrestrial > Soil > Wetlands > Permafrost | place: Sweden: Abisko...
AATACCCCCGATGTTCTGACTGAAGCCACGGCGGACTTGGCTTGGGCGTTGATTTTGTCCTGCGCGCGCCGGCTGCCCGAGGGTGAAAAGTTTTTGAGAACCACCGGCTTTAAGGGCTGGGGCGCGTTGTTTTTACTGGGACAGGATCTGGCGGGGAAGACTTTGGGGATTTACGGTTTTGGGCGGATAGGGAAGGCGGTTGCCCAGCGAGGCAGGGGATGGAATATGCCGGTTTTATATCATCAGCGCCATCGAGAAAGTCCATCCGTAGAGAAGCGTTATAACGTCTGCTATGTTTCGTTTGAAACTTTGTTACGGCAGTCGGATATTTTGAGTGTAAATTCGCCTTTAACAACCGAAACCCGTCATCGCTTTACCTCGAAAGAGTTTAAACAAATGAAACCCAACGCTATTTTTATCAATGCTTCTCGCGGGCCGATTCATCGCGAGGCTGACTTGGTGAAGGCATTGAAGGCCAAAACAATAACCAGCGCCGGATTGGATGTTTATGAGTTTGAGCCCAAGATTAATAAGGGTCTTTTGAAGCTGCCTAACTGTACGCTTTTGCCCCATCTGGGAAGCGCCACTCTGGAGACCAGAACCAAGATGGCCCTTCTCGCTGCCGAAAATATCGAACTAGTCCTTTCAGGGCGTCAACCCAAGACGTCTGTACCGAGATAAACAATTACTTTAGCTATTTAAAGTGATACCTTTGCTTTGCTAATCCAATGGTAATTTTTAAAGGCATCTATATGACTTCAAGTGATGGTCGAGACGATCGAGCTATAGTTTTACTTCATGCCTTTCCGCTTTTCCACGAGCTTTGGAATCAGTTGGAACCCATTCCGGGTTATCGGTTTATAACGCCTGATTTTCCAGGCTTTGGAAACGAACCTTTAGCCGCATCCGGCTTGACATTAGAACAAGCAGCTCAGCATTTAGAGCGCCAGTTGTTAACCCGGAATGTGAATAAACCTTTTGTTTTGGCTGGAATTTCGATGGGCGGATATTTGGCTTTTGAATATTACCGGCAGTTTCCGAACCGCGTGGATCAACTGATTCTCATCTCCACGAGGCCCGGTACGGACAAGCCTGAAGGCCGTCAGAACCGCCTCAACATGGCGGACAAAGTTGAAAAAGAAGGCGTTAGCTACTTACCAGAGGCTATGATTCCAGGGCTTTTGGGCAAGACCACGTCGGCTGAAAAACCTGAAGTTAAGCGGCAATTGATCGAGTGGATTAATCACACCTCGCCCAATGCCGTAGCCTTGGCCCAACGTGCCATGGCCAACCGGCGGGATCAAACCGATTTGCTGGGTCAAATCAAGGCTGAGACTTTGATCATCGCAGGCCAGGAAGACAACTTAATCGCGCCAACTGAGGCTATTGCAATGGCCAAGCTGATCCCAAAATGCGAACTTAAACTGCTAGACCAGGTTGGCCACTTAGTGCCGATGGAATCTCCAAAGCTATTTCAAAAAACGATCGAGAATTTTTTATTGTCCTAGTCAACTGGGCTGAATTGAAACCTGTCCAATGTGAACCATAACACTCGGGAATCGTGCGAGAGAAACACGTTTAAATGCAAAATCGAAAGTTTTGCATGTGTTTTAAGACACGCAAGAATTCAAATTAACGGCTTAGAATTTTTCAAAAATTGAGTTTGAAGCTTGTTTTATAATTAGTATAATTACAGTTATACTAATTACGGGAGTCGATTTATGGGAAATAAGCCCCACACCGAAAGCAGTCTATTAACCGTTGAACCCTACGTTGGGTTTCTGAATCTCACCAAATCTCCCCACACGCTCAAAAGTTATCATCAGGATCTTCGGGTGTTAAAACAATATCTCGACAGCGTCAAACTCGCCCCTCATTCGGCGCAGCCTCAGGACATGGCAAAATTTGCCGGCCAATTGGCCAAGCCGGGCCAAACGCCGATTGGTAAACCCAGGCCGGCTTATTCTACGCGGTCCATGAAGCGCATCCTGGCCACGACCCGCTCTTTCTACCGCTACCTGGCTTCCGTACAACACATCAGCAATGATCCTACGGCGGTCTTTCACAACCTGGCCATTCGAAGCCCGCAGCGCAATCCCCATCCGTTGGCGCCGAAAGACCGCGAAGCTCTGGTTAGAAACCTTAAAACAAACGATTTGGAGGGCGAAAGAATAAGCTTGGTTGTCCTTCTGGGCTTTCATTGCGGGCTTCGCGTTTCGGAAATTGCCCATATGAGAACGCGCGATGTGGATCTCAGCCAGGCCCAGGTTACGGTTATCGGCAAGGGCGACAAGGAACGGATTGTGCCCATGACCGAGGCTTTAAAGCGGCTTGTTGAGCAATATGTGGCCCATGAGAAAGCGCCGGAAAAAGCCAGCCCTTATTTATTTCCCAGTCCCAGCGATCCCCAAAGGCCGGCGAATCCCAATTATCTGGAACTCTGGGTTAAAAAAGCGGCTCTATGGGCCAGCTTTGAAAATCCGGATGAGTTGACTGTTCATGTTTTACGGCACAGTTTTGGAACACAATTGGCGGAAGCCGGCGCCAGCGTTTATGAAATCCGGGACTTGATGGGCCATTCCAGCATCATGGTAAGTGAAAATTATGTGAAGCTGGCCTCGACCAAAGGCCGGCAGGCTCATCAAAAGGCATTTGGGTCAAGTCAGCACGTTCATGCATTAAGTTTGGGTGCCTTGTTTGGGGTTGAATCGGTTTTGAAGCGTCACAGGACCCGGGTTCAAAAGTCTTAGGTTTGGGTTGAGGTTCGCTTAAAATTGAGTCTAAAAGACCCAAAAGGTCTCATCGAATACTATTTAAGTTTATGTTTTTCAGTTCTATTTCGGGGCTTTGAAAGGGTTAGAAAGTCACTTCAAGGGTTGGTTCTAAAAAAACAGTTCAAAATGGGTCATTTTTGCATTTAAAAGGCTTTTTTTTGAACGATTATTAGGTGGAACCAATCTTTGTACTATCTTCTAAAACGCTCCAAATCGATTAAAACGTGGCTTTTCAAGAGAGTGAGAAACCAAATCAAAAATCGAAAAATGGTTCTTTTTTCCATCTGTTTATGGTTTAGAACCGCTTGAGAAAGGGCTACGGATTCAGGAATCTTAAAAATCCTTATTTTTCTTAGGATTTAACTATGCGCCCTGGATAAGTAAAGTTTTTGATTAACGATGGGTAGCTTTGCCAGTTAAAGGTCATGGAAATAAGGGTTTAGTGAACGTCTTAAAGTTTTACTTGAGGGCTTAAAATGAACTTTTCCAATAGAACTCCAGATGATTTGTCCCCTAACGCCATTGCCAGGGCGATTGAAGCCGCGCAACCGGTTTTAGACATGACTCAATCCAATCCAACCCTTTGTGGTTTCAATTACCCACCAGACATTTTGAAAGGTTTAAGCCGTCCTGAAGCTTTAATCTACGACCCGCAAGCCTTTGGAACACTTAAAGCTCGCGAAGTTCTGGCCAATTATTTGTCCGCTAATGGTCAAAAGGTTGATCCGCAGAACCTGGTATTAACCGCCAGTACAAGCGAAGCCTATTCCTACCTTTTCAAGTTGCTGGGTAATCCAGGAGATTCTTTCCTAACACCCACGCCAGGCTATCCCCTTTTGGACCATTTGCTTCATCTGGAGGGGTTGAAATTAAATCCCTATTTCTTTCAGGTTCATCCTGATTGGCCTATCGATAGAACAAGATTGGAAGCCTCAATCACGCCGCAAACCAAAGGCATTATTACCATCAATCCGCACAATCCCACGGGAGCTTTTCTGAGTGAGAACGACCAACAAGTACTTCTCAACCTCTGTGAAAAGTTCTCGATGGCTTATCTTTCAGACGAGGTTTTTAGTGATTTCGCTTACGTCAGCCAGCCCCGACGGATTCAAAACCCCAAGGTTTTAACTTTTAGGTTGGGTGGTCTTTCGAAAAGCTTGGGCTTTCCCCAGTTAAAGTTGTCCTGGATAGAAATTGTTGGCCCGGACAAGCTGGTTGCAGACTGTAAAGAGCGGTTGGAGCTGATCGCTGATACTTATTTGTCCCTAAATACACCGGTTCAAGTGGCACTTGAAGACTTATTGACCTTCGCGCCAGACATTCAAAATCAAATGAGAAACAGACTTTTAAACAATCGAAATAATCTCGAGAAACTCTTATCGAGTCTTCAAGAGGTTAAGGTTTGGCCGGCGCAGGGCGGCTGGTACGCTTTGGTTGAAGTTTTACGTGAGGGCGCTAAAGATGAAAATTTGGTTGTTCAACTGCTCAAGAAACATCAGGTTTTAGTTCAACCGGGAGGTTTTTATGACTTCCCCACAGGTTGTTTCTTCGTCATCAGCCTCTTGCCTCAACCGGATCGCTTCGAAACCGGAGTAACCCGATTGAGGAATTTTTTAGCAGACTTAAAGTTTTGAATTAGCCAACCGCTCTGAAGCTTCTTTGCTCCAGTTTGTATCGGGATAATCCTTAATGATCTCGTTTAGCTGGTCTTTCTCTTTGTCTTTTTCCTGATTTTGATCGTATAAGGCCGCCAAATTTAAAGCTACTTCCGGATAAATGGCGCTCTGGGTATTGTTTTTGGTAAAGCTTTCGGCAAAAGCGGTAGCTTGGGATAACTTATTATCGGCTTCCAGCGCGACAATCTTTCCCAAATAGGCTTCGTCTCCCAAGGGTGTTCCCTTTAGTTCCTGACTGGCCGTGTCAAAGCTGGAGTAAGCCATGGCATTTTGGCGCAAAAGTAATTGGTCTTTGGCCACGAAATAACGGGCCAGCTTAGCGGTCGGAGTGCCCGCAAAGTCGTTTACCACACGCTGATAAGTGCTAAGGGCTTGCTGATTTTTCTCGTCTTCGGATTTAAAAGGACCGTTTTTAGGGTCCACGCCCGCATGCTGGTAATACTGAGCCAGACTGAAAACGCCTTGGGCGTCATCGTTGGCCTTGGTCTGGCTATGAATGTAATAAGGGATTCCAATCGCTATCAGCAAAACCACCATACCGCCGACGAAAACCATTTCTTGATGTTGTTTGGCCCAATCAATCCATTTTTGGACTTCGGATTTTTCGGCAACGCGCATGTGTTCAAAGCTTGTCATTCAAGTTTCTCCAAAATTATTTGATAATTAATAGTGAGGCCTTCCCCGAAGGGGAAGGCCTCAAACGGTGGTACCCTCGACGCGAATCGAACGCGTGACCTACTCTTTAGGAAAGAGTCGCTCTATCCAACTGAGCTACGAGGGCCTTTCCCTCAAAAGGGTCAACGAAATCAGTAGTGGATTATAGAAAAGAAGGGCGTCCTTTTCAATTTATCTTGGCCGTTCAGGAAGCCCAAATGGATAATAAAGGCCGCTTCGACGACTTCCCCGCCGGCTTTTTCAACCAGTCTGATGGTAGCGGCCGCTGTTCCGCCGGTAGCCAGCACGTCATCCAAAATCAAAACCTTGTCGCCTTTATTCACCGCATCCTGGTGAATTTCCAGTGTGTCCTTGCCATATTCCAAATCATAAGTTTCTTGATGGGTTTTGTGCGGAAGTTTACCCGGTTTACGTACCGGTACAAAGGAAATGCCCAGCCGAACCGCTAAAGGAGCGCCAAAGATGAACCCGCGGGACTCCATGGCCACCACCGCTTTTAAATTTTTGTTTTGGTAACGTTCGGCCAGTTGCTCAATGACGGCGTGAAAGGCCTGGGGATTCTGCAGAAGAGGGGTGATATCTTTAAAAACGATGCCTTTTTTGGGAAAGTCCGGTACGTCGCGGATGAAACTTTTCAAATCCATGGAAGAATCCTTAGGTCGTTTTGGGCAGGCGGCGGAAAAATTAAAGAGCGTGGGCCTTGCCGATGACGTCCGGAATCTTACACAAATTCGCTTAAAAGTTCACGATATTCTTCTTTTTGACCTTGCATCAAACTGCGGATTTTTTGAAGCGCTTTTTCTTCAATCTGTCGGATTCTTTCGCGGGTAACACCCAGAATCGATCCGGTTTGTTCCAGAGTTTTTGGTTTGTCTTCATCAAATCCAAAGCGCATCAGAATGACCTTTTGTTCTTTATCACTCAAAGAAGAAAGTAGTTTTTGAACTTTTTCCTTAACCAATTGGCCAAACACGTTTTGCGCGGGATTGGCGACGGTTTGATCTTCAATAAAATCGCCGATTGATTTGGAGTTGGAAACATCGCTGATAGGTACTTCTAAAGAAATGCTCTTTTGGGATAAACGTTGAAGTTTATAAATTTTATCAAAGTTCAATTTGGAAGCTTTGGAAAGTTCAGCCAAGTTCGGCTCCCTGCCAAATTTGCGGGTTAAATCGCGGGTAACCTTTTCCATACGGTTGATATCTTCGGAGATGTGAACCGGCACGCGCACCGTGCGGGAATGGTTGGAAATGTTGCGGCTAATAGCCTGGCGGATCCACCAGGTGGCGTAAGTGCTGAACTTAAAACCTCTGCGCCAGTTAAACTTTTCAGTGGCTTTCATCAAGCCCAGATTGCCTTCTTCGATTAAATCCTGAAAAGACAAACCCTGATTCGAATAGCGCTTGGCCATTTTGATCACTAAACGAAGGTTGGCCGCAATCAGGTGCTGTTTCGCTTCCAGATCGCCTTTTTCAATACGCTTGGCCAGTGCCACTTCTTCTTCGCCGGTCAATAATTTGATTTTTGAGATTTCTTTAAAGTACAGTTTTACGCTATCAGTGGTACCTTTATCCGTGAGGGTAGTGGAAACAAAAGGAGCCAGTTTTTTGTTGAGCTTCGGTACAATTGAGAGAGCCGCAGGGGCAATGGAGAGCGTGGGGCGGGGAAATTTGGCTTTAAGTTTTAAATTGCTCTTTTTAATCATCGCGCTTACTCCGTGATTTCAAAGTTTTTAAATGCCCTTTCCGACCAGAACCATTGAAAGTCGACCTTCACAACCTGACTTCCGATGCTTCCTGCCTTGATATAATGCAATAACTGTTCCAAGTCGTTTATAGGCCCATTTGCAAGGATTTCGACCGTTCCTTCAGGACTATTACGCACCCAACCTGTCAGATTTAATGAAATAGCCCTACTTTTGACATGAAAACGGAACCCCACACCTTGAACCCTGCCAAAAACCGTTGCGGTAAAGGCGTTTATCATGGAATGGGTCTCCAAAATGCTGCATTAAAATTGTCAGTTTTTTGAACGAAATTTAGATAATTTGACTATATCTGACGAGTGGATAATGTGCTTAAAAGCTTGTGGATCATCGGAATCGACCAAATTAATGGTCGGGGCGGCAGGATTTGAACCTGCGACCTTTTGCACCCCATGCAACTGCGCTACCGAGCTGCGCCACGCCCCGATGGATCCATCCAACCTGCGGCTGACTTACGACCAAGCCAGAATAGTTTTCTGGTCGGGGTGAGAGGATTCGAACCTCCGACCCCTTGGTCCCGAACCAAGTGCGCTAGCCGCTGCGCTACACCCCGTCCAGAAAACCACGAAAAAGCAGTGAAAATCGCCACTTCCCCGAAAGGATGGATACTATAGGCGAAAAGATAAACCCGTTCAAGAAAAGAAGGGCCGAAAGTCCTTTTTGTTCATCAGGAAAGATTATATTTCTTCAGCAGTTTCTTAGTGGCTTCCACCAAACCTTTTAAGTCTTTCGCTTTTTGAATCTGGGGATTCATGCTGACCGGCTCGACTTCAGCGGGTGAAACAGCGGGCGGGGTAACGGGTAAAGGTTCATTTGTCCCGGTTGGTTTCGGCGCTTCAACCGGATCAGCAATAGGGGCAGCCTCGGGTACGGCCGCGTTCACGGTTATCGGTGCGGAAGAGCCGCCCGGAAAAGCGACTAACTCTCCCTTTGATTCCAACTCCTCCAGCTTTTGTATGGCCCCCGCGATGGTGTATTGATCGTCATATAAAAGTTTTTTAATGGTTAACGCGAATTGAATATCCCGAACCCGATAAGTGCGCTGACCCGTAAAAGATTTTTGCGGGTTTAGTTTTTTAAATTCGGTTTCCCAGTAACGCAGTACATAGGGTTTCAACTGAAGAATTTCGGCCACTTCACCGATGCCGTAAAAAAGTTTTTCCTCGTTCGCCATAAATCCCTACCCTTTTAACTTGTTCTTTAACAGCTGGCTCGGTTTAAACACCAAAGCCTTTCGCGTTCCCAAAGCCACCGCTTTTCCGGTCTTGGGGTTGCGGGCTATGCGGGAAGCTCTATCGCGCCATTCCCAGGTTCCAAATCCTACAATCGAAACTTTTTTTTGTTCTTTCAGGGCCTCCACAATCTTCTCGAAAAAAGTATCCACCGCGGCGTTCGCCTGATTTTTGGTTAACCCTATTTTATTTAAATTCTGAACAATCTCTTTCCGCGTCATCGCCATGGTTAAAGCTCAAAATCTTTTTCGGATTTGGCTGCCCGGGACAAAAGCGTCTTCAGCGCGTCCTTTGCTTTCTTACCTTCAAACAGCACCTGGTTCACCTCTTCAATAATCGGCACTTCCACATTTACTTTTTTCGCCAAAGCCAAAGCGCTCTTGGCGGTTTTCGCGCCTTCGGCCACCATCACCATTTCACTCAAAGCGGCTTTCAGCGAAGCGCCCTTGCCCAGCTTTTCTCCCAGCAAACGGTTGCGGCTATGGCGGCTCGTGCAGGTCACAATTAAGTCGCCCATGCCGGCCAGTCCCGCGAAGGTTAAGGGTTGAGCGCCCAAAGCGGTGCCTAAGCGGGAAATTTCGTGCAGGCCACGGGTCATCAGGGCCGCTTTCGCGTTATCCCCCAGGCCCAGACCGTCCGTAATACCTGCGGCGATGGCGATCACATTTTTCAAAGCTCCGCCCAGTTCCACTCCAATCAAATCCTCTGAAGTGTAGACTCTAAAATAATCCGAATGAAAAGCGGTCTGAACCGCCGTCGCGGTTTCGGCGTCAAGGCTGGCGGCGACCACCGTCGTCGGCATTTTTTTCAAAACTTCCTCGGCGTGGCTGGGGCCAGATAAAACAGCAATTGAGGGGTTATTGGTCAAGTTTTGCTTTAACACTTCGCTCATGCGTAAATGAGTGTTTTCTTCCAGTCCCTTTGCGGCGCAAACCACCCAGGTGCCTCGGTCGATAAAGGGCGAAGCGATCCAACAGGTGCTTCGAATGGATTGAGAAGGAACGGCCATCACCACTCCCTCGACGCCAGCTAACGCTTCCGAAAGTTCATGGGTGACTAAAGTATCCAGCGGCAAAACTCCGCCCGGCAGCAAGGTCGGGTTTTCCCGGGTCTCAGCTAACTGGGCGGCCTGAGCGGCTTTATAAGCCCAAAGGGTTGGTGTGTGGCCGGCTCGCTTTAAATGAATCGTTAAAGCGATACCCCAACTTCCCGCGCCTAAAACACATATCCTCATGGGGCCTTCTTCTTGGTAATTTTGTTTTCAGTTCCGTTTAAGATGCGTTTTATGTTTTGCCGATGGGTCCACCAAATCATCAAGGCGGCAAATAAGGCTAAGCCTGAATACCAATCCAAGCCATGACCATAAAGGGTTAAAGCGGCCATGGTGGTCACACCCAAAAGACTGCCCACTGAAATCATCCGGCCAATGGCAAGAGCGATTAAAAACACAATCAGACCCGCCAAACTGGGAAGCCAAAGAAGACTGAAAAACACACCAACGCTAATGCCAATGCCCTTCCCTCCCTTGAACTTCAGGAAGATCGAAAAGACGTTTCCGATCAAGGCCAGTAAACCGCTCAAAACCAAAATCATTTCATTCCCCGGTACTAAATACCGGGCCAAGGCTACAGCCAGAGCGCCCTTGGCAATGTCTAAAACCAGCGTCAGTATTCCCCACTTGGCGCCAGCGACCCGCCAAACGTTGGTCATGCCAATATTACCGCTGCCTTGGGTACGAACATCCACGCCCTTCACCCACTTCACCAGCAAATACCCAAAAGGGATAGATCCCAGTATGTAAGCGGCTGCCAGTACTAAAGCCTCAATCAATTTCGCCCCTCTGTTGCCGTTGTTTTTTCTTCCGTGTGTTCGCATTAACGTCAAAGTTACGCTTGTATTGTGATCGACTATGTTCTTTTTTATCAACCTTTTGTTTCAGTACAATCTGCATGGGGGTCATTTCCATGTCAAAAGCCTTGCGAATCTCGCTTTCCAGATAGCGCAGGTATGAGGGTGTAGCGCTGTCCGGCTGGTTGGCGAAAATCTCAAAGGCGGGCGGGTGGCCCATCCGCTGGTAGCCATAAAGCAGTTTCAGGCGGTGGCCCTTCTTGAAGGGTGGGTTATGTTTACTCACCGCGTCCTGAAGCACCAGATTGACCTTGCGGGTCGGCACCTGGCGGCAGCTTTCGGCATAAACCTCGTAGGCCATGGCCAATACGTGGTTTAAGTTCAACCCTGTCTTAGCGGAGATAAACAACACCGGCGCGAAATGCAGGTAGCGCAATTGGCGTTTCGTAATCCGTTCGGCTGTCGACTGTTCGGCGGCCTTGTGATGGATATCCCATTTGTTAATCAAAATTACCACAGGTCGAAAAGCGTCTGAAATCAGTTTGCTGATCGTCACATCCTGATGCGTAATTCCCTTCTCACCGTCCACGATAAAGATGGCCACCTGGCAGGTTTGAAGTTCGTAAAGGCTTTGCTCTACGCTCATTTGTTCAATGTTGGTGTCTTGTTGTTTGTGCAGTCTGATACCGGCGGTATCGACCATCACCAAAGGATTCTCTTCGGTCTCAATAATGACCGGTATGGCGTCGTGGGTCGTGCCTGGCATGTCGTCCACAATTAACCGCTTCTCGCCCAGAATGGCATTCACCAAAGAGGATTTACCCACGTTGGGTTTGCCTAATATGGCAATGCGCATGGGCTTCTTGGCGTGCGGATCTTCCGGTGTTTTGGGGGCAAGCGCTTTTTTTAAAAAGTGGGTAATGTCATCCAAAAAGTCGTCCACCCCAATACCGTGTTCGGCGCTGATAGCGTAAATTTTGTCAAAGCCCAATTCACGAAAGTCGTTCATCGATTCATCATTTTTTTTGTACTCGTCCACTTTATTCACCAGCAGCCATGTCGGCAGGCCATACTTGCGCATGCTTCGTGCAATCAGTTCATCTCCCGGGGTGACTCCCTCGATGGAATTCACCACAAACAGCAACGCGGATACTTTTCGAATTTTTCGGTCTAACTGCTCCCCCACCTTTTGCGCGATGGATTCTTTTTCGCCCGGCACCCAGCCGCCCGAATCGGTCATGGTCAGCAAGTGGCCGGCCCAGTTGAGCTCAAAACTTTTAAAGTCGCGGGTGCTTCCCGGCTGGTTGTCTACCAGGGCCAGGGATTTACCGGCTAAACGGTTAAAGAGGGTGGATTTGCCAACATTCGGACGACCGACAATGAGAACTTCAGGGACAAAGGCCAAGTGCGACTCCAATAGCTAGAATTTGCGGATTATACAGGAAATGGTGATTCGTGGGCAAAGGGCCGACCTGCGCCGAGCCCACAAGCACCTATGTCGAGCCAACAAGGCGAGACATAAGGTTTGGTTGAACCCAATTGCCTATAAAACAATTGGGTACGAGGTGCGAGACTTGGTTGTTACCGTTCCATCAGAACGGTTAAAAGGCCAAGTGCGACTCCAATAGGTAGAATATGCGGATTATACAGGAAATGGTGGTTTATGGGGCGAAGGGATGAGACGGAGAATTAATATCCAATTACCAATTACTTAAGGCGGGTTAGGAATATCGTCATCGATTTTATCATGAGGCGATTAATAGCCGTCCCTCACAAGCCTTAGGTCGAATTGAGTCTTCTCCGATAAATCCACCCCCACCCCGGGACACCAGCCGTCCTGAACGATGGGACGCAGGAGCACGTCCATTTGCGACTGGATTTGGTCGATAGACGGGGCTGTGCTTTGCGCCCACAGAAGGTGTGGAAGCAATAAAAACAGTAAAAAGAATGTTTTAGAAAACCATGACTTCATCAAAATCGCTTTTCCGATTTCATAAAAACACAAAATAAAATCGGACTGAATTTACCTGTCCAATCCCACTGCGTCACCCTGTGCCGATTCACGATAAGACAATTATGAAAATCGGTACTATACCGACCTCCACAAAATTAAATAGAGGGTAGGCATGCGGTGCATGGCGCTCCCCGTCGTGGACAGCTTTAACTGCTTCGGTTGACAGAGCGTGCATGCCGGACATAGCTTTCCACTTCCAATTTTACATTGGCGGCAATTCTGTCCATGTCCGCGTCAGCATGAACCAGGGTGAGATGGTGTTTGTGCGCTTTATAGGCAATCAAAGCGTCAACTGTTTTTAATTTGTGCCCTTTTTGGCGATGCGCCCTCGTCCATTCGGCGGCCTCTGCCCAC
>Ga0302281_10002755_pt1 | contig 12335 bp, 9 predicted proteins | sample III_Fen_E1_2_FD_198762 | JGI IMG/M metagenome (GOLD analysis project Ga0302281, IMG submission 198762) | Peat permafrost microbial communities from Stordalen Mire near Abisko, Sweden - III_Fen_E1_2 | ecosystem: Environmental > Terrestrial > Soil > Wetlands > Permafrost | place: Sweden: Abisko...
ACGGCACCAACGGAGGCGGTGTCTTCACCGCCGGAAGAAAATGAGCATTGGAGCCAACAATGGCGGCGAAACACCACCTGCGCCGGACAAAAACCAAGGGCAGACTGGAAAAATGTCTTGCAAATCCCGGGAGCAGGCAGAAAATCACGAAAACCACCCACGCCGTTCGTGGGTTACAAACTAAATGGGAAATCCAAGTTTAAATTGTGTTTGAGCGCTTCGGAAAATTTTTCGTGGTGGCCGCGCTCGTCGTGACGACGGGCGCGCACTGGGCCGCGCTGCAGACCGTCGCGTGGACGACGATGCTTGCGGCCAATCTTTCCAGCCAGCAATCGCTGACCGAAGCAGTGTCCGAGACATTTGACGGCAAACATCTTTGTCCGCTGTGCAAGGCCATTGCCGCTGCTAAAAATTCCGATAAAAAATCGGCGGCGGTTGCGACAAATTTGAAGCTGGAATTTCCACCGGTCACGGGAAAAATAATTTTATTTCCGCCCGCGCAGTTTGCATTGCAGCGGCAAAATAATTTCTGTGCCAAAGCTTTTTTCCTCAAGCCGGCGCTGCCACCGCCGCGCGGATTCTTCGTTTGATTCAATTCCCGTTTGGTTGTCCGCCCATTTTGGTGCGGATAAAAAATTATTCCTTTAACTTTGAGAACGCCGTGGCGCGTTCTCGCAATCTTTGACTTAAAAATGAAAAATAAAAATTTGAATTCACAAATGATGAAAATCGGTGGTGGTTTGTTGGCGGGTGTTTTATTGCCGGGCGTGGCGTTCGGCTGCGCATGCGGGTGCGGGATTTTTGAGGTGGGCACAAGCTCGATGTTCCCTTCGGGCGAAGGCGGCATGGCGTTCGTCAATTACGACTTCCAGGATCAAAATCAAAATTGGAGCAACAGTTCGAAAGCACCGGCGGCCAATAATGATGACAAGGAAATCCGGACGGATTTCATCACGACCGGCGTGCAATATATGTTCAACCGCAGCTGGGGCGCGGAAATCGAGTTGCCTTACGCGTATCGCTCCTTCAAGACCGTTACGGCCAATCCCGACGTTCCGCCCGGCACGGTTACCAAAGTTGATTGGGGCAGTCTGGGCGACATCCGGCTCAAGGGCATCTACACCGGATTTTCGGAGGATCTGTCCAGCGGCATTGACTTCGGACTGCGGCTGCCGACCGGCAATTTCTCCCACGAAAATGCATACGGCGACGTGGATCGGGATTCCCAAATCGGCAGCGGCAGCACGGATATTCTGCTCGGCGGATTTCATCGCGGCAATCTGATTGATAGCTGGCGGCTGGACTGGTTTGCCCAAGCGGAGGCGGACTTGCCGGTGCTGACACAAGGCGATTATCGCCCAGGCTTTGAAATTGACGGTGCCGCCGGGATTAACTACCGGGGCTGGTTGCTTGGCCGCGCCAACATTTCGCCGATTGCGCAGGTGCTGGTTTCGGAACGAACCAAAGACTACGGTGCCGACGCCAATTCCCCCAACTCCGGCTACACGCGCGTGCTGCTCTCGCCAGGAATTGAAGTTCACCTGCACCCGTTTAAAATCTATGCGGATGCGGAAGTGCCGGTCTTTGCCAATGTCAACGGCAACCAGTTGGTCGCACCGGTGTTGTTCAAGATGGGCGTGAGCTATATGTTCTGATTTTCGCAACGAATAATTCGTCATGAAGAATCTGAAACCCATTCTCATCGTTACCTTGGCCATCGCCGCCGTCGCTCCGGCATAAAAAATGACGCGCCGTGGTTTCAAAAAGCCACGGCGCGTTTGCTGGATGTTTATACAGAAAAAACCTCTACTTGCGATTGTAAGCCGCGCCCATACTTTACTTGGGATGGCAAAAAAAGATTGGCAATTGTCAAATTTAGTTGATTGTCAATTTGAGCAAGCCGGTAAGCTCACCGCATAAATTTATGGACGTTCTGACCCTTTCACGCATCCAGTTCGGCGCGACCGTCGCGTTCCACTACATCTACCCGCCATTGAGCATCGGGCTGGGCGTCATGCTCGTCGTGATGGAAGGCGCTTGGCTCAAGACGAAAAATCCGGTCTATCACCAGATGGCGCGCTACTGGACAAAAGTTTTTGCTCTGACGTTTGCCATCGGCGTGGCGACGGGCATCGTGATGGAGTTCGAATTCGGCACGAACTGGGCAACGTATTCAAAATTCGTCGGCGATGTCTTTGGCAGCGCGCTCGCGGCGGAGGGAATTTTTGCATTTTTTCTCGAATCCGGTTTTCTCGCGGTGCTGCTGTTTGGCTGGGACAAGGTTGGACGCAAAATGCACTTTTTTTCGACATGCATGGTTTGTCTCGGCGCGCATTTCAGCGCGGTGTGGATTGTCGTCGCAAATTCCTGGATGCAAACGCCCGCCGGCTATCACATCGTCGGCGAAGGAATGCACGCGCGCGCGGAAGTGACGGATTTTTGGCAGGTGGTTTTCAATCCTTCGATGGTTGACCGTTTGTCGCACACGATTTGCGGCGCGTGGCAGGCGGGCGCGTTTCTCGTCGTCAGCGTGAGCGCGTGGTATCTGTTGAAAAATAAATTTACCAATTTTGCCCGCGCGTCGCTGAAAGTTGGACTGACCGTCGCGTTTATCGCGTCGCTGTTGCAAGCCGTGACCGGCCACATGAGCGCGCAAGGCGTCGGGAAAAACCAGCCGGCCAAGCTTGCGGCGTTTGAAGGACTTTATCAAACGACTTCCAACGCGCCGCTCACGGTCATCGGCTGGGTGGACGAAAAAAACGAACAGACCCACGGCCTCCAGATTCCCGGCTTGTTGAGTTTTCTCGACCACAATGATTTTCACACACCGGTCACCGGACTTGATGCCTTTGCGCCGGGAGATCGTCCGCCGGTCACGCCGTCATTTTTATTTTTTCACGGCATGGTGGCGATTGGCACGGCGCTGATTTTAGTTTCCGCGCTGGGATTTTTATATTTCCGCCACGGCTCGCTGCACGAACGCCGCTGGCTGCTGTGGATTCTGGTCTTCTCCGTGCTCGGCCCGCAGATTGCGAATCAACTCGGCTGGTTCGCGGCGGAAGTCGGCCGCCAGCCATGGATTGTCTATGGCATCATGCGAACGCCCGAAGGTTTGTCCAAAGTGGTGCAGGCAAATGTCGTGCTCACGTCGCTGATTTTGTTCACGTTCCTTTATTTTCTGTTGTTCGCCGTTTTCATTTATTTGCTCAATGACAAAATCCAGCACGGCCCGCACGATGATGATTTGATTCCGTCGGGCAAACTGGCGTTGCCAAAAGAATTAACCACGGATGGACACTGATAAACACGGATGGGGCGAAACGCAGAGGCGCAGAGGCCGTAAAGAGCCACAGAGATTTTTTCTCCGCGTTCTCCGCGTCTTTGCGTTTGATTTTTTTATCCGTGTCCATCGGTGTCCATCCGTGGTTCAAAATCTATTTTATGAATTTTGATCTGAATACCATCTGGTTTGTTTTAGTGGGCGTGCTGTTCACCGGCTACGCGATGCTCGACGGCTTCGACCTCGGCATCGGCGCGCTGCACCTGTTCACGAAAAAAGACGAGGAGCGCCGTATCATGCTCAATTCCATCGGGCCGGTGTGGGACGGCAACGAAGTCTGGCTCGTCACCGGCGGCGGCGCGCTGTTCGCCGCGTTTCCGAACGTGTATGCGACGGTGTTCTCCGGTTTTTATCTCGCATTTTATTTGCTGCTCGCGGCGCTGATTTTTCGCGCGGTCGCGATAGAGTTCCGGAGCAAGCAGCCGATGAAATGGTGGCGGCAGACGTGGGATATCGGCTTTTCCGTCGGCAGCATTTTGTCCGCGCTGCTCATCGGCGTTGCGCTAGGTAACATCGCGTGGGGAATTCCGATTGACGTGAACGGTGAATTCGCCGGAACATTTCTCGGTCTGCTCAAACCTTACGCGCTGCTCGTCGGCGTGACGACCGTGGCGCTGTTCATGATGCACGGCGCGATTTACGGCGCGATGAAAACCGAAGGCGCGCTCCACGACAAACTGCGCGGCTGGGCGATGAACTCGATCATCTTCTTCGTGATCTGCGCCGCGACAACGACGATGGCCACGCTGCTTTACGTCCCGCACATCACGGCGCGCGTGCACAACAATCCGTGGCTGTTCAGCCTCGTGCTGGCGAACATGCTCGCCATCGCCAACATCCCGCGCGAGTTTCACCACAACCGCGACTGGCTCGCGTTTCTGTCGTCGTGCGCCGCGATGATCACGCTCATGGCGCTGTTCGCGCTGAATATTTTTCCGAACCTCGTCTACAGCCTGCCCAACCCGGAAAACAGCCTGAACATCTACAACGCCGCGTCGTCGCCCAAAACCCTTGGCATCATGCTCGTCATTGCGGGCATCGGCGTGCCGATCGTGATCGCCTACACAATTTGCATTTACTGGATTTTTCGCGGCAAGGTGAAACTGGACCGGATGAGTTATTGAATTAAAAATTTCGTGGCCACTCCCATTCCTGCCCCGCAAAAGACCGACGAAAAGATTTTTCTCGTCATCGTCATCTCGCTCGCCGTCGTCGCGGGCATCGGCAGTTGGTTTGCCGCCGCCGCATTTGCGCGCCACGACCAAGTGCGCGGTATTTTGCCGGACAAGGAGCGAACGCTTGGCGAATTTTCTCTGACCGATGAAAACGGGTGGACCGTAACGCGCGCGGAACTTGAAGGCTTGATGGTTAAATTGGGCGCTACCACAGGTGTAACGGCAATCGTGGAAACAGATAAGGAATTTAATGTTTGGGTGCCATTGGCGGCGATAAGGCTCCAGCCTGATATAGAGCCACGATTCGTTTTGCATGTGCTTCGGTCAGACAATCTCCGGCGGGCGTATGAAAACACCTGGACTTACGGGACGCAGCAAACTCTAGGCTTACAGACCATATCCAATCTTCGGATTCCGCTTCCACCAAAACAAGAGCGCGAGGAAATCGCAAAATATATTGATTCCATACTTCCAGCGTTTGAGTCATTGTCCGCCGAAGCCCAGCGTGCCATTGACCTTTTGCAAGAACGCCGAACCGCGTTGATTTCCGCCGCCGTCACCGGCCAGATTGATGTCCGCACCAACTAAATTAATATCATTATGGATAAAATGGAAATCGCCATGCAGGAGCACCTTGTCGGATTCATTGACATTCTTGGCTTCGGCAGCCAAGTGATGGCCGCCAAGGACAAGGTGAAATTCCAAAAGGTGTATGAAACCGTGAAGCTGGTTCAGGCAGCGTTCGACAAACCCTCTGCCACCGAGCATCCAGAAATGCAGGAAGCCACCAATACCCATTGGGGCGTCAAGGTGTTGGCACTTTCGGATTCCGTCGTCGTCGCCATAAATCCCAACTGCCCGGTATTGCCTCACATGGGGCCAAGCGATTTCCTCGGCGATTCTATTTATGGGCTGGCGCAGTCGCAGTATGATTGCATCTTGGGGCATGGAATTTTTCTGCGCGGCGGTTTGGGCGTCGGTCCTTTTCTGTTTGATAACGACATCCTCGTCAGTCCGGCACAGGTGGAAGCGTATTACGTTGAGTCCAAATATGCCGAAATGCCGGTCATCGCGCTTTGTCAAAAAACTGTGGATTGGATCAAGGCACATTCGCAAGGTCCAACCGGAGTTCCAAAGTGGCAAGACAAGTATTTCCGACCGCTTCAAACAAAAACCTATCGGGAATCGCTATACTTTCTCGACTATCTCCGGGTGGTGATTGATGACGCGGAAGACGATCCATTCTCACCCTTGAGCACCCACAAAAGCCGGATTGAGGCTGGCTTGTCCGGTTCAAAGTCCAAAGATAAATACGAATGGCTCGCGAAGTATCACAACGACACAATTGACACGATTTGCCCGGCGGCAAAATCCGAGAAAATAATTTTGGGCAAAACCTGATTCTCATTTCAATTCCATTATCCCTATGACCAGCAAGCATGAAATCAAAAGTGAAAAGATTCTAGTCAAAGACATTTTTTCAAAGATGTGGTTTCGCATCCCGGAATATCAGCGCCCGTATATTTGGGGCCGGGACGAGGTAAATGATTTGCTCGACGACCTGACCTTCGCGCAGGCGAACAAGCCGGAGCAGGAATACTTTCTCGGCTCGTTCGTCTTTCAGTCTAAAAAGGCCACCGACGAAACCGGCCAAGATTTTCTGGAAAATGATTTGTTGGATGGACAGCAGCGCATGTCCACGCTGCTGATGCTGTTTGCTTGCATCCGGGATTTGTCGGACGCGGGCAACGTGCGAGAGAGTTGCGAAAAATCCATCTACCAGAAAGGCGACGACATTGACCACATCCCGGAGCGCACGCGCATCGCGTTTGCTATCCGTCAGACCGTGCAGGATTTTGTAAATGCCTACATCAAAACCGCCGGTGGCACTTCTAAAACCGAGGAACTGGAGCAACTAGCAAACAATTCCGAAGATTCTTCCATTCCCAACATGGCGCGCGCCATCATGGAAATGCGCCGTTACTTGTCCGACCCGGAAAAAACAATCCAGCTAAAGGAATTTGTCAGCCATCTGCGTAACCGAGTTCTCCTGATTTATGTTGCCACGGAAAGCCTCGATGACGCTTTCCGCCTGTTCATGATTTTGAACGACCGGGGCGTTCCGCTCCGCAACAGCGATATTTTGAAGTCCATGAATCTGGGAGAACTAGACCAGGACAAAGACAAAATCCGTTACGCAAAACTATGGGAAGACGCCGAGGGTGCGTTGGGCGAGGAATTCGACCGGTTCCTGAATTATTTGCGGACCATCTTGGTAAAGGAAAAGGCGCGGTTGAATTTGCTCCAGGAATTTGAGGACAAGATTTACGCGCCGAAAGACAAAGACAAGGCGACCGGCCAGAAAAAACCGGCGCTGTTGAAAAAAGGCAAGGAGACGTTCCAACTGATTGACCGGTATTTGAAGCACTACAACGAATTGTTCAGCGGCACCAATTATGACCAGACGGGCGGCACGTTCCAATTCGACAATCTGTTGAAAGTCATGCTCACCGGCCTACCGTCCACCGATTGGATTCCGCCGCTCTTGCGCTACTATGACCGGTTCAAATACGACCGGCTGCTGGAATTTTTGACGAAGCTGGACAACAAGTTTTCCGCCGACTGGATAGCGCAATACGCGCCCACGGATCGTATTGAAAACATGAATCAAGTGATTCGGGTAATAGAGGTGGCTGGAAATCCTGCCGAGTTGTTGCAAAATAATTGCTTCGACATTGATGGAGAAGGGTTCAAGCGTAACGCGGAAACGACGGTTTATGGCCGCAGGTTCACCCGCTACCTGCTGATAAAACTAGATTATTTCTATCAGGATCACGCGCACCGCATGGCCTTTGAGTCGTTGTCGGTGGAGCACGTCTTGCCGCAAAACCCGGCGGAAGACAGCCAGTGGCGGAAGGATTTCACGGATGCCCAGCGGCAGGAATGGACTGACCGGCTAGGCAACTTGGTTCTCATCACCACCAACAAGAACACATCGCAGGGAAATTCTGACTACGAACTGAAGAAAACCAAATATTTCGCCAAGAAAATCAACACCTGTCCGAACTCGCTGCGGGTGTTGAAAAATGCGAAGTGGACACCGGCGGAATTGATGGCAAATCATGCCGAAGTGCTGTTAAAAATCCGTCAGCATTATGGCATCAAGGAATCTGCTCCGGCCTGAATCGCGCCGAAAATAAAAAACCATGAATCCCACGGCCAAAACCATTCAGATATTTCTGCCCGGCGGTGATCCGCGCGGCATCCGCGTGGCCGAAATCACCACCCGCATCGTGCAGGTGATCGAAGTGCCGCGCAGCCTGTTGCAGGATTTCCTTAAGATGCAGGAGAGCGACCAAGTGGCGCTCTACTTCCTCTTTGGCGAGGCAGAAGACGGCAGCGAACAGAAGGTCTATCTCGGGCAGACGGGCGATCTGCGCGCCCGCCTCGTGACGCACAACAAGGAGAAGGAATTTTGGCAGCGCGCGCTGGTGCTCATCTCCCGCACAAACAGTCTCACCCAGACCCACGCACTCTTCCTGGAATGGCACTGCCTCCAAGCCACCCGCAAAGCCGCCCGTTACACCGACGAAAACGGCAACAACGGCACCAAGCCTCATACCCCCGCACCGCTCGAAGCGGACTGTCTTGAGATTTTTGAAACGGGCCAAATCCTGCTGGCCACACTCGGCTACCCACTCTTCAATCCGGTGGGGAAATCCGCCGCAACGCCGAGGCCGGAGGATGTGTTTTATTGCAAAGCTTCTGGTGCCGACGGACGGGGACTCTACACGCAGGAGGGCTTTGTGGTCTTGAAAGGGTCCAGCGGGCGTGTGGAAAGCGTGCCCTCGTTCGTGGGCACAACCTGGCATGAGTCACGCCAGCGGATGGTAGAGTCCGGAACATTGCAGGAAGAAGGCGGCAGGCTTGTCTTCAGTAAGGATCACCTTTTCAAAACTCCCAGCATGGCCGCTGCCTTTCTTGCGGGTCGAACTGCCAATGGTTGGCTGGAATGGAAAGACAAAGACGGCAAAACGCTAGACGCTCTGAAACGTCAGTCGCCGGTTGAATAGCGAAGGAGAAAACATGAGCCTGCATAAAGAAATCACTTTCGAGACCGAGATTTGCCAGCACCTTGCGGCTAACGGCTGGATCTATGCCGAGGGCGACGCGGCCAATTACGACCGAGCGCTCGCGTTATATCCCGCCGATGTTTTCGCGTGGGTTCAGGCCACGCAGCCGCAGGCGTGGGAAATTCTGATAAAAAATCACGGCGATAAAGCCGGTGAAACTTTGCTGGCTCGCTTGCGCGACCAGCTAGACCAGCGCGGCACGCTGGACGTGCTGCGGCACGGCATCGAATTGCTGGGCTTGAAACAGCCCTTGCCAATGGCGCAGTTCAAACCGGCGCTCGCCATCAATCAGGACATTCTCGCACGCTACGGCGCGAACCGGTTGCGAGTGGTGCGACAGGTGAAGTATTCATTGCACAATGAGAACAGCCTTGATGTCGTGCTTTTCTTGAACGGCATCCCCGTCTCCACCGCGGAACTGAAAACGGATTTTACCCAAAGCATCACCGACGCCGTTGACCAGTATCGGTTTGACCGCAACCCCAGGCCCAAGGGACAGGCACCCGAACCGCTACTGTCCTTTCCCAACGGCGCGCTGGTGCATTTCGCTGTAAGCAACAGCGAGGTGAAGATGGTGACGAAACTCGTCGGGCCGGCCACGGATTTCTTGCCGTTCAACCAGGGCGACGACGGCGGCGCGGGCAACCCGGTGAACCCGGCGGGCGGCCACCGCACGGCGTATCTTTGGACCCAAGTTTGGGCGCGCGAAAGCTGGCTGGAAATTTTAGGCCGGTATCTCATCGCCCGGCGCGACAAAAAGAAACAAATCACGGAAATCATTTTCCCCCGCTTCCATCAGCTTGACGTGACGCGCAAGCTCCAGGTGGCCGTGTTGCACGACGGGCCGGGCGGCAAGTATCTTGTCCAGCACTCCGCCGGTTCGGGTAAAACCAACTCAATTGCCTGGACGGCGCACTTTCTCGCGGAGTTGCACGACGCGCAGAAACAGAAAGTGTTCGACACCGTGCTCGTGGTATCGGATCGAAATGTGATTGACGCGCAGCTTCAGGAAGCGCTGTTTGATTTCCAGCGCCAGAGCGGCGTTGTGGCGACCATCACCGGCAACGACGGCAGCAAAAGCGGCGAACTGGCGGCGGCGTTGTCCGGCGACAAAAAAATTGTCGTTTGCACCATTCAGACATTTCCCTTCGCGCTGGACGCCGTGCGCAAGCTGGCCGCGACGAAAGGCAAACGCTTTGCCGTGATTGCCGACGAAGCCCATAGTTCGCAGACCGGCGAGGCGGCGGCGAAATTGAAGGCGGTGTTGACGCCCGAAGAATTGGCGGAATTGAACGACGGCGGCGAGGTGAGCATGGATGACGTGTTGGCCGCTGAAATGACAGCCCGCGCCGAAGATCGCGGCATTACCTTCGTCGCGTTCACGGCCACGCCCAAGAACAAGACGATTGAGATTTTCGGCACACGGCCAGACCCCAAGCGCAAGCCAGCCAAGGATAACGTGCCGTTCCCGTTCCATGTCTATTCCATGCGTCAGGCCATTGAGGAAAAATTCATCCTCGACGTGCTGAAAAATTACACGCCCTACAAGCTGGCGTTCAAGCTGGCGCACAACGGCAAGGACTACGACGAGAAAACCGTGGAACGCGCCGCCGCCATGAAGGGCATCATGGGCTGGGTGCGGCTGCATCCTTACAACATCGCGCAGAAGGTTGAAGTCGTGGTGGAACACTTCCGCGAATTTGTCGCCCCGCTGCTGTCCGGCCAGGCCAAGGCGATGGTAGTCGTTGGCAGTCGCGTGGAAGCGGTGCGCTGGCAGCTTGCGATGGATAAATACATCAAGGCGCACGGCTACAAAATCGGCACGCTCGTTGCCTTTTCCGGCGAAATGAACGACAAGGAATCTGGGCCGGATGGATTCACGGAGAACAGCAAGATTTTGAACCCGAACCTCAAAGGCCGCGACATCCGCGAAGCATTCAAGGGCGGCGAGTATCAGATTTTGCTGGTCGCCAACAAATTTCAGACCGGCTTTGATCAGCCGTTGCTCTGCGGAATGTATGTGGACAAGCGGCTGGCAGGGATTCAGGCCGTGCAGACGCTTTCACGTTTGAACCGCGCCCATCCTGGCAAAGATACCACCTACGTCGTGGATTTTGTGAACGACCCGGCGGAAGTTCTCGCCTCGTTCAAGACGTATCACACCACGGCGGAGCTTTCGGCCACCACCGACCCGGATCTGGTCTATAATTTGCGTTCCAAACTGGACGCCGCCGGGCATTACGACGATTTCGAGGTGGAGCGCGTCGTGGCCGTCGAGTTGAAGCCGGACGCGACACAGGCCGAACTGTTAAAGGCGCTTGAGCCGGTGGTTGACCGGCTAATGAAGGATTACAAGGCGGCGCAGGCAGCATTGAAGCTGGCGAGGGAGAAGAAGGATGAATCCGCCATCCAGACCGCGCAGGACGAATTGAACGCGCTGATTTTGTTCAAGAGTGACATGGGCGCATTCATCCGGCTCTACACGTTCCTGTCACAGATTTTTGACTACGGCAACACCGCACTGGAAAAACGCGCCATTTTTTACAAACGCCTGCTCCCGTTGCTGGAGTTTGGCCGCGAACGCGAGGGGATTGACCTGTCGAAAGTCGTCCTCACGCATCACAACCTGAAAAACAAAGGTCGTCAGCCCATGCCGCTGTATTCCGGCAAAACGCCCCAGCTTGAACCGATCACCGAAGCCGGCAGCGGCGAGTTGCATGACAAGGAGAAAGCCCAGCTTGCGGAGATCATCCAGAAGGTGAATGACCTTTTCCAAGGCGAGCTGACCGACCAGGACAAGCTGGTTTATGTGAACAACGTGATTAAGGGCAAACTTCTGGAATCGGAAACACTCCGGCAACAGGCGGCGAACAACAGCAAAGAGCAGTTCGCCAATTCGCCCGACCTGAAAACCGAATTGATGAACGCCATCATGGGCGCGCTGGACGCCCACACCGCCATGAGCACGCAGGCGCTCAATTCGCCCACGGTGCAAAACGGCATGAAAGACATCTTGCTCAATCACGCCGGCCTTTACGAAACATTGCGCGGCCAGCCGGACGCATCGCCTGGAAAATAACCAATGAGCATCAAAACCACCGTCTTGTTTGCCCCGCCGCAGTCCGAAATTGCGTCGCTCATCGCCGATCGGATCGCGCAATCCACCGCCACCAGCATCGTCACCGGCTTCGCCACCCCCGGCGGGGGGGACGCCATCGCGGCACCGACTGAGTCGAATCCCGCGTGCCTGACCACGATGGTTGTGGGAGCTGCGACCTACCGAGGGTTCGAAGCCTTGGATAAATTGATCGCGGCCGGGGTTCCACGGGAACGTCTTCACATTCATTTGGGCCATTCCCGCCCATCCGGAACGAACACTCATCCCACCGTGCGGTTTCACCCCATGCTGCACAGCAAGGGTTACTACATGGAACTGCCCGGTGACCAAGGGAGTCGGCTTTCTCGAAGTACCCGCCGGCCAGGAAAAGGCGTTCCTGAAAGACCGGCCCGTGTCCGAAATGTCCGGCATTGGCAAAATCCGCCAGTGCTCCCTCGCCGCGCTCGGTGCGTTCACCTTCGGCCACGTCGCCGCCTTGCCCTCCATGCTGCTGAAACAAAAATTCGGCATCTGGGGCCAACAATTGTGGCTGTTCTCAAACGGCCAGTGGAACGAACCCCTCGTGCTGG
>Ga0302281_10002760_pt1 | contig 12330 bp, 10 predicted proteins | sample III_Fen_E1_2_FD_198762 | JGI IMG/M metagenome (GOLD analysis project Ga0302281, IMG submission 198762) | Peat permafrost microbial communities from Stordalen Mire near Abisko, Sweden - III_Fen_E1_2 | ecosystem: Environmental > Terrestrial > Soil > Wetlands > Permafrost | place: Sweden: Abisko...
TTCGGCGACTTCTCCCGATACCACGGTGGCGAGACCGTAAATCGCTCCGACCGACAAGTCGAGTCCTCCGGCCACGAGCACGAGCGTCCCGGCGGCGGCGATGGCGAGAATGGCCGACTGCTGGTCAAGAATGTTGATCAGGTTCGTCTTGGAGAGGAATGGCCCACTCCACACGGACAGGGTGATGAAAAGAACCAGGAATGGTATGGCGATGCCCGCGAGCCGCCACGAACCGAGCAACCGGATTACCCCGGAGCGCAAGCCGGAGGTTCCACCGTCGTCGATGTCGAGGTCCTCGGGAGTCTCAACTTGTACGTTCATTATCAATCCGTTCCTTCGTTGTTCGACTCGGTAAACGCGGCGGCGAGCACTGCCTGCTCGTTCATTCGTTCGCCAGAGAGTTCGGTGATGATGCGACCGTGGCGCATGACGAGGACTCGATGGGCGAGTCCCAGCACCTCTTCTAAGTCTGAGGAGATGACGACGACGCCCATTCCGGACGCGGCCATCTCGGTTAAGAGATCGTAGATTGCCCTTTTCGATCCGACATCGACACCCCGCGTCGGCTCGTCCGCAATCAAGACGCTGGGCGAGCACATGACGGATCGCGCGAACATCAGCTTTTGCTGATTACCGCCCGACAGCATGGAAACCGGCGTTCGAATGCTGGCGGCCTTCACCGTCACGGCATTCATCAATTCGTTGACCTTGCGCCGCTCGCGAATTCCCGAAATCCATCCGAACCGGCTGACGAGATCGAGCCGCGACAGCGAGATGTTTTCTTTCACTGAGCGTCCAACCAGAAGACCCATTTCTTTGCGTGATTCCGGGATCAAGACCAGTCCGCGTCGAATCGATCGCGACGGGCTGTGACCGGCCAGGTCCGCGCCCTTCAAGCGAACGGTCCCTCCGGACACCTTTGAATCGCGGAATATCGCACGAGCCAACTCAGATCTACCAGCACCAACGAGCCCGGCGATGCCGAGAATCTCGCTCTCGTGAAGTACGAAGGAACAATCATTGACACCCGGTGCCCTGAGGTGGTCGACCTCCAAGACGACCGTCCTCTCCTCGTCCGCCATTCGCTTTTCGGGAAAGGCCGTGAGGAGAGAGCGACCGAGCATTCCTTCAATCAGGGATTCTTCGGTCGCGTCCTTCGCGTCCGTCGTGCGAATCAGATGACCGTCGCGAAGCGTGGTGATGACGTCGGCCAGTGCGAGCACTTCAGAGAGGAAGTGCGAGATTAGAACGACGGACTTGCCATCACGCGCCAGGGACCGGATGATCTCGTGGAGGGCGGCGGTCTCGTTTCCCGAAAGTGCGGCCGTCGGCTCGTCCATGACGACGATTGAAGCGTTGCGAGAGAGCGCTCGCATGATTTCCACTTTTTGTTGGTCGGCGATCGATAGGCCTCCCGCGCGACGATCCGGCGACAGATCAAATCCCACCGTCTTCGCGAGCTCGCGAAAACGACGTCGAGACTCACGGCGCCGCACGAATCCCGCGGTCGTTGCCTCGACACCGAGATAGACGTTCTCAGCGACGGTCAGTCCCGGCACGATGGCGAGCTCTTGAACGATTGTGACGATGCCGTGCGCGAGCGCCTCACGCGGTGATTTGAAACTGAGCTGTTCACCACCCAGCGTCATCGTCCCCTCATCGGGAGTGATGACGCCCGAGATGATCTTGCCGAGCGTGGACTTCCCGGCGCCATTCTCCCCGACCAGCGCGTGGACTGTGCCGGGCGTGATCGTCAGTGAGACGTCACTGAGAGCGGGCACCCCGCCGTACCGCTTCGACACACCGGTGACAACTAAGTCGCCTCCAGCGTTCGCCGCGGCACTGCGGGGTGCCTCTTCGATGTTCCCAGTCGACATGTCAGTTCAAGCTATCCATGTCAGTCTCGGATGTTCGCTCCCTCTCCTACTAACGAATCAACCCGGCCATTCGCCGTTGAACTTACCGGCGTTGGCCTGGGTCACGATGCCGTTGTTGGGCAATTTGGCGACCGGGTTCTGTGAACCGGAGCCTTTGCCAGTCTTCATGGCCTTGATGAGCGCGATCATGCCGAGCTCGCCTTCAGTCGCCGGCAACTGCGCGACGTCCGCGAACCATGCTCCACTCTTCACCGCGGCGATACCGGTCGCACTCGCGCCGTAGCACACGAGCTTCACGGACGTGTTCTTCGCAGACGTGAGGGCCGACTGAGCGCCTTCGCAGTCCTGGTCGGCACCGACGATCACGTTCAAACTCGGGTGGGCCACGAGCTGGTCAGCAATGAAGGTCAACGCCACTGATGGCGTGTAGAGACCGTCACCGTTGGCCACGATGCTCGCGGTTGCGTCCTTCGCGATACCGGCGTCAAACGTCGACGTGATCTCGGCATCCGGCTCATCACCGATGTAATTGTGAACCAGCGCGATTTGGCAAGGGTTGGCTGAACCACAGGCCAAAATTGTCTCCGCAGCCAGTTGTGTACCGATCTTCGCGGGGAAGAACACGACATTGCCGGAGAGACCGTGCACCTCAATTTGGTCGCTGCTGTAGTTCGTGCCCAGGATCTGGTCGATGTTGACGACCTTGATCCCCTTCTTGATCGCGGCCTCCACGCCAGGAACGAGGACCGGTCCATAAATCGGCTGTGTGATTATGCCCTGGAACTTGCCCGAGCTGATCACTTGTTGCAGATCCGACACTTGGAGGGTGTCAGTGCTTTGTGAATCGAACACCTGCACGTTCACGTGTCCGGTTGTCTCAGCCACCGCTTTAGCGGCGGCGAGCATTGGCGCGTCGTAACTGTTCGCGACCCCGTACGACAAGTAGGCAACGTTGTAGGTCTTCACCTTGTGCTTCGTGGCGGCCTGCGCGCTGGACATGACACCGAAACCAATCGACGTCATCACCATCAATCCGGCCGTCAGAATCGTGACACTACGAAATCTGTTTTTGAGCATTAATCCCCCCTAAGAAGCCGGAGGCGCTTTACCCCCGACGGATGTTGCGATGTTCCTTGCGTCCTGCGGCCCCCCAGTGAACTCTCAGCGAGAGGCTCAGCAACGACCAACGTTCCGCTCAGAACGAACTGCCATAGGTGTCAGACAGTACACGTGTTTACTTAACGTGTCAACCGATAGTGAACAGTTCTCGCCCGTGCTGTTCCCCTCGGTCCCGCTGCAAAATCACACTGAAAGTACCTACTTATTACAAGGTCGAACATACGCGAATCCGGCGTCAAAAGGGCGTCGGGTTCGCGGAAAACCGAATCAGAAAGAAGCCATTTTCAAGGAATTTAGAGGGTTCTCATTCGTTGACGTACTTATAGGGGTTCTCGTTGACTTGACGCTCGGTCAACTCTGGATTCATTCCATCGACCCACGCTGCTTCACCGATCGTGTCGGCGAGGAATGAGACCGTCTTTTCGGTTTTTGATCGAGCGGCTGCCAGGTCAATGCCGACAAGTTTGTGCTCGTGCTTAACAATGTTGCCGTCAATGACCACCGTGTCAACGTCGGCACGTTGAGCCTGCATCACGACGTGACCGTACGGGTTGATGATCGGGAACATCACCGGTGAGTTGTCGTTCTTCACGAGCACGATGTCAGCGCGCTTGCCGACTTCAATGCTGCCGATCTTGTCCTCGAGTCCGAGGGCCTTGGCGCCTCCTCGTGTAGCCCAGTGGATGACTTCCTCGCACCGAACGTCGAGGTTGACGACCTGCTCGCCCTTGAGTTGAGACTCGAAGTGCTGACGTGATCGGTCCGCTCCAGCGGTCGCTCGCATGGCGGTGAAGAAGTCCGCACTCCACCACACCGTGGTGTCCTGGGACAGGGAAATCGGAATGTCGTATTGGCGCAAAATCCAGGAGGACGGATAGCCCTGGCCCGCACTCTGCTCACTCTCAGTCGAAACCGAGGCTGACCCACCCGAGGCCGCGATGCGGTGATAGGAGTCTTCGGAAAGTGACGAACAGTGGACAAAGACGGTGTCGGAGCCCATGCAGTCGTTCTCGTGCATCAAACGAATGCTTTCGTCGCCGTTGACGCCGTAGACCCCCGCGTGTGTCGTGACCGACACACCCAGCTCCTTGGCCATGTCAAACGCCGGCTTCTCAGGGAATGACGGGTCACCGAGCACGTCAAAGGCCACCTGGAAACCGAGCATGTCGTTTTTTGCGCCGAATCGGCGACTGTAGAAATCCTTGAACTCCTTGGAAACCGACCACTCCCAAGGTGCCGCCTGGATGTTGCCGTAGCCGAGGATGAACCGTCCCGGCACCGCTTCAAGCGCGTCCACCGCGGCGTCGGCGTGATCGGTGCTCGACAGACCGTGCGACCAGTCGACCGAGGTCGTTACGCCTGCGTCGATCGCCTCGATCTCTGACAAGAGATTGCCGGAGTAAATATCCTCGGGTCGAAAGTCCTTACCGTGCTGCAGGTAGTACCAAACGAAGTACTGCGACAGACTCCAGTCGGCGCCGTAGCCCCGCATCGCGGTCTGCCACATGTGGCGGTGCGTGTCAATCATTCCGGGCATGATGATGCCGCCGGTCGCGTCAATGCTGAGGGCACCTTCAGGAGCGCTGAGATTCGGACCAATCTCCTTGATGACGCCGTCGACCACCAGAACGTCGCTGTTCTTCAAGACTCGATGCTGGTTGTCCATCGTGATCACGATGCCGTTTCGAAACACAATCGGTCGTCCGTGCTCGAGCGACTCGCCCTTCGAGTTGACGTCATTGCTCATTACAAGCCCCCCAATAATTAGCCGTTAAGGGCTTGAGCGTAGCACTGAGTTCATTAATGTCAATAGTGACTTCACACGGCTGGTGATGAACTGAAACCACTCATTCTCCTTACGTGGACAACGATATATCGGGCGCCCTTACGTTCGGCGGTGCTCTCAATCTCTGTTTCACTCCGCGATTTCTTGGAGTATGTTTTACTTCACTGAACACTCAAAGGGGGACGGTCGATGTCAGAAAGCCGCGCAGGTCGTATCGCAGTTGTCCTTGGGGGCACCCAGGGTATTGGCAAGGAGATCGTCAAGACACTCGCCGCGAACGGCACGACCGTCTATCTCTCGGGTCGTACGCAAGACAGCGCGAACGCAGCGGTCGAGGAAATCGGGCAGGGAACCATAGGCCTCGCGGTCGATCTCGCGATGCCCGAGACCATTGCCGACGCTCTTTCGAGCGTGCCGTCGGTCGACGATCTGATCATCGTGGCTATCGAGCGCGACGCCAACACCTTGGCGAACTACGACATCGCGGCCGCGGTTCGTCTCGTCACACTCAAGTTGGTCGGCTACACCGAAGCGGTGCACGCCCTGCGCGGGCGCCTCACGCCCCAAGCGTCCATCGTGCTCTTCGGGGGCTTGGCAACACTTCGCCCCTACCCCGGCTCGACCACCGTGTCGACGGTCAACGGCGGCATCGTCGGAATCGTCAATTCGCTCGCCACGGAGCTCGCGCCGATTCGCGTCAACGCAATTCATCCCGGCATCATCGGTGATAGCCCCTTCTGGGAGGGCAAGGACAACAGTCCCGTGATCAATCGCACACCGCTGGGTCGATTGGTGACGATGGCAGAGATCGTTGATTCGGTCGAGTTCTTACTGAGTAACACGGGAATCAATGGAGTGAATCTAGCGGTGGACGGTGGCTGGTTACTGAAGTAACCATCGCCACCAGTCATTGACTGGGCGATCGAAGGAGTTGACTATTTACCACTTAACTGCGATCGATGACCGGACGGCACGCGAACCCGAGAACTTTACGGCGCACGCTTCGGGGTACGCCAGACAAATCCTGGTGAACCGGGCAACCGGATCGCCTCACATGACGCTGTCGGTAAATCATCTGGCCGAAGGCGGTCACGTCGACGCCGTACTTCATTCATTCGAGACAAGTTTCTACGTGCTTTCGGGGACCCTCGCACTGACCACGCTCGGACAGACGACTCATCTCGAGCCGGACCATTGCATCGTCCTTCCCCTCGCCACGACGTACCAACTTCGCGCGCTGGAGGGACCGGTGCGTTGGCTCCAGATGCAATCACCGGCCGAACTTGATGACGGCCGTCGACAAGACACCTTCTTCACCGGCGAAACATTGGTCGACTCGACCCCGGTGACTCCCGATATGCGAGACCCTCGTAATCGCAACGTCGCTCGATTCGATTCTGCTGCGATGGACCTCAAGCGACTCGCCGGCGGGTCCGACGTCAGTGCGCCAACGGTGTCGCCCAGCATGGCGACGGCACTCCTCGCCTACAGCGGCATCGGAGTGAAGATGCTGATCGACCAGCAAGTCGGTGCGCAGTTGCACACAATGTTCATGGTCGACTATCAACCGACCGCGATCGCGCACCCCCACGACCACCCGTTCGAAGAGGCGTACGTCTTTGTCGAAGGAGAAGTTCACGGCCTGATCGACGGCGAACTATTGATCCTTCATCCCGGTGACGTGCTCTGGGCGGGAGTTGGTTGCGACCACGGCTTCGAGAACCGGGGCTCGGGGCTCGTCCGGTGGATCGAGGTCCAGGCGCCGGCCCCCCCGCCGCGTCACTCGTACCGCTTCAGCCGGGAGTGGGAACATCTCTCCGACAAATTGAAAGCGGACGAGTAGGTGTCAATAGAATCTGAGAACATTAGTTGCGCGAGCGTACGTCAATCCCAACCCAGGTTTGCGGCTGACAAGTGCGGGAAGAGGAATTGACAGATGGGGGTTCCCAAGAGGGTGGCCACCGAACCAAGGGCGACAGTTTCTCCTCGGACCACGAAGGTCCCGCGCAAGTCAGGCGCCGTCGAGCCTCACGCGATCACCAACAACAACCGATTCGCACCGGGTCTGGTGGGTGCACGCCTGCGCGAGCGTCGATTGGAGCGCGGAATCACGCTTCGCCAATTCGCGCGAGACATCGACGTGTCGGCATCGTTCATTTCCCAACTCGAAACGGGCAAGGCGCAACCGTCGGTCGCCACGTTTTACTCGATTTGCGCCGCCCTCGACATCTCCATTGATGAGTTGTTCAACTACGACGAACCGATGGCACCGGCGGCCGAGGAGACCACCAACGGCCGTACCGACGCCGCTCACAATAACTGGCTTAACGCCGAGGAAAGTGCCGCCCCCCCGGCCAGAGGTCGTGTTCGTCACGAAAGCGGGACATCACCGGTCGTGCGACCGAACGAGCGCAAGGTGCTGGTCCTCGATTCTGGTGTGACCTGGGAGTCCTTGATTTCCTCGCATCACGACAAGACAGATTTCATGTTCGTGCACTACGAGGTCGGAGGCAGTTCCACCTTGGAGGATCGGCTCATTCGACACGCGGGAACGGAGTACGGATTCATCATCAAGGGAACGTTGCAAATCGCCTTGGGATTCGATACCTACGAGCTCAACGCCGGAGACTCCATCTGCTTTGACTCGAGTCGCCCCCATCGTCTTTACAACATGGGCGACGTCGCCGTTGAGGCGATTTGGGTCAACCTAGAGTTTCGAGGGAATTAGAGGATTCCGCGTCGGCGTGTAGCCACCCGGACTTCGTCGTCAATCATGGATTCGCGTTCGCTCACCGAAGAGTCGAGGCGTCCTTTGATCGTCCGTCGCCTTCGAGAAAGGAACCTCAATGGAACACGGTGAGGATCGACCGACCATCGCGGTACTGGGCATGGGCAAGATGGGCCAAGCGCTCGCCGGTAGGTTGCTCGACCAAGGTTGGAACATTGTCATTTGGAACCGTTCGCCCAAGGACCTCTCGCAACTCGAGTCTCGAGGTGCCGTTCGCCTGAACTCATTCGAAGATCTCTGGGACCGGGCTGCGATCGTCATCACGTTCCTCGCCAATGACGACGCCTTGGCCAGCGTCTGCTTCGAAGACGGTGGCGTCTTGCAGTCTGGAGCAAGTGATCGAATTTTGATCGATATGTCCACCGTGTCGCCGCGGATCTCCTCTGAGATTTCCGCGAGGGCCGAGGCCGTCGGCGTCGACTACCTCCGTTCACCCGTCAGCGGCAACCCGGCGGTTCTCTCGGCCGGCAACGTCACGTTGATCGTCTCGGGCCCGCGCGACACCTTCGAACGCGTCGAGGCGTTGATGAATTCGATTGGGCCGACCGTTTTGTACGTGGGCGACGCCGAACATTCTCGGACGCTCAAGCTCGCGATCAACGCCGGACTCGCCGTGACCGCCCAGATCATGGCCGAACTCATCGTCTTCGGCGAGAACAACGGCATCGATCGATCGATACTGCTGCACGCATTAGGCGAGTCGGTGATGGGATCGCCGTTCGTTCGCTACAAGACACCGGGCCTCGTCGCGCACGACTACTCCGCGACCTTCACGACGAACCTCTTGATCAAGGACCTGGAGTTGGCGCTCGACGTCGCGCACGGCTCCGACCTGACACTCCCGGTGGTCGAACTGGTCAGCTCCCTCACGCACCTCGCGTCGACGAACGGCTACGGCGAGATCGACGTCGCGGCGCTACTGCCGAGCCTTCAGCTCGCGTTGGGCCATTCCCCTGACATCGAACCGTCGCCCTCGTAACCCACACTGGCCCAGGCGCTGACTAGGAGTTCATCGACTTGGCGATCGTGGTGACGATTCTCTCAACCGAAGGAATCGCCAAGTCCTCAAGCGCGTCGGCCGCGGGCAGCGGTATGTGTGGCGTCGTGATTCGAACGATCGGTCCGTCGAGGTCGTAGAAGGCCTCTTCACTGACGATCGAGGAGAGTTCGCCGCCCCAACCGCACAGCCGCGGATTCTCCTCGACCGTGAACAGACGACCGGTCGCGGATACCTCACGAAGGATCGTCGTCATGTCGAGGGGCACCAACGAACGAACGTCCACGACCGTGCACTCAATACCGGCGTTCGAAAGTTCTTCGGCGGCGGCGAGTGCCTTGGGGACCATCGCCCCCAGCGCGACAACCGTTGCGTCCGTGCCTTCGCGAAGGACCTTCGCCGAGCCGAGTGTGTCCACGATCTCACCGTCGGGCACGTCCATCTTCGACGCGTAGAGCGCCTTGGCTTCGAGGAATATGACCGGGTCATTGTCGCGAACGGAGGCCGCCATAAGTCCGATGACGTCGGTGGCGTTGCTCGGTACAACGACCTTGAGGCCCGGGATCATCATCGCCCAGTTCTCCACGCTCTGGGAGTGCTGCGCACCAAACCGCAGGCCACCACCATTACCTGAGCGAATCACCAGTGGGAACGTCAACTGACCGTTGGTCATGTACCGACTCTTGGCGATCTCGTTGGCGACGATGTCCCAGCAGACCGCGAAGAAGTCGGCGAACATGATCTCAGCTATGGGCCGCAGTCCCGAGATCGGGGTATCGCGAACGCGTAACGGCCCGAACTCCTCGAACAATCCGACCGTTCCCTTGAACACACCGCCAGCTGCGCCGACGTCTTCTCCTAAGAAGACCACCGATTCGTCACGACGCATCTCTTGGGCGATACCGCGCGCGATGGCTTCGCGAAATGTCAGTTGCGCCATGATCCGCTCCCGTCCGCCCACACGTCCTGGAACAAAAGTTCTTCACCCGGCGCTGCGCCGGCCTTCGCTTCGTTCGTGGCCGTATCTACTTCGGCGTCCACGTCGGCCTCTAGGACTAGAAGTTCGTCCTCATCGACACCCATCTCCAAGAGGCGTGACCGGTAGAGGGGAATCGGATCTTTCAATAGCCATTCGGCCAGTTCATCGTCGGGACGATATTTGCCGGGATCGGCCCGCGAGTGTCCCCCGTGACGATAGGTCTTGGCCTCGATCATGCTCGGCCCCTCACCCGCTCGTGCGCGGGCAATGGCCAGTGACGCCACTTCATAGACGGCGTCAGCGTCGTTGCCGTCAACGATGATCGACTCGAGTCCGTACGCGCTCGCGCGATCGGCGGCGGGATTCGCCACGGCCGTGACCTCAGAGGTTCGGGTGTATTCCATCCAGAGATTGTTCTCACAGAAGAAGATCACTGGAAGTTTCCATATCGCGGCAAAGTTAAGGGCCTCGTGGAATGCGCCGATGTTCACCGAGCCGTCACCGAAGAAGCAGACCGCCACCTGGTCGGTGCCTCGATACTGCGCGCTCCAGGCCGCCCCACAGGCGATCGGCAAATGGGCGCCGATGATCGCGTAACTCCCCATGACGCCGTGTTCCACGCTCGTCAAGTGCATCGAGCCACCCTTACCGGCCATGAGTCCGTTCGATCGTCCCATCAACTCGGCGAACACCGGGGTCATCGGCACCCCGCGTGCGAGCGTATGTGCGTGACCTCGGTAGGTGGCGAACGTCCAGTCCGTCGGACGCATGGCCGCCGCCACGCCCGCAGCGATCGCCTCTTGGCCAATCGAGAGGTGACTCGTCCCTTTCACGTAGTTCTCGAGGAATAGGTCATACGCGCGTTGTTCGAATCGACGAAGCGCCACTTGCGAGCGATACATCGCCACTTTATGTTCGAGGTAGCTCAGCTCGGGTGCTGCCTGTGTACTGGTCACTTGATCCTCCTAGTATCTGTTTGCAATCATGAGTTCTTGGGCGGGGAAGTGCGTAAGTATCGCCGGCCCCTGTTCAGTGACAACTACTTCTTCTTCGATGCGCGCCGCCGAGACACCGTCAGTGGCGGGACAGTATGTCTCAAGAGCGAACACCATACCGGCTCGCAACTCAATTGGTTCACGCAGACTGTTAAGGCGACTGATGATTGGCCGCTCGTGTAAACCGAGTCCGAGACCGTGGCCGAACTGCAACCCGAATGCGTTCATCTCGCTGGCGAAGCCAAAGTCCGTCGCCGCGGGCCATACGAGCGCGATCTCGTCCGTGCCGACACCCGGCTTCACGAGATCGATCGCTGCGTCCATCCACGCGCGAGCCTTGGCGTACGCATCGCGTTGGGGCGCCGTCGAGCTCCCGACCGACATCGTGCGGTAGTAACAAGTGCGGTAGCCGTTGTACGAGTGGATAATGTCGAAAAAGGCCTGGTCACCAGGGCGGATGATGCGATCCGTGAAGTTGTGGGGGTGGGGATTACACCGCTCGCCCGAGACGGCGTTGATGGCTTCGACCTGGTCGGAACCCATCTCATAGAGTCGCTTGTTCGCCAACGCGACAATCTCGTTCTCTCGGATCCCGGGTTTCAATGCCTCGAAGATGTCTTGGTAGACACCGTCGACCATTGCCGCCGCCTGGGAGAGCAGCATCAGTTCATCCTGGTTTTTGATCTGTCGCGCGTCGAGCATCAATTGCTGAGCGTCGCGTATCTCGACTCCGGCGCTTTGCATTTCGAACAGGAACGGAAGTTCGACGATATCGATTCCCACCGGTTGACCGAGAAGGCCCTGATCGTTCAGGACGCCGACGATCTCCTTGACGGCGGACTCGAAGAGACCGGCCGAAGGAGCGATCGCTCCGCGCAGACCCAGCATTCCCGCCCGACAGTTGTCCGATTCCAGCCACGGCGCGAAAAGTTGGTGATGGCGCGCCGCTGATCCAAAATCCCACACCATCGGTTCGCCACCGCGCGTTAAGAGGCAATAGCGCGACATCTTGTCCCCGAGCGCGCCACCAATCCAGGTTTGCGAGACGTAACGAATGTTGTAAAAGTCAAAGAGCAAGATCGCGGCGAGATCACTCTTCTCGAGTGCCTCGCGTGCCCGAGCCAGTCGATACGCACGAAGGCGTTCGAAGTCAACGCGGGTCTCAAAGTCGACGCCGTTATGGCCCGGCGTATTTACTATTGGCCCAAAGCTCTCCATCACTGCACCCCGAGTCCGTCGGCGATGACCTTATTCTCGGGTTCCATCACCAGTCCCGCACTTCGAGCCACTTCCAACAAGAGCACGGCGAAGTCTTCGTCAACGTGTCCGGCGCCAATCGCGCTGAGCACGACCTCGCTGCACAGCGCTGACACCGGCATTGGCACCCCTAACTTTCGCGCCTCGGTCATCCCGAGGTCGAAGTCTTTTCGCAGCAGCACCGGGGTGAAACTCGGCGTGAAGTCGAGATTCACAAATGCCGGTGTCTTGTAGCGCGAGAACGTTGAACCCATGACCGAATCGTTCAAGAACTCGAGGAAGGCGCTGCGTTCGATTCCCCCCTTCTCGGCGAGGACCGTGATTTCGGCCATGCATTGGGTGACCACACCGAGGAACATGTTGTGGCAAATTTTAACCAAGCGAGCCACTTCCCCCTCGCCAACGTACGTGACACCGTGCCCGAGTTGTTCCAGGAGAGTACGGACCTCGTCGAAGGAAGTGCGCGAACCGGATACCGCGAGGGTCAATTTTCCCGACGCCACCACTTTCGGATTCCCACTTACCGGAGCGG
>Ga0302281_10002767_pt1 | contig 12313 bp, 14 predicted proteins | sample III_Fen_E1_2_FD_198762 | JGI IMG/M metagenome (GOLD analysis project Ga0302281, IMG submission 198762) | Peat permafrost microbial communities from Stordalen Mire near Abisko, Sweden - III_Fen_E1_2 | ecosystem: Environmental > Terrestrial > Soil > Wetlands > Permafrost | place: Sweden: Abisko...
CTAAAAAAATCCGTGACTATTGGTCCGAGCGCGGAGAAGGTAAAAAGGAAATAAATCGTATTATTATTTCCGGAAAAGACGCTTTGTCGGCGGATTTGGTTAGTCAAATTTCACTAGACCCGAATATTCATGTCGAGGTCGCCGACGTATGGCGTAATGCTTTTTCAGCCGAGGAATTTGTTCCACCGATAAATAGAGAAGATTCCCTTGATTATGCAGTCGCGGTAGGACTCGCTTTTCCTTTGTTATATTTAAAATAAAATATATGTACACACTCATTCCGGAACAAACAGCGAAATATTTGAAAAGGGAATATCGAATCAGAGTGATCATTCTAGTTGCTCTTTTTATGTCTCTGGGGGTTTGGATTGGAATTATCAGCCTCTTTCCCTCGTATGTTGTTTCGATTACACAGGAAAAAAAAGCTCTTGATCTCGCCGGCACGGTGGAACAGACGGCACAATCGGCTAGTACGTCTGCGGCAACACGACAGATTTCTGCAGGAAATTTAGCAATTACTACACTTCAGAAAAATCAGGATATTTTGATGATTTCTTCTATTATTGAAGACATAGCTAGCCGTCGCGTTCCGGGAATTACGATAAATGATTTTGAAGTTGGACGCAGTGGCACGCAAGAGACAAATATTGTTATTCAAGGCAAAGCAGCGACACGTAATGAACTTGATTCCTTTAAAAACAATCTTGAAACCGATAGTCGTTTTTCAAAGGTCGATTTGCCGGTGGAGTATTTGGCCGCTGATACTAATATTAGTTTCAGTATAAACCTTACGGGAATTGAATAATGCCATAATATGAAAAAATCAATCGTAAATTCAAATCATTATCTCGCGCTCGGCGTTTCCGTCGGAATTTTTCTCTGCAGTATTTTAGCTTTTATATTTGTCTATTATCGTGTCGACGCACAAATGGCCAATACCGCGTCGGCATATGACAGTATTAATCAGACTCAATTACAAGAGAATCAGGCGCGTCAGGTTATTTCCACTCTTTCAGGAGTACAAAATCAGCTTAATATAGTTCAATCTTTTTTTGTGCGTGATGATCAGACACTCGATTTCATCAATAAAATTGAAGGAGTCGGGATCGAAGCGGGTAAGGCAAATGTGACGATCGCTTCGATTTCTGATGATGATTTGTCGTCCGCAGCAGTTGGGACGATAGGAAATATCCATGCGCATATTGATATACTTGGTTCGTGGTCGGACGCTATGCGAGCATTCCATTTAATGGAGAGTTTGCCGTATGGCGAAAGCATCGATAATGTTCGCATAACACCGGCTTCGGTAAAAGAGTGGAGTATCGAGTTTGACCTGACAGCCGTGCTTGTCCACAAATAATATCAAATATATGGAGACAAAATTTAAATTAAAAATTCCATTCATGAAAAAATCGATCGCTGCGAAAAAATCAGCAGCGGCGCATCAAATTCGTCTTGGAAAAGACCCGTATTTTGATTGGACAGTGGTTTTGGGATTATTTATTGCTACGGTCGTGTTATGTCTTTCGTTTGCGGGTGCACTTTGGCAGACGGCAAATAGCGATTTGTCCAATACGAATAATTCTTTGTCGGATATTTCAGCAAGTTCAACAATTTCGCTCAATGCGGCCAATCTAGTCAAGGTGATTAAAGTCCAATCTCAAAAATCGGCTTCAGCTGTGCAATATCAACAAGGTTATTCAGGACCTACGGACCCATCGATATAACTTCTCGTGCTATTTTTGCCAAGTTCTGCTATAGTTTTTAAGTTCCGTCAATTAGTTTTTATATGCTCTCGTAGTTCAATGGATAGAACAGGACTCTTCTAAGGTCTTGATGCAAGTTCGATTCTTGCCGAGAGCACAAATTAAGTACTTGTATTTTTTACTGAGTCACCGAGAACGAGAGTGCGTTACTTGTTCCGTTTGCGTTTTCAACTGTTACAGTGTAAATACCAGGAGTAACAAGTCGCTCATACATAGGGCAGGCTTCGTTTGCTTTACAATCGGGGCCAATTCCTGAAGGTACTGTAATTGTCAGGCTCTGTCCATCGGTGTTGAAATAGGTGAGCTGTGCATCTGGAGCAGCGACATTACCAGAAAAGAGGACTTTATTATCCGAAAGAAAACCGTTACCTCGCAAAACAATTGTCGTTCCAACTGGACCTGAAATTGGTGAAATTGAATTGAGTACCGGTGTCGAAGAAGCGGGTGACATTGGTTGTGCAGGGGAAATCAAGCGAACATATTGAATGCTCTGGGCCATAGCGTTTGCGATTTGATCGACATTAAATGAAGATTCCTCTGTTTGGCACGCCGTCATCTGCGGATCAGGATAATTTTCACATTGTGGAGATCGGAGAGTGAAATTAAGCGTCAAGGTTTTTCCGTCGGTAGGGAATGTATAGGCGTATGTTGTATAGACACTGCCGGCCGCACCTTCGCTCTGTATATTAACGCAGTATTCATTGTTGCCGATGATGTCTATGCTGGTTTTGCCGTTTGATCCAACAACCGATCCTGTTCCAGCTTGATCACAAGTAAAAGAATTGTTGCTTACTGTAATTGAAGGTGGCCAGTTTACGGTCTGGATATAATTGAGATTGAGTTGCGCAGCTGTCGGATAGCTGAATGTTACTCCAGTTGTCGAGCTGGAAACGCTCTGCCATGCCGAAGGATTTATTTGCATCATAGTCGAAGTAGATGTCGTCGATGTTGTTTGGTCAGCTGTGCTCGTTGCTGTGATGATCGTAGTCGTTTGCGAAGACGTATTTTTGTTTCTGGTATTAAATACGTATGAAATAGCAATTATGATAATAAGAAGCACAATAAGGCCGCCGATTACTTTATTCGTATTGTTTTTTGGTTTCATTGGTTTATTTATAGTATTAAGACGGTTTCTGCATGAAGCCGTTACATAGGGTATAATAGTCCATATTATGGAAACGACAAGCCCTCTCAATACTTCACCAGCAATTTGCCCAACATGTCATCAGTCGGTCTTGCCGAGCTATTATTTTTGTCCGAATTGTGGGACGAAACTGAATACACCACCGCTTTCTACTTCAATTGGTGCACAAATCGGATTATATGCTTTTAGCGCGGTTCTGCCGGTTATCTGTTATTTAGCAATAACGAAATGGCAGGGTTATAAATATTCTCGATCAAAAGATTCTAAGACGAGAAATATCGGATTGATTGCGTGGGTAATTCTCATTGTTTCATCTGTTGTTACATTTTGGTATGCGACGGTATGGATTGAACAGCAAATTCAAGCGTCGACGAATACTATTACTGCGGAATTGAATTCCTATTAATTGCGTAGTCACACGAAACTTTTACCATTGGAACGGATTTATAGAATTGAGATAAGGATAGTATGTTTGCCACGGATATTGGTACCACGATGCTCCAGCGATAACGTCAACTGGAAGGCTTGCACAAGAAACAGCACCGGTATTTTCACAAACTGTTATGTTTGATGTACCTGGTTGATTTCCATAAAGATATAACCAATTACCGTTCAAACTTGCCGAGACGACATTCGGATTTGAATTATTATAGAGAGAATAATTTCCTGATCCGTATATTTGGACGTTAATTGATTGTCCGGCATCAAACGAAGCATTAATATTGCCGAATGATAATGGTTGCGAATAAATAATTGGAGTAGGAATCGGCCCAATGACCGGAGTCAAAGTAGAGACGGTTGCATATATCACTCCGCAGGTATTTGAATTAGTCTGGCAAATTTCAATTGCGGCTGAACCGTAATTTGTTCCGTGAATGCTTATCTGATTACCGATGATTGTTGCAGAAATTGCTGTTGGGTTGGTATTGCTGACGATGGTCAATGCCCCATAGTAGGAGTAGGTATAATTGCTGGTAGTTACGGAAACTGTTTGTCCGATTTGAAGATTAAAATTCGTCTGGCTCAAGTTTAGTCCTCCAGAATTTGAAATAATTCCATTGTAAGAACTATTTGAAGAGCTCGGCCATGGAACAGTTGCTGAGTTTTGTCCGTCGACAGTTACGTACACAGGTGTGTTGTATGGAATATTGTACGTTGAATTATTGAGCGTCGTTGAAAAATATCCGTAAGCATTTGTCGTACCCAACGAACCTGTAGTTATCGTTTCACCTCCTGCAATTTGGGTGTAGTAATACAACATCACTGTTGCGTTTGGATCTGCATTAACGGAAAGGAGGGTATAGCCCGGATTCGGAACGCTCAATGTTAGGGTCGGTATTGTACTTGCTGATGCCGTCTGTGTTGGAATAGCAAATAGGCTAAAAACACCCCCAAACATCACGGTTATTGCGAAAGACATTAAAAAAGCTTTATTTTTCATGGTTTTATATATGTTAACTATATACACTATATATACATGTTAAGACGCTAAAATACTACTCCTATGTCAGTTTGTAAGCAAGTAAGCTTCCCTTAAATAAAAAACCCCGCACGTTACTGCGGGATTTGATTGAACAGATTTGTCATTGTTTTTCAGTCGTGTGACCGTTTGACATCACTCCGCGTTCGGAGGTGGAGAGGTCGGAATATTTTTCGACTACGTCCGGCAATGAATCGTCAATTTTATGTCTGACGAGTTGGAACAAAACGGCGTGCCGGTAGATTTTGAATTCCCCCGGACCTTCGTTTTTGAGTTCAGCCCAGATTTCTGCTCGGAATCCTGGATCGCCGGGAACATTGGCGTTGAGAACGGATAAAATACAATTTCGTCCGAACTTTTTAATCGTGCTACTGCGGGGTTCGACATACCATGCATAACCCTGCGGTATTTCCACTACGACCCCCAGTCCCAACGAAACACTCTGGCCGGGCCGGAGAATATAGTGAGTCTCATCTGAATTTTTCGAATTATTTTTCCAGACAATGTTGCTGGAAATGATTTGCTCGTCCGCCGTATTGATGAAATCGAAAAGAGTTTTCCGTTGATACGATACTGCTCGGTTTCGTTGTTCATCGGGGCTTTCGATGCCGACTATGGCTCTGACGGACAAATTAATGCCGACATCGCCGATTCTTTGGGTATTTTTGTCTTCTTTGAGTGGCAACCTGCCGCCCGGAAGAACCCAGATTTTGGTCGTAAAGGGAGTATTCATATTTTAGTTTCGGTGTACAGTTGTTGGTTGTGGAGCTGATAATTTCAGTCCGTTGTTGATGTTTTCTGTACACTTTCTACTATTTTATATACGTTTTGTCAATTCAATCGCTTTGAGATTTGCGGGGTATAATGGGCTCATGAAAAAATCAGCAAAAAAGCAAAATCAAGAAATGGCTGCAGAAAAAAATACACGCCCTTCGTGGGATGAATATTTCATGAGTATTGCTGAATTGATTGGAAGTCGAGCTACTTGCGCTCGAGGGCGGACAGGTTGTGTTATTGTCCGTGATCGTCAAATTTTAGTGACAGGTTATGTTGGTTCTCCAGTCGGTATGCCTCATTGCGATGAAGTCGGACACGAAATGCACAAAGTCATTAATGATGACGGAACGGAATCGGAACATTGTATTCGAACTGTTCATGCCGAACAAAACGCCATTTCTCAAGCAGCGAAATTAGGAGTTTCGGTAAATGGTGCCACGGTTTATAGTCACATGATGCCGTGTTATGTATGCGGAAAAATTCTCGTCAATGCCGGAATCAAAAAATTTGTGGCAAACAAGGATTATCATGCTAGCGCAAAGACAAAAAAATTATTCTCTCAAGCTGGCGTAGATTTTATACTTCTCAATGATACGGTCGAAGACTATTCGATGGACACGGTGGCCTTGAAAAAAAATGTGTCGAAAGTTTCTTCAAAAAAGCATGCGTCTAAAAATTAAAAAACTTCATCCTGACGCGAAAATACCGGAATTTGCGCATGCGGGGGATGCGGGAATGGATTTGTATGTGCCTGAACCGGTGGATCTTTTGCCGGGGGAGCGAAAATCAATTCCGCTCGGTTTGGCCTTTGAAATTCCGCATGGATATGTCGGACTTATATGGGACAAGAGCGGCCTTTCGCACAAAAACGGCATTAAAAGTTTCGGCGGCGTCATTGACGCGGGTTATCGCGGGGAAGTGCACGCCGGCGTTATGAATCTTTCCGACAAACCGTATCATCTTGAAAAAGGCCACAAAATAATTCAGCTTCTGATTCAGCCGGTCGAGCATCCTGAAATTGTTGAAGCCGATGAATTGTCAGAAAGCGAGCGCGGTGCGGGAGGTTTCGGGAGCACGGGGAAGTAGTTTTATTTCCTTGAGTTGATAGAAAAAAACGGCGCGATTGCTCGCGTCGTTTGTGTTTCCCGAATTATTTTTTATTGATAACCGAATATTCTGCGAATATAGTTCCACTTGGGAGAGTTTGTTGAGTTTCAAACTTCCATTGTGGAACCAAACCGTTAAATATCGGTATTCCGGAATCGAAGCTGAGTGGCTCGATGGTGTGGTAAATTCGGTCTACCACGCCTGCCCGCATGAACTTCGTGTAGATTTCCGCTCCGCCGCAGATGGCGACTTCCGTATAGCCGCGAGCCTCCAGTTTTTGAAGAAGGGTCGCAGGTTCGTCGGTTGTTGTTTCAACAACGCGTTCAGGATCGCCTGACGATTCGAATTTCTTCGACCGTGAGTAAACGATGTTGAGGCGATTTTTAAGAGGTTTATTTCCCATAGTCGCAAACGTCTTTGATCCCATAACAACGACACGTGCCCGTTTCGTCAACTCGATGAAACGATTAAGGTCATCCTTGCTCGTCCATTTTGTTGATTTAACGGACTCATTATCACCGGCCGGTGCAATAAACAAATTCTTGCTCGTCGCCACAATAATGAATGCTTTAATGCTCATAATCTTTTTGGTTTAGACTGCAATCGGAGCTTTGATGCTCGGATGTGGATTGTAATCCTTGAGTTCGAAGTCCTCGAATTTGAATCCGAAGATATCCTTCACCGCCGGATTGATAACCATTTTCGGCAACGGCCGTATGTCATTTTCGCGCGAGAGCTGAAGCTGGACTTGTTCGAAGTGATTGTTGTAGATGTGTGTGTCACCACCCACCCATATAAATTCGCCAAGTTTTAAATCACAGGCTTGGGCGAACATCATGGTCAAGAGCGCATAGCTTGCGATGTTAAACGGCACCCCGAGAAAAAAGTCGCAGCTTCGTTGATAAAGCTGACAAGACAATTTTCCGTCGGCGACATAGAACTGGTATAGGCAATGACAAGGAGGGAGCTTCATTTTCGAGATTTCCTCGACTTTCCACGCAGAAATGAGAATTCTGCGCGAATCAGGATTTTTCTTCAGCAATTCAATCGTTTGCTGAACCTGATCGTATTCCTTCCCATCTTCACCCTTCCAGTGGCGCCATTGTGAACCATATACAGGACCAAGTTCGCCGTCTGCATCTGCCCACTCGTCCCAAATTGTCACTCCGTTGTCGTTGAGGAATTTAATATTCGTATCCCCGCGAAGAAACCAGAGAAGCTCATAGATGATGGACTTCAGATGGACTTTTTTGGTCGTGAGAAGGGGAAAACCATCCTCAAGGTTAAACCGCATTTGCCGTCCGAAGACGCTTTTTGTTCCAGTTCCGGTGCGATCTGTTTTGACCGCTCCGTTTTCAAAGATGTCGCGCATCAATTTCAAATATTGGACGTCGACGTGTTGTTCGTTTTTCATATTGTTAATTATACCCCGTTTTGGGGCATCCTTTCTATTGCCATTTATATACCATCTGGTACTCTATGTAAAGCAGAAATTTTGCAAAACAAAATACAGTACACAATTAAATTATGAATCTAAAAAACAAAATTGCGGACGGAAAATTTATCGTTATTTGCGGCGGCGAAGGTTCGGGAAAATCAAGCCTTCTCCATGCGTTGGAAGCGATATTTTCCAATACAGTATTCACCCGCGAGCCAGGTGGACCACCCTATGCCGAAGCCATTCGGGATATGGCGATTAAACATCCTCTGGCAAAAGACGCTAATGCGGATACGATTTTTGCCGAAATGTGGGCGTCGCGGGCAGATGCTATGCATCACTGTGTTGTGCCGGCACTTGCGAACGGTCAAAATGTCATTTCCGATCGCGGTGATTGTTGTACCTATGCGTATCAAATCCATGCTCAGGGCGGCGAGCATCTCGAAAAACTTTTTTGGAATTTGCGTGAAGTTTTTCTTCGCGATAAAGTGCCGGATTTGTATATTTTTCTGGATGTTTCACCGGAGATTGGTTTGAAGCGGGTTGCTGGACGTGCAGGCAAGAAAAATCATTTTGACGAGCGCGATATGGCTTTCCATGAAACGATTCGTCAGGGGTATCTTGCTTTCTTTGATAAAATTCAGGCGATTTCGGATGTTGGAGAATCGTCGTCCGCCGGAACAAGTGGTTTCATCATCGTTGATGCGAGCCGTTCAATTGACGAAGTTCGTGCCGAAGTTGTCGGCACGGTACAGAAACTTTTTCAAGTAACCAGATAATCTAAACAGGTAGTTTTTCAGTTCACAGAAGCCCGGGATTTGTTTCTCGGGTTTTTCTTTGGTGTTCTTGTGATTTCTTTTGAATGAAAGCGTTTTATGCTAACATTGTCTCTATGAAAGAACAGAAACATACGGCCGCGCACGCTAGCTGCAATCAAATAAAAATCAGCGATTTGCCGGCGCATCTCGACCACGAAGTCTCGATAAAAGGCTTCGTTCAGTCAGTTCGTGCGCAAGGTAAAGTCGGTTTTATTACGCTCCGCAACATTACCGGCATGGTGCAGTGCGTGTTTTTGGGCGAGGCTTTGATTGGCGAGCTCAAAAAAATAAGCACGGAATCGTATGTTTCGGTTACGGGAAAATTAGTTGCGGCGAAACAAGCTCCGGGTGGCGTTGAAATTCAGGTTTCGAAAATGGAGATTGTTTCTGCGGCCGCTCCCGAATTAGCCATTCCGGTTGTGACAATAAAAGGCGGCGAAGAAACCGAAGCCCCCGTCCGTTTCGACTATCGTTGGATCGACTTGCGAAAACCGGAGAAAGCACAAATTTTCAAAGTGTGGACTTCATTCGAAAAAGGTCTGCGAAAATATTGGAATGATAATGATTTCATCCAAATTTATTCTCCGTCATTTATGAGTACGCCGTCGGAAACCGGTGCTGAAGTTTTCGAAGTAAAATATTTTGATAAAAAGGCATACCTTGCCCAGTCGCCTCAGTTTTATAAACAGATGGCTATGGCGTCGGGTTTCGGAAAAGTTTTCATCGCAGGTCCTGTTTTCCGGGCGGAGGAATCTTTCACCACGCGCCACTTGACCGAATTCACCGGCTTTGACTTCGAAATTTCCGATATTAACGACCACCATGATTTGATGGATGCCGAAGAGGGAATGCTTGTTGCCGCGTTTACGCAATTGCATGAAGATGCGCTAGCGAAATTTCCGGATATTAAAATCGAAATTCCTTCGCGTCCGTTTCCGCGAATTTCCATGATCGAGGCCAAGAAAATTTTGGCCGCCGAAAAAATCCAAAGCGGCGAAGAACACGACCTTTCTCCCGAAGAAGAGCGCGCCATTTCCGAATATGTTAAAAAAACACATAACCACGATTTTGTTTTCATCACCGATTATCACAAATCAAAAAGTGCCTTCTATCATATGCGTCATCCAAACGACAATGACCGTTCGCGACGTGCGGACCTTATTTATCGCGGCATCGAGGTAACGACTCTTGCACAGCGCGAGCACCGCATCGATATTTTGGAGAAACAGGCGCGTGAAAAAGGTATGAATCTCGAATCGCTCCATGACTATTTAAACTTTTTTCGTTATGGTGTTCCTGCGCACGGCGGCGCCGGCATCGGCCCCGGCCGTTTGATCATGAAAATTCTCGATCTACCGAATGTTCGCGAGGCCACATATTTACCGCGCGATGTGAAGCGCTTGAATCCGTAATCTCAAGTCCACACTTTATCCGATTTTTGTGTGCTAGAATACCGGTATGAACCGGTTTTTTCTAATCTCTCCATTTATTCTCCAAACTTTGATTTGGCCGGGCACGAGATTCCTTCTGAAATTTTTTGGTCATTTTGAAGTGAAGGGTCTCGAACATCTCGCGAACGTCTCAACCGAAAACGGCGTTATCTTTGCCTCAAACCATACGAGTGAACTCGACCCAATTTTATTACCGGCCGGTTTGCCGTTTTTGTCGCGTTTTATGCCTATTTTTTACACGTCGCGCGAGAAAAAATTTTATGATACGAGCGGTATTCTCCAGCTCATATACGGAGGGTTTATTTTTCAACTGTGGGGTGCACACCGCGTTTTGGTCGGCAAAAAAGATTATGAAAAATCGCTTGCAAATCACGTCAAGATTGTTGAAGCCGGAAAAAGTGTTTTCGTTTTTCCTGAAGGCGGAGTAACTCACGATGGTTCTATCCAGCCCGCACGCGGGGGAGTTGCATATTTAGCCGAACGAACTGGCGCACCTGTAATTCCCGTCGGTATTTCTGGCGCACATAAAATCAAGTTCAGCGATTTTTTCCTAGGCCGTCGTCATATCAAAATAACATTTGGCGCTGCCGTATCTGTTGAGGAGCTTCGCGAAAATGTTGCGCGTGGTACCGACACTAGCGTCGAAGCTCAAGGCAATATTTATAAAGAAGAGGCAGAATATATTATGAAGAAAGTGAGAATTTTAATATAAATAAAAAATAAAAAAACCGTCAAGTTTGCACCTGACGGTAGTGGAAAATAACCACTATTTATTTTATGCGGCCAGAGCACCGCTAATTGATTCTGTGTAAGCTACCCCGAACTTCAACTTCAGCCATTTATGCATCACGGTAACCGCTTCCATGTAGTTAGCATCGAGCATTACCATGTGGCTGCAGTTGACTACGTCGTAGTCCATACCTTTGTATGGGTTACGGACAAGTTTTTTTGCCATCGCTTTTTGCTCCGGCGTTATCTTGTCGTGTTTCGCTCCAATCACGAGCGCGGGACGCGGCAATTTTTTCACCGTCAATTTACCCACTGCAAGCTGGCGTCCAGCTTTGCCGGATTCCGTTTCTAGCATCCGCAGACACTTTTCAAGGCGTTCACCCGAAAAAGTATTGAAGAGGACGGCTGTTGCATCGGCGTCGCTGAGTTCGATTTCCCGATTGAATGCAAGTTCCGGAGTGTATTTCCAAATCCGCTTCATCGTCTCGAAACCCATCATTACTCCAAATGACGGAGCAATCGTTATACCGACATATCCCACAACAAGCTGATTTTTCTCGGCAATTTTCGCCGAAAGCAGTCCGCCCATCGAATGACCAACCAGTATGACTGGCCGATGCAATTCCTTCAGGACTTTTTCAATGCTTTCGATGTAGTCGTTGAGACTTGTGTCCCCAATAAACTGCTCTGGATGACTTTCACCGTGTCCGGGCAGGTCAAGTGCGTAGGATTCGTAGCCGAGCTCGCCGAAAGCGAGCATCATTGCTTCGAACATTGCAGCGTTTGACCACATACCATGTTGCCAGAAGAGTGGGATATTAAACCGTTTCTGCTCCGGGACACAATAAAGAACATTGAGCCCGGCGACAGAAGTAGACTTAATTTTTGTGTTCACAAAGAACCTTTCGTTTTCTGTTGTCCCTTTCGGGCTTTTCTCCTGAATTTTGTGTGACGAAATGGTCGGCACTTCAGAAGTTACTAGAATAATTTTACCTTATTTAATATATATTGTCAATATCATGTACTTCTTCGAAAAAGGGCATATAATAAGGCCCATATTGACTCTTTCATGAAAAAACAAATCACCCTCCTACTGCATAGTTTTCGAGACCTCGCTGTTCGGATTTTGCCTGATAGAAGTAAAAAAGATGATTATCGGTATGCTTTTATTGTACATCCGCGCAGTCACAAAGATGTCGCCAGAAAATATCCTATTTTTAAATTTTTACCAAAATTTTTTGTCACCAGCTTTACACGATTTTTTTGGCCAGTTATTTTGTCCGAAGTCACAGGTTTGAAATCAGTAAAAACGGGTAAGGAATTGAAAGGGTATGTCATTACTATACCTCTAACTGCGCGACAAATGTTGGAAAATAGGCCGCTCGCACTAAAGAGAATTATTCAGGCGGCAACGCTTGCGAAAAAAAATGGAGCGAAGTTGATCGGTCTTGGCGCTCTGACTTCGTCGCTCAGTAAGGGAGGTTTGGATTTAGTTGGAAAGGTGGACATCAATATCACCACAGGTCATGCATACACCGCATATAATGTAACCAATAATTTATTCAAACTTGCGGATTGTTTTGAAATTGACCGGAAAAAAGTA
>Ga0302281_10002775_pt1 | contig 12289 bp, 10 predicted proteins | sample III_Fen_E1_2_FD_198762 | JGI IMG/M metagenome (GOLD analysis project Ga0302281, IMG submission 198762) | Peat permafrost microbial communities from Stordalen Mire near Abisko, Sweden - III_Fen_E1_2 | ecosystem: Environmental > Terrestrial > Soil > Wetlands > Permafrost | place: Sweden: Abisko...
ATGCCCGTTCGACAAGCGCTTGCGTCACGGCAGGCAAACGCCCATCCTTGTCCGACTTAAAAATTGATCGCCATGAAAAAACTTTGCTGGATTTTACCGCTCGCGCTCGCCGTCTGTCTTCACGCTGCGGAAACTGCGCCGACAAATTCTGCGTCCGCCGACACCAACGCGCCCGCCAAAAATGACGCGGCAACCATTCCCGACGCCACGCACAAACCCGTCTTCACCACAAACACGGTTGCCATCGCAGGCCAGCGCGTCACTTATGTCGCCGAGACCGGAATGCTGCCGATCTTGAAAAAGGACGGCACGACCAGCGCGTCGGTTTTTTACGTCGCCTACACGCGGCAGGGACAGACGAACAAATCGGCGCGGCCGATCACATTTTGTTTCAACGGCGGTCCCGGCTCGGCTTCCGTCTGGCTGCACCTCGGCGCGCTCGGCCCGCGCCGGGTGAAGATGAACGAGGACGGAACGCTCCCGCCGCCGCCGTTCGGCCTGGTGGACAACGAGTATTCCATTCTGGACAAAAGCGACCTGGTTTTCATTGACCCGGTGGCGACGGGTTTCAGCCGCGCGGCGAAGGATGAAAAGGCGGATGAATTTTTCGGCGACGCCGAAGATTTGGATTCCGTCGGCGAATTCATCCGGCTCTGGACCACGCGGCACGAACGCTGGCTCTCGCCGAAATATCTTTGCGGCGAAAGCTACGGCGTCTTCCGCGCGGCGGGGCTGGCCGACCATTTGAGTTCGCGATACGGAATGTATCTGAACGGGATGATTCTCGTCTCCGGCGTTCTGGATTTTGCGACAATCTGGAACAATCCCGGCAACGACGTGCCATATCCGCTTTATCTGCCGGCCTACACGGCTGCGGCGCAATTCCATAAAAAACTGCCCGACGATCTGCAGAACGACCTGACAAAGGCGCTGGCCGAGTCGCGGGAATTTGCGAAGGGCGAATACGCGGCCGCCCTGCAACAAGGCGATTCTCTTTCCCCCGACGAGCACAAAAAAATCGCCGGCGAACTCGCGCGGCTCACCGGATTGAAACCGCAGGTCATTGAGGACAACCACCTGCGGATTGACGAGGGCGTTTTCCGCAAACAATTGCTGCACGACGAGGGCTTGATTCTCGGCGCCTATGACGCGCGCATCACCGGGCGCGATGACGATGCCGCGTCGCCGTATCCCGATTTTGACCCGTCCGACGCGGCGGTGCTGGGGCCGTTTTCGGCGGCGATGAATTCTTATGTGCGTGGAGAATTGAAATTTGAGGACGACCTGCCCTATGAACTGATCGCCAGCGTGCAGCCGTGGAATTACGGCGTCCGCAACAGCTACGCCAGCTCCGGAGAAAAACTCGCCTCGACGATGAACCAGAATCCCTACATGAAAATCCTCGTGCTCGGCGGGCGCTGCGACCTCGTCTGCCCGATTGACACGGTGCATTACGCGCTCGACCACATGCAGCTCGACACGAATTACCGGACGAACATCACCTACGCCGAATACGACGCCGGCCACATGATGTATATCAACCTGCCGGACTTGAAAAAACTGCACGCGGACGTGGAAAATTTTCTGAAATAATTTTCAGCAGCCGAGGTAACGAGGCTCGTTTCAAAAATTGGAGTGAACTCACGTTCGCTGCTACTCGTGAATGTTGATCAGCGTCTTGATGGCATGATTTCCCGCGGCCATTGACTTGAACAATTCCGGCAGTTGCGTCAGTGCGCATTCGCCATCCACAAAATCCTTTGCGCGAATCACACCGGACTCGATAAATTCCAGCGCGCGGCGGATGGTGTGCGGCGTGTGATGGAAACTCGCCAGCAACGTGAGGTTGGAATAATGGATGAGCGTCGTGTCGAGCGTGATGGTGGCACCGGACGGACAGCCGCCGAAAAAATTCACCGCGCCGCCCTTGCGCACGAGATGCACGGCGGCCTCCCAGACTTCCGGTTTTCCGACGGCCTCGATCACCGCGTCAAAATGCGTTTGAATGGCTGCACGGACTTTTGAAACCAGATCGCCGCCGTCGCCTATGTCAACGACTTGCAACGCGCCGAGGCTTTTTGCCGCTTCCAGCCGGGCGGCGCGGCGTCCGGCGACGGTGACGTTGCAGCCGAGATTTTTTGCGAGTGCGACGAACATCAAGCCAATGGGCCCTGCACCGATTACGAGGACATTTTGCCCGGTGCATAATTTCAAATCCTCGATTCCCTGCACGACGCACGCGAGCGGCTCCGTGAGCGCGGCGTCGCGGAAATCCGTCTGCGGTTTTAGCCGCAGAAGATTTTTTTGGACGATGCGCGTGGGAACGACAATGGATTCAGCATAAGCGCCGTTGAGGAACAACAAATCCTCGCAGAGGTTCTCCTGTCCGGCGTGGCAATGAAAACAATCGCCGCACGGCGCGGAGTTGGCGGCGACGACACGGTCGCCCACAGACCAACCCTCACCTGGTCTTCGACCACCCTCTCCCATCGGATGGGAGAGGGATGGGGTGTGGGCGACTTCCGAAATGACGCCAGCCAGTTCATGGCCGAAGACGGCGGGCGGGACGATCATCTTCGCGTGGTAGCCGCGTTTGAAAACCTTCAGGTCGGTGCCGCAGGTGAGCGCGGCCTCGATGCGGACGCGGACTTCGTCGGGCTTTAGCGCAGGCGGCGCGATTTCTTCGACCAGGATTTTTTCCTTCCCGTGGAGGACGGCGGCTTTCACGCGCAGAGTCTGGGCAAAACCGGGTTCCATTTCAATTTGTAGTTTCATGCGGAGGAAGATATGCGAGTGATTTTCCCGGCGGCATTTCGCGGATTCGTCGAAGTTTTCCCCACGTTCTGGGAGGCAGACCGGGTGTGGCCGCCAATCTTCTCCGAGTTCCAGGATTCATTATACGGGTTCCCTCAACCATTTTTCGGTTTCCCGGAACCATTCCGGGTGTTCTCCCAATCATTGAGAGATTTCCCCCAGCCATTCCATGAACTCTCCCGACCATTGAGGGATTTCCCCCGACTATTGGGGGAAATCTCCCAACCGTTGGGCGGTTTCTCCCGGTCATCTGGGGGTTTCCCCCGACGATTCGGGGAACTTCCCCAGTCATCGGGGGATTTCTCCCAGTCATCGGGAGAAACCGCCGAATCGTCGGGAAACCCCGTTTTTTGATGAAAACAGCCCTAAAATGCCAAAAAACCACCGCTTTTCCGGTTCCTTGACGTTTTTAACGGGCAAAGCATTCTTCATGGCGAAGCGGTTGCGCGCGCTCGTGCCGAAGGCACAACCGGAAATTAGCCAGATACGAAGTGTCTGGTATCGCGGCGGTATGGCACCCGCACGCATCATCCATTATTCCATCGTCCTTTCAGGACGGATGCCTTCGCGCGGTTTGACCAGACACTGGCGTGTCTGGCTAATTTCCACAGTCGCTCCGCGACCGCCGGAATGTCTCGGAAACAGCCTTGCCTCCCGCGATTTTTGGAAATCAATAAGCCGACCAGTTGTTGCGGATGAGCGCGCGGGACGATGGTGACAGCGGCGGCAGTCCGGCGGCTGTCTCGAAATTCAGGTCGAATGCCCAGTGGCGGGTGGGGACGCCGTAGAAGGTTATGGGGTTGCCGCTCCAGGAGTTCGTCGCATAGATGCTGGGGAACATGACGACAATGGAGCCATTGTAAGTCAAAATGGATCTGCCGCTGTGGCTTTGACTGGTGTTCCAATCCTCCAACAGGCGGAGAAAATTCTCGACGCCGCCGCTGTAATTTCCGCTGATATTGGGGTTGGTTTGGACGATGCCTTCAAGTGCTGCGAAGTTGATAGTGGTGTCATCTGGTCCGTTGGCTCCTGTGGGATCCGAGTTTGTATAGCTGTCATTCCAGTCGACGGAAAGAATGGTAATGGCGTCGGCCAGCACCGCCGCTGGATAGGTGTGGGTGGTGACGTTTGTGCCGGCGTCGCTCACACCAGCTGCGTTTTGCACGTTGTAATTGCCCTCGACATAAGCTGGTTGTGGCGTGGCAACGGTCAACCCGGGATTATTGGTCGGCAGCAATGATCCATTGACAAGCCGCACGGCGGGAAGCTGCGAGCCGCTCAAGGGCACGCTGTTGTAAATATAAACGGAACGGAATCCGTGACCGACATCGGGTCTCAAATAGCTGTTTTCCAGGGTGTAACCCGCGTAGGTGTTCATCGTTCCATTCGTGCTGACAATGCTGGGGGAGTAGGTGTTTGTCAGCCATCTTCTAAATTTTTGGATGTCAAACTGGACAGCCTGAACGGTGGCGCTTTCGCGGTAATCATAGAAGGAGACATTCGTCAGGAACGAATAACCTGCGTAAAAAATGTTCGTGGCGGCGTAGTTGGTTATGTTCAGGCCGCCGGTGTGCGTTACGGTGTTGGTATAACTGCCGGTGTATGTCTTAAGCATCACGAGATCGTTGGTAAGCAGGGTTAAATAATTAGGCGAATTTTTTGGATCCTGAAACCAGACGGTGAAATTAGTATGATAGTCCACAGTGGTGCCAAGGGCGGCGGTGGTGGCATAGCCGTTGGTTCCGTAACTGGCATTGGAGACGATGAGATCGCATTCATTATAAAGATAAATCTGATTGGTGGTGTTATAGGCGGCCGAATTTGGGGCACCCAAACCAGCCGGAGGAATGTTAAGAATGGATTCCACATTTGTGGGATTGCTGTTGGTGCTGGTGCCAATGGGCATGGTCAGCGAGTTGTTGTGGTCGCTTGGCGGGCCTTGCGAGAAATTTACTTCAGGCGTGCCGCTATAGCTCGCGGTGGAGCCCGCAACCGAAACGGTGCCGTTGGTATAAGTGGGATTAAACGGATCCACTGCCGAAGTATTGTTTGTTCCAACCGCCTGCACCGTGGAGGAGAAATTGAGGTCGGAACTGCCTTCCCAGATGCTGGCATTGCAGAAGACCGGACCTGCGACGGTCAGGGGCTGGCCGGGAGCCATCTCCAGATTCAGGTTGTAAAAGATGGCAAATTGAAAAACCGGGATGATGGCCGCCTGAAAAGTCTGGGTCACGGTGGCCGGCACGTTGTAACGCTGCCCGGATGGCGTGGCTATGGCGGTGATCGTGCAATCCTGGGCGATGCCTGACAGTCCGGCATACTGGGAATTCAAAACCTCGAAATTGGTCGTGCCGATGCTGACGGCAATCTGGCTGTTATTTCCCTGACCGTCACTGAATGTGTATTGCACGGGCCATGTGCTCGTGTCTGGAATTATGGAGTTGTATGTATTGCTGGTGCCGAGATTTCCAAAAAGAAAATCCCGGTCCATTTGCGAGAAGACCTTTTCCGTGGCAGCCTCTGCAGCTCCGGAAGACTGGTTGAAAGTATTGTTGCGCTGAGCGATCGCGCTGTTGGTCGCAGTCCAAAGCCATACGCTGATGAAAGTCCCGGTGATGACGAGCAGAAACAGCATGGCAATCACCAATGCATAACCTCTTTTGCCCCTCTCCGACGATTCAAGCAAGATTTTCATAAAACGTCATTCAATCAATCGTCCGGCGGGTCGCCCGCGTTTGCAACTGGTAGTAATCATACAATTGATTGGTGCCAATGCCGGCGACTGGATATTCCAACTGGTAAAATTGGAGCGTCACATGGATGACGCGGCTGTTGTTGTTGTTCTGAAGGATGTTGCCCCGATAATCCTCGGCCTGGAAAACGGTATAATTGGTGACGAACGGGGCGTTGGTGTAAAGATTATTAATCGAGCCGGTGAAGACCAGCCCGTTCGAACTGGTGTTGACGTTGGTGTAAAGAACGCTGCAAAGATTGCCGGCAACCTGGTCTTTGTAAAAAATGGTGCCGTAAGTCGTGTTTGTGGTCGGAAAAACCAGAATGGCGCAGCCGGTCTCATTTGTGCCGTCTCCGACCGATGAGAAAACCTGGGAACTGCTGCCGGTGTTTGTAAAGGTTCCGATGTAAATGGTTTTAGCCTCGCGCACCTGTTCCCGTATGGTACTCACCGCTCTGCGCCCGTCGCCCGTGGCTGTCAACTTGGTGGCTGCAAGGTAATAAATCCTCACCGCAAAAAGCTGGGTCACAACCACCGCGCCAATGAGGAAAATGAAGACCGTCATGGCAATGAGTATCTCCGGCAGCGTGAAGCCCGTTCTCTGCGCACGGCAAAAGTCAGGAGAAAGTTTCATTGATCCGGTGCGCGGTAGGTGACCACGGTGTTGGTGAAAATTATCCCGGTGCTCGGAAATTTCCAGGCGCAATCCGAACGTATCATTCGCAACGGCGGGTTGACTTGGACGGTTGTAAGCGTGATGTAATTCGTGGCGTAAAACGGCGATCCCGAGGCCGGGACATCCATCGCATAATTAGTTCCTGAATAATTGGTGCTCCATGTGGCACCCGCATAATTGGATACAGTCAATTCATCACCCGTTCCCGGGCCGTTGGTAACAGGCCACATCTGTGAATTCCATTGCGCAGCACGCGCCTGCTCCATCCCCTGCTGCGCCAACGACTGGGCGGCCTGCGACATGGAAGCCCACTCCGCGATGCGGTTGGCCTGCACATAACCGCTGATGATGCCGCCTGTGAATAACGCCACGATGACAGTGGCAATCAAGACTTCCGCCAGCGTGAAAGCAACACACGCCGAGCATGCCCCTTTCCCTCCGACTTGTTTATAACGAACCAGCATAAATCAAACTCTCTTCCGAACCAAAGGTGATTCTAGCACACTTCATGCCACATGACAAGCCGATACCAAATGCCTGAATTGTCCCGTAAACACACAGAACGCCCATAAAATGGGTCATACTATGCCCAAAAACGTATCTTCATTGTCCTGTCAAATTATCCCGGATCTGGGCAGTGGCGATTTAACAAAGTTAGTCTCCCGCAAATAAACCGGTTCCATCTGTTCGCCCGCCTGATAACCGTGCCGGCCAGCGGCCAGTTTTGCCAGCACCGCTGCGCGTGGAAAAATATTCCGGCCATTCGGAAACCATTTGGACGCCTCCGGCCCGGCTAAAACTTCCTTCGTGTCCGCGCGCAATTGAACTTCCGCCAAAGGCACAATTTTCAATGGCTCAATTTCCCGCCAGCCATCGGCAGAAATCTCATACGCCGCCAGATAAAATTCTCCGCGCTGCGCATCAACCACCACGTTCACCCGGCCTAAAATGTTCTCCGCCTGAGCCTGTGCCGCGATTGCCTCGACGCTGCTGACGCCGAGCAATTTGACCTGACGAGCCAGTTGCCAGCCCTGTGCGATTGAGATCGCAGCGCGGATTCCCGTGTAGGAACCCGGTCCTAATCCGATGCACAACACGTCAATATATTCCCGGAAAATTTTCGCCGCCGTCAGGCTTTTTAGGATCATGCCAAACGCCGCCGTGCTGCGTCCGCCGGTTTCTACTGCTTCGGCCAGAACATCTCCGTCGCGTGCGACCGCCACGCTCCGCTGTTCCGATGAAAACTCAAGCGCCAGAATCGTCATAAATAATTTTCCGTTCCATCTCGCTCGCAATTTCAATTTTTACTCGGACAAGCTTTCCCCCATCTTCCATCTTCTCTCTTCCAGCTTCCAACCTATCCGCCCATTCGATCACACTCACGCCGTCCGGCTGCAAACATTCAGCGACGCCCGCCGACAAAATCTGTTCCGGCGTCTCAAGCCGGTATAAATCCAGATGAAACAATTTCAGCCGCCCGCCGCCGTATTCGTTCACCAGCGTGAAAGTCGGCGAATGAATCCGTGTGGAAATTCCAAGCCCGCGCGCAAGACCCTTCACAAACTGCGTCTTGCCCGCGCCAAGCTCCCCGGACAGCGCGATGACAACTCCATGCTCCGCCGCGCGGCCGATTTTTTCGCCAAGCAATTCCGTTTCCGCCGGGCTATGTGAAATGAACGTAGCCATGAGCATTTAGTTTGTGCGAACCGCCTTTGTCACGGATCAAAACGCCGTCGCCCGCGACAATTTTCCCGATGCAGCTCAATTTCAATTTTGGAAATTGTTTTTTCCACGAGTCCAGCAGTTTCACCGCGCTTTTGGCGGCGACCGTGAAAAGCAGTTCAAAATCCTCCCCGTCCGTCATCGCGGCGAGGAACGTGGGTTTGGCCGAAGAACTCTTCCGCGCAGCCAGCTTTGCTTGCCTTGAAATAGGGATTGACGATTTCAGCAATTCCGCGCCGACGCCGCTCGCTTTCAAAATGTGCGGCAAATCTCCGGCGAGGCCGTCGCTCAAATCAATCATCGAATGAATTGAAGCATGTTCCGCCAGCCAGCGGGCTTCCGCCAGCCGCGGTTCAAACTCAAGATGCTTTTCGGCGAGCGAACCACCAAGTTCGCCCGTCACAAAAACCGCATCACCGGCCTTTGCGCCGGAACGCGAAATCTGCTTTCCGCGCGGGACGGTTCCAAGCAGCGCAATGGAAATCAAAATGCGCCCGGGATTTGTCGTTGTCTCGCCGCCGACAATCGCCACGCAATTTTTTTCTGCCAGTGCGTTGAGGCCGTCGTAAATTCCACCGATAAATTTTGCGTCAAAATTTTCCGGCAGTGCAACCGTCACGAGCGCGGCGACCGGCGTTCCAGCCATCGCAGCGATGTCGCTCAGACAGCGAGCAAGAGCTTTGCGCCCGATTTTTTCCGGCTGCGTCTCCTTTGTGAAATGGATTCCTTCTACAACCGCATCTGTCTTAAATAAAATCAATTTGTCTATCGCGCCCAAATCCAGCACCGCGCAATCGTCACCCGCGCCGGTGACGACATTTTCATTTGTCGGCAGCGATTTCGTCAATTTTGAGATGAGTTCAAATTCATTCATTCATTTTGGCGCGAAAAACAAAACAGCAAGGTTCGCCGCATTGAACAGGCTGTGAGCGAAAATCGGCGCGAGCAGGCTGTCCGTGGTTTCGTAAAGCCACGTCAGCGCCAGCGCAAATGTGAAAAGCGGCACGAACGTGCCCGCGTCAAAATGGATCAAGGCGAACAGCGCGCTCACGCCGAGCCATGCAAGTTTCGGGAAGCCAAGCTGCTTCACGAAAGGGAACAATACGCCCCGGAAAACAAACTCCTCCGCCACTGGCGCGATGACGACAGCGAACGCGCCGAGATAAATTTGCAGCCAGTTGCTTTTCGCGTCCGCGAACAGCATCACGGCAGCCTGGTTTTCCACCGGCCAGCCGATTTTTTCGAGCACCGCGAAGGATGCGCTTTGCAGCAGCCACGCGACCGGCAAAATCACGGCCACGACGACGACGGCTGCGGACAGGCCGCGTTTAAGATTTTTTCCGCGCAGGCCGAACGCGTCGCGACAGCGGACTTGGTGCAGCTGCAAAAAAAGCGGAATCAGAATCCATGTCGCGCCCTGAAAACTCAACGTGGCGAACAAAATATTTCCGAAATCTTCATCCTGCACAAAACCCTGGATGCGGAATTTTTGAAGCAGGCCGACGGCTAAAATGCCGAAGCAGAGGCAGGCGAATTGCGCCGCGACAAATTGAATCACGTTTTCGGTCCGCCACGGTTTTTCCGACAGCATGATTTCAGCTTATCGCGGCGCGGCGCAAAAGTCATCGCGTTTCGTTTGCGTCGGTTCTGTTTGCGCGTATCTTGGCAGCGTGAATTTTACGAACCGGCTCGCTCGCGAAAAATCGCCATACCTTTTGCAGCACGCGCACAACCCCGTGGACTGGTTCGCGTGGAACGACGAGGCGTTTGCGAAGGCGCGCGCGGAGAACAAGCCGGTCTTCCTGAGCATCGGCTATTCGACGTGTCATTGGTGCCACGTGATGGAGCGCGAATCGTTCGAGCAGGAACCCATCGGCAAATATCTCAACGATCATTTCGTCAGCATCAAGGTGGACCGCGAGGAGCGACCGGACGTGGACAAGATTTACATGACATTCGTGCAATCCACGACCGGCTCCGGCGGCTGGCCGATGAGCGTTTTCCTCACGCCCGGTTTGAAGCCGTTTTTCGGCGGCACTTATTTTCCACCGGACGCGCGCCATGGCCGGCCGAGTTTTTTGCAATTGCTCGAACAAATCGCCGGGCTCTGGCGCGAACGGGAAATGGAAATCGCCGCCAGTGCCGACGAACTGCACGCGCGGCTTGAACTCATCACGGCGCGCGATGCCGGGGAAAATTCCCCGCTCACGCCGCAGATGATTCGGCACGCGCTGGAAAATTTCAAGGAAGCCTACGACCCGGCCAACGGCGGTTTCGGCGGCGCGCCGAAATTTCCGCAGCCGGGCATTCCATCTTTCGTTTTGCGCTCGGCAAAACGATTTGGTGATGACGTCGCAACTAAAATGGTCCTGCACACTTGCGACAAAATGGCAACTGGCGGAATTCACGACCAACTCGGCGGCGGCTTTGCGCGCTATGCCTTGGACGCCGAGTGGCTCGTGCCGCATTTTGAAAAGATGCTCTACGACAACGCGCAGCTTGCCCAGCTTTACCTCGACGCGTTTCTCGTTAGCGGCGATGCGCACCACGCGGAAGTTGCCCGCGACATTTTGGATTACGTTTTGCGCTACATGACGCATCCTGGCGGCGGCTTTTATTCCGCCGAGGACGCGGACAGCGAAGGTCAGGAAGGAAAATTCTATTGCTGGACAAAGGACGAACTTTCCAGGCTGCTGACCGTGGATGAATTTAATGTGGCCGTAAAATATTTTGGCATCACGGCGGGTGGAAACTTTGTTGACCACAGCCATCCGCAGCCGCTGGCCGGACTCAATGTTTTGAGCGTCGTCAATCCTGACCTGCCTGCGGCGGATCAACTGTTGCTTGTTTCCGCAAAAAATAAAATGTCCGACGCGCGCGCGAAACGCGTCCGCCCGCATCTCGATGACAAGATTCTCGCGTCATGGAACGGCATGATGCTGGGTGCCTTTGCTCGGGCATCTATTGTGCTGGGGGATGAAAAATATCTCGCGGCAGCGGAGAAAAATCTGCAGTTCATCCGCGAAAAACTCTGGGACGAAAAATCCAAAACGCTTTTTCATCGTTGGCGCGACAGCGAGCGCGACAGTGTGCAATTGCTCGAAGCCTATGCCTTCCTTTTATCCGGCGTGGTTGATTTGTATGAAGCCACGCTGGAACCGGTGCTTCTGGATTTTGCAATCGAGCTGGCCACCGCGATGCTCGCGAAATTTTATGACGCGGAGAATGGCGGATTTTGGCAAAGCGCTGCTGATTCAAAGGATTTGATTCTGCGTGTGAAGGACGATTATGACGGCGCGGAGCCTAGCGGCAATTCCGTCGCAACGCTCGCGCTGCTGAAACTCGGCACAATCACCGGGCAGAAACAGTTCACAGTCGCTGCTGAAAAAACGCTGCGCCTGTTTGCGCATCGTCTGCAAAATTTTCCCCAGGCCCTGCCGTTCATGGTGCAAGCATTGGATTTTTCACTGCAGGAACCGAAGCGCGTTGTTATCGCCGGAGATAACGGTTCCGAAAAATTCCACAAACTATTGCGCGCCGTCCACGCGGTTTATCAGCCTAACAAAATTGTTCTTGGCAACGCGGGAGCGGTCGAGGAATTTGCCAAAACACTGCCCGCAAAAGACGGAGCAGTCGTTTATCTTTGCACAGGCAACGCGTGCCAGCCGCCGACGGATAAGGCTGCCGAATTGTGGGATTTGCTGAAATAGCCGGGGCGGCAATTAGTCGGTCTGCTGTGGTTCCTGGCCTTCGGGTTGTTCAGCAGATTCTGGTGATTCCGGACGTTCCACCTGTTCAGGTGGCGACTGGTGCTCGGAACGTTGAGGACGATCTGGGCGAAACGGCAAACTTCGTCGTTCCCCCAGTTCGGTTCGATCCGGCCTGCCAGCCCGCGATTGTAGCTGGCGCAGTGCGCGGAGCAGCGATTCGATTTCGCGCTCGTCTGTGATTTTCTGGCGTTCGGCGTGTTCGACGAGTTCCAAAACATCCTCCATTTGTTCCAATGTCTCCCGCAATGATTCAATGATCTGCATTACTTCATTGACGGCACGGCTGATCGCGGAAACATCAGGATTGCCTTTGCGCGGCACGGGACGGAATTTCTCCTGAGGAGGTTCGATTGGATCTGGAGCCGGTGATGCAAATTGTTGATTTGATGGCGTGGGACGAACCAATTTTTCCTCGCGCAGGCGGATTGGCGGTTCGGTATGTTTGGCTGGCGGCTCCGATTGCACCGGCTGCCCGGAAACTGGGATTGCCGACACGGAGCGGCGGCGTCCGCGTCCGCCGCGACGACCGCGGCGATGTGGCACCACGCCTTTCGGCGGCACTGGTCTCGTTGA
>Ga0302281_10002780_pt1 | contig 12279 bp, 9 predicted proteins | sample III_Fen_E1_2_FD_198762 | JGI IMG/M metagenome (GOLD analysis project Ga0302281, IMG submission 198762) | Peat permafrost microbial communities from Stordalen Mire near Abisko, Sweden - III_Fen_E1_2 | ecosystem: Environmental > Terrestrial > Soil > Wetlands > Permafrost | place: Sweden: Abisko...
CTTCCGGTTCCACTTCGATCGGCTTCATTTCCTCAGGAGAGCCCTCACTCGGCGTTTCAAAAGCCGAATCAGGGCCTGAACGAAAAAATTCCCTTTCAGGAGGCGCTAAACTTGCCTCAAGAGGAGTCGGGGGTGAAAAAACCGTAGGCGGTACATAATCCCAAGCTTGTGTTGAAGGAGCGGCCTGTGCTGGAGGGGCCGAAATAGGAAGCCCCACTTTCCATTCCCTTTGACGGGTCACTTCAAAAAGAAGTAAAGCCGAAGCCACCGAAGCGTTTAAAGAAGACATTTTTCCCGCCATGGGAATTTTCACCAACTCGTCACAATTTTCTTTAACTAACCGTCTCAATCCCCTGCCTTCATTGCCAATCACAATCGCCACTGGTTGGCGATAATCGTATTCATAGAAGTATTTTGTCGCTTCCACATCGGTCCCCACAACCCAAACACCCGCTTCTTTCAGTTTTTTGATGGTGTCGTTGATGTTGGCCACTCTGACGGTCGTAACATGTTCCGAAGCCCCGGCCGAGGATTTCAACACCGTAGCGTTCACTTCGGCCGCCCGATTTTTGGGAATAACCACTCCATGCACTCCCGCGGCGTCTGCGGAACGAATAATGGCTCCTAAATTGTGGGGATCTTCAATCTCGTCTAAAAGCATGACGAAAACCGGTTCATTTTTATCCCGGGCTGTATCTAAAACATCCTGAAGATCGGCATATTTAAAATCGTCAACCACCGCGATCACGCCCTGGTGATTCTCCTGAGCCGCCATAGTGTCCATGCGGTGTCTGGTTTCAAGACTGACGGGAATACTACGGGCTTTGGCATGCATTTCAACTTGATCAAGCACGGCGTCGCGGGAACCCTGCAAAAGATAAACACGAGAAATAGCCCTTTGGCCCGAACGGATAGCTTCTAAGACAGGTTTTCTTCCGTATATTTTTTCGCTCATTCGGGCCTCTTATACTTCAAACGCTGGTTGTATTTTACCAACGAGGGTTCAGGTCTTCGGTAAAATACGGTACTTGCCGCCCTGTACATCCTCAATGGTGAACCCCAAGTCTAAAACTTTGGCCCGCATTTCATCCGCTTCTTTATACTTCTTTTCTTGTTTTAACCTGGCCCTGGCTTCCGCCATCTCCTCGACTTCAGCCGGAATTGTCGCCCTTTGAGAGGAAACAACACCTAAAACTCCGCCTAATTCGTTTAATTTATTGAGCGCTTCGCCCAGTAAACTTTTTGCTCCAACCGTAGCCCTGGCTCTTTGACTCAAAACCCTTCGAACCTCTCGGGCCAAGTCAAACAAAGCCGCCATGGCCTTCGGTGTATTAAAGTCATCATCCATCGCTTCTTTAAATTTCGCTTCTACTTCATCAATAGCCAGGCGAAGTTCCAGCAGATCCATCGGATCAATCCCATCCGGCCCGTTTAAAGCTTCCTCGATCCGCTGAAAAGTCTGGTTAAATTCTTCCCAACCCCGCCGGTTAGCGTCCAAAATATCGCGGTCATAATTGAGGCCGCTTCGGTAATGAGCGCTCAAAAAGAAATAACGTAGAACTTCGGGTCTAAAATCAGCCAACGCATCCTTTGTTTTCCAAATATTGCCCAGAGACTTACTCATTTTTTGACCAGAGATTTCAATAAAACCATTGTGGAGCCAATATTTAACGTAAGGCTTTTGGGTAAAAGCCTCGCACTGGGCGATCTCGTTTTCGTGATGAGGAAAAATCAGATCAACTCCGCCGCCGTGAATATCAATCGAATCACCCAGGTGTTTACGCACCATGGCCGAACACTCAATATGCCAGCCGGGACGGCCCTTGCCCCAGGGAGAATCCCAGGATGGTTCTCCTGGCTTCGCTGTCTTCCAAAGCACGAAATCTGTCGGATTTTTTTTCGTGTCATTTTTTTCAACACGAATCCCTTCTATTAGCTCTTCAAGGTTCTTTCCGGAAAGTTTTCCATAAGTTTGAAAGGATTTTGAGTCATATAACACATCTCCGCCCGAAACATAAGCGTGACCATTCGCGATCAAGCCTGAAATAAGCTCGACCATCTCTGGTATGGAATCGGTCGCTTTGGGCTGTACATCCGGCGGCAAAACACCCAGCTTCTTCATCACTTCAAAATAAGCCTGAGTATAGGTGCCGGCTATTTCATGAAAATCTTTTTTCTCATCGATGGCTTTTTTAATGATCTTGTCGTCAATATCCGTAATGTTCATGACATATTTAACGGCGAAGCCGGAATAAATTAAGTATTTACGGATGGTATCGAAATTAACAGCCGAACGGGCATTACCAATATGAATATCGTCATAAACCGTAGGACCACAAACATACATTTGGATCTGGCCGGGGGTCAGAGGTTCAAAAACCTCTTTTTTACCAGACAGTGTATTGGTGACTTTCAGCATTTAAAACCTCAAAGGAAATTGAACCACAGAGTTAACAGAGTGACACAGAGTAATTCAAAGAATGATTCTTTTGATACCATTTTTCATGGAAACAACATTGAAGTTTAAAAGTAATCCAACTCGACTGTCAGTCAAGCGAAGATAGGTGAAAACTTGGGCTTCATGAATAGGCAATACAGTTTCAACCGCTTTTAATTCAATAATTAAACAATCTTGCACTAATAGATCGATTCTGAACCCAACTTCCAATTCCGCTTTTTTATAAACAACAGGAATGGCAACTTGCCTTTCGACCTTTAATCCCCGAAGTTCTAATTCATGCGCAAGACATTGTTCATAAACACTTTCTAATAATCCAGGACCTAACGCGGAGTGAACATCCATGGCAGCATCAACCACAATACCCGTTATTTTATTCATTTCTTCCAACATAATCTTTTTCAATGTTTTCATATTTTTTACTCTGAGTAACTCTGTTAACTCTGTGTTTAACTTATCTTTTATTTTTGGGTTTGGGCGCGTAAGAACCAGCGTGACGGGCTAAATCTCTTTCCAAATGCTCTAAACGGCGTAAAAGCGGATCGGGTAAATTGGTATGATCCAGTTCGTGACCCTTTAACTTTTGACCTCTCAAAGTTACCACCCTACCCGGCACACCCACTACCGTGGAATGAGACGGCACATTGGTCACCACTACCGCGTTGGCTCCTACCTTAGCGTATTCGCCCAGTTCAATATTACCCAACACCTTGGCTCCCGCGGCCACAACCACATGATCTCGCAATGTGGGGTGCCGCTTCCCTTTGTCTTTACCCGTTCCACCTAAAGTGACGCCTTGAAAAATGGTGACATAATCACCGATTTCGCAGGTTTCACCTATGACCGTACCCATGCCGTGATCAATAAAGAAATACTTTCCAACTTTCGCGCCGGGATGAATTTCGATTCCCGTCAGAAAACGGGATATTTGTGAGATGAGCCTCGGAATAAAAGGAATCCGCATTACCCAAATAAAGTGAGCCACTCGGTGCAGCAAAATCGCGTACAAGCTGGGATAGAGCGGCAATTCCCACCAGCGGGCCGCCGGGTCTCGATCTAATATGGATTTAAAATATTCGAACATAGACTCTTCTCGATAAATTAGTTAGGAATCTCTTCTTTAGTCCAAACCGCCAACCGCTTCAATACCTCAGCCTTACCCAACAAAGGTCCCACTTTGGCCAACTCCGGCCCGTCTTCCCGGCCCGTAATGGCCAAACGCAGAGGATGGTATAAAGCTTTCCCTTTTAACCCCGATAACTTACCCGTTTCTTTAACAGCCTTCATGAAGTTTTCACCGTTAAAGTCCGTAATAGCTTCGAAAGCTTTTTCATAAGTTTCCAAAAGAGGCTTTTGCGTTTTCATTTCCTCCGTCTGGGCCGGTTCAAAGCTCAGTTCGTCCGAAAAGAAATAAAAGGTTTCTTTAATAATATCCGAATAGCATCCCAAGCTGGTACGAACCGTATCCACTACGCCCTTCATCCAATCAAACTTAACGCGGGCCTGTTCGCGGGTACAGTAATTGGCCTCGAACAGATAAGGCAGCAAAGCGCGGGTTAAATCTTCCAAAGGCATCTTGGCCATATACTGCATCCCCATCCAGTGCAGTTTCACCGGATCAAAGATGGCCCCGCTCTTTCCCACGTGGGTCAGATCGAATTCGGCGGCCATTTGTTCCAAAGAAAGAATTTCACCCGTCTTCGGCGCCCAGCCTAATAGAGCCAAATAGTTCAAGAAAGCTTCCGGTAGATAACCCTTAGCCTTATAGCTTTCCACGCTGGTTTCACCATGGCGTTTCGAGAGCTTTTGGCCATCCGCGCCTTTAATAATCGAAAGGTGGGCGAATTTAGGCGGTTTATAACCAAGCGCCTCATATATCAATATTTGCTTGGGGGTATTGGAAAGATGATCTTCCCCTCGAATGACATGAGTAATCTTCATGAGAGCGTCATCGATAACTACGGTGAAATTGTAAGTCGGGCTTTTATCCGAACGAGTCAAAACAAAATCCCCGATCTGATCATCCGGAAAGCGAACCTCTCCCCTTACTTCGTCATGAACCAAAATCTCGCCCGGCGGCACAATAAAGCGTAAAACCGAAGTGTTTCCAGCCGCGTCCAACTTTTGGCGTTCTTCAACCGTCAACTTCTTGCATTTTCCGCCATATTTGGGCATATGACCCCGGCCCAATTGGCGTTTGCGTTCCAATTCCAGTTCTTCTTCCGTGCAATAGCAGGGATAAACCAGATTTTTGGCTTTTAACCGTTCCAAGTGCTCTTCATATATAGAAGTCCTTTCGGACTGCTTATAGGGGGCATAAGGTCCACCAACGCGGGGCCCCTCATCCCAGTCCAAACCCATCCACTTCATGATATCCAATAGATTTTCACAATAGGTATCGGTGGATCGTTCTTTATCCGTATCCTCAACCCGCAAAACAAATACACCCTGGGTATGACGGGCGTAAATCCAGTTATAAAGGGCCGTTCTCACGTTACCCAGATGCAAATCTCCCGTGGGGCTTGGCGCGAATCGGACTCGTACTTGTTCACTCATGGCTTTTCCTTATTTCCTTTGAAGCAAAACAACCGCCTGGGTCGAAAGACCTTCTTGCCGGCCCTCAAAACCCATTTCCTCGGTGGTCTTCGCTTTGATACTAATTTTGTCGACTGAAACTTCAAGAGTCTCAGCGATTTTTGCGGTCATAAGGCCGATGTAACCGGCCAGCTTTGGTTTTTGGCAAATGATGGTTGAATCCACATTACCGACAATCCATCCTTTTTCTTTTACAAGGCGGAGGCACTCTTTCAGCATGTCCAAACTATTGGCGTTTTTCCATTTCAAATCCGTATCCGGAAAATATTTACCCATGTTACCCAAAGCCGCCGCGCCCAAAATGGCGTCACTAATGGCGTGAGAGAGGGCGTCCGCGTCCGAATGGCCCAACAAGCCTTTAGTGTGTTCAATAGTTACTCCCCCCAAAATAAGGGGACGGCCTGATATAAATTGATGGGCGTCATAGCCGATACCGACTCGAAAATCCAATCTTGTCTCCTAGCCTTTTTTCTTTAACAACAGGTCTTTAGCCTGTTTCAAATCATCCGGGGTCGTGACCTTAAAATTAATGACATCTCCATCCACTATCTTGACCCTGATTCCCGCGGCCTCAACGATTGCCGCATCATCGGTCATAAAAGAAGCTTTCTTTCCAAGCTTTTTAAAAGCTTTTTTTAAAAGCCCCACTTCAAAACCTTGCGGTGTTTGAACCGCACGAAGGGTGGAACGATCGAGAGTTTTGACCACTTTATCCCCGACCACCACTTTGAGGGTGTCTTTCACCGGCACCACCGGTATGGCCGCCCCTGACTTAGCCGTTTCGGTTAAAACCTTTTTGATCACAACGGTTGAAACAAAAGGCCTGGCCGCGTCATGAATCAGGACATAATTGATACCTGGCGGAACCGTCTGAAGCCCCTGCCATACCGAGTCTTCTCTTTGATCGCCGCCTAAAGTTACAACCCCGGCTAACCCCGCTTTGGTTAACGCCTGGCCCGCCCGGCCCAGATAATCCTTCCGGGTCACAATAATCACATAACCCAGTCCGGCAACCTTTTTAAAAGCCGTCAGACACAGATCTAGCATGGTTCTTCCAGAATCCAAATGAAGAAAAGGCTTAGGAACCAAGCTTTTCAATCGTTTGGATTGACCGGCTGCCACCAACAAAACAGCCCAGGAATGAGTGTTAATCATAGGTTTTCTTGGCTTCATAAGGGGGGTAAGTGTAACAAAACAAAGGATTGGATTCCAGAAAACAGCCTAAAAAGCAAACATTAGCGCCATTTTCAAATGCGTTTTTTAACCGTCTTATGTTTCAATTCAGACAAAAACTCTTTAGCCGGGATTCCTTTTCTAGACTGGCCGCTCGCTTCAAAATCTTCCGCGCCGCCGTCATAGAAACCGTGCCCCAAAATCTTTTGAGCCATCGGCTGAATGGCTTCAATAAATTTCTGCCAATGAGGATCTTGCACCCTTACTGAATTGAAAATAGCTGATTCGACCGCTCCCCGAATAAAAGTCGACAAATCCTTAACCCCCAGCTTTTTAGCCATTTCTCTCCAATGCTTTTCCTGGCTGGGTGTAATTCTTAAATTAACCAGAACCGCTTTTTGCTCTTCGGTCTGGATAGGCGGGAAAAAAGGCATTTTATGAATAACCGCTTTAGACATAGGGCCCCCTTGAGCCGGTATCCTGCTCATCCTTCGGCACCATTTATTGTATTACATGATGTATTACATTTCACAATAAAAATATTTCACCACAGAGGCTCAGAGTTCACAAAGTAAACCTTAAAGAATTTATTGTTTAAGACATGAGTTTCGGTTTTACCAAGATTTTGCCTTACTCTGTGACCTCTGTGCCTCTGTGGTTCAATCTCGTTTTAACGGGGAATCAAAATACCAATCGCCTCAGAAAGGGTCTTTACTCCTAAAATTTCCATGGGCGCATCCGGCAGTAAAGAAACCGCTTTCAAATTGCCGTGCGGAATGATGGCCTGTTTAAAGCCCAGCCGTGCCGCCTCAGTCAGCCGTTGTCCAATTTGGGTAACCGCCCTTACCTCACCGGACAAACCCAATTCGCCCAAAACGATAGTGTGCGGATCAACCGCTACCTCTCTGAATGAGGACGCCACTGCCACCGCCACACTCAGGTCAATCGACGGTTCTAAAACTTTAATACCGCCCGCGATATTTAAAAACACATCCTGTGACGAGATGGACATGCCCTGACGTTTTTCCAAAATCGCCAAAATCAGGGCCAGACGGTTCGGGTCAATGCCAGCACTTCTTCTCTGCGGAGTCCCGAAATTGGTGGCGCTGACCAGCGATTGAACTTCGAGTAAAAGGGGTCTACTGCCTTCCAGGCTCGTGGTAATGACCGAACCCGAACTGTGAACAAAATGGTTGTCCAAAAACGCCTTGGAAGCATCCGCCACTTCTTCTAACCCGGTTCCCCTCATTTCAAAAATACCAATTTCCTGTGTACTCCCGAAACGGTTCTTCACCGCCCGAAGCAATCGAAAATGGCGTTGAATGTCTCCCTCAAAATACAAAACCGCGTCCACCATATGTTCCAGGGTCATGGGTCCCGCGATGTTGCCTTCTTTGGTCACATGGCCAATTAGGACTATCGGCAGTTTTTCCCGTTTCGCCATATAGGTCAACCGGGCCGCTGATTCCCGAACCTGAGAAACCGAACCGGGCGCGGAAGCGATGTCGGTGAGGAACATAGTTTGAATAGAGTCGATAATAGTTAAAACCGGTTTGGTTTTTTCGATTTGCTCCAAAATAGCCAGCACATCGGTTTCAGCGAAGATGTAAAGGTTGTTGGACCGGATGCCTAACCGCTCAGCCCGCAGTTTAATCTGCTGGGCCGATTCTTCCCCGGTAACATAAAGACATTTTCCCTGTCCGTCTTTTTGGATTCGGGAAAGTTTGTCGGCGACTTGTAATAACAGTGTCGATTTGCCGATACCCGGGTCACCGCCGATCATGATGGTTTCCCCCGGCACAATGCCGCCCCCCAACACCCGGTCAAACTCAGGAATGTTTGTTTTTAACCGCTGACTCTCATCCGAATCGATTTCGTTTAGGGTTATGGGTGTGGACCTTTCGGTAGGCCCCGAAAGTTTGCGTCCCCGTTCTTCAGACTTACCCCTATCTACCAGTTCCTCGACAAAGGTGTTCCACTCCCCACAGGAGTTACACTTACCTTGCCACTTGGGAGAATTTACCCCGCAGTTTTGACAGACATATTGGGTTTTCGTTTTGGGCATAAAAACCTCGAAATTGGACTAATTTCGAGAAGTATACACTAGTATACCTAGGCTCACCAAGAAAAAACTAAGGTTCAACATCAACACCAAGGCCAAAACAAAAATGAAAATCGGGCTGACCCTTTTATTTGCTACGTCTATCCTTAATCATAAGTTTCCAGAATCCGATGTTTTTTTCTGTCCATTTCATTGGAAAACTCCTCTGGGCGCGGGCCAAACAATGCATTCGAGACATTAATTGCAGCTGGACGAGTTTGATGTATTCGCTTATTTAACGGAATTTTAGACTTCGACTTAATCACTTTTAAAAAAGATAAATCCAACTTCAAATTTGACATTTCCGAATTGTGAAATATTTTATACTGACCCCTATCGTCAATGGTCAATACGGATTTCAAAGATTCTGCTTCATTTAAACACAGATGAAACGGAAGGTTATTAATGGCCTCTGCTGTTTTTACATCGCCCGAATAATAGATATTTTCATTACAAGAAAGCAACTGAAGACTATTAATCTGATTCACGTCCCTTGCATCGGTCACATCAATAGTTTTACCCGGTTGTTTACTTGCGTCATAAATCTTTCCATCGTAAAGCAACAATAAATGTTGCGGTGAAAGCGGCCAAAAAATCTGCAACCCAAGCGACACCCATCCTGTCGGCGACACTTCTCGAACACCTTGTCCCCACTGGTTGTAAACCACAACAGGCGCATCACTTGTCACAAACTCAACCTCTGTTTTATTTACCAAAACTTTCATCCAAAGATCAGCAAGCACAGGACAAGATCTCGCATCAGCTCCAATAGAAAGTAAAACCGATTTCGTTAAATCATTTTCAAGTTCGTTGTATGATTCCAAACCTTTGGTTTTCGTGCCCAATTTCAGTTGAGCTTTTTTCACATGAGCTGCTTTTTTCTGGATTGCATTCGCAGCAGTCGGGGTTCTATCTCGTTGAAAAACAATAAAACTCAACACATCAAAATGTTTAGCACTGTTTTTCAGAGGTGGCTGGTTGGTCAGAATGATCTCAGAAATTATTCCCGAGATTACTCCTTCCGCTTTTGCAAACAACTTTTCAAAAACTAAATCATCGCCATACAAATAAGATAATTGACACTGTTCCCTAATTTTCGTTGCCGGAACATGAATTTCAGATCTCAAATTGAATAAAGCTACACTGGCCAAATTTTTTTCCACTTGTGAATCCACGCAAAAATTTCGAAGATAAAACTGAGGAACATAATGATGTCTTTTAAACTCCGTCATAAGTAAACTTCCTCCAAAAAAATGGACACCTCCGTTAAAAGGAACGAAGAGGTCGGGTTGGACTTCGCCCGATTTATTGGACAACCTAGTTTGGTGTAGTTCGTTCCTCAAACTCTACCGAGCTTTTGTACCCCAACGTCGAAAAATGGGGTCAATATTCAACACGTTAACCTATTCCCAATTCACCCTTAAAACCTGCCCAATTCTACCCCTCGCCCCAAAAGCCATTCCCTTTTATTTAGCCTCAAGCACAATAATTAACGTCCGCCCCCAAAAATTGCTGTTTTTCTTTCCGCTTTTTGACCCCCAAACCGACCCCAATGTAAAAACTTTATTGCTTCGAAAATTAGCAGTAGAAACTGGCTATTTCCAATTTTAAAATCTCTCCAAAATTCACTAACCCATTCCAAGGAGTCAACCATGTCCGAAAACCCCAAGCCGACAGCCCCAGGTCTCCAGGCCGAGTTCAAACGGGTTCTCCTCTCTCAAATCCGCCCCAGCAAGCGCAACCCCCGGAAGATCATCCGACAGGAAATGATTGACGCCCGAGCGGCCAGCATGGCCGAAGAGGGTCAAATTACCCCTATCATCATCCGGCCCCTGACCCCGGCAGAACTGCTTAACGACGGGGTGTTGTATGAGATCGTCGACGGCGAACTGCGCTACCGGGCGGCCCTCAAGAACGGGGATAAGGATATCGACGCCAAGATTGAGGACATCAGCCCCCTGAAAGCCTTCAAAGTGGGGGTATCCAGTAACCGAACCAATAAGCCGGGATGGTTTGAGGACTACCTAGCCATGGAAGAGATTAAAAAGAACGAACCGGCTACCCAAAACCAAGAACTGGCAGCCCTCTTTGAGGTAGACAATAAGGACGTTACCCGGGCTTTGAGGATTGTGGGGGCTTTAAACGAGGCCAGTCGGGCTCTACTTTTGGAAAATTTCCAAAAACCACCCGACTCTTGGCAAATTGCCTCAAATACCCTTCTCTGTTTGGCCGATTTGGGTGACCCCCAACTGGTCGAACCCGCCCTAAAGGTGGCGGTTGATAAGAAAATGACGGCTAAGATAGCCAAGGGCCTAGTCGAGTGGGTCAAAGCCGGCAACCCGCCAGAAACCTTCGGCTCGGCACCCAAAACCCCCAAACAGCCCAAACCCACACCGGCTTCCGGCATACCCTCGGATGAGGTTCTGGCTAAGGTGGCTGATCTGGGTAAACAGGTGGGTTTGGCCGAAGGCCGGGGTGAGGACCCGAAGCCGGCCCAAGACCTGCTGAACGCCTACCTGGCCGAGGTCAAAGCCGTCCCTTCCGTCTCTGGGACCACCGAACCGGAACCAACGGTTAAAGTCATGAGCCTTTTAAGCCAATCGCTTAAAGCCCTGTTTAAAAACCCCGAAGGTTCAACCAGTAGCCCCGCCCCGAGTGTTTCGACCTCCAAGGGGTCAAAGCCGTTTCAAATTGAACTCAAAGCCTCTTCGCCGAGGCCACCAGCCGAGGTGAGTGACTTGAGTGTGCCAATTCCCATTAAAAAAGGAATTGGTGCGATCATTCATTGGTTTAAGAAGATCCCCGAAAAGCTATCTAAAAAAACCGTGCGGGAAGCTTTCAAAATCGAACACCACATCTGCCGAAAGTTAGCCCATGAGGCTGTACCCTTGCATACCTCTTCCCACTCGGGTCATAGCCATCATCGTAGCGGCAGTTTGTCCCAAGGCGTAATGACCCTGTTTCTAACCATCCTCCATTGGGCCGTTTACATGATTCTTCAGTTCGTCATCGTGTGGACTTTGGTCATGTGGCCGGTGTCCCGCTTTGTGCCGGGCCTGAAACCCTGGTTCGAATGGCCTTTTCGCTTTACAGCCCGTCTGGTGATGATCGACGCGCCCGCACGGGCATGGGCTTGGGCCACTGTGCCGAGCCATCTGATACCAGCTCTAATAGTCGGCTGCCTCTTGGCTTGGGGTTATTTGTCCGCCTGGAAAGTTCAACGCGGGCGCATGTTGGTTTTGAGTCTCTGTCTCGGTTTATTTTATTATTACGGACGGGGATGGGCGGAATCCCCTATGACGGGGATTTCCCCTACCGCAATGGCTGTCGGGGACGGGTCGTCTCCTACGGAAACTCAACAGACGTCACCCTTATCAGCACCATCAACACCAGTTCAACCATCGGCTCCAATGATTGACGGTGTTAAACAAATCGTCAGTATTTCGAAACATAAAGAAAAATCAAAACCAACTTCAGCGCCCGTTATGGCCTATCAGCCTGCCGTTTCATTTCAAAGCGCCGCTTCCCCATCGAATTCCACTTCCCCTATAAACAACGGGGACAAGTCGACAACAACCCTTTCCCCTAGCAATTCGTCGGGGACTTTGTACGATCCGAAATTATTGGAACAAGAGATAGCGGCCCTGCCGAAGAATTGTATTGTGAAATCTTTTCCGGTTTTGACAGACGGAGGCATGCCGGGAGATTTAGCCGTCAGCCGGATTCAGGGTGTGACTGATCCGGACAAATACACCCTGATCATCGACGGCGATAAAAAGACAATCGTGAACATCGCGACCACCACCACCAACCTCATCATCAATTGCAAAAGCACCGATCCCTTGAATTTCAATGGCTCGGGCCCGTTCAATGTTTTTTGGGAAGATGTGCTGTACATCCATACGGATGAAATTGACATTTCTGGCGAAAACCCTTCCCAATACTTTCACTG
>Ga0302281_10002788_pt1 | contig 12268 bp, 6 predicted proteins | sample III_Fen_E1_2_FD_198762 | JGI IMG/M metagenome (GOLD analysis project Ga0302281, IMG submission 198762) | Peat permafrost microbial communities from Stordalen Mire near Abisko, Sweden - III_Fen_E1_2 | ecosystem: Environmental > Terrestrial > Soil > Wetlands > Permafrost | place: Sweden: Abisko...
CCGAACCTACCGTCCGCGAGGTTCGCCTTGACGTGCTGCCCTCATCGATGATCGAAGCAGTTGAACTCAACAAGACTCTCTCCGCCAACATCGATGCCGACGGTATCGCCGGATCGGTGAATATCCGTACCAAGGTGGCCGGCGAGCGCCCGACCTTCGACGCATTTATAGACGGCGGCTACACCAACATAATGAATGGCCGCGCTTCTACCGCGGAGGGAGCTACCTTGGGAAGGCGCTTCGGCGCAACCAAGCGCTTCGGCGTCCTCCTGAATGGCGCATATGACTACAACGGCCGCGGAATCGATAACTTCCAGCCCGCACTCGATCCTTACTCGACCTTAGCGGCGCCTTTCTATGACAGCAACACGATCCGCGATTATCGCTACTATCGGTATCGCTACGGAATGTCTGGCGCAGCGGATTACAAGCTGAACGACAGCACCAGTTTCTATGCCAACGGCATTTACTCCGACTTAAGAGATTGGGGCGACAAGTGGTACTACAAACCCGTTTCGCAGGTACTCTCGGCCCCCGGTGTTTACAGCAGCAAAGCCGCGAAGGCTCCCGCCTTTTACACCTCAAGCAAGCGCCCCAACGCTTCAGTGGGAACACTTATTCTGGGCGGGCGTCACGTTGGCACAAAGTCCTGGTTTACAGCGAATGCTTCCGCCGCATACTCCTATGAAGTCGACTCGGCGGGCAATCCCAAGGCGGACTTCGCATGGAATGGCCCTTCCCTGGGCAACACCTGCGATTACAGCCTGACGGGCGCGGCGGATCCTTACCATCCCCACTTCGGGACTTGCGACACCTCGGCCACCTCACCGCTCCTGACAGCGTCCAACTGGGTCTTCCAGGATCTGACCACCTCGACCGGCAAGGACTCCCAACTTAATCTGACCGCGGCCTCTTCGTATGCCCGCAACTACACTCTTGGTTCCCACTTTTCAACGTTCGAGATGGGTTTCAAATTCTCAAACGGCCACAAGGCGCAAGACGCCACCGAAACCGTTTATGACGGATGGGCGCTGACCGGCGCTGGCACCTCGTCCTACACCATGGCCGCATTGCAGAGCGGATTCCACAACAACAATTACTTTGACGGAAACTTCTTCGGCGGCAACTTCGGCCCCGTCTCGGACTTCAACAAAGTCGTTGCCTTCACGATGGCCAACCTCTCGGGCAATGTGGACCAGATCAAGACAGCGGGAGATACCGCTCCCAATCTCTTTGACTTCGTCGAACAGGTTACCGCCGGATACATGATGAACACCGTTGACCTTGGCAGGCTCCATTTGCAGACCGGCCTGCGCTTTGAAAACACGCAGATGAACGCCCTTGGCCACACGCTTTGCTACTACTCGAATCTCGCAGGCGCACAGGCGTGCGGTTTGACAACTTATACCGGCAGCGGCGAACAGTGGGTAGTCAAGGCGGTCCAGAACAACCCTTCCTATCTTGACGTTCTGCCCGACGTGCAGTTGCGCTACTCTCTCACTCGGGACTCTGCTCTACGCGCTGTTTACGCTCGCGGCGTTGCCCGGCCGACGCCATATCTGCTGGTTCCGTATGTGACTGAAGACTCCACAGCCAGCCCGATTTCGGTCTCTATCGGCAACCCGGCTCTCCGTCCGGAACACGCCAACAACTACGACCTGCTCTACGAGACCTCGCTGCATCCGCTGGGGCTTATTCAGGTGGGCTTCTTCTTCAAGCAATTGGCTGCACCGCAAGTTCCGACTTCCATCCCGGGCAACCTTAACCTTGCGAGCCTTCCTGCAGGTTCCATTCCGCCCGCGGAGTTGGCGGTTATCTCGAGCTACCCCGGGGATGCAATTTCCATGACTGTGAATGGCCAGAATGCACACATCTACGGTTTTGAGGCCAGCTACGAGCAGCACCTGAGCTTCCTGCCGGGAGTACTGGGCGGCTTCGGCATCAACGCCAACTACGGCTACAGCAACTCGCAAGAGAAGGGCCTTCCGCTGCGTCTCGATCAGCCGCGCACCATCGACCAGCCGACCAGCACCTGGAGGATGAGCCCCTCCTATGACAGAAATCGTCTCTCCGCGCGCGTGGGCTTTGCCTACGACGGCCCGAGCGTATTCCAGTACAGCTACATCTCGCCTGCTCTGGTTGCGGGCTCCGATGCCAGCGGCCTCGGCCCGACTGGCCCTTCGGGCGATATATGGACGCTCCCTCACTATCAGGTGGATGCCCAGGCCAGCTATCGCATCTGGCGCGGCCTTAGCGCCAAGGTAGTCGGCCTCAACCTGAACAACGAAGTCTTCGGCTACTACCAGGGCAGCACCCAATTCGTAAACCAGCGCGAGTATTACAAGCCTACTTACACTGGCGGCCTGCGGTACACTTTCGTGGGCGGCGAGAAGTAATCCCGCACAAACTGTGAGTCCGAGTACGGGGTATTCGTCATTGCCAAGGACGCGTACCCCGTTATTTACGAGAGATGTTTTGATTCCGGACCGGTACGGTATCCTGCAGTGTCAAGTCCCAGGCCTTACAGCGTTCGGCAGCGTTCACAACGAGGAATTGTATGACACCGCGTCTTCTTTACGTTGCCGGCTTGCTGGCTATCCTCTCCGCTTCACTACCAGCACAAACGGCATACACTGCTTCGCCGAACCCAGCTGAGAAACTCAATTTCGTTGTCTACCTAAGCCGGCACGGGGTGCGCTCCCCGACCGGCAAGCCGGCTCAATACAACGCGTACTCTGCTGCATCCTGGCCCGATTGGGATGTGCCTCCCGGCTATCTCACCGCGACTGGTTGCGAGGATGCGGAGCACGTCACGTTTTATGCCGACTCCGACCAACGCACGCGAGAAACCGGAAGAGCGTTGGCGGCCGGATTATTTCCGGGGTGTGCGCCGGCGGTGAAGGGAATGGGGGAAGGCACGCGGGATAAACTCTTCCATCCGCTTGGAGCGCATCACGCTTCGCTCGATCCGGCGCTGGCCCTTGCCGCCATTAGCGGACGCATCGGAGGCAATCCCGACAATCCTACTGAGGCCAATCGCACACAGCTCACCGAGTTGGACAGAATTCTCGGGCATTGCGGGCATCCTGCGACGCCTGCGGCAAACCGGCAGTCCATTCTGGAGATTCCGGCCAAGCTCACGTCCGGACCCGGAGATCACCTCGCGGAGTTGCGCGGCCCTTTGAGCGCCGCGTCGACGCTCACCGAGAATCTTCTTCTCGAATACACCGAAAACATGGACGTAGCGAATGTCGGCTGGGGATGCGTAAATGGCGCAAACCTGCGCGCGCTGATGGATCTGCATACGGCCGCATCGGAATTCTCGCAGCGCCCCAAACCGATTGCGCGTGCCCAGGCGTCAAACCTGCTCCATCAAATTGCGTTGTCTCTCTCACAGGCCGAAATGGGCAAGCCTGTGGCTGGAGCGATCAGCGGCGTAAGTGACCGCGCGCTTTTCCTCATTGGACACGATACCAACATTGCCAGCATCGCTGGACTGCTGGACCTGGACTGGATCGCCGACGGGCGGCGCGATGACACGCCTCCCGGCGGAGCGCTGATATTTGAGTTGTGGCAGCCCGCGGCCGGCGGCGAAGATTTCGTGCGCGTCGTCTACACTACCCAGACTCTCGAGCAGATGAGATCCTCAACCGTACTCACGAGCCAGAACCCGCCCGTCCGCGTGCCGGTCTTCATCCCCGCCTGCAGCCGTGCCGATTTCTCCTGCTCCTTTCCGGACTTTGAATGGGCGTTGAAGAAATTGACTGCGGGAAGCATTCCATAGATCGCACATGCGCGGGATCGCGCGATTATTAATCAGACGGTATCCCGAGTGATCCGTCCGCACGCCATATGGCCGCTAGAAAAGAACTGTAACTTATTGATTATAAATCACTTGAGTGCCGGGAGGGGGGGTCGAACCCCCATGACCACAAGGGTCGGCAGATTTTGAGTCTGCTGCGTCTGCCAGTTCCGCCATCCCGGCCTGGGAGGGGATTCCGCTTCCCAAGTATCGCATAAGCCTTGCCTTATCTGCCACAGATTGACTCGCCTGCGTGGCCAGGCCGGGTATGGCTGCCCCGCTGCGGGTGGCAACGCGAACGCAACCGGCTTTCCACATCCGCATTCCGGTTCGTGCTCGCGACTCCCATGCGACAATGGAGGCATCAACGATGACCAGATCATCCTCCGCCGTCGTTCCCGAGCCAACCACCGTAACCCCGCAGTTGCTGGCCCAGCACGGCATCACTGCGGAGGAGTACGATCGCATTCTCGCGGCCCTCGGCCGCACGCCTTCGCTCACCGAACTGGGAATTTACAGCGTGATGTGGAGCGAGCACTGCTCATATAAGTCGAGCCGCGTGCACCTGAAGCGCCTGCCCACGAAAAGCGAGCGCGTGGTGCAGGGCCCAGGCGAAAATGCCGGTATCATCGACGTGGGCGACGGATGGGCCTGCGCCTTCAAGATCGAAAGCCACAACCATCCCAGCTACATTGAGCCCTTCCAGGGCGCGGCCACCGGCGTGGGCGGCATTCTGCGCGACATCTTCACCATGGGCGCGCGGCCGCTGGCCGTGATGGACTCGTTGCGCTTTGGGCCCATTGAACCGGACGCCGCCGATCGCGGTCTCGTGCACAGAAATCACTCCGTCGTCGAGGGCGTGGTAGGCGGCATCGCCGGTTATGGCAACTGCTTTGGCGTGCCCAACCTCGGCGGCGAAACCAAATTCGAGCCTTGTTACAGCGGCAACCCGCTGGTGAACGCATTTGCGCTCGGCCTCGTCCGCAAGGACGAGATCTTCTACGCCAAGGCCAGCGGCACGGGCAATCCCGTGATCTATGTCGGGGCCAAGACCGGCCGCGACGGCATTCACGGCGCGACGATGGCGAGCGAAGAATTCCACGAAGGAACTGAGGCCAAGCGCCCCAACGTGCAAGTCGGCGACCCGTTCATGGAGAAGCTGCTGCTCGAAGCATGTCTTGAAGCCATGCAGACCGGCGCCATCGTGGGCATTCAGGATATGGGCGCTGCCGGCCTCACCTGTTCCACCTGCGAGATGGGCGCGCGCGGCGGCGTAGGCCTCGATGTCGAACTCGATCTGGTTCCGCAGCGTGAAACCGGCATGAGCGCCTACGAGATCATGCTTTCTGAAAGCCAGGAGCGCATGCTGCTGGTCGCGGAAAAAGGCCGCGAAGACGAAGTGCTGCGCGTCTTCGCGAAGTGGGGTCTCGACGCCGTTATTGTCGGCACCGTGCAGCCCGAGCCGCGCTTGCGCATCCGCCATCACGGCGTGCTGGTCGCCGACATTCCTAATCAATCGCTCACCGACGATGCACCGCTCTACCATCGGCCCGTCGGCACATGGAAGTCGCCCGTTCCGCTTGACCCTCCGGCTGAAGCGCTCGCTGAACTGGCCAAAGACCGCGACTATCTGGCGGATTTTAAAAAACTGCTCGCTTCCTCAAACATCTGCTCCAAGCGCTGGGTCCACGAGCAGTACGACTCGATGGTGCAGACCAATACCGTGCAGGGTCCCGGCGGCGAAGCCGGCGTGATGCGCATCAAGGGCACGGGAACTCCGGGCCAGGAACGCGGTCTCGCCATGGCTCTCGATGGCAACGGCCGCTGGGCGTATCTCGATCCCAAGCTCGGCGCCATGCACGCCGTAGCGGAGGCCGCACGCAAAGTCGCGTGCACCGGCGCAACGCCCGTCGCCGCCACCAACTGCCTCAACTTCGGCAATCCGGAGAAGCCCGAGATCATGGCGCAGCTTTCCGCCGCCATCGATGGCATCGCCGAAGCCTGCACGGCGCTCGGTACGCCGATTACCGGCGGCAATGTGTCTCTCTATAACGAGACACGCGGTGAAGGCATCTATCCCACGCCGGTCCTCGGCATTGTTGGCATTTTGGAAGACGCGGCGAAGGCAGTGCCCTCGCACTTCCAGCGCGAGAAGGACGCCATCGTGCTGCTTTGGCCGATTCCGCGCGGCCAGGAGCCGGATCCAAAGCTTAAGGTTCCCCTCAATCCTCCGCCTATCAGCCAGTACCCGCTTCCTGTGCTGGAGCGCGAACCGAGAGCGCGTGAAGAGGCGGACGCATCCGACACTGAAGCCGCTGCCAATCTCGCCGCATTCGGTTCCTCCGAATTCGCCAAAGTGATCCTGAGCAGCCTCTGGGGAAATCCGCCCGCGCTTGATCTCGATGCCGAAGCCAATCTGCACAATATGCTGGCCGTGCTCGCGTGGCGCAAGCTCATCCACTCCGCGGGCGACATCTCCGACGGCGGCATCGCTGTCGCGCTCGCGCAGGCCGCATTCACCAAAGGCATCGGCGCCACCGTCGAGCAGGATCCATCGCTTCTCGCGCATCCGCTCTTCGGCCTCTTCGCTGAGCCCGCTTCCACGATCCTCGTCACCGCCGATCACAGCGATGTCGCCGAAATCGACGCCATGGCCAATCAGTACAACTTCCTCTCTGCACGCATTGGAACCACCGGTGGCAATCGGCTTGAAATTTTGGTCGACGGTGAGACCTTCATCTCCGCGCCCCTCACCGAGTTGCGCACTCTCTGGGCCTCCGCGCTTGAAGCCAATCTCCATGACGAGGTCCCCGCATGAGCCGGTTGCTGTTTCAGGGGGTCCCCGGCGTCACAGATATTTCTGCAGATCTTCACGCGCAATCACGTGGCTCCCTCGCTCCCTTGCTCCCTCGCTCCCTGGAGCTTGTCGCCTCTGGCGACAAGCTCCACGAAGAATGCGGCGTCGTCGCCGTCTACGGCCATCCCCACGCGGCGCGCGAAGCCTACCTCAGCCTCTACGCATTACAACATCGCGGCCAGGAGTCAGCCGGCATTGCCACCGCCGACGGCCATCGCCTCGCCAATATCAAAGGCATGGGCCTGGTTTCGGAGATATTCACGGACGACGTGCTGGCCAAGCTTCCCGGCCACATGGCCATCGGCCACACCCGCTACTCCACCACCGGCGATTCCGCGTTGCTCAACGCTCAACCCATTCGCGTCGACTCCACCAAGGGCCTCATCGCCATCGCGCACAACGGCAACCTGGTCAACCTGGGCAACGTGCGCTCCCGCCTGGAGCGCGACGGCGCATATTTCCAAACCACCTCAGACTCCGAAATCATCGTGCAACTCATCGCGCACTCCAGCGCGGGTTCGCTGGTCGACGCCATCGCCGATTCGCTCTCGCAGGTCGAAGGCGCCTTTTCCATTGTCATGATGACGCGCGACCGCATCTTTGCCGCGCGCGATCCGCACGGCTTTCGCCCGCTCTCCATGGGCCGCATGAAAAATCCCGGCGGGCCCGACACCGTCGTCTTCGCGTCGGAATCCTGCGCGTTCGATCTGCTCCGCGCCGAATTCGTCCGCGACATTCTACCCGGCGAACTGGTCATGGTTTCTGAAGACGGCGTCACCAGCCGCCAGTATGCGAGCGGCATTCCGCAATCGAGCTGCATCTTCGAGCACGTCTACTTCGCGCGCCCTGACTCGCGCATCTTCGGCCGCTGGGTGCAGGAGTCGCGCGACCAGATGGGCCGCCAACTCGCACGCGAGTCCGGCGTGCCCGCCGATGTGGTCGTGCCCGTGCCCGACTCCGGCGTCACCGCCGCGCTCGGCTACGCTGAAGAGGCCGGCATCCCTTTCCGGTTCGGCCTCATCCGCAACCATTACGTTGGCCGTACATTTATCGAACCTGAACAGCGCGTCAGGGACTTCGGCGTCCGCCTCAAGCTCAACCCCGTGCACAATCTCCTTGCAGGCAAGCGCGTCATCCTCATTGACGATTCCATCATCCGCGGAACGACGAGCCGTAAAATCGTGCGCATGGTGCGCGGTGCCGGCGCTGCGGAAGTGCACCTTCGCATCAGTTGCCCGCCCACCATTTCGCCGTGCTATTACGGAGTCGACACGCCCAGCAAGAAAGAGCTCATCGCGGCCAACAACTCCGTCGAGGAAATTCGCCACTATATCGAGGCGGATTCGCTGGCGTATTTGTCGCTCGACGGATTGCTGAAATGCGTACGCGATGAAAGCAACGTGGGCTACTGCACTGCCTGCTACACCGGCAACTATCCCACGCAATGGGTCGACGTGGAAGACATCCTGCCAGCCGCCGCGACAATTTGATCTTCCGCCGCTTCACCGCGCGCATCAAAAAACCCTACCAGAGAGGCCCCACGGGAGCCTCCTGATACACCGGAGCCGGCGCGCCTTTGTTGGAAGTCTTAATCGCCGCGAGGAATGGTTTCACCGCGGGATCGTAAACAATCGTGATTACGCCGGCGCTTCCAGGGAATCCGTCGCTTCCCGGCATGCCGTCGTGCCCATCCAATCCACTTCTGCCGTCTGAGCCGTTCGGGCAACCGATTCCGCCCGATCCGCCGGAGCCACCCCTGCCGCCTTTTCCGCCGCGGCCACCGCTGCCTCCCGCTCCTCCAACGGATGTGATGGTGAGCGAACCGCCTTGTGGGTCAATGAGAAAATGCCGATCCTTGCGACCGGGCGCACTCACAACCGCCTGCAGCAGCGGTTGAGCGCCCGGCTGCAAAGCGATCATGACTTTTACTGGAGGCGCATTGCCGCCATTGTCGCCATCACCGCCCCTGCCGCCGTCGCTTCCGTCCGTGCCGGTGCCTCCGTCTCCTCCCGCAGAAGTGCTGTCTGGAACGCACGATCCCATCGAACCGCTCGATCCCGACATGCCATCGCTCCCGTCGGTCCCATTCGTCCCAGACATTCCACTGGCTCCGCTAAAACTCGCCGCAAACGGAAAGCTGTAGCTCACGGGGACAGTCAACGATGCGTGCAACTCTGGGTGGCTCGGAACTGAAATCTCCACCTGCCCGGTTTTGCCGTCGCTCTTGCGCGGGTCGTGCGGCAAACTGAGCACGCCTTTCTTGTTTACCGTCACCACGCTCGCCGACACGGTCAGGTCGGACCACAGAATCTTGCCTTGGCCCGCGCCCTCCGTAACCCAAACCTTGCCGGTCGCATCGGTGAACGTCACAACCATCGGCGAATTCTGCCCCGGCCTGATCGCGGGTCCGTTCAGCAAGCTCGCCTCGATCGTGGTCACGGGCAACTTGTCGATATGTACTCTCGCCCCTAGCTTGACTCTGACCGCGGTGCATCCTGTCATTCCCATTAGAGTCGCGAGCGCCAACGCCCCGATACTCGCGCACCGCCACATCCACGCCCTCTTTTCGTTCATCGCTGCTCTCCGTTCGCGTCCGTCGCGCGCGTCCATGTCTGAAACCCGGCACAACACAGGCTCAACCCGTGCCTCGCAGTGACGCACAATCACCGCAGACCACGGCCGGCTGTGCCGCATCTTTTCATCCATGCAAGAAGTTCTTATTCAATTAGACACGGAAACTCGCAATCGAGTTGCAGAACGGGTAAGAAAATATCGAGAGGATCTCTCTTGATTCGAGAAGGCCGTAAGTTCTTCGCGCGACTTCGCGACGCTTTGGTAACTCCGGCGCTCTTTAATTTGATTGGCGACAACGTCTGTTTCGACCCGCCGCTTCGTCACACTGCTTCTTTCGCCAGTTCCGCAACGGTCACAACGGGCCGCCGCGCCAGGCTTCGCGTCAACGCATACATCGTCCCCGCCGCAAGCAGGCAAGGCAGCGCCAGCCCCCTCAATCCCGCCGCGTAACTTCCTGTGGCGTCCTTCATCACGCCCATCCAATACGGACCCGCGAATCCGGCGAACATCGTAATCGTGTTCATGGCCGCAATGCCCGCGGCTGCTGCTCGTCCGGCAAGAAACTGCATGGGGACCGCGTTTGCCGGCCCCAGCATCGACATGAACGCGACGAAACTCGCGGCCAGCGCAGCCACCACCAGCCACGGTTCCCTCGCATAACTCGCCGTCAAAAAGCCGGCCGCCATCACCACGCAGGGGACGATGCAATGGAACGCCCGCTCGCCTCTGCGATCGGAGCGCGCGCTGTTCAGGAGCATCCCCACGGCGCCCGCCAATCCAAAGCACGCCACCAGGTACCCCACATTCTTTACGCTCCATCCCGTCGTTCCCTGCAAAATTGCCGGCGCGGAAAAACTGTAGGCGTAGCTGGTCAAGAGCGCGAAAAAGAAGTAAGCGCCAATCATCCACACCTTCGGCTCAAGCAGCGCCCGCGCGACGCCCGCGCTATGTCCCAGGTGCGCCTTTTCGCCGTCGGCCTTTAGCTGGCGTTCGAGCCACGCCTTTTCTTCCGCAGTCAGCCAGGTCGCCTTCGCCGGACTGTCAGGCAGCATCTTCAGCATCACGAGACTGAAAATCGCAGTTGGCAATCCTTCCACCAGGAATAGCCATTGCCAGCCCGCGAGCCCCAGCTTGCCGCCCAGTCCCAGCAGCCAACCCGCTAGTGAGCCCATCACCACCGAGCTCAGCGGCAGCGAAATGTAAAACCGGCTCACCGCCCGCGCTCTCATGCGCGCGGGAAACCACAGCGTCAGATAAAAGATCACCCCGGGATAGAATCCGGCCTCCGCCATACCCAGCAGAAACCGCAGCACGTTGAACTCGAGCGGCGTGCGCACGAACATCGTCGCTGCCGCGAGCAATCCCCAGGTGAACATGATGCGCGCCAGCCAGCGCCTGGCGCCGAAGCGCAGCAACAGCAGATTCGACGGCACCTCGCACAGCGCATATCCGATAAAGAAGAGTCCCGCGCCAAACCCGTAGACCGATGCGCTGAAGTGCAGATCGCGGTTCATCTGCAAAGAGGCAAAGCTGATATTGATGCGGTCCATGTAGGCCAGGCCGTAGCCAACGGCGAGCAGCGGCAGAAGGTGCACCGCAGCTTTGCGCTGCGCACTCCGCCCGATGGCCTCGTCCTGCGCACGCGCCGGCGCATCGCTCGACGCATCGTCCAGCGCGGGCACACCACGCGCATCGCTGGTGTCGAGCATGGACGACCTCCTGAACCGCACCGTGGGGAAACGGCTAGCTAGAGACTAACAGTGCGCAGCCCATCATCCCATGATTTCTGAGGTTTGCTCCAGATTCTCGGCCCCTACATCGCTTTCGTCGTTACCATGTCCGTGCTCCAACTTCCATCTTCGAGCGCGAGGGTGAACGCGATCTTTCCGGCCGAGACCTTACCCTTGCAGATCACCTTGTAATTCTGGCCCTGGTAATCGGTCGTCAACCAGAAGCTAACCGTGTCGCCGTCCAGCTTGCCTTCGTGAATCTCCGCGGGCGTCGTGGGCAACCCTTCCACCGTTCCCGTCACCACGCCGGCCGCATTCGTCAAATGGATGGTCAGCGAAAAGTTCGTGCCTTGAGATTCAAAGCTCCCTTTCCATGTTCCCGTCACATCCGGCCCGGCAGACGCAGGCGCTGTCTCCGCGCTCTTCGTCGCCGTCATCTGCGCGCCCCAGCTTCCATCGTCGGTCCCAAAAGTGAACGCGATCTGTCCAGCCGATATTTTCCCTTTGTAGAGCAGCTTGTACGTCTGTCCCTGATAGTCGGTGTTCAACCAGAACGTCACCGTGTCGCCGTCCAGCTTGCCTTCATGAATCTCCGCCGGTGTCGTCGGCAGCCCCTCCACCGTTCCCGTCACTACGCCGGCCGAGCTCGTCAAATGGATCGCCAGCGGCATGCTCGTGCCCTGAAAATCAAAGTTCCCTTTCCATGTTCCCGTAACATCGAGGCCGGCAGGCGCCGGCGCCGTCTCCGCGCTCCTGGCCACCGTCATCTGCGCGCCCCAGCTTCCATCCTCTGTCCCAAAGGTGAATGCAATCTGATCCCCGGTCGCAGAAACTGCTCCCTTGAACACCAGCTTGTAAGTCTGTCCCTGGTAGTCGCTGTTTACCCAGAACGTTAAGGTGCCACCATCCACTTTGCCGTCGTGGATTTGGGCCGGTGTGGTCAGCATTCCTTCCACGGTCCCTGTCACCGCGCCGTTCGCAACCGTGAATTGGAACGTCAACGGCAGGTTCGTGCCCTGAAAATCGAAGGCGCCTTTCCAGGTCCCACTCACGTCTGCCGCGTTCGCCGCTGGTAGCACCGCCAGGAAAGCAACCAGCCCAGCGATCCGCAAAAAATTCCTCATGCATCGTCCTCCGAACAAAAAAGTCTAACACGCCCACTCAAGCTTCTCATGTCGCTTGAACTAACGAATAGTGCGAAGCGTAATTCATTTCGACAATTTGAGATGGTTAGAGCACAAAGCCCGCAAAGCGGGCGAAAGATCATAACCCCAGGCGTGAGCCTTGGGGAAGGCGTGGCAAAGC
>Ga0302281_10002791_pt1 | contig 12251 bp, 6 predicted proteins | sample III_Fen_E1_2_FD_198762 | JGI IMG/M metagenome (GOLD analysis project Ga0302281, IMG submission 198762) | Peat permafrost microbial communities from Stordalen Mire near Abisko, Sweden - III_Fen_E1_2 | ecosystem: Environmental > Terrestrial > Soil > Wetlands > Permafrost | place: Sweden: Abisko...
CAGCCGCTCGCGGCAGACGAATCCCAAGCCGTCTGGCAACGTCGCAGGGAACCCAACGCCGCATTCGTCAGTGAACAACAACATGATCGGTTTTGATCTTTTTTCGGGTGCTGGAGGAATGTCGCTGGGAGCTATTGCGTCCGGTGTAGAGGTGAAGCTGGCCGTCGATTCCGATTTGTACGCAACGGCCACATATCAGGCGAACCATCCCGAAGTGGACGTGCAAACCTGTGACATTGCATCCCTCAATGACATTTCGGTTACGATTCCTGACGGAGTTCAGACTGTTGTGTTCGGAGGCCCGCCTTGCCAGGGATTTTCAACGTCCAATCAAAGGACACGCTCGAAGGACAATCCTAAAAACTGGCTCTTTTCTCACTACTTGCGAATAGTGAAAATGCTCATGCCTGACTGGGTCGTATTTGAAAATGTGAAAGGGATTACTGAAACTGCTGGCGGTTTTTTTCTGGATGAGGTCGTTACTTCCTTAACCTCCACCGGATACACCGTTTCCAAATGGGTTTTGAACGCCGCAGACTTCGGTGTTCCCCAGAGAAGATGGCGTCTTTTTATCGTCGCATCTCTTCACGGTCATTCTGTTGATCAACCTAAACCAACTGTATCTACGCCCATCACCGTGCAAGAAGCCATTGGAGACCTTCCGATTCTACGCAACGGAGCCAAGGTATCTTCTCTCCCCTACCGTAAGACCTCCCCATCTGCATACGCTTCCTTAATGCGCGGCGAATTGACTGCCTGCTCTAACCACCTTGTAACTGCTAGCAACCCTGCGATTCTGGAACGTTATCGCCATATCCCAAGTGGGGGAAACTGGAAGGACATCCCAGAGAATCTCATGGAAAACTATGCTGACCGCGAAAGATGCCACACTGGTATTTACAAGCGGCTTCGTCCGAATGAGCCTTCTATCGTCATCGGTAATTTCAGGAAGAACATGCTCATTCACCCAAGTCAGACCCGCGGTTTGTCGGTGCGTGAAGCGGCAAGGCTTCAGTCGTTTCCCGATCACTTTGAATTCACAGGGTCGATTGGATTCCAGCAACAACAAGTTGGAAACGCAGTGCCGCCTCTTTTAGCAGAAGCGGTATTTAATAGCATTCGAGAGTTGAGGAAGGCCTGAAGCCGATGAACGTCATTAACCAGCCAAGCATACTCGAACATCTGACCCGTTGCGGAAAGGAAGACTTCCCGAACGGTTCTGATTACGCAGTCCGGTTTAATGCCATTGATGCATACATGAACCAGGAAATCCACCCTGTAGTGACAGTAGGAGCGTCTTTCGTTGACGGTGGATATCTGACGGATCATGGGCCAAACCATATACGAACCGTGATTAGTCGATTAACTAGCCTCCTCTATTCGTCTCCGGGGTACTCATCTTCAGTTCAGTTTCCTAGCGGCTATGAGCTTTACATTTTATTAGTTGCAATCCATGTCCATGACGTTGGTAACACAGATGGTCGGGACGGCCATGAGCTAGCAGCAGCCGATGTCATGGAAAGGCTCGGCCCGCTCTTCGGCCCTGATGAAGTAGAGAAACGCCTGATATTCCGAATCGCTCAGGCTCACAGCGGTTGGCGAGGCACAAGTCAGGACAAGATTTCATTTCTTCAGAAGATAGACTATGTTTTGGGTAAGAAGATTCAAACGCGTTTCCTAGCAGCTCTGTTGCGTTTTGCTGATGAGCTTGCAGATGATCGAAGTCGCACTGCCCGCGCCTTGCTTGATTCGGTAAAACTCCCAAAATCTAGTGAAGTCTATCACCGATACGCATATGCCTTACATTCAGTCGTGATATCTGAAGACTCTGTTCGTTTGGAGTTTGAAATGACAAACGCTGATGCAACGCGCACATTTGGCAAAGGCAAGGACGAGGTGTTTCTGCTCGACGAGATAATTCTTAGGATGATTAAGATGCACCGCGAGCGCGTATATTGTATGCGTTTTCTACGGCCACTGATTAGTATTGATCGCATTGACGTCTGCATAAACATTTATGGCCCCGGATACAATGACCCGCTTGCTACCATTGACTTCCGGATGGAAGAAGCCGGTTATCCTATTAGTCCGTCTCGTGGAATACTAGATCTTTGCCCTCAGCTTGCAAGTCACCTTTGTGGATCACCTCTGACAGGGGAATCGTTGAAGAACTACCTCGATGGGAAGGGCCAATGACAGATCAACTGAACCCGTTCGCCGTTCAGACTCCGGAAGATATACCTGCGGCTGATGTTGTGTCGCTATTTGTCGATGTTTTCGGAGACTATTACAATATCCCACACCCCGGACATACCTTCTTGAACGGTCCACGAGGTTCTGGAAAGAGCATGATGTTCAGGTATTTGGAGCCAGACTGTCAGCAACTGAAACTATCTAAGCCCCTGGCAGATATTCCATTCTTTGGTGTATACGTGCCGATCAAGAATACAGAGATTAAGCTTACTGAGTTTGATCGCCTCACAAATCGTCACGCCGATATAGTTTTGAGTGAGCATTTCCTCGTAACATTTGTCGCTGTCAAGTTCTTCACATCCCTACTCAAGGCGCATATCGCTGATCCGGAGAAGGTTTATGCTAAGGCTCTAAGGGATTTTTATGTTGGCAAGTTTACGCAATTGCTCAGATGGAACGGTTGGACTGAGCCTTTGTCTGCTATATCGCCGAATGCGGACCTTACTGATATTATCAATACGCTTAGAGACTTATTTTCAAGTTATTACTCTATCGTTACATCCTATTTGCGAAGTCTGGCATTCACAGAGGAGGCGTTGCCATATCGCGGTCCGTTATTTGGATATCTCGACTTCATGCTGCCTGTGATCCAGAACGTGCGATCACTTGGGTTTATGCCGGGGGGACCGGTATTTCTTCTTGTAGACGATGCGGACAATCTCAACACCACCCAGACGCGGATACTAAATGGATGGGTTTCTACCAGGACAAGTGACGACGTCAGCATAAAGATTTCAACTCAGATGACATATAAGACTTATCTTACAGCCACATCTCAAGCGATTGCCAGCCCGCATGATTTCAATGAAGTTAACATATCCTCAATCTATACGTCATCAAAGGATAAGTATGTTTCGCGAGTAGAGCAGATTGTTAACCGAAGGCTTAAGATGTATGGAATATCAGGTACCGCGCAAGAGTTTTTTCCAGAGTATCTTAAGCAAGAAGACGCTATCCGTAAGCGTGGCGAGGAGATACGATCTAGATGGTCCGAAGAGGGTAGAGGCTTTCGTGCAAGCGATGATGTGACACGCTATTCGCGGCCCGACTATATCAAGAGCCTTCATGGGAAGAGTAAATCTGGATCAACGTACAGGTATGCAGGCTTTGAGCAACTTGTTCATATTTCATCCGGAATTATTCGCTACTTTCTCGAAGCTGCATCATTGATGTTTGGCGAAATGCGGTCACAAAACAACGGGGCACCTGTAACACAAATAAACACGACTGTACAAGACAAGATTGTCAAGGAACAGGCTAGGCAGTTCTATTTCGGCGAATTTGACAAAATGGAGCGCGACGAAAAAGGCGGAGACGAAGGCGTGAGTCAAGTGAAGCGCCTCAGAAACTTGATTTTTGCATTGGGGGGAATGTTCCATTCAATTCTAATTTCAGACTCCGCTGAGCGGCGTGTATTCTCCATTGCGCTCACTGATGAAAACGATGAAGAGGTAGTACAAGTTTTCAAGCTAGGGGTAAGATATGGGTATTTTCACGAGTCATCGATCGGCAACAAAGAGGGGACTGGTAGGGCGCGCTTATTTATCTTGAGTCGTAGACTTGCACCGTTTTTCATTCTTGATCCGACGAGTTTTGCCGGATACAAATTTGCAACTACTGCTGCGCTGAAGAAAGCGATGGACAACCCTCAACGATTTAACCGTCAGATAGGTCATGAAGCGACAGATGAAATTCTGGAAGACCCTCAAATGACGCTATTCGACGGATCAGGGAGGTAGGAATGTCAAAAAAAATTGTGCTCACAGATGTTGGACGCGCACTCCCTTCGCGGATAGATCTTTTCATCTGCGCTGCAAGTTTCGAGAGCCGAACATTGTCCATTGTATCTGCACTCGATCCTCAGATTGTGAATAAGGTTCTTGTATTTATCGACCCGGAGCTTTCGGGAGATTTGGGGGCAGATGCAGTAAAGTCGATTTCTGTACGCTTCGGAGACAAGGTAGAAACCGTCAACTTCAATCTGAGTAACCCTCTGGATGTTGCGGACAGGATTGTCAGAGCCATATCTAGCGCTACGAAGGCTGGCGGAGAAGTAGTAATTGATATAACTACATTTACACAAGAAGCACTTTTAATCATGCTGCGCGTATTGCAGATATCTGCTCATTCAGTTACAGGCATTACGGGGGTTTATACGGGAGCAGCAGAGTATGCAGTAGGTCTCGACGCAGAGGATAAATGGTTGACTAAAGGTGTACTTGAAATTCGATCTGTATTGGGATTTGCAGGAGAGAGTAAGCCAACACAGAAGCAACACTTGATCGTTTTGGCTGGTTATGAGGTGGAGCGAGCTGAGAAGACTATTGATGCTTATGAGCCCGCGCTATTGTCTATAGGCTTAGGGGATCCAAACGAGTCTATCAGTGGAAAGCTTTTTGACGTTAATAAATGGTTCCACGGAAAGCTCACTGAGCGATATAGAGAGGTAAAGCAGTTCCTCTTTTCATGTGAAGACTCGATACACACGAAGGAGGCAATTCTTAGGCACGTTCAGGCTTATCCTGGATACAACGTGCAGATTGCGCCGATGAATACCAAAATCTCGACAGTAGGTGTGGCTCTAGCCGCGATGGAAGATACTGCGATTCAGGTCTGCTATGCGGTACCTGCGGAGTATAACCGTGACGGCTACACATCTCCTGGAGACACCGCATATGTTTTCAAAATCGAAATCCCCAAGGAGAAGTAGTTCATATCAAGATTGAATGGGGGGGTGCGGCAAGTTAATGCACCAGTTCCATCAGCTTGCTGTAGCTGTCCACCATAGAATACTTCACCTGGTCTGAGGTAATTTTGGCGAAGAACTTCGTCGCACACTTGACCTTTGACTTCTCGATCTCGCGCATTTCCATCGACGACATTGCTCCCTTCGTCTCTGCGATGAAGTAGATGTGCTTCACTGAGCCTTGCTTGAAGGCGATGGCCCAGTCCGGCGTATAGTCGCCGACCGGAGTTGGAATAGAAAAACTCTTCGGCAACTTGGCATACACTTCAATATCGGTCCCAGCATCCAGCTTTTCAAGGAAATCTCGCTCTATCTGGGAATCGGTGAATACATAGTCATAGATGTGATGGTTGGCCCTCACTCCCTTACTCAAATCCTGTTTTGGCTGCTGAGTGAAAATGCTAATCCCGTAGGTTTCATCTGTGGCACTGTAAGCCAAGTGCTCAACGATCACTGTCGCTTTTTGCTCGTTTACAAGGCGGGCTGCCACGCGCAGAAAGTCTTCCGGATTCATTCGATACAACTCGAAGACGGCTGGCTTGATCTTGCGCAGGATGGTCCCGATTGTAGCGCGGGTCAGCGTGGTCTCCTCGGCAAGTTTACCAATCAGGTCATATGGCACGGCAGAGTGAACGGACGCATTCAGCCGCGCTGTCTGCGTCTGTCCCAGACGAAACGCATCGCCAGCCTGGAGCGCCTCATAGGTGGTCTCTGTCGTCTGCTCCCCGCGCTCGACAACGTACTGGAGCGGTACCACCTTCAGCTCTGCATCCAAGGTCGTCACACACTTAACAATCAATTCGGCCGTCTCGAAGTGAACCGAATAGACGGCCTTCTGATGAATGCGGCTCCACAGTTCTCTGAATGCCTTCTTATGATAATTCGCATTCAGCGGATTATCCTTTGGAACTCGTCCATTCTCAATTTCTGGCAGTTGCTCCGTGCTATAGACCGAATCGACAAGCCGGAAGATGTGCTCCGAATATGCAGCCAACTCCGGCGGCAACGGAGCAATAGTCCCTGCCTGCTTGGCCTCATGATAGGCCGCAGTGATCTTGTCGTCGGTGTCAGTGTAATCGTGCTTGATGAGGTAGCGCGTCAGCACCTTCGCCATCTGTGGTGTAACCGCAATATCGCCTGCCACGGTCTTGAGCACCTTGCCGGTGAAATAGGATTCATCCGCTTTTTGCGGTCGCGCCGACAGTGCCGCCGCAATATCCTTCTGCAACCCCGCCACAAACTCTTTGTAGCTTTCGCTGGCAACTACCGTGAGCACGTTCACGTCATGCACTGTGGCAGGATCGTCCATGCGGTCGCCATGCTGGTTCACCGCAAGGCGCAGGCCGCGGCCAACCTCCTGCCGCCGCGACACAGTGTTGTCGCTGTGCTTCAGCATTCCGATCACAAACACGTTCGGGTTGTCCCAGCCTTCGCGCAATGCCGAGTGTGAAAACAGAAACCGCACTGGTTCATCGAACTGGAGCAGCCGCTTCTTGTTCTTCAGAATTAGGTCGTAGGCGTCTACGTCGTCCGACTCGCTTGACCGTGCTGCCGTGTCTGGGTTGACCAGACGCTTGCTCTTCTTGTCGATGGAAAAATATCCCTCATGCGTTCGCGCTGTCGGAATCCCTCGCAGGTAATGGTTATATGCGCTGTCCTCCAGCGTCAGAATCTCGTTGAGCCGTGCGTTGTACTCTTCCTCGAAGAGCTGCGCGTATTCGCCCTGCTTCTCTTCGCTGCCTTCATAGATGCGGTACTTGGCCACTTCGTCGATAAAGAACAGCGACAGAACCTTAATGCCGCGAGCGAAAAGATGTTGTTCCTTTTCAAAGTGGGCATTCACAGCCTCACGAATCTGGAGCCTGCGCAGTACCGACTCGTTCACGTCGCCCATTGCATCGCCAGCCGTCAGTACCACGCCGTTTGTAAAGCTCAGCGTGTTGTCCAGCGCGTTGATGTCGGCCACCACGTAGCCTTTGTACTGGTCCAGTTTGCCATGTTTTTCATATAGGTTGTCGCCCTTGCTCAAGAGACGCATCTCCGGCTTGATTCCGCCGGAGCGCGGAATCTCCAGTTCCACGCGCGCCACCGGCGCTTTATCCTTCGACACCTCGATGGATTGCAAATACAGATAGCCGCTCGTGCCAGCCTGGCCTTTCAGGGAGATTCCGCGCACGGCAATCTTCTTCACCAGTTTTTGGTTGTAGGCGTCAAGAGCGTCGAGCCGGTAAATCTTGTTGTGCTCCTGCTTGTGCGTGGCGGAGTAGCGCAGAATGAAGAGCGGCTTGAACTCCTTCAGCGACTCGACCGTCTTTGCGCCTTCCATTTTCTGTGGTTCGTCGAGGATGAGGATGGGACGGTTCGCAGCAATCACGTCAATGGGGCGGCGCGATTGAAAGTCGTCCAACTCCTCATAAATGCGGCGGGCGTCTTTGCCGCGCGCATTGAATGCCTGGGCATTGATGACCATCACGTTGATGCCCGCGTCTGAACTGAAGCTCTCTAGGTTATGCAGTTCCTTTGAGTTGTAGATGAAGGGTCGCACTTTCTTGCCATACTTCTCAAGAAAGTGCTCTGAGGTGTCTGTCAGCGATTGGAAGACGCCTTCGCGGATTGCGATGCTCGGCACCACCACGATGAACTTGCTCCAGCCATAGCGGCGATGCAGTTCAAAGAAGGTCTTGATGTAGCAGTATGTCTTGCCTGTGCCGGTCTCCATCTCGATGTCGAGATTCACGTCGCAAACGGCGGTGCGTTTAAGAGCCTCCGAGACGGGAAGATTTTGGCGTACCTGTATGGCCTGGATGTTCTTCAGGACGGCAGGTAGCGGCAATGCCAAGTCTGCATTGCGAGAGCCTTCGTCCATCTCCAGCCGCGCGGTCTGGCCTGCTTTGGTCAGACCTGGGTCGATGCGGTAACGCGGGCCGCTGCCGAGGGGCTGGCCCTCGAAGCAGTCTGCCACGGCGGTCACGGCTTCGGTTTGGAAGGCTTGCACTTTGAATCGGAATTTCATGGCTTTCTCTGCAATTCTCTTTCTCCCCACGGTGTTTCTCTGCAAACCCTTCGCGGAAAGCTGTTGTTAATAAACTACTTACAGTTTCAAGCCGTCGCTTTTCTCTGCGAATTACTATTTTTTCGCAGCAAATACTATTTTTTCGCAGCTAGAGTCCAACGCGGAGTGCGATCACTCCCAAGATTCTCAATCAGGCCCTGCTTACGCCACTTCGTCAGTAAGTTGTTGATTTTGGATATTTTTTGCTCCTCGGTCAACGCTTCGCTTAACTTCGGCAATAAAAACAGATTGATCTCTGCTCGATTCGCTGACCCAAACTTTCGCAGGTATTCGCTCAGCAATTCAGTGTAGTGTGCGTCATCCAAAGCACGGGTGCGAATGTAGTCCGCCTTGTTGCCCGTCGCCGCCGCCACTTGGGCTGATACATGAAGACGCGGTCGCCTACCTTCAATCAAATTGCCACGCCTCAAATGTGCGACTTCGCTTTCTGGGATAGGCAGCTTCTTCTGTACACGATCCAGAGCGAGAATATCGGTCAGTGGCAAATCTGTTTTCTGCATCAACAGCCGCGTGTACGCCGGATCAACCACGCCGCCATAGATGGTGATCTTTACTGCCCCTGCTTCCGTCAGGTCGTAGTCCGGCAAGGGAAGGTAACGCTTGGCTTGGCGTTCATGCATCTCATGAATGCCATAGCCCATTGTGTCGATCATATTCAGCTCGGCCATCGCTTGTGCAAGAAACGGATTGCGGTAGCGCCTCGGAGTTTTCGTCCCCGGAATGTAATCGTCCGGCTGCCCCTCAAAGAACGCGCCTTCGTTCTCGAATCGCAGTCGGTCGGGTCCCTCCGTCACAACCACCCGGCCATTCCGCGTGTAATCCTGATGGACGATGCAATTATGCAGTGCTTCCAGCACAATCTTCTGGTCGTACTTTGAAACCTCGATGGGAAGCAGCTCATCCTGCGGCAACAATCGAAGCTGAATATTGCGGATGCGCTGATATAAGCGGGTGGTGTTCAGCAGGAATGGCGGGCCGAAATGCTCGTAGGCACGTTCTGGACCTTCCAATTTCCAAGTCAATTGCGCCGGATGCGGCGAGAGAAGTCCGGCAGACTCGGACTTTCCCAACAACAGCAGGGTGGTCCTGGTAATCTGGCCATTCTGCACGATGCGGCAACGTTCAAGAAAGGTGGCCAGCGGCCAGTTCTTGACCTCATCAGCCCCGAAACGGTTGGCGTATTTTCGTGCGAAAGATTCGCGCGCCTTATCCAACGCCGCCTCATCCAGATCGGCCAAAGTCGCCTTAGCGACTGTCTGAGCTGTCCAGTCTTCCTCTATGGTTTGCCGACGAATCTCATCCTGTTTATCCAGCCCAAGAGAGATGAGGCTTTCCCCAGCGCGAGCGAAATAGTGCCCCTTCCATGCGATAGGAATGCCGCGCGGCGCGGCTGGAATCTCGAAGAGCACCACCCGCCCATCTGGATGGTTCAATACGTGAATGTTCCGAAACGTAATGCTGGGTTCTGTGTTCTGGGCAATCTGATGTTTCAGGCTCTGCAACCGATCCGGCTCAGGCCGATAGTCGGAACCAACAACCTTGCGCGTTTTGTTGTTCACGCCGAATACCAGCCACGATTGACCGATACCGCGCAGATTTGCCTCGTTGCTCAGAGCGGAAAAATACTCGCCGATCTTATCCGTGTCATAGTCATTCCCCGCCTGCTTGAACTCCACCACTTCGTTTTCCCAAGTGGCAATCAATTTGTCAAGAATCGGAACCAGCGCAGCATGATCCATTAGATGCTCTTGACCTCCGTGTCGGGTGAAAGGAGCCGGAAGATCTGATCGACATTGATCTTCACACTATCAGAACCATAGCTGCTGTCACGGAAGACGGCGCGTAGCGGCTTGCGCTTGGCAATCTCTTTGACAAGATCATCTGTAATGCCGGAATCGAAACAGGCAGCAAGAGCATTGCCGTCCACAAAGAAAACCTTCTTGCCGGTGATCGTCTCCTCGGCAATCGGCAGTGCGAGGTCAACGCCCTGATCGACCAATACCTGAAAGAGCAAATCTTCCGGGGTGCGATCTGGACGGATGTTGTCCACCTGCGCCAGCAGGTCACCTTGGGCGACAGCATCCGGCGCGTAATAGACATCGCGCATATTCGACATATCGATCTTCAAGACGCGGAAGCCGATGTCGAGATCGAACTTTTCTTGCAATGGAAGCGTCTGCTGAGCCGTTCCTACAGCCGATTCCGACCCTTGCAGAAATTTCCCAGCGCGTCGAATTCGTTCTTTGGCCACATCAGCAATTGTTTGAAAGCCAGCCTTGTACGCATCGCTATCTACTGGACAGGGCTCTGGTAGCTGAACCAATAACACTCGGCGACTTCCGCCATCTTGTTTGTTGGCCTCAAACACGGCATGACCGGTTACGGCTGCTCCGGCGAAGAAATCTAGGACTATGCTGTCTGGGTCCGATGAAAGTTCGATAATCCGTTTCACCAAGTCAACGGGTTTTGGAGTGTCAAACACTGACTTCCCGCCAAACATCTCCTTGAGCAAGTTCTTCGCAATTTCGTTTGTGGCGACATCTTCGGCGAACCAAATTGTTTCTGGGGTGAGCCCTCGCTCTTTGGCATCCAAGTAGGTCTTGACCCGCGGAACACCGTTTCCGTCTTTACCGAACCATATCTTGCCTTCCTGGACTTCATTCTTCATCACGCTCTCTGTGTATACCCAGCATCGGCCACTCTCAAGTTCATGTTTCTTACCGTTCGGAGCAATGAAAACATAGAACTGATCCTTGGTTCCGTGTCCAGCTTGTGCGGTTGCAGGATCCGATTTCCAGCGCCCCCTCGTGTCATTGTCCGGATTCTTATAGTTAGCCAATGCTTTATCGGTCATGGCGAGTTGCCGAATTACTTGGCGGATACGATTTGAATCTCGGCAGTAGCAGACAAGATTATCGTGTCGAGAGGAGATTACCTTCCGATTCTCGCGATTCGTCCGCTTTTCCCAGATGAATGTTCCGACAAAGTTTCCTTCCCCAAATACTTCGTCGCACATCTTACGAAGGTTGTGGACTTCTTTGTCATCTACCGAGATATAAATGCTTCCGTCTTCGCGGAGGAAGTTGCGAGCGAGACGTAACCGAGAGTACATCATTGTCAGCCAGGCAGAATGGAAGCGTCCATAGGCCTCTGTATTCAAGACCATGCGATTGCCTGATTCGTCAACCTCTCCGGTCAACAAATCATATTGCGGTTTTTCGGTTGTGAAGCGGTCTTTATAAATGAAGTCGTTGCCCGTGTTGTACGGCGGATCGATATAGATGAGCTTGACCTTGCCGAGATAGGTCTCCTGGAGCAGCTTCAACGCGTCGAGGTTGTCGCCTTCGATGAAAAGATTCTTGGTAGTATCGAAGTCCACGCTCTCTGCGCGGCAGGGGCGCAGGGTCTTGGCGATGGGCGCGTTGGCCGCCAGAATCGCTTCCCGCTTTCCGGGCCAATCCAGATGGTAACGTTCGCGCGGTCCCTCGACGATGCTGCCGGAGAGTTCCTGGCGCAACTGATCGAAGTCGATGGCCTGTGTAACATTGCCCTTCTCGTCCCGCGTTTCGGTAACGCAGTTGGGAAAGAGTTGGGCCAGCTTGTCGATGTTCTGGGCAGTCAAGTCGGGGGTATGCAGTTTGAGCTTTTCCATCGGGCGTTCCTGGGCACTACGTTTCTGTGATTTGTCCGCGCTTTGCGCGTCGATTCCGGGGTTCATTACTACTTTACCCCTTGGAGTCGCTGGCAGGCTCCAGTTCGTCCAGATCGGCGCGGCACTGGCGTAGCGCGCCATTGATCTCGACCTTGCGATTGAACTGAATTTCCTTTCTCAGCTTGACTTCCAGCTTTTGGCACTCGCGGCGCTTGGCCCGGATTTGGTTGCCGCGCTCGACCGTCTCCGGCAGTGTTTCCCCCGGTCTGGATACCAACCCGAGCGGGCTGGCCAACATGTGCTGGCGGAGCATCTGCTCGTAGAGGCCGCCCATGTCCAGCGCCACCGGCAATGGCTGGCGCACCGGCGCTTGCGGCCCGGATGCGTCCTGCCAGGGCGTCTCGTAGTAGCAGGCATCGACAACCGGCTGGCTGGAGCTGCCCTCACTGAGGCGTTTGTAGGCGGCGGCAAACCGCACCTGCCCCTGAAAGGTGAGTTCAAAGAAGAGCAGCGACGGAATGGCGCGG
>Ga0302281_10002795_pt1 | contig 12246 bp, 6 predicted proteins | sample III_Fen_E1_2_FD_198762 | JGI IMG/M metagenome (GOLD analysis project Ga0302281, IMG submission 198762) | Peat permafrost microbial communities from Stordalen Mire near Abisko, Sweden - III_Fen_E1_2 | ecosystem: Environmental > Terrestrial > Soil > Wetlands > Permafrost | place: Sweden: Abisko...
AAGAATCCTAACTCGCGCCGTTTAGTAATAAGCGCGTGGAACGTGCCTTATATTGATAGCATGGCCTTACCACCCTGCCATACCATGTTCCAGTTTTATGTGCTGGATGGCAAACTAAGCTGCCAGCTTTACCAACGTAGCGCCGATGTGTTCCTCGGTGTACCTTTTAACATTGCTTCTTATGCATTGCTTACTATGATGGTAGCCCAGGTTTGCGGCCTCGGTCTGGGCGATTTTGTCCATACCTTTGGCGACGTTCACCTCTATTCTAACCACGTGGAGCAGGCCAAATTGCAACTAACCCGCGATTCCCGCCCGCTTCCCAAAATGAATATAAACCCGGCTGTGAAAGACATTTTCGGTTTTAAATACGAAGACTTCCAATTGCTCAATTATAACCCTCACCCTGCCATAGCGGCTGAGGTGGCCGTATAATGTGATACGTCACTTTTGGAAAGTAATGATCTCTTTACCTATTTCAATGAAGCAACAATCAGCTTTCATCTTTGCAACAATTAATAAGAGATTGCTGTCGAAAATTTGAATAAGCTCCTGGTTAGAAATATTTCCAAGGGTAATACGGATAAGTCGTTTAGGCTTTTGCTTCAATAAGTGAGAAGTTTTAAAATCTCCATCTTTTGTCACTAATACCATCTTGTTACTGTCCGCGTAATCGGCTATTTCCGGGTCTGGCGTTTCTGATTTTTTTGGAAGGTCATTAGCATGAATGGCATCTATTCCGCGTGAGCAGAGAAATTTTACGAATCCATATGAAATATGAACATCGCAAATTACTTTCATCCTGTAAGCTCTATTAGCGATTTCCCGGAAGATAGGAGTTTAGCATATTGCAGGGAAGCAAGTATATCTTCTTTTTCAAGCTCGGCATGGTCTTTCAAGATTTCAGCAATAGTCATTTCCGAGCTTAACATATCCAAAATCACCTCTACAGGCCAACGCATTCCGCGAATACAAGGTTTGCCATGGCATATTTCAGGTTTAATGGTTATCCTTTCAAGGTAATTCATACTGCTAAGTTAATTGTTTTACTCATGAACTTTACATCTCAATTAAAGTGGTTACGCATAGTTTAATATTTAAACTTCAATTTATCCCGTATTTTCTTACTTTTGCGCTCCTTTTTTTCGCGGGCGTGGCGAAATTGGCAGACGCACTAGACTTAGGATCTAGCGCCGCAAGGCATGGGGGTTCAAGTCCCTCCGCCCGCACACCGTAGAGACGCCATAGATGGCGTCTCTACCCATAAAAAACATGATTATGAATATTACAGAAGAAAAAATTGATAATCTCCGTTCTAAGGTTAAGGTAAACCTGAAGAAGGAAGACTATGAACCTACGGTTAAGAAACAGATCAATACGCTGGCCAAGAAGGTAGAGATAAAAGGTTTCCGCCCTGGTATGGTGCCAATAGGCATGGTTAACAAGATGTACGGCAATAGCGTACTTTTTGAAGAGATCGATAAGATGCTGGGTGGCCTTATTCAAAAATATATTGACGAAAACAAGATTAACGTACTGGTTTCACCAATCCCATCTCCGGGGCAAAAATTAGACCTCGATATTAGCCGTCTTTCTGATATTGATTTCAGCTACGATGTAAGCCACACACCTGATATTGACCTGTCGTACATTGAAAAAGCGCCAGCTTTTACCAAGTACAAGATCACAGCAGATGATAAAATGATCGATGAGGAAATACTTCGTATCCGCGAACGTTTCCCGGTTTATGAATACCCTGAAACAGCAGAAGGAAAGGATATGCTGACCTTTACAGTAGAGGAATTGGATGCAGAAGGCAAAGTGAAGGAGGGTGGCGTTAATACGGTATCACTGGTTGGTTTGGATTTATTGAAAGATGATGCCCGCGCAAAAATTCAACCATTAAAAAAACAGGACAGTATAGAATATAATGTGTTTGAGCTAATGGACCGCGACCGCGAAAGCATGGCGAAGAACGTGCTCAACATGAACGACCTGTCGAAGTTGAGCGAAGTAGGCGACCGGTTCCGGTTAACGCTGAATAACATTACCCGTGCACAACCTGCAACAATCAATGAAGAATTTTTTGTAAAGGTGTACGGACCCGAAGGCGTTAAGACCGAAGAGGAAATGCGCAACAATATCAAGGGCGACCTCGAAGCTTATTTTGAAGGAAGCACAGACAAGGTACTAGTGAATGACCTGTACAAAGCACTGATGGATAACATCGACCTGCCTTTGCCAGAAGATTATTTAAAAAGATGGCTGGAAGTACACGCTGACAACCCGATGAACGAAGAAGAACTGGCTGATTACTATCCCAAGTTTGAAAAGTCATTGCGTTGGAGCCTGATAGAGCGGAAAGTTGCTAAGGAGCAAAACATTGAAGTGACCGATGAGGAAGTAAAAGAACGCGTACGCCGTAACCTTATCCAGCAGTTGTACGGCTATGGTCTAAAAACGATAGGTGAGGAGTGGATCGCACAATTTGTGCAGAAGCAATTAGCCGATAAAAAAGTATTGTCTGAAACCCGCGACCAGTTATTGGATGAGAAAGTACTCGACTTCATCAAAACCAAAGCAAAGCAAGAGGAAAAACAAGTGAGCATTGATGAATTTAATGAGTTGATGAAAAAAGAACAGCCCGTAGCATAGATTAAAAAAATATTTGAATGAGCTTGTGAAGCCCGAACTGAAATTTCAGTTTGGGCTTTTTTATTTTGAGTTAAAAATATAAGCGTCCTTATGTTTCATAGGCCGCATATTCATTAACGCAGGCACCCTGAATTCCGGAAGCGTTTCCGTTATAGAGGCACTTGTGCGTTTTTGTTTAGTTACCGGGGTAGGGCGATGAGATTTAAATATGGGTTTTAATTTCGCGGCTTGCAACTGGCTTTCTCCTGAAATTACAAGTAACAATATGAGCAGTATCGTTTTCATAACAGTACGTTTTTATAGATACTATTGTTGCCCTAATATCATACCAAAGGGAAGGGTAATGACTCATTATTAAATTTAGCCTGTTTCCCTCAATTTAAAGCGATTTAACAAAGGGGTAATGTGCCCCGCTGGGCAAATATCGCCACACGGGCTATTGATTTTTTTTATTAATATTATACTAGTAAAAATCAATATTCTACTCTATGAAAACTATGCGGCATATTATCTTAAGTCCTTTATTAATATTTTTTTTGTTAATAAGTTCTGAGTTGGCGTTCTCACAACCCTCCTCATGCAATGCCGCCATTGGCATGCCGCCAAACGGCCCCGAACACTATATCACAATTATCTGGAGTGCCGTAAATGGCGCAACATCCTATCAACTGGATTATTCAACCGATGGTACTACCTGGACCAATTCGCTTTATACTGGCACCGGCACTACTTACAACCATGATGCAAGTAGTCAGGGCAACGTTCCGGTTTATTATCGCGTCAGTTCATTTAGCGGTAACACACAAAGCGGTTATACCGATGCAGCGCCGTTTCCTGTTTATACCGCCTGCGATTATCCTTCAGCCCCGATTGTAACCGGTATTGACTCAACCAGCATTGCCGTGCAGTTAGTGACCGAATCTCCGACACCGAATGCGACTGGTACCACTTACGCCATTTATTGCGCTAGCACCAGCCAGTACATACAGGCTAATGGTACATTGGGGGCTGACCCTGTATGGCAATCTCTATCCACCTGGGGAACGGTAACCATAACCGGTCTTACCCCTGGCCTTGGTTATTGCTTTATTTCAGAGGCCATGAACGGTAACGGTGACATTAGGACGTCTACTACCAAAGTAATTACTGAAACATTTGACGCCTCCGGTTCGGTAGCCATTAATGAGGCTTTTTCTACTGATACTAATGTTTGGTGGTGCCCCAGCGAAACTACAAGTGGAACGGCCTTTTCATGGAAGTCGACCGGTGGATGCAGTGGTGGTACCGGTGGTGGTAATGTAGGTTTTACAGGGGCCGACAATAATTATTTCGGCGATTTTATCCGCACTCCATTATGGAGTTGTACCGGCGACTCATCCATAGTAATGACCTTCGATCTTTCCAATTCCTACATTGCTTCGCATCAACAACCTTCTTTAAGTAATAGCGACAGGCTGCGCTTTTACATGTGGGTTTCTGTGCAGGCAATGCCCGCCGGAACATACGTATTTGCCAGTTCGGTTAAAATTGATGGGATAGAAGTAGGCGAAAACGATGAAAACGGTGAGAGTTTGCGATTTGATACAGCGAGAACCTGTGTACCGGTAAGTGTTACATTTAACCTGGATACCGTAACAGATAAGTCTGCCATCTTTTTTTATATAGAAGCGGATTGTGAATACAACGATGCCTACGCCTATAGCGTAGGCTTTGATAATATTAGTTTACCCGAATCCGTTGGTCCGGCTTGCATAACCACTTCCGGATGTACCGGCGCCACTATCCAATCCGGCCCGGTTAACCGTTCGGTTTGCGCATTTAATAACGCCGCATTCGGTATAAGTGCCGCGGGCAGGGTAAGGGGTTATCAGTGGCAGTATAGTGCGAACCGAGGAAATACCTGGGATGCCGTGAGTAACGATTCTATATATACTTCGGTAACTACGGATACCTTAAATATTATTGGTGCCAGGGGATGGATGAACGGATATGAATACCGGTGTGTGGTCACCGACTCGTGCGGCAACCAGTACAACTCTGCGGCTGCTGTTTTAACCGTCGATTCATTTGCTCTTCCCATTAACGTGATACTGAATGGCGATACTTTTTCAGTTAACCTGAACGGGGATACGGTGTTCGTTTCCGGGTTTATTTCCTTTCAATGGTATTATAACGGCTTGCCTGCCTCATTCGGTGGCCTAAGCTATTTTATAGCGGACAGTACCGGCACCTATGCGGTGCAGATCACCGACTCAAGCGGCTGCAGCTTTTTTTCAGATACAGTTAATATCTATACCCTTACAGGTATAAGGGCATTAACGGAAACAAGGGTAGACGTTTATCCAAACCCCTTATCCTCAGGTAACTGGCGGCTAGCAGTTGATAATAATATGCTGGGTAGCACTGTCCGATTAGAGGATGCTGAAGGGCGTAGCGTATGGATATCTGAGATCAAAAGCTTGCAATCCGAAATACCCGTTGACCTGGCTCCCGGTATTTATATTTTGACGATTTACTCGCAGGGCAGATCCATGGCGGTGAAGAAACTGGTTAAGATAAATCCATAACATTGCCGGGTAGCGTTGACTTGAAGTTACTGCTTATACACACTCATACAGCCCAGTTAACAATTCCGCGGGTTCGCTCTAAACCTGTTCCAACTTGTATTATATTCACACTTTGGCATTTTATTTTTTAACAACCTATATTGACATCATGAAAATTAAACTACACAATTATTTAAGGATACTCCCTGTATTAGTTCTGCTCATTTTATTTTCAGCCAATGCATTTTCGCAACCTGCCAGTTGTACGGCTGTAATTGGTACACCTGCCAATGGCCTGCAACATCATATAACCATTTCATGGAGTGCTGTGAACGGGGCCACCTCTTATCGCTTGGATTATTCTACGGATAATGTTACGTGGATTAATGCGCTCGATTCCGGTACAGCTACCACGTACGACCACGATGCCAGCAATCAGGGCAATGTTCCAATTTATTATCGCGTCAGTTCATTTGTCAACACTACGCAAAGTGCTTATACCGATGCTACACCTTACCCCATTTATACCGCATGCGATTTTCCGTCCACACCAACGGTCACTAACGCTGGTACCACCAGCGTCACCGTTCAATTGGTACCCGAATCGCCAACACCTAATGCCACCGGTACCACCTATGCCATTTACTGTACCACCACCAGCCAGTATGTACAGGCTAATGGGACGCTTGGGGCTAGCCCGGTATGGCAAACTATGGCTACCTGGGGTACCGTTACAGTTACCGGTCTTAGTACCGGTGTCAGTTACTGCTTTTATGTAGAGGCAATGAACGAAAATGGTGATATACGTGTGTCAACCAGCACCATATTTACCCAAACATTTGATGCAGCCAGTTCCCTAAAGATCAATGAGGTCGGCGCAACGAATTCCTGGTGGAGTCCCAGTTCACCCACCAGTGGAGTGCCCTTTTCATGGTCATCAACCGGGGGATGTAGCGGTGGCACCGGTGGCGGCAATATTACTTATTCCGGTTCCTTTACAAACTATTTTGGCGATTTCATCCGCTCCCCGGCTACCAATTGCGCAGGCAACTCCTCTGTGGTTATGACCTTTGATTTGAGTAATTCTTACATCGCGTCTCACATAGGCAATACACCCAGCCTTTCTGATGCTATGCGTTTTTATATGTACGCGGATAACAATTATGAGAACGCCTCTTCCGTAAAGATAAATGGTGTTGAAGTAAGTTCCGTCGATGGTAATGGTACCTGGCTGGAATTTACCTCCGCAAGAAGTTGCGTACTGGTAAGCGTTACCTTTGATCTAAGTACGATTACCAACCTAAGCAATATCCTGTTTTATCTGGAGGCGGATGACCCTTACAATGATAGCTACAACTATAGCGTAAACATTGATAATGTTTCGCTCTTGGGTTCGGCACCCACTGCCTGTGCAACTACCTCTACGTGTTCTGCCACCACCATTTCAAACAGTACTACAAGTGAAACTGTTTGTGCCGGTAGTAATACCACCTTCAGTGTAACCACTGCAGGAGGCCCGGCCGGCAGCTACCAGTGGCAGGTAAGCACCAATAGCGGTGGTTCATGGAGCAATGTTAGCAATAGCGCGGTATATTCTAATGCCACCACCGCAACCCTGACTATTACTGACGCTACAAGCGGTATGAATGGCTACGAATATCGCTGCCAGGTAACAGGCTCCTGTTCCGGTACACCTACCTCCACTGCCGCGATACTGAATGTAAATTTGGTGCCCACGGCGGCGGGCGCTATAACCGGTACTGCAACGGTGTGCCAGGGGCAGAACATCGTTAACTATTCCATTAACACCGTATCCGGTGCCACATCCTATACATGGTCTTTGCCAAGCGGTGCTACTATAGTTGGCTCCTCTAATACCGCTAATATTACAGTGGATTATTCCGGTTCAGCTTCGTCAGGAAACATAGATGTTACCCCCAGCAACACCTGCGGTTCCGGAACAGCCGCAACGCCCTTTGCAGTAACAGTTAACCAAACTCCGGCTCTTACCGGTTCCATTACCGGCAACGCCTCGCCATGTGGCAATACCTCGCAAACCTATTCGGTTTCAGCGGCAAGCGGCGCTACCAGTTATACCTGGACCCTGCCCAATGGCTGGACGGGTTCTTCCACCACCAATAGTATTACCGTTACTACCGGTTCGGTTGGCGGAACCATATCGGTAATGGCCACTAATACATGTGGCAATTCTGCTACCCTAACGCTGGCTGTTACTGTCGCCAATGTGCCGGCTACGCCCGGTGCCATTTCCGGACCATCCTCCCCATGTGCCGGCACCTCGAATAATTATTCAGTTACCGCGGTAGGCGGTTCTAATTCGTACACATGGACCTTGCCTAACGGCTGGACAGGCAGTTCTACTTCAGATGCCATCAGCGCCACGGCCGGTTCAACCGGTGGGACCATTTCGATAACAGCTAATAACACCTGCGGCAGTTCCACCGCTCAAACGCTGGCTGTAACTCCCGTTTCTGTTCCTGTCACCCCAGGGCCCATTAGCGGGCCATCTTCACCCTGTGCAGGTACAACAAATGAGTATACAGTTAGCCCGGTGCCCGGCTCTACTACCTATACATGGACTTTACCCAATGGCTGGTCAGGTAGTTCAACCGGCGATGCCATTAGTATTACTGCTGGTTCTGCCAATGGCAACATTTCCGTTACAGCCAATAATACTTGCGGCAACTCTCCTGCACAAACACTAGTGGTTACTCCGGTTTCCGTTCCTGCTACTCCCGGTACCATCACAGGCCCTTCTTCCATTTGCTCAGGCGCCTCGAATGAATATTCCGTTGCCGCAGTACCCGGTTCCTCCACTTATACCTGGACCTTACCGGGTGGCTGGTCGGGAAGCTCAACCGCCGATGCCATCAGTGCCACCGCCGGTTCCGCCGGAGGAAATATTTCGGTTACTGCCAACAATACCTGTGGAAATTCGCCAGCTAAAACCTTATTGGTCACGATCACTTCCATACCGGCTACTCCGGCTGCTATTAATGGCGCCAATCCGGCTTGTATCGGAAGTACCAGTGAGTATTCAGTTGCTTCAGTAGCAGGCGCTACTTCCTACACCTGGATATTACCCAATGGCTGGGGAGGTTCCTCCACCACCGATAGCATTAGCGCGGGCGTGGGTTCAACCAGTGGCACCATTTCCGTAACGGCCAATAATACCTGTGGTAATTCAACCGCCCAAACTTTAACGCTAAACACCGGTACGGCGCCCTCTACTCCGGGAATCGTAACTGGCTCAGACTCAGTGTGCAATGGCACCTCCCAAACCTACTCCATAGTGGCTGTCAACGGCGCTACTTCCTATAGCTGGACCTTACCCAATGGGTGGACCGGTACTTCTTCTTCGGATGTTCTGGTCACTACTGCGGGTTCAGCCAGCGGGGCTATTTCGGTGACGGCTAATAACTCATGCGGCAGTTCATCTGCTCAAACTTTGATCGTCACCGCTAATTCGGTACCGGCGACTTCATCCTCCGTTCTTACCGGACCTACCCTTATCTGTAACGGCGGAACGGGAATATATAGCGTTACCCCGGTAGCCGGTACAAATTACTATTCGTGGTCTATTCCCAACGGTTGGACCGGGAGTTCAGTGACTGACTCCATTGCCATAACCACTAATTCAGCTAGTGGAACAGTTTCCGTAACCGCCAATAATACCTGCGGCGCATCAACTGCCAAGGTGGTGAATGTAACCGTCGGCGCCATACCTCAACCGCTACTTACCGCTACGGATAGCGTTATTTGTTCCAACGACAGTACCTCTATTTGCACTACCACTCCCTTCACATCCTACCTCTGGAACACTCAGCAAACTACGGCTTGTATCACTGTCAACGAAGCCGGCAATTACTATGTTACCGTAACGGATAATAACGGCTGCACCGCCCAGTCGCCACATTTGCCCATAGGCGTCCACCCGGTTCCATCCGTATCCATCGTTGTGAATGGCGATACGCTGAATACCTACGGCGAGGTTTCATATCAATGGCTCTATGATGGTCACTTTATTCCTGGTGCTACCAGCCCGGTTTTCATAGCGGATAGTACCGGTTCCTACAGCATACAGGTTACCGATACAAACCACTGCTCCTCTATATCCACACCGGTTTCAGTAATAGCAAACGGCATCGCAAACATACAGGAAGCAAGGGTGGAGGTGTATCCCAATCCACTCTCATCCGGTAACTGGCAGTTAGTGGTTGGCAGCAACTTGGTGGGCAGTGTAGTGACGATATATAATGTCAACGGCCAATTGGTTTACCGGTCCCAAATTCGGGAAGCGAAGTCAGAGATACCACTGCAAATTTCGTCGGGTATGTACTTTATAAATATACTTTACGATAATAAAATAGTATATACGAAGAAGCTCGTGAAGGTGGAATAGGCTCCTTTTCTTACTGTATCACTATCTTCCTGCTTATGGTTTCGGCATCATTATGCAATTGGATTAAATAAACGCCTCGGGGTAATTGGGAGATGTCTAACGTCGTAGTTTTATCGTCGGCCAGTATACCTGACCATATGCGTTGCCCGAGGGTGTTCAGTATTTCATAGTTAATGCTTTGACCTGTACCGTTCGAATATTGAATGTTCAGCAAACCGGTAGCTGGGTTCGGGTAAATCGCCAACTCGGTTGCTCCGTTCATCTCAGTTATACCGGTGGCCACATAGGTAGCTGTGGAGAGCGATTTACACCCGTTTGAGTCGGTTACTTCCACTGCGTAATATCCCGTTTGTGTAGCAATGTATACGGATTTATCGGCGCCCGGTATAAGGCTATCGCCTACAAACCATTGATACAAGACCGAACCGAAGCTGGCAAGTGTATCACCCTGCTCCGTGATGGATACCGAAGGAACCGGGTAGGTGGTAATTTCCCTGTGCGCTGAAACCGCGCTGCATCCATTCACATCCGTTACCGACACCCAATACCCCCCCGCCTCATTGGCATAGGTGTAGGGCCTCGTATCTCCGTCATTCCATTGATAGGTAGAGTAGGAACCCGAAGAGTTTATAAGGGTAGAATCCGAAGTGCATATAATGGAATCTGCAGCGGTTACAACCGGCGGCGCAGGCAAAGAATCTACAACCAGGAGAAATGGCGCGGAGGTGTCAGAACATCCGGTATTGTTGACCACCACACGATAATAGGCGGTTTGGCTCGGCGAAGAACTATACCCGCTCGAATCAGCACCAACGATATTTGTGTAACCGGTAGTTGAAGAGGAGGATTGCCATTGTATTATTCCGGAAGAGTTGCCGGTATCATTTAGGTTGGCCGTTGCGCCTGCGCAGATGCTGTCACTCGCTGCCGTTATGTTGCCTGCCAACGGTAACGGGCGCACGTTTATATAGCTGCCCCTAACAAGACTATCCGTACCCGGTGAAAACACATCTATCAGTTTTACTGCATAGCTGCCGCTTTGATTATATGTTACGGTTGGATTCGATGAAGTTGAGGTAGCCGGGCTGCCACCGCTAAAGGTCCACAACCGGCCGGTGATGGAACCGGTCGACTGGTCGCTGAACGTAACGCTTTGATTTTGACAAATGGCCGTATCGCTCACCGTAAATGTCACCACGTCCGGGTTGGTCGAGGGGCCTATCTTGGCTGTAAAGATGCTTAACCCAGCGCCAGGCGAGCTAAGGGTAATCGTATCAAAATGGCAATCCGGGCTTGCAAAGCAACCGGTTATAAATACATCCCCTGCCGTATCGGTGGTTATGTCCGAGCCATAATCATCCAGCGACCCTCCCACCGATTTTATCCAAAGCGGTTGCCCGTTCGCATTCATTTTCGCAACAAAGAAATCACGGCTTTCATTATCTGTCCCGTCTATGGGCTTCAGAACAAACGTGTCGAAGGCAAAGGGCCTTTCATAGGTCATGATCAGGTAAATGTTATTCGATTTATCGGTAGCTACTGAAGGCCCGCCGAACGAGGTATTGAACTGCGCCCCCGGATCCAGTGCCCACAGTTCATTTCCGGATGAATCATATTTGACTACAAATGTTTGATAGTTTCCGCTGTTGCTGTTCAGCGTATCGTGCCCCCAGGTAAGGATGTAAAAATAAACCCCGCATATGATTACGTTATTGTTTTCATCACAAACCACCTTGTTCACCGAATTGTAACCCGCGCCCGCTCCAACCGGTACCGACCCGTTGGTCCTTACCCATTGCAGGTTACCGCTGCTGTCATATTTAGCGGTGTACATCCAGTGGTTGTCGTTCACAAACGAGTCGTTATTGAAGATAATGCAGTTGGCAAAGTCGCCTACAATGATCGGGTTGCCGCTTTTATCCACAGTTACATTATCCGCCGAAACTCCGCTTCCACAAGGCACCCTCGATGGCTGCACCCACAGGGTGTTCCCCTGGTTATCGTATTTGGCCAGGAATATGCTGGCATTGCCGTAATTGCTTTTGTTGGTAAACACTATGCCGTTGCCGAACGAAACGGGTGTATCAACTGTCATACTCGTGGAATAATCAAAGTAACTACCGCTAAAGGTGCCCCCTACATACAGGTCATTACCGTAGGTGGTAATGGTATTAAAGGAGATGGCATCCGCATATTCCTTCACCCAACCCACATTGCCGGTAGCCGCGTCTAACTGTGCTATGAACTGGTGGTTAGTGGTCGATTGCGAAAATGTGTACGAGCCGAAATACCCCGGCAGATAGCTGCCGTTGTTCAGCGTGGAGTTGTAGGTGTAGGCAAAATTGGCGGTGACATAAACCTTACCGTTAACTGGGTCAACCGCTATCGAACGGCCATAGCTCCAAAACAATCCCTTGGGCTGTACCGCCCAGAGCACGTTCCCCTGCGGGTCATACTTCACTACAAACAGGCTCCAGTAATCATCGGCTGAATTATAAAGCGTATCGCCGCCAAAGGCCACGGACAAATTGTAGAAGGTACCCGATACATAGCTATTGCCCTGGTAATCAGTGGCTAAGTAGGTAATGGCAGAGTATCCATCGCCGCCCCCTGTTACTCCCT